>Ga0209698_10008641_pt1 | contig 10486 bp, 11 predicted proteins | sample LitLauG_LLR_2012_FD_187203 | JGI IMG/M metagenome (GOLD analysis project Ga0209698, IMG submission 187203) | Freshwater sediment microbial communities from Pennsylvania, USA - Little Laurel Run_MetaG_LLR_2012 (SPAdes) (version 2) | ecosystem: Environmental > Aquatic > Freshwater > Creek >... | reverse complement strand
CGGCGAGCGCGCCCCGGTCCGCCGCGGCCGCCAGCGCGGCCGGGTCCGAGGACAGGCGGGTGGCCGCACCGGGCGTCCACGACACCGAGAAGATGCGCCGGCCGCCGTCGACGGACGCCTGGCGCACGCTCGTGACCGCCGAGGGGTCGAGCGCGTGCAACTCGTCGCCGTGCTGGAGCAGCAACAGGTCGGCGAGGTGCGCGTCGGCCACGTACGGCCCGCTGCGCTCGAGGCCGACCGCCACGAACGCCTCCCCCGCCGCGATCCTGGGCAGCCAGGCGTCGGCGACCTCGGCAGGGGCGGCGTCGGCCAGCAGCCTCGGCGCCACGGCCGCCGACTCGACGATGGGCTCGGGCAGGGCCACCCGTCCGGTCTCCTCCAACAGGAGCACCAGGTCGACCTCGTCCATGCCGAGGCCGCCGTGGTCGGCGTCGACGAGCAGCCCGACGACGCCCATCTCGGCCAGCGCCGACCACCGGGCCCGTGACCGTCCGACGGGGTCGTCCCACAACGACCGGACCTCGCCGGGCGGGCACTCCTTGCTCAGCAGGTCGCGCACGGCGTCCTGCAGCAACCGCTGATCCTCGGTGAAGACGAAGCGCATCCCTCACGCGCCCCGGGGCAGCTTGAGCACGCGGTCGGCGATGATGTTGCGCTGGATCTCGTTGGTGCCCGCGTAGATCGGCCCCGACAGCGAGAAGAGGTAGCCGTCCATCCAGTCGCCGGCGTCCACCGCGTCGGGTGCTCCTGGCATCAGCTCACCCTTTCCCCCGAGCAGCCGCAAAGCCGTCTCGTGCATGCGCAGGTCCATCTCGGACCAGAAGATCTTGTTGAGGCTGGCCTCGGCGCCGATGGTGTCGCCTTCGATCATGCGCGACACCGTCATGTAGGTGTGCAGGCGGTAGCCCTCGGCATCCATCCACGCGGAGGTCACCTGGTCACGCAGGCGGCGGTCGCTCGACCCGGTGCGCCGGTACAGCTCGGCCAGACGGCCGGCGGTCTCGGTGAAGCGGGCCGGGCTGCGCAAGCTGACGCCACGCTCGAAGCCGGCCGCGGCCATGGCCACCTGCCACCCCCGGTTGACGTCGCCGAGGGTGTTGTCGACGCTGACCCGGGCCTCGTCGAAGAACACCTCGGCGAACCCGGTCTCCCCGTCGAGCTGGGGGATCGGCCGCACCGTGATGCCCGGCGTGTCGAGGGGTGCGAGGATGAACGTCAGGCCGCGGTGGCGCTCCGCTCCGGGGTCGGTCCGGAAGATCCCGAAGAGCCAGTCGGCGAAGGCGCCGCGCGAGCACCAGGTCTTCTGGCCGGTGATCACCCACTCGGCACCGTCGTCGGAGAGGGCGGCGCGGCTGCGGATCCCGGCCAGGTCGCTGCCGGCGTTGGGCTCCGACCACCCCTGTGACCAGATGTCCTGGCTCGAGGCCATCCGGGGCAGGAACCGCGCCTTCTGCTCCGGCGTGCCCACCTCGATGATGGTCGGGCCGAGGAGGAAGATCCCGTTCTGGTTGACCCGGCCCGGCGCCCGCGCCCGGTAGTACTCCTCCTCGAAGATGAGCCACTTGATGTAGTCGGCGCCCCGCCCGCCGTACTCCACCGGCCACGACACCGCCGACCACCGGCCCCCGTAGAGGGTGGCCTCCCAGGCCCGGTGCTGCTCGAAGCCCTCGGCGGTGTCGAAGGAGGCCAGCGGCTCGGCCGGCACGTGGGCCTCGAGCCAGGCCCGCGCCTCGGCCCGGAAGGCCTCTTCGTCGGCGGTGTAGGTGAGGTCCATCCGGCCCGACGATAACGGACCTGCCGCCGGAGGTGCCCACCCGGGCGGGCCGGCCGAGGGGACCCGGCAGTAGAGTGGGACCATGACCCAGGCCAAGACCAGGGTACCGGCCGTCGAGGGCTGGTTCACCCTGGACGACGACGATCCGAGGCTGCTCGGCAGCCGGTGCACGACCTGCGGCACCTTCTTCTTCCCCCGCGCCGACTTCTTCTGCCGCAACCCGGAGTGCGACGGGACGGCGTTCGAGGAGGCACCGCTCAGCCGGACGGGCCGGGTGTGGTCCTACACCGCCAACCACTACCAGCCGCCGCCGCCCTACGTGGCGGCGGACCCGTTCGTGCCCTTCGCCATCGCGGCCGTCGAGCTCGCCGAGGAGAAGATGGTGGTGCTCGGCCAGGTGGTCGCCGGCGTCGGCACCGACCAGCTGGCGGTCGGCACCGAGGTCGAGCTGGTGCTCGAGACCCTGTACGAGGACGACGACCACACCTACGTGGTCTACAAGTGGCGCCCGCTGGAGGTGGCCCGATGAGCAATGACGTCGCCATCCTCGGCGTCGGGATGCACCCCTGGGGCAAGTGGGGGCGCAACTTCGTCGAGTACGGCGTCGCGGCCGCCCGTGACGCGCTCGCCGACGCCGGCCTGCGCTGGACCGACGTCCAGTTCGTGTCGGGGGCGGACACGATCCGCAACGGCTACCCCGGATTCATCGCGGGGTCGACCTTCGCCCAGGCCTTCGGCTGGTCGGGGGCACGGGTGTCCTCGTGCTACGCGGCCTGCGCCTCCGGCGCCCAGGCCATCAACACGGCGCGGGCCCACATCCTGGCCGGCATGTGCGACGTCGCACTCGTCGTCGGCGCCGACACCACCCCCAAGGGCTTCTTCGCCCCCGTCGGCGGGGACCGCACCGACGATCCGGACTGGCTGCGCTTCCGGCTCCTCGGGGCCACCAACCCCAGCTACTTCGCACTCTACGCCCGCCGCCGGATGGCGCTCTACGGGGCCACCGACCAGGACTTCGCGCAGGTCAAGGTCAAAAACTCCCGGCACGGCCTCGCCAACCCCTACGCCCGGTACCGCAAGGAGGTCAGCATCGACGAGGTCCTGGCCTCGCCGGTGGTCGCCGATCCCCTCCGGCTGCTCGAGATCTGCGCGACCAGCGACGGCGGCGCCGCCATCGTGCTGTCGAGCATGGACTACGCCCGGCGCAAGGCCACCGCACCGGTGCGCATCAGCGCCGTGTCCACCGTGACGCCGCGCTACCCCAACACCGTCATCGAGATGCCCAACTTCGCGACCGACTCCGCCGCGGTGTCCGCCGCCCCGGGGCTCAGCTTCCGTGACTCGGTGGCCGCGGCCGCCTACGACGAGGCGGGCGTCGGCCCCGACGACCTCGACGTCGCCGAGGTCTACGACCTCTCCTCGGCGCTCGAGCTCGACTGGTACGAGAACATCGGGCTGTGCAAGGAGGGCGAGGCGGAGAAGCTGCTCCGCGACGGCGACACCACCCTCGGCGGGCGCATCCCGGTCAACCCGAGCGGCGGCCTCTCCTGCTTCGGCGAGGCCATCCCCGCCCAGGCCATCGCCCAGGTGTGCGAGCTCACCTGGCAGCTGCGCGGCCAGGCCACCGGGCGCCAGGTCGAAGGCGCGAGCACCGGGCTCACCATCAACCAGGGCCTGTTCGGCCATGGCTCGTCGGTCATCGTCACCACGTAACCGTCTCGCACGAAGGGAACCGTCCATGCCCGAGGCCTACATCGTCGATGCCATCCGCACCCCGGTCGGGAGGCGGGGCGGCGGACTCTCCGGGGTGCACCCCGCCGACCTGGGCGCCCACATCCTCAAGGCCCTCGTGGAGCGCAGCGGGATCGACCCCCTCGCGGTCGAAGACGTCATCTTCGGCTGCCTCGACACCATCGGCCCCAACGCCGGCGACATCGCCCGCACCTGCTGGCTGGCCGCGGGGCTCCCCGAGGAGGTGCCGGGCACGACCGTCGACCGCCAGTGCGGCTCGTCCCAGCAGGCCCTGCACTTCGCCGCCCAAGGCGTGATGAGCGGCGTGCACGACGTGCTGATCGCGGGCGGCGTGCAAAACATGAGCATGATCCCGATCTCCTCGGCGATGACCGCGGCCGAGCCCCTCGGCTTCCGCGATCCGTTCTCGGGGTCGGAAGGGTGGCGGGCCCGCTACGGCGACCAGGAGGTCTCCCAGTTCCACGGTGCGGAGCTGATCGCGGAAAAGTGGGGCATCACCCGCGAGGACATGGAGGACTTCGCCATCGAGAGCCACCGCCGGGCCATCAAGGCCCGCGAGGAGGGGCGCTTCGAGCGCGAGATCGTGCCGATCGCCGGCATCACCGCCGACGAGGGGCCCCGCGAGCCCAACGTGGACAAGATCCGCAGCCTGCCCACCCTCGTGCCCGGCGGCCGGCTGACCGCCGCGGTGGCGAGCCAGATCTCCGATGCGTCCTCCGCCATGCTCGTGATGTCCGAGCGGGCGCTCGAGACCCACGGCCTGACGCCGCGGGCCCGGGTGCACCACATGAGCGTGCGCGGTGCCGACCCGATCTACATGCTCACCGGCCCGATCCCGGCCACCGCCTACGCGCTCGAGCGTTGCGGGATGACGCTCGACGACATGGACCTGGTCGAGATCAACGAGGCCTTCGCCCCCGTCGTGCTGGCCTGGCAGAAGGAGACCGGCGCGGATCTGTCCAAGGTCAACGTCAACGGCGGCGCCATCGCCCTCGGCCACCCCCTCGGGGCGACCGGCACCCGGCTCATGACGACGATGCTCCACGAGCTCGAGCGCACCGGCGGCCGCTACGGCCTCCAGACCATGTGCGAGGGCGGAGGGCAGGCCAACGTGACCATCATTGAGCGCCTCTGAGCCTCTGAGCCTCTGAGCATCGGGCGGCCCGGCGGCGGCCGCCGGGCGGCCCTGCTACTTGACGGCGACGGGGTTGACCGGGGTGCCGACCCCGCCGACGAAGGGCTCGGGGGACGCCTCCAGGAAGAACTGGTAACGGCCGTCGGCCGCGCAGTCGGCGGCCAGCGCTTCGAGGTCGAAGTTCTGCCCCTGGGTCATGCCCATGTCCACCAGGTGCAGCAGGTGCACGGGGAGCATGATGTCCTCGCGCTCGCAGGGGTAGACCTCGAAGGTCAAGCTGTCGGTCGCCACGGCGGCGACGTCGTGGTCGCGGAACCACGGCACCGTCATCATCGACGGACCCGGGTTGGGGACGCAGTACCCCATCTTGTCCCCCGCGTGCAGCAGCTGGATCTGCCCCGTGCGCAGCAGGACGATGTCGCCGGGCTCGACGGCGACCTTGGCCAGCTCGCACGCCGCGTCGAGGTCCTCGGCGCGCAGCGCGTACCCCGGCTCCAGCCGGTCCCGCCCGAGGGCACGGGCCACGTCGAGCAGGACGCCCCGGCCGGCGATGGTGGCGATCTTGTCGATGCCGCATCGCGCCGCGCCGTGGGCGGTGATCGCGGTGGCGGGAAAGCCGTTGTAGAGCTTGCCGTCGTAGCTGACGTGGGCGAGCGAGTCCCAGTGGGTGCCCGCCTGCAGCCCCATCGTGACCACGTCGTCGCTGGTGCAGAACCCGCCCGGGTCGTCGGTGGCGGGGTCGTTGATCGCCACCATGGTCCGCAGCGGGTTGATGCGGCCGGGGATGAACCCGAGTTGGGGACCGTCGAGGCCGAGCGGGATCCCGAGGGCGAAGCGCCGTCCGGTGCGGATGCACGCGGCCGCCTTGCGGACCACTTCGTCGGTGATCAGGTTGAGGGTGCCGACCTCGTCGTCGGGCCCCCACCGCCCCCAGTTGTTGACCCGCTTGGCCAGGTCGGCGAACTCCTGCGGCAAGGCCATTCCGCCCCTACCAGAGCTGGTCGGTGTAGGTGTCGGTCCCGATGATCGTCGGGATCCACGGTGCGGCGAAGACGACCTTGGCCACGCCGGACGCGTCGATCTCGGCCGCCCAGGCCCGGAACGCGTCCCAGCTCGCCCGCGGGTCGCCTTCGAGGAAGTACAGGTACAGGCTGCGCTTGTCTGCATCGGGATCGCGCGGGACGAATGCGGGAGCCGAGTCGAGCAGGGGGAGCCCGTTCCACTTCGACGCGATGGCGACGGGGCTGGCGGCGAGGAAGGCGGGCAGGTTGGCGTCGAGCCACGCCTCGAGCGCCGCCTCCTCCACGCCGTCGTGGCGCTGCAGGGCCATCGACACCATCCCGACGTACTGCTCGTGGTCGAGGGCCAGCTCGAGGGGCACGTAGTCGTCGTCGCGGTACCAGCGGCCGGTGGTGCCGTACATGCCGGTGTGGCGGTGCACCCGGTGCTGGAAGCCCCGGCCGTTGGCGTACAGCCAGTTGACCTGCTCGGTGGCCCACTCGATGTGGTCCTCGTAGTGGCCGTCGAGCAGCCAGTAGATCGCGACGTAGGAGCCGTCGGTCACGGGCGAGAGGAACGGCGTCTCGGCCGGGAAGCGCAGGTCCTTGAGCTCACGGGTGGCCACCCAGCGCCGACCGGCGAAGAGCCACGGTCCGATCATGCACCCGGCGTAGAAGTGGTCCCGCTCGTACCAGCGGTTGTACTCGACCTCATAGCCCTTCTCGGGGTCGACCTGGGTGTAGAGCATGCTCCCGACCCGGATCGGGTAGTCCTTCTGCATACGTCTGCTCCTCGGGGAGGCGGTCGGCCGCTCAGGCCGTGGGATCGATGAAGAGGTGCTGGCTCAGGTCACCGAACAGGTCGCTGATCATGTGCCGGTGGGTGAAGCGCCACTCGCCGTCGACGCGCTCGAAGGTGTCGTGGTAGCGGCCGGCGATGATCGGCTGGAGGGCGAGCACCGGCGTGCGTTGCATCACGGTGAAGTAGGAGCGACACGTCGCGCGGCCCGCGTCCTCGTCGACGTCGAGGATCAGGTTGGTCGTGACGTGCTTGGTCTTGGGCGTGCCGTCGTCCTCGTAGCGACGGGTCCAGTCCACGTACATGGCCCGGGCCGCCTCCCGGCCCTCGTTGCGGATGTCGGAGCCCTCGACGGTGATCACGGCGTGGGTGAACAGGTCGGCCACCCCGTCGAAGTCACCGAGGTCGATGCGCTCCGCGTAGGTGTACACCAGGTTGGCCACCGCGACGTGGCCCGGGAGCGAGTTGTTCGCCATGTGTTCCCCCCTTGTCGGACGAGGCCAATGTAGTCAGGCGGGCTCGACCACCTCCCAGCGGATGGGCTCGCCGGGGATCTCGCGGATCGCGCCGCGCTCCTCGAGGGCCCGCAGGTGGGCGAGCGTCTCGCCGACCGCGGCTCGGCGCATGAAGCCCTGGATGCGTCCCCACGGCCGGGACCACTGCATGTGCTCGGCGATCCCCCAGGCGGTGTCGGTGCCCGAGGTGATGGCGGCGATGGCCTCGGCGAAGCGGTGCTCGTGGTGCTGCTTGAGCTCGTCCACCCGCGACTGGAGGCCGACGAAGCGGTGCTCATGGGCGGGGAGCACCTCCTCGGCGTCGTAGGCGGCCACCTTGTCGAGGGAGCGCAGGAAGTCGCCGAGGGGGTTGTTGCCGGCCTGGGGGTGGAAGGAGATGTTGGGGGTGATGCGGGGCAGGACGTGGTCGCCCGACAGCATGAGGCGGTTGCCGGCCTCCCAGAAGCACAGGTGGCCCGGCGAGTGGCCGGGCGTCCAGATGGCCTGCAGGTCCCAGCCGGGCACCTCGGGCTTGTCGCCGTCCTCGATCAGGAGATCCGGGTACCCCGAGCTGACGAAGGGCAGCACCGGCATCGAGGCGTTCTGCAGCGACAACAGCTCGTCCTCGGGTGCGCCCATGCGCCGCAGCATGGTCCCGACCCGCTCCAGCAGGTCGGTCGTGTCGTCGTAGCGCTCGTGGATGAGCTGCGCATCGACGGGGTGGAGGGCGACCCAGGCCCCCGACGCCTCCCGGACCCGGCCGGCGAGGCCGTAGTGGTCGGGGTGGATGTGGGTGACCAGCACGCCTTGGACGTCGGAGATCTCGAACCCGGCGTGGCCGAGGCCCGCCACCAGGGTGGCGTAGGCATCGTCGGTGTTCCACCCGGCGTCGACGATGTAGGGGCCGCGCTCGGTCTCGAACGCGTAGACGAGCACGTAGCGCAGCGGGTTGTTCGGGATCGGGACCGGGACGCTCCACAAGCCCGGGCGAACGAGCTCGACAGGGGGCAGGGGCCCGGAAGGATGGTGGTGGTCGTCTGCCATCCGATCAGCTTCGCGCCCCCGCCGCATGGAGCGCCCGTCCGGGCTCAGGAGCCGACCGGCACCGCCTGGGCGAGCACCGGCCCGAACATGCGCTGGAACAGCGATTCGCTGCCGTACAGCCGCTCCCCGGCCAGGCCCTCGGTGCCGAACACGAGGATGCCGATGATCGGCTCGTCGCTGACCGCTCCGGTGGCCGGGTCCCGCACCTGCATCACGTACTCCTGAGCCAGGCCGTGGTCGTTGACCCACTCGTCGCGCAGCTGGAAGCCCTCGATGAGGGGCATGAAGTTGGCGAAGAAGTGCTCGTAGTAGGCCCGGGCGCCCGCCATCCCGCGCACCTCGACACCGAGCGGCTGGAGCTCGTAGACCGGGTCCGGGTCGAGGGTGGCGAGGGTGCCCTCGAGGTCCATGTCCGTCTCGGCCGCCGCGTGCGCGTATGCCACCTTGAGCTGTTCGTCCCGGGTCACGTGGACACCCCCCTCTTTCGTCGGGCCGCCGCTAGCGGGTCAGCCGCGTCAGCACCTTATCGGCCTCGGCCATGACCCGGTCGATGACCTCGGCGGCGGTCGGCAGGTCGTCGATCACGCCCACCACCTGGCCGCTCGCCATCACGCCCATGTCGAGATTGCCGTCGACCATCGTCGCCTTGTAGAGCATCGCCGTGTTGGCCGCCATGACCACCTGGCGCCACGACAGCTCCTGGGTCTTGCGCATGGCGAGGCCTTCGCGCACCATCGCCGCCCACGGCTGGCCCGACATGCGCTGGAACTTGACCGCGTTGGACAGCGCCCGCAGGGTGCCGCCGACCGGCCCGGCGGACTCGAGGCGGTCGACGAACTCGGTGCGCAGCACCCGGTTGGGCACCCCGTCGACCTCCTTGGAGACGACGGTGTCGAAGACCGACTTGGTGAGGTAGATCGCCTTGACCGCATCGGGGACCGGGCTGTCGCTCGTGAGGAGGAAACGGGTGCCCATGGCGATGCCGACCGCTCCGTAGGAGAGGGCCGAGACCAGTCCCCGGCCGTCGAAGTAGCCGCCCGCCGCCACCACCGGGATGTCGACGGTGTCGACCACCTGGGGCAGCAGCAGGGAGGTCGGCACCTGGCCGGTGTGGCCGCCGCCCTCTCCTCCCTGGATGAGCACCGCGTCGACCCCCCAGGCGGCGACCTTTTCGGCGTGGCGCTTGGCCCCGATCGAGGGCATGACGAAGAGGCCGGCATCCTGGAGCTTGCGGATCAGCGGCTCCTTGGGCGCCATCGCGAAGCTGGCGACACGCACGCGCTCGCTGATGAGCAGATCGATGTTGCGCTCGATGTCGGGTTGGTCGGCGCGCAGGTTGACGCCGAAGGGTGCGCCGGTCGCGTCCTTGATGGCGCCGATCGCCGCCTTGAGCTCGTCGTGCGACCTGGTCGAACCGGCGAGGATGCCGAGGCCGCCGCCCGCGGAGGTGGCCGCGGTCAGACCGGGCCCGGCCACCCAGCCCATGCCCGTCTGCACGATCGGATAGCGGATGCCGAGCAGCTCGCACAGCTTGGTGCGCAGCGTCGGGTGCAGGTCATGGTCCCCGGGAGGATCGACGCTCATTGCCCGAAGTCCGCGTCTCGCTTGTCGACGAAGGCCTGGCGGGCCTCGTCGGAGACCCCCGACAGGTTGAGCTCGAAGGTGAACCCCTGCTCGAAGCGGTAGCTGCGCTTGACGTCCACGGGGTCGATGCCGTTGATCGATTCCTTGGCCCGGCGGATCACCGAACCGCTCTTGGCCGCGATCACCGCGGCGACCGCCCGGGCACGCTCGCGCAGCTGCGCGCGGGGCACCACCTCGAGCACCGAGCCGAAGTGGTGCAGCTCGGCGGCGGTGGCGGTGCTGGCCATGTAGACCATGGCCCGCATCTTGTGCTGGGGCACCAGGCGGGCCAGGTGGGTCGCGGCGCCGAGCGCACCCCGGTCCACCTCGGGCAGCCCGAAGGTCGCATCCTCGGAGGCGATGATGATGTCGGCGTTGCCCACCAGCCCGATGCCGCCGCCGAGGCAGAAGCCGTGGACGGCGGCGATCACGGGCACCTCGCACTCGTAGACCGCCGCGAACGCGGCGTAGCAGCCACGGTTGGCGCCGATGAGCGCTCCGTAGCCCTCCGTGGCCTGCATCTCCTTGATGTCCACGCCGGCGTTGAAGCCGCGGCCCTCGGCCGCGAGGATCAGGGCCCGCACCTGGGGGTCGGCACCGACGCGGCGGACCACCTCGGCGAGCTCGAACCACCCGGCGACGGTGAGCGCGTTGACCGGTGGGTTGTCCATCACCACCTCGGCCACGCCGTCGGCGATCGAGTGCGAGATTCCCATGGGCTACTTTCTACGAGCGCGTCAAGGTCGGGTCGCGAAGTTACCCGACCGGGCCAGGGACCCGCCCGGGGGCAGCGTCCCCCGTGTCGCAGGAGGGAGGAGGCGTCGATGACGAGCGAACGCGGTCCGCTCGACATGACCGGTCGGGTCG
>Ga0209698_10008640_pt1 | contig 10486 bp, 7 predicted proteins | sample LitLauG_LLR_2012_FD_187203 | JGI IMG/M metagenome (GOLD analysis project Ga0209698, IMG submission 187203) | Freshwater sediment microbial communities from Pennsylvania, USA - Little Laurel Run_MetaG_LLR_2012 (SPAdes) (version 2) | ecosystem: Environmental > Aquatic > Freshwater > Creek >... | reverse complement strand
AGCCCACACGCCCTGCCCCGCGGCGCTCGACCAGATCCAGCGCCCCGGCCGCTGCAATCAGCCGCTCGAGGCGTTCCTGGGGCACCGCCAGCGCCTGGGCCAGTTCGGCCGGCGTCTGCGGCCGCTCCAGCAGGCGGCGCAGCAGGCCGAGGGTGACGCAGGCATAAAGCACCTGCGAATAGACGAACCCGGCGACGAGATCGAAGAGCGCCCGCGACCGCGCACGGGCAATGGGGCGGGTGAAGACAAAAGCGGCGGCAAAGCGCTGGAAGCGGCCATCGGCCAGCAGCCGGTCCCGGCGCCGGCGCAGCGCATCGAAAAATGACTCGTCATCGGCGGCAGCCACGGGCGGCGACCGGCCATCCGCAACGCAGGAAGGCGCCGCAGTGGCGGCCATTCCGGATTTCACGCCGCGCGCTCGAGGTATTCCTCGGGAACCAGACGCAAGGCTTCGGCCCGGATCAACTGCTGCAGCCGCTGGCGGCCGCCACAGGGCGGAATCGATTCGAGCGCCTGCTCGACCAGCGCCTCGAAAATGGCGATGGCCCGCGCCATGCCCAGGGCCACCACCGCATTGGGCCGGCCCAGCGCGGCATCGCGCCCCACGGGCTTGCCGATTTCCTCCTGGCGGGCCACCACGTCGCGGATGTCATCGGCGATCTGGTAGGCCTCGCCGAGCCGCTCTCCGAGGGTACGCCAGGCCAGCGGATCGCCGCCGCCGGCAATGGCGCCCGCCATGGCGGCCGAGACGAACAGCGATCCGGTCTTGGCGCGCTGGTACGCCGACAGCTCGGCTGCCGGTTCGCATTCCCAAGCCTGGCCGGCAATGATGCCATTGGGCGGTGTAAGCGCATCGGCAAGGCAGCGCAGCAGCGCAATCGTGCGTGCCGGATTGCGGCCGCTGCTGCGCGCGATGACATCGAAGCCCATGGCGATGAGCGCATCGCCGGCAAGGACGGCTTCGCGCTGGCCAAAGGCGCGATGCAGCGAGGGCTTGTTGCGCCGTGTCGCCGCATCGTCGAAGCAGGGCAGGTCGTCATGGACCAGCGAGGCGCAATGCAGCATCTCGATGGCCGCGGCAGCTGCATTGGACGCTGCGGGATCGTCGTCACCGAGGGCCAGCGCTACCGTCAGGCAAAGCCGGGGACGAACGCGCGCGCCAGCCGGAAAAATGGCATAGCGGATGGCCTGCCCCAGCCGCGGCGGACCGCCGGCAGCGCTATCGGCCGTCGCGACTGCAGCCACCAGCGCGTCCTCGATACGGGACGCCATATCCATCGCTGCCGATCCATCCATCGCTGATCCTTTCGCGCGGGTTGCCGCGCATGCGCCTGCGGTTTCTGCCCTGGGGACACTTCGGTTTTGCCTTGTGTAATTCTGTCATTACAACCTAAAATGTCAAGCGAGAATGACTATTGAATCACCGCGACCGGAGTCACCGGACGGCCAGTCCGACGATGCAGCGCGTCATGCAACGACTCAAGATCTCTGATCAACGGCCCGTGGTTGTGGTCGGGGCCGGCGTTGCCGGTCTGGCGGCGGCGTTCGACCTGGCGGCGCGCGGGCTGCCGGTGCTGGTGCTCGAGGCAGCGGACCGGCCCGGCGGCAAGATGCGCCGCACCCCCTTGGGCGGCGCCGCCTTCGATGCCGGACCCACCGTGCTGACGATGCGCTGGGTCTTCGAGGAAATGTTCAACGACGCCGGTCTTTCCTTCGCCGACCACGTTGCCACGCGGCCGGCCAGCGTACTGGCGCGCCATTCGTGGGGCGGTGCCGAGGTACTGGACCTGCACGCCGAGGCGGCCCGCAGCGCCGACGCCATTGCACGATTCGCCGGGCCCGACGAAGGACGGCGCTTCCTGCACTTTTGCGACGAAGCGCGCGCCACCTACCGCGCGCTCGAGCACGCCTTCATCCGCAACCAGCGGCCGTCGATGCCGGGCCTGGTCGGCCGCATCGGATCGCGGCGCGCGGCCGATCTGCTGGCCATACGGCCCTTCGAGAATCTGTGGCACGCGCTGGGCCGGCACTTTCGCGACCCGCGGCTGCGCCAGCTGTTCGGCCGCTATGCAACCTATTGCGGCTCGTCGCCGTTCAATGCGCCGGCAACACTCATGCTGGTGGCCCACGTGGAACAGGAAGGCGTGTGGCTGGCCGAACCCGGCATGTTCGGCCTGGCCGAAGCGCTCGAGAAGGTCGCGCGCTCGCGCGGCGCGCGTTTCCGCTACGACAGCACGGTGCGCGGCCTTGCCCGGGACGCACAGGGGCAATGGCGCGTCGCGTTGTCCGGCGGCGAGGTGGTGGAGGCCGGCGCCGTCATCGCCAACGCCGATGCTGCCGCCATGGCGCGGGGCAGCCTCGGCCCGGAGGCGGCGCGCGCCGCGGCCGGGTCCGATCGCCTGGCGCGTTCACTGTCGGCCATCACATGGCTGGTGAGCGCGCCCACGCAGGGGTTCGCCCTGCTGCGCCACAATGTCTTTTTTTCGGCCGACTACACCGCGGAGTTCGACGCGATCTTCGGCCGGCGCCAGCTGCCCGACGATCCGACCATCTACGTCTGCGCACAGGATCGCGGCGCGGCCGGCGATGAAGCCGCCATCGGCGGCGCCGAGCGCCTGCTGTGCCTGATCAACGCGCCGGCCGATGGCGACCGCCCCGCCGCAAGCGCGGCCGGCGCCCAGGCCAATGCGCATCCCGACCGCATCTACGGCCTGCTGGCGCGCTTCGGCCTGCACATCGATCGCGGCAATGCGCTCGTGCGCCAGAGCCGCCCCGAGGATTTCGAGCGCCAATACCCCGGTACGGGCGGCGCCCTCTACGGCAGCGCCACGCACGGCTGGCGCGCATCGTTTCAGCGCCCGGGCGCCGCCAGCGTGGTGCCGGGTCTTTTCCTCGCCGGCGGCAGCGTACACCCGGGGCCGGGCGTACCCATGGCAGCGCTGTCGGGGCGGCTCGCGGCACAGTGCGTGATGGCGGCGGCATGACGCGGATCCGATGAGGGTGCAGCGATGAGAGCACGGCTATGAGTACCGCCCCCGATTTCGACCGTCCGGTGCCGCCGGGTGGCTACGCCTGGTGGTACCTCGACGCGCTCGACGCCGAGGGCCGCTTCGGCCTGGCGATCATCGGCTTCATCGGCAGCGTCTTCTCGCCCTACTACGCCCACGCCCGCCGCCGCGGACTGACCGACCCGCTCAACCACTGCTCGCTCAATGTGGGGCTCTATCTGCCCGACCGCAACTACTGGACCATGACCGAGCGCCCGCGCGCCAGCATCGCGCGCACCGCCACCGAGTTCGTGATCGGTCCGAGCGCGCTGCAATGGGACGGCAGCCGCCTGCGGATCGACATCGACGAGGTCACGGTGCCCTTCCCCGCCCGGGTGCGCGGCACGGTGACCGTGCAGCCGCGCGTGCCCTTCGACCGCGACTTCGCGCTCGATCATGACGGCGCCCACCGGTGGCGGCCGATCATGCCTTGTGCCGACGTCGAGGTCGACCTGAAAAATCCGGCGCTGCGCTGGCGCGGCACCGGTTACGTCGATTCCAACTACGGCAACGGCCCCATGGAGGATGCGTTTGCCAGCTGGCAATGGACGCGCACGCACCTGGCGGGCGATGCCACGGCCATCGCCTACGATGCCGAACCGCGCATCGGCGCGCCGCGCTCGCTCACCTTGCGCATCGAGCGCGGCGCGGTGTTCCAGTCCGATACCGTGCGGCCGCGAACCGAACTGCCGCAAACGCGCTGGGGCATAACCCGCTCGGTCGCCGTGGATCCGGGCACGCAGCCGCGCATCGTGCGCGGCCTCGAAGGCGGGCCGTTCTACGCCCGTTCCCTGCTGGGCATCACGCTGCAGGGCGAATCCGTGCTGGCCGTGCACGAGTCGCTGTCGCTGGACCGGTTTTCCTCGCGGGTGGTGCAGGCGATGCTGCCGTTTCGCATGCCGCGCAACGTGCTGTCGGGGCAGCGCAGTCGCCTGGCACACGATTGATAATCCAGCGGACCGCGGGAATCCGGCGGGCAATTGCCCGGTAGCGCGCGCCCTGCGGGGCGCGGCCGCAGCGCCCGCGACTTGCCCGGCTTCGCGAAACCGCGGCGGCGCAGCGCTTGCGCGGGCGGGAGGCGATCAGGCCTGTAGGCGCTGCACGCTCGCGGTATCGAATCCGCCGTGCAAGCCGCGGTCGCGACGCTCCAGGCGCTCGAAGATGGCCAACACCGTATCGACGGAACTGGCAGGGGGCGCGGGAGCGTGCAGCGGCAGGCCCGACGCATCGACAAGGAAGTCGATCTCGTGAGGCGGAGCGCCATGGCTTGCCGAACCGGACGCCACGCTAGCCAGCGTGGCCAGCGCCAGCAACTGCAGCTTGCGCGCCGGCCGCACCACCGCGCGCGCGCTGACCGAGTCGAAGCCGCGCACCTGCACGGTCCGGCCGATGTCGGCGTAGAGCAAGGCCGCCGCCTGTATGCCCGGCCGGCAGCCGATCGGCAGATGGGCAATGCCCGTGGCGCCACCTTCGTAGCGATGCCGCGCCTCGTCGAGCAGGCGATTGACGACGCCGCCCAGCGCCGGCGTGAATGCCGGCTGCGCCAGCCATGCGTCCGGATCGATGCCGGCGTCGCGCATCCAGGCCCGCGGCAGATAGAGCCGGCCCAGGCGTGCATCTTCGCCAACGTCGCGGGCGATGTTGGTCAGCTGCATGGCGATCCCCAGTTCGCAGGCGCGCGCAAGCGCGGCCCGCGACTGCACGCCCATCACGCGCGCCATCATGGCGCCCACCGAACCGGCTACGCGCGCGGCATAGTCCCGAACCTGCGAGAGATTCTCGTACTGGCGGCCGGTGGCATCCCACTCGAAGCCTTCGAGCAGCGCCGCGGGCCAGGCGCGCGGAATGCGATAGCGCGACACGACCGCGGCAAAGGCGCGGTCGGCCGCCTCGTCCCGCGGCGCAGCGGAATAGATGCGGTCGAGCCGGTCATGCAGGTCGGCAAGCGCGCCCGCGCGCGCGCCCGAACGCGGAGCGCCGGCGCCATTGCCGTCGCTGCTGCCATCGACGCTGTCGTCGGCCAGCCGGCAGAAGGCATAAAGCGCGCAGGCCGCGCGCGCCACCTGGCGCGGCAGGATGCGCGAGGCGGCAAGAAAGCTGCGTGAACCATCGACCAGCAGGCGCTGGCAGGCGAGCAGATCCTGGTCTGTGCGGTGACGCTCCCCTTCAGGAGCGGCGGCGGATTGTATTGGCATCGGGAACCACCAGGTCGAGAACCCGCGCGGAGGATAGAACGCCTGGCACCCCGGGTCCGGGATGGGTGCCGGCGCCGACCAGGTACAGGCCGGCGATGTCCTCGCTGCGATTGTGCGGACGGAACCACGCGCTCTGGGTCAGCGCGGGTTCCAGGCTGAAGCCTGCGCCCTTGAGGGACAGCAGATCGTCACGGAAATTCAAGGGCGTCACCACTTCCGAGACGGTGATCTGGCTCGAGAGTCCGGGGAGCATGGTCTGCTCCAGAAAGCGCTCGATGCGCTGGCGGTAGGGTTCGGCCATGGCGTGCCAGTCGACATTGCCGTCCAGATTGGGTACGGGCGAGAGCACGTAGAAGGTCTCGCAGCCGTCCGGCGCCAGGGATGGATCGGTTGCCGTGGGTCGATGCAGGTACAGGCTGAAGTCCTCGGCCAGCACCTTGCGGTCGAAGATGTCGGCCAGCAGTTCGCGGTAGCGGGGGCCCACCAGTATCGTGTGATGGGGAACCTCCGGATACTGGCGCCGCGTGCCGAAGTACCAGACGAACAGGCCCATCGAATAGCGCGCCCGCTGGGCGCGGCGCGCGCTCCAGCGGCGCCGCGCCGGCGCCGGTGCCGGCAGCAGGTGCCGGTAGGTCCAGCCGGCGTCGGCTCCGGAAACCACGATATCGGCGGGCACGCTCTCGCCGCTTGCCAGCCGCACGCCCGTGGCCGTGCCGCCCTCGACGGTGATGGCGCTGACCTCGGCGCCCAGCCGCACGTGGTTGCCCTGGCCCTGGATGAGTTCAACCAGGCCGGCGACCAAGCGGCCGGTGCCGCCCATGGCGAAGTGCACGCCCCAGCGCCGCTCCAGGAACGCGATCAGGCTGTAGATGGAGGTGACGGTGAAGGGGTTGCCGCCCACGAACAGCGGATGAAAGCTCAGCAGGAAGCGCAGGCGCGGATTGCGCACGTAGCTGCTGACCAGGCCATGGACCGAACGGTGGCTGCCCAGCAGCACCATCTGCGGCGCCACCTTGATCATGTCGGTGAAATTGCTGAACGGCACATGGCCGAGCTTCTCGAATCCCAGTGCGCAGATGCGTTCGGCCAGGCGCATGAAGGCCTCGTAGCCGGCGACGTCGTCGGGCGCGAGCGCGCGCACGCGCTCGCGCATCTCATCCGGATCGCCGCTGCAGTCGAAGGTCGCCCCGTCGTCGAAACGCACGCGGTAGAACGGCGACAGTTCGCGCAATTCGATGCTGTCGGCGAAACGGCGGCCGCACAGCGCCCAGAGCTCCTCGAACAGGAAGGGCGCCGTGATGATCGTGGGCCCCGCATCGAAGGTGTAGCCATCGCGGTGCAGGACGCGGGCGCGCCCGCCCGGTATGTCGAGGCGCTCGAGGACCGTGACGCGGTAGCCGCGCGCGCCCAGGCGCACGGCCGCGGCCAGACCGCCGAAGCCGCTGCCGATGACCACCGCATGCGGACGCGTGTCCCGGACCGGGGTCGTGCCGGCTGCCGCCTGGAAATCGGAATCGAACATCGAATCGCGCCTCAGTGCAAAGCCGCGGTTTCCGGCAGGTAAGTCACCGGCAGCGCGCGCATCGCCAGCGGGCGGTCGCGCTTGTTGATGGCGGCGACGATGCCCTCGCGGGTCAGCCCCAGGGCGGCGAACAGCTGGGACTGCTCGCCCTGCTCGATGAAGCGGTCGGGCAGTCCCAGGTGCAGCATTCGCACGGCCAGGTCGGCCGCGGCGATCACCTCGGAAACGGCGCTGCCCGCGCCGCCCCGCACCGTGTTGTCCTCGATGGTGACCAGCAGTTCGTGGGTGCGCGCCATTTGCAGGATGACGGTCTCGTCGATCGGCTTGAGGAAGCGCATGTCGACCACCGTCGCATCGAGCGTCTCGGCCGCGGCCAGGGCCTCGTGCAGCAGCGGACCGAACGCCAGGATCGCGACCCCCCTGCCCTCGCGGCGGACCTGCGCCTTGCCCACGCGCATCATGTGCATGGGCTTTTCGACCTGCACGCCGGCGCCGGCGCCGCGCGGATAGCGGACCGCGCTGGGCCCATCGAGCATGATGCCGGTATACAGCATGCGCCGGCATTCGTTCTCGTCCGAGGGGACCATCACGGTGAGATTGGGGATGCAGCGCAGGTAGCTCAGGTCGAAGGCGCCGTGGTGCGTGGGCCCGTCGGCGCCGGCAAGCCCGCCGCGGTCGATGGCGAAAAGGACCGGCAGGTTCTGCAGTTGCACATCATGGATCAGCTGGTCATAGGCGCGCTGCAGGAACGTGGAGTAGATCGCCACCACCGGCTTGCGTCCTTCGCAGGCCAGGCCCGCCGCAAACGTGACGGCATGCTGCTCGGCAATGCCCACGTCGAAATAACGGCCGGGATGGCGCTGCGCGAAATCGACCATTCCGGAGCCCTCGCGCATGGCCGGCGTGATCGCGACGATGCGCTCGTCGCACGCCGCCATGTCGCAGAGCCATTCGCCGAAGATCTGCGTATAGGTGGGACGCCTGGGAGCCGGGCCCGTTGCGATGCCGTGGGCAGGATCGAAGCGGCCGACGCCATGGTACTTGGTGGGGTCGTTCTCCGCGCGCGCGTAGCCGCGTCCCTTGACCGTGCGCACGTGCAGCAGCTGCGGACCGGACAACTCCCCGGCGGTGCGCAGCGCGGTGAGCAGCGCGGCAAGGTCATGGCCGTCGACCGGCCCGGTGTAGTTGAAGCCCAGGTGCTTGAACAGGTTGGGCGTTGCCGCCCTGGCCGAACGCCGCGCCTCGCGCAGGCGGCGCAGCGGCGCGACGCGGTCGAGCGAACGGCCCAGGGTCCGGCCCACCGCTGCGGCCAGTCCCGCGCGCGGCGGGCGCGGCGGGCGCGGGGCGCGCAGCTTGCCCAGGTGGCGGTGCACGGCACCCACGGCGGGCGATATGGACATGCCGTTGTCGTTGAGGACGACGAGCAGGTCGACCCCGGCCTGAGCGGCGTTGTTCATGGCCTCGTAGGCCAACCCGGCCGAAAGCGCGCCGTCGCCGATGACCGCCACCACATGGCGGCGCTTGCCGGCCTTGCGTGCCCCCACCGCCATGCCCAGGGCGGCGCTGATCGAGGTGCTGGCATGCGCGGTGCCAAAGGCGTCGTACGGCGATTCCTCGCGGCGCGGAAATCCGGAGATGCCGCCGAACTGGCGCAGGTTCGTCATCGCGCGGCGCCGGCCCGTGATGATCTTGTGCGTATAGGCCTGGTGACCCACGTCCCACACGATCCGGTCGTGCGGGGTGTCGAACACGTAGTGCAGGGCGATGCTGAGCTCCACCGTGCCCAGGTTGGCGGCCAGGTGACCACCGGTGCGACCCACGGTGTGAAGCAGGAAGTCCCGCACCTCGGTGGCCAGTTCGCGCAGCTGCCCCGGCGCGAGACGCCGCAGGTCGGCGGGCTCATCGATCGAGCGCAGCAGGCGCCGGCTCATGCGCACAGCTCCGCGTTGCCGGCGGCAAGCGGCGCGTCATCGAGCAGGCCGCGCTCGCGCGCCACCGCAACGACGATGCGCGCGATGACTTCGGGGGCTTCCTCGTGCGCAAGGTGACCCAGCGCCGGCAGGCTGATCCGGGCGCTGCCCGGAACGCGCGCCTGAACCCAGTCGGCATCCTGCGGCGCTATGGTCCGGTCGGCACCGCCCGCCACCAGCGTGAGCCGCGGTCCCAGGCGGTGCAACTGCGGCAGCAGCGCGCGCAGGTCCCAGTTGGCCAGCATGCGCAACGTTCCGGCTATGTGCCCGGGGCTGCGCATCAGCTGCTCGTAGTGTGCCACCATGCCCGCGTCGATCCGCGACCCGGTGGCGTCGAGCAGGCGGCGCACGGCGCGGGCATCGGCCCGCACGAGCGAAGCGACAAACCCCGGCACCAGCCGATTGACGCCGAGCAGCTTTGCCATTGGCACGTAGGTCGCAGCGGTCCAGCCGTGCAGGGGACGCAATGCGCCGTTGATGCTCAGCACCGCCACGCGCGCGGCGTCGGGGTGCAGGGCGATGCGCGCCGCGATCGCGGCACCGGCCGAATGCCCCACGATGATGTCGGGCCACGCGCCCATGTCCGTCACCAGCGCGGCGACGGCAGCGGCGTAGGCATCGAGCCCCGATCGGCCTGGCGGCAGCGCGCTGGATGCGCCGTGTCCAGGCAGGTCGGGCGCCAGGATTTCAAAGTCACTGCCCAGCGCAGCGGCCAGGCGGCTCCAGGAACCGCTGGCCGAGCCCGTGCCATGCAGCAGCAGCAGGCGCGGCCCCTGGCCAGCCGACTTTACGTGCCAGCGGATTGCGCCGCTATGGAAATGGCTGGCTGCCTGCGCATCCGCGCGCTCGCCACCCTGCTCGCTGCCAGCGGCACGAGGCGGCATTGCGCTGGCGGGCATCGTCAAGGCCTGCGTTGCGATCTGCGCGTGCGGTTGCAACGTCAGCGGTGGTGGCAATGACGCGGTTGCGCCCTGGGCAATCATCGGCTGCGCCCGATAGAAATGTCGATGGTGCCAGCAAGCGGCCGCCGGTCCGTGGCCTTGCAACCCAACGGGCGCGCGGTCAGTGCGCTCTGCCCATTCGGCCTGCACGCGCCACCACATCCGCGCCAACGTTGCTCATCCATCACCGGAGCCCTCTATGGTCAAGCACTGCGGTCAGGCACTGCGGGCCAGCGTTGCGGGGCACGTCTGCCGGGCCACGCACTGCGCGCCATGCGCCGCGCACTCGGGGTTACGATGAATCATTCAGCGCCGATTGTCAAGTAACCTTTACACTTATCGTGTCATTTAACCGTGACAGTGTCCCCAAGCGCTGATCCGCAGCCGGCGGCGGCCCGAAACGTGCGCTAGCGCACATCCCGGCGCGCCGCCCGAACCGCGCGGTCCACCATGCCAGCGTCGGCCCGCGGCAAGGGCAGGTAACGGGCTCCCAGGTCCTGCGCCAGGCGCTGCGCCTCGGGTTGCACCCGCTGCGAAAAATCCACCAGCAGGGCGCGCACCGCCATGCCGCGCAGCAACCGCGCCATGGCGAGCGCATCCTGGCCGGCGCGTTCGCGCCCGCCCGTGCCGTCCAGCGCGACATTGGCCTTGCCATCGGTCAGCACGACCAGCAGCGGCACATCGCCGCGGGCCTGCGCATGGCCGCTGCGGTGGCCGATGGCGTGCGGCGCCGCGGCGATGTGCCGCTGCTGGTCGTGCTGACCGATGGCAAGGCCAATGTCGCGCTGGACGGCACGGGCGGGCGCGAACG
>Ga0209698_10008639_pt1 | contig 10487 bp, 12 predicted proteins | sample LitLauG_LLR_2012_FD_187203 | JGI IMG/M metagenome (GOLD analysis project Ga0209698, IMG submission 187203) | Freshwater sediment microbial communities from Pennsylvania, USA - Little Laurel Run_MetaG_LLR_2012 (SPAdes) (version 2) | ecosystem: Environmental > Aquatic > Freshwater > Creek >... | reverse complement strand
GCCATCCCCCGGGCAGCGGACTAGCAAGAAATGGAAAGCTGACGCGGCCACTGCAACGTCGTTTGGAATGAAACCGGCGGGAGCGAGGCGGTAGTGGAAAGCTGTTGCCAATGGGGGAAGTCCCTTATGTCTTTCGGTATAGGACGGGACAGTTGGGACACGGCGTTGCAACGCCGCGCGCACGACCGCTTTTCGGCGGTGAGTTCCGATCTTCTGATACCCGCATGGCCGGCCTCGGTAATTCAGCTACGGTCGCTTCACTCCAGATCGTAAGACGGCGATGCGCTGTATACCAGCCCCAGGATGCCGAGCGGCCGTTCAGGGATGCGAACCTGACTTTCGACCAAGCGCCGCGATGCTGCCTGTCACCGCGTACACCCGACCCATACCGAGCCTTCCGGAAGAAAGCGAAGCGGGCATCACTCTGACTTCCGGAGGCTAGAGTTGAACTTCCCGACGAATGCGATCCCCCATCGTGACCGCCGCTCCCAAATCCACCGTGCGACCCATCAGTCACAAAAATGGTGTTGTCGTATCCGCCTTCAATTGATGATCCGACCTTGCGCGACGAAGCGGCATTCCGGGACCGCAAGAAGTTCTAAATGAAAATTGCACCGAAGATTGGTAGCAGCCGGACGATAAGGATCTGTACCGTTTTCTGAAAAATGGGGAAGTATGGACTGCGAAGTAGCGCCGCTGACACACTGAAATTCAGCAGGAAAAGCGCGGCTAGTGCAATTTGCGGGTTGCTCATTTACGTGATTCCGCAGTCCCGACCTATTTTGACGTTGACCCAAAGGCGAAACCGCCCTACCGCAGTAGCGGACTAAAGAATTTGGAAAGCTGACGCGGTGACAGCGGCCTCACCAGTGTCGTTCGGGCGGGATGAACCCGACTAAGGGACAAGGGGCTACTCGGGAAAGGCGAATTCGCCTAATACCTTCACGTCGATCCATCTTCGACCATCTTGGGCCGATAGGGAGCGGTTATCGCCGCCGATTGGCAATTCCGGCCAGTTTGCTTTTCAGCGCCTCATCCGTCGTGTAGCTGAGGGCATCGCGGCCCCAGTTGTTCTTCAGGCTCAACGTCGCGCCACTCTCGACGAGCAACTCAGCGATCTTGCTGTACTCCTTACCGATTTTCAAGTTCTGGACCGTCTCATACTGAGCCAGGCACGTCATCAATGGTGTCCACCCGTCCGCGGTCACAGCGTCTACTCGGGCCCCGTGAGCGATCAGGACGCTGGCGACCTCGGCACTGCGAACCTCGTGCAACGCCGTTCGTCCTAGGAATCGGGTGGTGTTGACGTCGGCGCCCGCCTGGAGAATCGCTTCAGCGACTGGCGCACTGCGTGCCATATAGAGCGGAAGCTCTCCCTGCTGGCTGCAAGAATTGCAATCAACTCCACGGTTGACGTCGGCTCCGTGTCGGATCATCAATGAGACGACTTCGGCATTCGAATCGAACGTGGCCAGGTGAAAGGGCGTAAAGCCATCTGGCGCTGAAACATTGGGATCCGCCCCGTGCGCCAGAAGAACGTCGGCTACCTGCACCTTCAATTCAGGCGTCAGCGTTTTCGAGATGACGGTCTGTGCGAGCGCTGAATTCGGGCGATTCGGGTCCGCACCATGCACAAGGAGCGCCTCGAGCATGGCCACGTCGCCCTTGCCTGCGGCGATCAGAAGACCCGGGTTCAAGCGTTCCGAATTAAGGGTGGGAGAGATTTTCTGCAATGTCCCGCGATCAAGCGCCGCCACATCTCCGGCATTGACAGCCTGCAAAAAGTTCTCCTTGTCTATCGTGTTGGTGGGCGCCAAGCACTTCGGCTGCACTGACTTGAAAAAGCTCCTTGCTTTGGGGTCGCGTAGTCCCTCGCTCGGCGTCTCGTTCGGGTCAATATTCGACAGATAGAGCAGCATGCACACGTGCTCTGCGCTTTGCCTCTGCTCGGGAAGCTCGGCGACTTTCCAGATCTCGTCCACGATGGCTGAGAAAACGGGTGTAAGTTGCTTTTGCTGTTCAATCGCAGCGTACGAACAAATAATGCTCTGCGCGACGCCCGAGACATAGGAAATGCGAGCGCTGGCGTCGTCCAGGTGCTTGAAGGCTTGCGGCTTCTGCCGCGTAGCACTGACCGTTCCATCCCCGTTCAATTGCGTGTAGTAGCCAGGGCGGTAAACCTCGAGAACGTAAGAAGACCTCGACCGCCACCAAGGCAGGATATTCGACGGATGCTCAGTACCCGATTGAACCCGCACCTCGACGCATTCGTCGTGACAGTACATGACACCAAGGCATTTCGATCGCAACGCGATGGTCCAACCAGAACGGGACTCGACCGCCGCCTGCGCTCCGTTGGCCGCCGTTGTAGCGACTAGAATGGTGACACCAAGACCCGCAAATGTCCTGCTTATCGCCCTTTGCGCAGGCTGACGTGACCAACGTGCACTCATGCCAGTGCTGCCTCCCTATGGCCGCGCAGTCCGTCCGCTTCTCGTCGGTCGCGCACGCGCAAGGATCACCGAACAGTAACAGCTGAGGAAAGAAACCGCCGGTCGCAACTAGCGACCGGAAATCGCCGGCATTGGCATTCCGGCAACAGCCCTTACAGCTGGCGCCCTACGATGCCGATGCGCCGTGGGCTAGCCTGAGGACGTCCGAGGGCCCGGCGAGCACCGTAGACCTGACTTCCCACTGGCGAGCGCAATGCTTACCGTCACTGCGAGCTGTCGACCCAAAGCAGCTATCCAGCTTGTCCGCAGCCGGCGAAGCCAAATCGAAAGCGCGCGGCTACGTGTCCGTAGTTACGCAATCCCAATTGCCTTCGTCGTCGTATTGAGTTAGCCAGTTCACCGCCAAGTGCCATTCCTGAACGACCCCTGGATTTACGCGCGCAGCAACAGATGCGCCAAATTGCCGCGTCGCCCAATGCAGTCGGTAGAGTAAGTCCGACCAATCCATGATCAGTTCCTTACTTCGCAATGAAATCGCATTGCGCAATGTCGTTGGTTCTTCCATGTCTTTCGGGAATAGGTCCATCATCGAACCGCACGTTGATTCGACGGACGGAATATCTATCTCCTGGATTAGGCCGCTGGCCCAACCAAGAAAGAACAGACATTCCAGGCGCCACGAAAACGCGATTAGCTGCTTCTCCGAAGGATCATCTCTGTAGAGAAACAGCCTCTCTTCCTTTGACAAAAAGGAGTCGCAGCCCCGCGCAACGATGTATTGCCGAAAATGGCGTTCGCCCTTCAAATGCGCAGTTCCAGCGCATGCCCAAAGTGCAATGAGTCGCGCAAGAACTTCGTCCGCGGACCGGAGTGTTATCTCCTCATCGGCTTCGATCATTGGCAAACTGGGATTGACTGGAATCCCAAGGGATTGAAGGCGAGCTTCGGATCGAAGTTTTCGTTGTTGCGGCGTGCTCACATTAATTCACTAGCCTCTTGCCAACGCCTTCTCGGCTCGGATGTCCGCTTTGGAGGTTCGCACCTCAGCCCGCACATGTCTCTTCATGGCCGGCCTCGGTAATTCAGCTACGGCCGCTTCACTCCAGATCGTAAGACGGCGATGCGCCGTATACCAGCCCCAGGATGCCCGAACGGCCGGTCAGGGATGCAAACCTGACTTTCGAACAAGCGCCGCAATGCTGCCTGTCACGGCGTACACCCGACCCGTTCCCGACTTTGCGGCTGCCGAAAAGCGATCCACTCGGACCGACATTGCTGACATCGGGTGTTTTGGCGCAGCGTCGCTCCTGCGCCTACTGCACGGAAAATCCCGTCCAACCAGCCTGATCGACACGCCTTACGAACTCGTCTTCTGTGCGAACGTCGCTAAGGTCGATCATTTCGAAGTCCAGGCCATGCAAGCCAGCGATCTGGTCCACAAGTTTCTGACCCGATCGGTCCAATAGCGAAGCAGAGACTTTCAACCGAGTCATCTCCTTCTTCGCTCCTGACGAGTTTTCGATCAGCACGACAAGTTCGATCAATCCTTCGGGTTCCTGGCGGACAGAAAGGACCTTGTATCGATACCCACTGAGGTATTCCTCATCGGAGGCCCAGTTCGATATCCAAAACCTGTGCGGAAACAACGTAAGGAAATCGAAACGCACAAAGCCTTCGAGCGCCTCATAGTCTGGTTCGCGTTGCTTGTCTTTCATATGCGTCGGCTTTGCGGAAATTTCTGAGGCGACGCTAGTCATCCGGTTGTGGCCGGTTCCGACAAATCGCGGACTGGTCGCTTCCTTTCCGCCGACTGTCGCAAAGGGTTGCACACCGGTCGTCTCGGGTCAAGATGGTTGGTTTGGAGCGGGAACCGGTACCGGTCGCTCAGCGCCGTAATCGACAACATCTTCGCGGTCGCGACCTGCTCGGGACCTTCCCACACCAAACGAGCGGACGCTGCGACCCTCACGAGTCCGCGCAGATCGCCAATTTCCGATGGGCTATGGTCTTGCCTCCGGCGGCACGGTTCCAGTCTTCCTAATTTCCGCCATGCAAATCTTCATTGCCAGTCCGAATGCGACGCCGATGGCACCCCCCCATCAGGATGGCGAACAAACCCCATGGCATAACCCGCAATTCATCGATGTACTTGGCCCGTACATAGAGCAAACACAGGCCCACAACGCCAATGATCACGAAGCCCTTTAACACGGCAAGCGCTAACCGGGCATAGCTCACGGGGATTTCCGTTTTCGATTCTCGACCAATGCCCAATCACATAGAAAAGCCGACTACTTCGCTTTTCGAGTGAGGTTGTTGAATCCACCAGGAGAATTGTCCTCGACCGTTGCGACAATCCCGTTCACGACGAGCGCTACGGCGATGATCCCGATTCCGCCCCAGACAGGCATTCCCGATATCCGAGCTAACAAACTGCCAAACGCAATCGAGGCAACGATTGACGCGACAAGGGGCCATGGTCTGAAACGAAGACGAATCATTGCTTGCATTTTACTCGACAAGCCGCGCTTGAAGGGGATGAGGCGCACTTTGTAGATCCGCAACTGCCCGCTTCGTGGAAGCCCACTCAAACCGCAACGATGCCCGGTCCCGGATACATCGCCGACATGCAGCCGAAGCCCGGTCAGCAGGTCAATTCTCGAAAAGCCGACCCACTCAGGGCATTCACCGATGACCGCTTTGTAGAAGGGCTATCTATCCTGATCTTAGGCGCGGTCTATCCGTCCGGGGCTGGAGCCGGGCGCGACTCAATAAGGCCCTGGCACCAGGCGCTGCGACAGCCACCAGATGTTGCCGGAGGGGTCCGCAACGCCACCCTGTCGATCGTTGTAGGGCATGTTGGCTACCGGCCCGAGAGACCGTCCGCCGGCTGCGACCGCACGAGCCATGGCTGCATCGGCGTCCTCGACGTAGAGATAGTACGTTCCACGCGATGGCTCGACGTTCGCGGCCTCGCTGACCATGATCGTGGTATCCCCAAACCGTACATGGGCGTTGCGCACGACGCCGTCGGGCGCGGCGAGTACCTCCGACACTTCGCCGCCGAGGCCTTGAACGAGGAAAGTCAGGTAGTTACGCGCATCCCTGACGAAGATGTACGGAAACACGGTTGTGAAGCCGGGTGGGATGTACACGTCGATTCCCTGAAGTCGGTGCCGAGTGTCTGGTTGCGAGGACCCTACCTCAATCCCCGCGTGTCCGCCTCCGGCCGACAGCGCCGAAACGCTACGTCAGCTGTCCCATGTTGCCAAATGTCGGTGCCACGTGCAATGCGGCCTTCCGAGACTCCGATGCCCGGTAGTCCCCCCATACCCGATCAAGCCGCGCCACTCTGATACCAGCCGTATTTCGGCGCAGTCGACCCGCTCGGGACATTACGGTCTCGCATTGCCCGCACGCCCCAATTTCCCACCGCGGCCGTCGATGTCGAAGGGCGTCGGCGATTCCTCGAGGCCTTAACGACTCCCAACATCGTCCTGGCGTTTGTCGGCGCGGGAAGTGAACAAATCGCCAGGTGCCAGGTGCATGAACGTTGCTTCGACAGCCAAGGTCCAAGTCAGGGTAAGGGTTCATGCGCGAAGCGCGCAAAGAAGCTGTCGGGCAGCCAGCTGGGTCGCACCGGCGCATTGGCGATGCGCACTGCCAGCCGGCCCATCAGGTCGTTGAAGGCATCGGCGGCTGCAAGGTCGACCGGTTGACCGAGGTCGTCGGCTTGAGCGTGATAGCGAGTTTTGAACCATTCGCGGTTAACCGTTTCCTCATCCGTACCGCGCGTCGGCATCATCCCGACCATGAGCGCCGGCGTGCCGCGTCGGACAAAGCTGTACTGGTCGGCACGCACGAAAATGACGTGGTCCGGAATCGGATCTGGGACGAGTTCGACGCCGCTGCCGTCCAGCAGTGCGCGTAGGTCGGCGCCCAGCGAACTCTCGTCCGCACCCCACGCCACCACGTGGCGAAGCGGATACAGTGGCAGGAACATGTCGGTATTGAGATCGGCCACCAAGTGGTCGGCGTGCCGAGTGGGATGGGCTGCGAAGAAGCGCGAACCGAGCAGTCCCTTCTCTTCGCCGCACACGACCAGGAAGAGCAGTGATCGACGCGGCTGGATCTTGGCTTCGTGCAGCGCGCGCGCAATCTCGAGCAGAGAGGCCACACCCGAGGCATCGTCCATCGCGCCGTGAAAGATACCGTCGCCGTGGTCGGGCTTACCGGTGCCCAGATGATCCAGATGGGCCGACAGTACGACCGCTTCGCGGGACAGTTGCGGGTCGCTGCCGGGCAGTTCGCCGATCACGTTGTCCGAGCTGACCTTGGAGAGCTCGGTCTCGATATGAGCTTGGATCCGCAGCGCAAGGGGAAAGCGCGGCAGGGCCTGGTGCTTGTCCGCCAGGACGACCAGATCTGCGAAAGCGTGGCCGGAACCAGCAAACAGCGCGTCGGCACGCGCCTCGTTGAACGATGCAACGAACATTGGCTGGTGATACCGGCGTAACGCGGACTCGGTCAGCAGCATCCCCGGCTGCTCCCCGGCCGCCTTTTGGCGTTCCCACGGAATCTCGCGGTTCTTCGGCGCTGTTAACGTGATGACCCCGACGGCGCCGGCGGCCTCCAGGGCGCGCGGCAGGTTCTCCGAGAGGGCGTGAGCACGTTGGGGGGCCGTCAACTCGGCCGGACCTCCGATCAGGATCACCGCCACAGCTCCGTGCAAGTCCACGCCTGCGAAGTCGTCGTAGCCTGCTTCCGGCAGATGCATGCCGTAACCGACGAAGACGAGTGGTGCGTTCGTCTCCGGCCGCAGGAGCGCGTACGTGGCGGCCACAACGTCCGCCGTGACGTCCGTCGGAGCGCCGCTGTCGCGCGGCACGAGCCTGGTCTGGAACCGGTCGACACGGACGGTCTGCACCTCGAAGTCGACATGCTGGACCCAGCCGTCCGAGCCGGCCGGCTGCAGTCCAAGCGACTGAAAGTGGCCTGCGACATAGTCCGCGGCCTTGCGATAGCCGGGGCTGCCTGTGAGGCGCCCTTGCATTTCGTCCGACGCCAGAACCTTGATGTGGCTCCACCAGGCGCTGTTGCTCTTGTCCGGTTCAGCCGGCGCTGCGACCGCACAAAGAAGCAAGGCTGCCAACCCGAGCAGTCGTCGCATGATGGCGCCTCCTCTGGACCCAGTGCGTACGTATTCTGATGGCCGATTCGGAGTGATTCCACTTCTTCTCAGCGATGCCCGGCCGATCAGCGACGTTAGCTCACTGCCCGATAGCGGACAAGCACGCGGAAGCGGTCGTTGGGAAGGCGAAGTCTTGACCCATTGCTGTCCTTCCCGCGAGTACAAACCAGTCGCTCCTCTGTCGCACAACCAGCTTCCCGGCCTACGCATCCACCAGAGCGAAAAGTGACACAGGATCGGGGCGTCGCGCGGCTTCGCCCCGTCCGTCTGCGCGCCGGGGCGGATACCCGGCGTTATCGACTCAGCGATTCGAGATCGTGTACGGTGTGCCATCCAGGCGCGTGATCGTCACCGAGAACGGCTCGTTGTAGCTCTGCACGCGGTCTTCCAGCACGGACAGTGCTACCTCCTCGCCCAGCTTGATCGACTCGACCGTGTCGCTGCGCCAGTGGATGCCCGCGAAGATGCCGTGCCCGAAACTGATGTTGGAGGCAAGCTTGTGAAGTTCGCCATCGAGCGTCAGGCCCGGCAACCCGCCCGGGATCGGGACGTTGCCGTCCCAGAAGAACTTGAGGATGGTGATGCACGCGCCGCCCACGGCGCCATGCCCGGTCGGATAGGCCGCGTGAGTGGGCGAGCCTTCCGGAAACGCTTGCGGGAGCAGAAAGGATCCACCGTTGGCCGCCGCACTCTTGGCGACGGCTACCGAGGTGCCCACGATCGGGTTAGGGGTCGCAGGGTCGAAGGCGGCCGTCTTCTGCAGGTGCACCAGGTAGCCGCCTTCCTCAGGGCGATGACGCAAGTGTACGAACCACTTCTGCCACCAGACCGCTTTCAGCGATTCACTCGCCACCAAGCCGATCAGGGCTGCAAGGTCCGGTCCGCCAAGCGTGGCGAAACCCTTCTGTGAATTCGAGCTGAGGTAGGGCAGGCCAGGATTTGCCGGGTGACCGGCCGTTGCCAGCACTTGGCTGGCGATCAGGTAGGCCTGGTAGAGCACGTCATCGTGAGTGTAGGCGGCGAGGCCCGCGCCGTCCTGAATCGCCTGCGCTGGCCCCGGCGGCGGATAGGCAGGAACACCCCCGTTCTGGACCGCGATATAAGCGGCGGGCGTGGTCATGTACTGCTTTGGTGGTTGGAGCGTGGCGTATTTCTGGTCGATTGTCAGCGCGCCGAAAGTGGCCGGGAGGCTGAGCAACTGAGAAAGATACGGGCCGTTTGCCTCGCCGGGGAACGGACCGCGGAACAGCAAAGTGGGCGTCACCTTCCCCGCAGGCGTCTTAGGTCCGTAATAATTGGCGGCGTGGGTGGTCAGTTCAGCGGCAGCCGCTGCCACCGTCGCATCTGCCGGGTAGTTGGCGAACGGCACCGTCCAGGCCAGGGACGCCCAATACAACTCGATCAACTCCACCGCATAGTCGAGGCTTGCAAGCGGCGGTGCCGGCGGCGTATAGAACTGGCTGCTGTCGAGCCCGTTCAGGCAGAGGGCCAACCCTCCCTGCGGGCCGTTGAGGCGGCCTTTGCTGCCCGGACCGGGACTGCCGACCAGGATCCGCTCAAAGTCGGATGGGCTGCCGCTCAGCAGCGCATCCTTGAACGACTTGTAGGAGGCCGGTTGTACCAGGCCCGGATAGCTGGGCGGCACGCTGCCAACCGGAAAATGTTGCAGGCCCTTTGTGTATGTTCCGCGCTTGTCAGCGTAGCGGGATTCATCCCCGTTGTCCCCCTGGTTACGCGCCGCTACGTGCGAATCGCGTTCAGCCAGGCGTTCGCGCAGAGCGCGTCCTTCAAGAATCCGATCGTTCACGTGGTATCTCCATGTTGATCGAAGTGTGTGCAGCCTGCGAAAGGAGCGGAGCAATGCACGGGCGCTCGCCCAGGGAGACGACCCTCCGGATCCAGGCCAGCCGCTCGCCGTCGGCGCATGGCTGGTCGGCATGGCTGGTCAGCGTGCGGCAGTCCCGCCGGAACGTCTGTCAGGTCCCTACGCACTCAGACGCGGGCGGCGCCCCGCAAACGACATCCTCGTGAACGCATCGCCCTCTGAGTACTGATCAGCAGGCGCCCCGACGCTCGCGGCGATAACGCCGGGGCGAGGCACCGCCTTCGGGTGTCCGGTCCAGGCTCCAATTTCGCAGACCGACCAAAAGACCGGACCTGATCGGACACGTCGAATCGCGCATGTCTCCTGTTCGCTCTGCCATCGGTCGCTATGCAGTGACCCGCCGGTATCCCGACGAGCCATGACTGGTCCTCCCCTCAGATCTGACCAGGCGGCGCGGCGCCGATACCGACAGCAGTTCGGCGCACACGACCCTCTGGAGACATTTAAGGACGACCGCAATAGGGATCGCAAATCGCCGATCTTCATCGGTTAACTTCGCTTACCCATTTCCCGTAATTCGTCCTCCGCCATTTTCATTCTTCGCTTTTGGCTCCTGAATGCGAGACACGCACACATGCAGGCCGATCCCGCAATCATTCCCGCGACCCTGAAGCCACCAACCAAGAGAGCCGCGATCGCTGCAAGCGCCAGCAACCCGCAGGCTGCCTGTGCCATTCGATCTTGAGCCCCGTGGCCTCGAGCACCTCGCAAAAGGGCCTCGCGACGAGCTTCCAGGCGAGCTTCTTTCGCCGCTTCCATAGCCTCTGGCGCATCGATCAATTGATCAGACATCAAATAGCTCCGTCAACGTGGCATCGGTGACTCGTACAACTTCACGCCAATCAAGATGCAAAACGCCAGATCGGCCGCCCGGTTGGCTCCCGTTACCAACTCGCAATGCGACGAGAGCTGTCGCTTTGGGGCAGAGAATCTCGCGGAAACGGAGTCCGCCCTCGGC
>Ga0209698_10008638_pt1 | contig 10487 bp, 8 predicted proteins | sample LitLauG_LLR_2012_FD_187203 | JGI IMG/M metagenome (GOLD analysis project Ga0209698, IMG submission 187203) | Freshwater sediment microbial communities from Pennsylvania, USA - Little Laurel Run_MetaG_LLR_2012 (SPAdes) (version 2) | ecosystem: Environmental > Aquatic > Freshwater > Creek >... | reverse complement strand
TTTCGGAGGAATATCGAGCCCCAGCAACTTCTCTACCGCGAGGCAGTAGGTCAAATTGTTGGTCATGGGGCAGAGATAGTCGATGCGGTCAGTCAGCGGAACGACTTGCTGGTAGAACTTCGCTTCGCAAGTCTTCTCGATGCCAGTGTGCAGGTAGCCGATTTCCGGCTTCAGTCCAACGATCGTTTCGCCGTCAATCTCGAGCACCAATCGCAACACACCGTGTGTAGACGGATGCTGCGGCCCCATGTTCAAAATCATGGTGCGATCGCCCGATGCCGTTTCGCGGCCCGATTCAATGACTGTATTGGGGAGTTGGGCCATCTTCTACCGATACCCTTCCACGGGATAATCCTTGCGCAAGGGATGGCCTTCCCAGTCATCCGGCATCATGATGCGTTTCAGGTTGGGATGTCCGGTGAAGCGCACGCCAAACAGATCGAATACTTCACGCTCGTAGTGGTTGGCCGACGGCCAGACCGACGTAACCGACTCAATCGCCGTACTCGAACCGTTAAGACGAACCTTCAAACGCACCCGTTCTTTCTTCGGTATAGAAAGAAGATGGTAAACAACTTCAAACCTTGGTTCCGATGGATACCAGTCCACGCAGGTGAGGTCGGCCAGATAGTTGAAGGGACAATCGCTCAGGTCGCGCAAAATGGCGCAAGCTTCACGGATCGCTTCCTTCGCAACCCAGATGGTGAGCTCATCGCGATCAAACTTCACGGATGTGACGACCGCAGGGTTCCACTCCAGCAGGCGACCCAGCGCTGGATGCGCCTTCAGTTGCTCGATATCGGTGATCGGGGGAGCGAGAGGCATCAGAAATCACCCCGCTTCATGGCCGTCAGACCCCAGTCCAAGACGCCTTTCTTCCAAACATAGAAAAGACCGACCAACACGATGGCGATGTACACCATCATCTCCCAGAAACCGAACATCTTCAGTTCACGCAGAATTACCGCCCATGGGTAGAGGAATACGGCTTCCACGTCGAACAGGATGAACAACATGGCCACCAGGTAAAACTTGATCGAAAATCGCCCTTGCGCGTCGCCGATGGGCTGAACGCCGCATTCGTAAGGAGACACTTTTGCCCGATTGGGTTTATGCTGGCCAACCAGTTGAGAAAGGATGACAATCACGCTCGCAAGCGCCGTGGCGATTCCGAAGTGCATCAGGAGGGGCAGGTAGCGAGCGAAGTAATTGTCTGGCATGGGAAGGGCTATATATAATTTGCGCCAAGCACTAGTAAACGTTCTAGATTAAGTTTTGATTGGCTGAAGTGTCAAGCTAACTGCACGATTTTACAGTAGTTTCATCCGGAGAAACCTGTCCAGACAGGACCGGGGAGAGCCTGAACCGCATGATTTTTGGTTTCAACACCGATATCCGGCATCAAGACACGGTCTACCACGTACAGAGCGAGGCTCGCGAAGGTGAGCAGTTGCTGCAAACGCAAGTTTTTGTGAAGGGACGCTGCATCGGAAAGCGGGCGGTCCCCTACGGTTCCGCGGGAAAGGGCGTCCAAACCAACGATCAGGAAAAAGAGAAACTCCTGCGCGAGTTGCATCGGGAAGTTCTCGATGCGATTCGGGAAGGGAAAGTTGAGTCGATCTTCGACAAGCGCGATACCCCGGAAGCGCTGGCGGCTGTAAAGGAACTCGATCTGGAATGGACGAACGCCCACTCGGTGCACTCGAGCGGCGCTCTGACCATGCAAATTCGCGTGACCGACGGCGGAGCAACCGTCGAAGGTGCACGTCTGACTCTTCGTTTCGCGCGGCCCGATGCAGCCCCCTACTATGCGCAAGTTGTGACCGACGCTAACGGGAACGCTGAGATGAATCTTCAGGTGGACGAAAATTCGCTCGAGCATTCCTCGGTGCTTGTCCAGGCAACCTTCGACGGACGAACTGCCACTAGGAAGTTCCAGCTACGAACCGCGGTATAAGGCCAACCGGACTCAATGAACCTGACGATTAATGGTGAAACGCAAAGTCTCGCCGCTGCGACGCTAAGCGCACTCGTTGAAGAACTCGACATGAAGTCGGACCGCGTGGCGATCGAACTGAACCGCGCCATCGTGCCTCGCGAGCAATGGTCGGCCACCTCTTTGCACGACGGGGACAGACTGGAGATTGTCCATTTTGTGGGCGGAGGGTGCGGATCTACGAGTGTGAACTACGAATTTGGCAACCGGTTTCCCGAACTGCTAACCTGATTCATCGTGGCCCCGTCGTTCAACGGATAGGACTTCAGTTTCCTAAACTGACTATGCAGGTTCGATTCCTGCCGGGGCTACCACTCAATCTGCCTATAGACCTCTGGTTCTCCAGCCTCACCAAAGCCACTGCAAAACCATGCCCTTAGTGCCGTATAATCAAAACACTGTGCTCAAATATTCAATCGTAGTCCCTCTCCACAACGAGCAGGAGAACGTCACCGACCTGTACGCACGCCTTAAGTCCGTAATGGAGGCGAGCGGCGAACCCTTCGAGATGGTGCTCGTTGATGACGGTTCGGTCGATGGTACGTTCGCATTGCTGCGCGAAATAGCGGCGGTCGATAGCCGCGTGACCATCGTCAAGTTGCGCCGCAATTTCGGCCAGACCGCTGGCTTGGCTGCCGGATTCGATCACGCCCGCGGCGAATACATCATCGCCATGGACGGCGACCTGCAGCATGACCCGGCCGATATCCCGCTGTTTCTGGAGAAGATTGCGGAAGGCTATGACATTGTCAGCGGCTGGCGCAAGAATCGCGTCGACAATTTCTGGATGCGGCGCATTCCCTCGCGTTGTGCAAACTGGCTGATGGCCAAGCTGAGTGGCGTCGATATTCACGACTTTGGCACTACGTTCAAGGCCTACCGCCGCGAGATTCTTGGGCAAGTTCCACTCTACGGGGAGCTTCACCGCTTTATTCCGGCGCTCGCCTCGTGGCACGGCGCTTCGATCATCGAGGTTCCCATCAAGAATGTGAACCGCGAGCGCGGTGCGTCGCACTATGGAATCTCCCGCACGTTCCGCGTTTTCTTCGACTTGATTACCATTCGCTTTTTGCTGAAGTATCTCTCGCGGCCACTCCACTTTTTTGGCACGCTCGGGATGTTTAGCATTATGGCCGGCTGTTCCATCTCGGGCTGGCTGATCTTCGACAAACTCGTCTACCACACCGATGTCATGAGCCAGCATGGACCGCTGATGGTGTTCTCGATGGTTCTGCTGCTCGCTGGTTTGAATATGCTGGCCGTCGGGCTGCTGGGTGAAATGCAGGTCCGTCACTACCACGAGCCCGCACAGCGAGCGCCTTACTCGGTGGACCGCATCCTGCGTGCGCAGAGCGAAGAAAGCACGATCTCAGAATAAAGTCAGATTGAAAAAGTGAACCTCCTGAACGCAGAGATTTGTTTTTGCACCAAGGGTCTTACTTCTTCAATTTGACTTCTGACTTTTGACTTTTGACTTCCCACTATCCCATCACTAGACCATGTGACCCAGGCGATTGACCCTTCCCAGTCACTAGCGTGACAATCGAGTCAGGCCAAGAAGCTCCTGAGGCGCTATAATGCCATCCGCCACCATGCCAACCAGCACACAATTCGAATTACGTCTTGCCAGCCGGATGTCGCGGCTCGGCACCGAAACCGCCTTTGAAGTCCTGAATCGCGCCCGGGCGCTGGAAAAGCAGGGCAAAGATATCGTCCATCTGGAAATCGGCGAACCCGACTTCAACACGCCCGCCAACGTGGTCCAGGCTGGAGTAGATGCGCTGCACAAAGGCTGGACGCATTACGGCCCCGCCGCCGGACTGCCCGACTTACGCCAGACGATCGCCGACTACGTAAGCCGCACCCGTAACATCCCTGTGACCAGCGACGAAGTCGTTGTCGTCCCGGGTGGCAAGCCAATTATTTTCTTTACGATGCTGGCGCTGATTGAAGAAGGGGATGAAGTCATCTATCCCAATCCTGGATTTCCAATTTACGAGTCAATGATCAACTACACGGGCGGGCGGGCCATCCCGATTCCGCTGCGCGAAGATCGCGATTTCTCCGTCGACGTGAAAGAACTGGCTTCGCTGATAACCAGCCGTACAAGACTGATCATCCTGAATTCGCCCCACAATCCAACGGGCGGTGTGTTAACGAAGAAGGACGTGCTAGCCGTTGCTGATGCGATCGGCGACCGTAACATCATGGTCCTGTCGGACGAAATCTACAGCCGACTGATTTTCGAAGGAGAGGACTTCTCCATAGCAAGTGTTCCCGGGTTCAAGGACCGCACCATCATTCTCGATGGCTTCTCCAAGACTTACGCGATGACCGGATGGCGAATGGGCTACGGCGTCATGCGTCCGGATCTGGCAACCCACGTTTCGCGCCTGATGACGAACTCGAACTCCTGCACGGCAAGCTTTACGCAGGTCGCGGGAATCGAAGCACTGCGCGGAGACCAGTCTTCGGTCGACAAGATGAATGCCGAGTTCAAGCACCGTCGCGACGTCTTCGTAGCCGGACTGAATAAGATCAAAGGCTTCTCCTGCCGTCTGCCCAAGGGTGCGTTCTATGCCTTCCCGAACATCACGAAAACGGGCTGGCCGTCGAAAAAACTCGCTGACGCGCTTCTCGATCAAGCTGGCGTAGCCTGTCTCTCCGGTACCGCGTTCGGCGAATATGGAGAAGGATATCTCCGTTTCAGTGTCGCCAACTCGATGGAGAACCTGAACAAGGCGCTGACTCGTATCGAGGCTTGGGCCGCGAAGAACTTCTGAACGTGTGGCGCGGACACTCTTGTCCGCGTGCGTGCATTGTAACAATGCGACTGCGATCTCCGAGGCTCAACACTTTCATGGCGCGTTGACAATTAGGCCGTCAAAATTGGTGTAAACTCTCTCCGCTATGGCCATCATCGACAAACACCCCGCCGGCTCTTTCTGCTGGATTGAACTCCACACCTCCGACCAGAACGCAGCCAAGAGTTTCTACAGCGCGCTCTTCGGTTGGGAAGCCAACGATATGCCGATGGGGCCGAACGACTTCTACACCATCTGGAGACTGCAGGGCCGCGACGCCGCTGCCGGGTGCACGCTCCGTCCCGAAGAAACCGGCAACGGTGTTCCCCCGCACTGGATGATCTATATCGCGGTTGACAACGCCGATGCCGTTGTGGCGAAGGCGCAGCAACTCGGCGGCACGATTCTTGCTCCGGCCTTCGACGTCATGGATGCCGGTCGTATGGCGGTAGTCCATGATCCCACGGGCGCAGTCTTTTGTCCCTGGCAGTCCAACAAGAGTACGGGGATCGGAATTGCCGAGGTCAACGGAACATTGTGCTGGGCCGACCTGAGCACACCGGACACAAAGCGCGCCTCCGATTTCTACTCCAGCCTTTTCGGATGGAGCATTTTCGCCGACCCGAAAGATACCTCTGGCTATCTGCACATCAAGAACGGCGAGCATTTCATCGGCGGAATTCCGCCCTCCAAGTACCGCCAACCCGGAACGCCTCCGCACTGGCTGGCGTACTTCCTGGTCGACGATGTGGATGCCACCGCATCGAAGGCCAAGGAGCTGGGCGCCAATCTTTACATGCCGCCAACGACGATGGAAGGCGTCGGCCGCATGTCGGTCATCGCCGATCCGCAGGGCGCAGCGTTCTCGATCTTCAAATCGGCACGGCAAGGCGGTTAATAGCTCAAGCCGAGCCGGGAGACGTTCTGCGTCTTCCGGCTGTCGTGTCACTCCCGCCTGTGACCTTGCTCACTGCTCCAGGCAACAGCGCCAGCTACGCTGATTCCTGCAAGCCTATGCGCCGTTTCCCGCCTTGCCCAATGCCCGGCGTACGCGAAGGAGCAATCCCATGCCTATTCAGAATTCCTCTACTGGCGAAGTTCTGCACTCTTACAGCGTTGACGAACTGAAACAAAAAGCGAACTTGATGCGCGGCTACAACCTAGCCGCGTTGTGCGCCGCCACGTCCGGACACGCCGGCGGCACGCTTTCTATCATGGACATCACTGCCGCCCTCTACCTTCGCGTCGCCAACCACGATCCCAAGAACCCGAACTGGCCTGAACGCGACCGGATCATCTGGTCGACCGGTCACAAGGCGCCCGCCCTTTATCTCGGGCTTGCCTTTGCCGGATTCTGCCCTAAGGAAGATGTCGCGCTGCTGCGCAAGCTCTATTCACCGTTCCAGGGGCATCCGCACTGGCTCAAACTGCCGGGCGTTGAAGTCTCCACCGGATCGCTCGGCCAAGGACTGAGCATTGCGGTCGGTTTAGCGCTCGCCGCCAAACTCGACCAGCGAAAAAATCACGTGTTTTGCATCATGGGTGACGGTGAGCAGCAGGAAGGCCAGATCTGGGAAGCCGCCATGGAAGCGGGCCACTTCAAGCTCGACAACCTGGTGGGCATCATCGACCGCAACCGCCTGCAGATCGACGGCTGGGTGAAGGATGTTATGAACGTTGAGCCCCTTGAAGACAAATACCGGAGTTTTGGATGGGACGTCATCACCATCAACGGCCACGACATGAAACAAGTGGTCGAGGCCCTCGAGACCGCCAAGACGAAAATCGGCTCCGGCAAACCGACCGTCATCATCGCCGACACGGTCAAAGGCAAGGGCATCAGCTTCATGGAAGACATAGCCGGATGGCACGGCAAGTCCCCGAACCTCGAAGAGCTGAACAAAGGCCTGAAAGAGCTCGGCTTAGATAAAGACGGCCAGGTTCCCGTCGATCAACTTTTCGCGCATGCGAAGAAATATCAGGCTGAAGTCGACCGCAAGCTCGACGCTAAGATGCCCAAGTTCCATCGCAACTATTGGTGGAACGCAAATGAAAACATGAAAGTCCAGATGAAGCCCACGCGTCTTGGCTTCGGCCAGTCGCTCGCTGCCAATGGTGATGACCCGCGCGTAGTCTGCTTCGGGCTGGATATCTCGGGCTCCATCACCATCAGCGAGTTCTACGCCAACAAACCCGAGCGCAAGTCGCGCTGGATCAGCATGGGCATCGCCGAGCAGTCGGCCACGTCAGCCGCTGCCGGGCTGGCAAGAGAAGGGAAGTTGCCCGTCTTCGGCACCTACGCAACCTTTGCTGCCGCCCGCAATCTCGACCAGATTCGCACCTCAATCTGTTATGGCAACTTCAACGTCCTGATCGCCGGAGCTCATGGCGGAGTCAGCGTCGGCCCCGATGGTGCTACCCACCAGGCGCTCGAAGATTGCTTCGCCATGTGCGGACTGCCCAATATGAGCGTGGTCGTGCCTTGCGACATCGTCGAGACCCGCAAAGCCACCGACTACCTGCTACTCAAGCATGTCGGACCGAAGTACATCCGCTTTGCCCGCGAGGCCACTCCGATCGTCACCGACGAAAAAACACCGTTTGTCTTCGGCAAGGCGAATGTGATTCGCCTGCGCAAGGAAGCGGTGAATTTTATCGAGGCCTTCGAGACCAAACTCGAATCCGAGTATCGTGACGAGTGCGAAGACCTGACTATCGCCGCCTGCGGACCAATGGTGCCGGAAGCGATGCGCGCAGCGTGGATACTGAAACAAGACTTCGGCTACGAAACCCGCATTCTGAATCTCCACACGCTGAAGCCGCTAGACGCAGACGCCATTGTCCGCGCCGCCCGAGATACCAGCATCGTCCTGACCGCTGAAGAGCATCAGATCGGTGCTCTGGCCTGGCCAGTTGCCAGCGCTATCACGCAGTCACCCGAGCTGTACGGCATTCCAGTGATAACGGGTGCCATCGGCGTAAAGGACCGCTTCGGGGACTCCGGCGCACCGTGGGAACTAATTAAAGAGTTCGAAGTTTCCGCCGAACACATCGCCGCCAAGGCCATCGAATTGATCGGCGTGAAGAAGTCGCGGGCCGGAGAGCCGGTGTTGGAAGTCCACCTGGTGGGGACAAAATAGTCGGAGACGAGCCGGTTTGCCCGAACCCCCTCCGCGATGATAAAAACCTCGCGAGGGTCTGCCCGTGAAAAGAACTGTTTTTTTCTCCCTTCTTGCCTTTTCCTCGCTGTTGGTAATAGTCGTCGCTGCGCATGCCGGTGAGAAGTCACGCCAGATCAACCTTCCCACGAGCCAGCGATTGACACTGCCGGTTCCCGGCTACGTGGGCCGCACTAACAGCTTTCCGGCGACGATTGCTGTCAGTCCAGACGGACACTACGCGGCCCTGCTCAATCAGGGGTATGGCACGCAGGAGGCGGGTGCACGCCAGTCGATCGCCATTCTCGACCTCCGCAACAATCGACTGCACGATTTTCCGGACGACCGGTTGAGCGATGACTATTCGACTCGACAGAGTTATTTCATTGGGATTGGGTTTTCGAGCGACGGCCAACACATTTATGCCTCGATGGGATCGATTACCGATCCCAACGGCGACAAGCCGACGAGCACCGGCAATGGCATCGCGGTTTACAAGTTTGAGGAAGGCGAAGTGAAACCGGAGCGCTTCATAAAGATTCCGCCGCAAAAGCTGGCGGAAGGGAAAGATATCGCCTACGGTCTGCGCAAGACCCCTGCAGGAACCGCGCTTCCATATCCTTCGGGTTTCGCTGTTCTCCCCGGATCCAAGGGCGATCACCTGCTGATTGCGAATGATCTTTCGGACAACGTGGTGCTGCTCGATGTCGCCTCAGGCACGATTGAAAAGTCTTTCGACCTGAGTCGCAGCCGCTATATTCCCGCCGAATATCCCTACACGGTGACCGCGAACAACGCGGGAACCAAGGCGTGGGTGAGTCTCTGGAATGGGTCTGCCGTGGCCGAACTGAACCTTGCGACGGGTAAGGTCGCTCGCTGGATCGATCTATGGCATCACCATGATCCCCTCTCACCGGGCGAGCATCCTACGACGATGTTGTTGAGTCCCAAAGAGGACACGCTGTACGTCGCAATGTCCAATGGGATACCCAACGCTGAGGGCGTAGCGGCCATCGATTTGAGAGTCGGAGTACCCCTGCGTCGTTATCGCACGAATTTTGGGGAACACGATGCGCATGGTTCGGCCCCGCTGGCAATCGCCCTTACACCTGACGGGAAACGCCTCTTGGCTGCTACTCCCTCGCTTGATGCCGTCGCTGTTTTCGAAACCAAATACGACAAGCACCCTTCCGATTTGGCGGTCATTGAGCCTCCCCTCGGTTTCATCCCCACCGAGTGGTATCCCAGTGCCCTAGCCATCGTGGGCAACGACCTGCTCATCGCCAGTGCCAAAGGAGAAGGCAGCGGCCCCAATAATATGCAGGGCAAGCTCAAAGGAGAGCGCAAGCGAAAAGAGCATCCCTACATTCCCACTCTGATTGGTGGCTCGATCCAGCGCCTGAGCCTCGCCGACATCGACAAGAATCTTGCTGCCTATACGAAGCAGGTCGAAGAGGACAATCTACTCCACGCCGATCCGGGCAAGTTCACATTTGCCTCTGGCAAAAATCCCATCCGCCACGTGATCTACATCCTGAAGGAAAACCGCACCTACGATCAGATTCTCGGCGACTTGCCCGTGGGTGACGGCGACAAGTCTCTTACCATGTACGGCGCGGACATCACGCCCAATGAGCACAAGCTTGCTTTACAGTTCGGCGTGCTCGACAACTTCTACGACAGCGGTGAAGTTTCCGGCGATGGACATCAATGGTCGACCGCTTCCATCGCCTCTGATTACAACGAGAAAACCTGGCCGATCGGCTACCGCAGCAAGGAGCGGACGTACGACTCTGGAGGCGCCGTCGCCGAAGAATATCCGCTCGAGCAAGGCATCCCCGACGTAGACGATCCTGGAACGGGCTTCCTCTGGGACAATCTCGCAATAAGCCGCCTTACCTACCGTATCTATGGAGAGTTCATCTCAGCCGTCTGGTGCAAGAAGGAAAAGGCGGACTCGCCGAAACAAGGGACACCTTCTCCCAGCAACGCAACCTGTCCGGTTGCGGAGGTTAAGCAGGGCGAATCTTTGCCGGAGAACATTGGTAATCCTCGCGGAGGGCCGAGTCCATGGCCGTGGGCAATTCCGCAATTCAAGCGCATGCGACCGACCAAGGCTGCGCTCCGCGATCACTACGATCCGCTCTTTCCGGACTTCGAGACTGACTATCCTGACCAGCTTCGCGCCGATGAATTTCTGCGCGAGTTCGACGAATTTGTGAAGGCCAAGGGGACCGCCAAAGAGCTTCCGCAGTTCACGCTTCTTTATCTGCCGAACGATCACACCGGCGGCACGCGCCCCGGCAAGCCAACGCCGCAAGCCAACGTCGCCGACAACGATCTGGCGCTTGGCCGAGTCGTCGATGCTGTCTCGCATAGTGCTTATTGGGACGACACAGCCATCTTCGTCGTAGAGGACGACGCGCAAGATGGCGCTGACCACGTTGATGCGCACCGCTCCACCGCGTTTGTCATCAGCAAGTACTCGCCACGGGAGCAAGAGCCGTTTGTCGACCATAACTTCTATAC
>Ga0209698_10008635_pt1 | contig 10488 bp, 9 predicted proteins | sample LitLauG_LLR_2012_FD_187203 | JGI IMG/M metagenome (GOLD analysis project Ga0209698, IMG submission 187203) | Freshwater sediment microbial communities from Pennsylvania, USA - Little Laurel Run_MetaG_LLR_2012 (SPAdes) (version 2) | ecosystem: Environmental > Aquatic > Freshwater > Creek >... | reverse complement strand
TTACCGCCCGCCCCATGCGGGTTGTTGGAAACGGTAGGAGGACAAGATGCAGGTGACCAGAAACGGCCCCCCGACGACGTTGGGATCCAGCGATTGGTTCACCGGCACCGTCTACGTGGACTCAATGGCAACGCCGTCGAAGGCTTCGCGATTGAGCGCAAGCAGCGTGCACTTCACGCCAGGAGCGCGCACGGCGTGGCACACCCATCCCAAAGGGCAGACGATATTTGTGATCGAGGGCAGGGGCTTTGCGCAGCGTCGCGGCGGGAGTGTCGAGGTGATCCGCCCTGGTGATCGCGTTTTCTTCGAACCGGGCGAGGAGCATTGGCATGGTGCGACGTCCGATCGCTTCATGACCCACGTCGCGATGCTCGATGTAGACGACGCCGGCACCAGCGCGACGTGGGGTGACCACGTCAGTGACGAGGAATACGGTGCCGCACCGAGTGCAGGGGAGGTCTAGTCATGCGAGCTGCAATCTTCAACGGACCGCGCGCGATCGAGGTAGGAGAGCGCCCCGACCCTGTCATCAGTGCGCCGACCGACGCCGTCGTTCGCGTCGTCCTCGGGTGCGTGTGCGGCTCGGACCTCTGGTATTACCGCGGAGACTCGCCCCACGAGTTGGGCCCCATCGGTCACGAGTTCATCGGCGTGGTCGAGGACCTCGGATCTGAGGTGAACGGTCTGGCCCGAGGAGACCTGGTGATCGCACCCTTCACCTTCTGCGATGGGACGTGCCCTCACTGCCGCGCCGGAGTCTCGTCGCAGTGCGTGGCCGGCGGATCCTTTGGGAACCACGGGATCGACGGCGGCCAGGGCGAAGCGGTCCGGGTTCCGTTAGCCGGCAGCACACTGGTCAAGGTGCCGGGATCCGGCCACCCGGACGAGATGATGCGTTCGCTGCTGGCGCTGTCGGACGTGATGTGCACCGGTCACCATGCGGCGGCGAGCGCCGGCGTCAGCCCGGGGAGCGTGGTCGCGGTCGTCGGAGATGGCGCCGTCGGGCTGTGCGGAATCATTGCCGCGCAGCGCCTTGGTGCGAACCGGATCATCGCGCTGAGCCGCAACCCGAGGCGCCAGGAGGTGGCGCGCGCGTTCGGAGCCACCGACATCCTCACTGAGCGCGGCGAGGCGGCGGTCGATGCGGTCAAGGAGATGACCAACGGAATCGGCGTCGACGCCGCCCTCGAGTGTGTGGGCACAGGCGAGTCGTTACGCACCGCAATGGATCTCGCCCGACCCGGATCGGTCGTTGGTGTGGTCGGTGCGCCTCACGGCGTCGACTTCCCGGTGGTCGACAAGGTCGTGTTCCGGAACATCGGTCTGCGCGGAGGTGTCGCGCCGGCCCGCACCTACATTCCCGAGCTGCTCGCGGACGTGCTCGACGGCCGGATCAACCCGGGTCGCGTGTTCGATTTTGAGACCAGCCTGGACGATATCGCAGGGGCCTACGCCGCGATGGACGAGCGCCGGGCGATCAAGTCGCTCGTCCGCGTGGGGTCGATCTGATGACGATCTGGACCGACGACGGGCTCAAGAGGATCGGTACAGCACAGGAGCTTTAGCTCGCGGCGGACACCGACGCGAGGTGCCGATCCGGGCCTCCGCGCGGCGCCGCGGGCGGGGGGCTCTCTGACTGAGCCACCCCACCCCCGCAGGCGACCGGGCCAAACAAGGCAACCAGAGCAACCGCTGCAGCGCGGCGCCTGATCGGGAAATTGGCCTCACTCGTCATCGTTCAACTCGCTCAGAACGGACAGTTCCCGGGACGAGGCATGTCGATCCGAAAAGCGCCACCCACGGGCACGTCCAGGAACGTGACCACCATCACAGCTGTTGTGGAGCCCTCGTTGCGAACCATGTGCACATCGCGTGGAGGCTCGACGAAACCTTCGCCTGCCGAGATTCGACGGCCTGTGCAGGAGGAGTCTTTCGCCTCGTAATTCGTGACCGTGCCTTGCGTGACCAGCACGAACACCGGCCCCGGATGCGCATGCCAGCCCGAACTTCCCCCGGGAGCGATGGTCAGCTGGCGCATCACCACATCCTTCGGGTCTTCCTGTTGGATTTTGAAACCCTCGCCGTGGAAGTGATACGGCGCGATGGTGGCGCGGTACGTGAACGGTGCGCCAAACCCAGATGGCGCTGTCGCTAGCGAAGTGGTCGCATTGACCACGACGGCCAGGATCCCCAAACAACACAAGACGGCGAGCGTGACGAGGCGATTCATGGCGTTTCCTCCCATTTGTTGGTGGTGCCGGACTCGCCGCCAAGCTAGGCCCAAGCGGCCATGGTGTCGTCAGTAGAAATACGTCAAATTCCAGTGAGTCCAGAAGTAATCTGATTGGAGGTCAGCCACCTCGCGATTGGGGGCAAGTCGATGCCAAGCAAGCCGGCTCGTGGCCCGTCGCCTCGCGTGCTTCAAGGCGCGCGCGCCGTTGGCCACGAGACGGAATCCGCTCTTCCACGCCAGCTGACCAGATTTATCGGCCGGCACAAGGAGATAGCCGGAATTCGCCGTCGTCTGGCCGAGTGCCGCCTCCTCACGCTCGCCGGCCCGGGAGGGTGTGGGAAGACCCGGTTGGCGCTCGAGGTCGCCCATCGATCGCGGTCGGCGTTTGCAGATGGCGTGTGGCCAATCGAGCTGGCCGCTCTGACCGATGGTAATCTGGTTGCCCACGAGATAGCCGCGACATTAGGGCTGCAGGACCAGCCAGGGCAGTCACCGCTTCGCGTGTTGCAGGGTTATCTGGAGACCCGGGATTCGCTCCTGATCTTCGACAACTGCGAACACCTGCTTGAGTCCACCGCCCAGGTCGCCGAGGCGATACTGCGAGGCTGCCCCCAGGTTCGCATTCTGGTCACAAGTCGGGAGCCGTTGAATCTCGCTGGAGAGCTTGCGTGGCGCGTCCCAGGCATGTCCCTCCCAGATCCGACGCGGCCTGTCGGAGTCGAGGCGCTGCGCAGCTCCGATGCCGTGGCGCTGTTCCACGACCGAGCCGTTTTCAGCCTGCGAACCTTCACAGTCGACAACACGTCAGTCAAGTTGGTGGCGGACATATGCCGCCGCCTCGACGGCGTTCCGCTGGCAATTGAATTGGCCGCCGCCCTCGTCAAGGTGCTCAGCCTCGAGCAGATACTCGAACGCCTGGAGCACCGATTCCAGATCCTGACTGGAGGCAGCCGCACCGCCCTGCCACGCCATCGGACCCTCCGGGCAACGGTGGATTGGAGCTACGGCTTCCTGAGCGAAACCGACCGTATCGTCTTTCATCGGCTGTCGGTCTTTTCCGGCAGCTTTGCCCTCGACGCAGCAGAAGCCCTGTCGCCCAGGCCGGTTGACTCGTCCACCCTCGACGCGCTGGCGCGGCTGGTCGACAAATCCATGGTCGGAGTTGAGCACTCTCCCGAAGGCGTTCGTTACCGACTCCTGGAGACCCTCCGAGAGTACGGCCGAGAGAAGCTGCGCGAATCAGGTGAGCACGATGCGGTCCGTCGAAGCCATGCCGAGCATTTCCGAGCCGTCGCGGAGAACGCTGAAAGCAAGCTGATTGGTCCCGAGCAAAGCCAGTGGTTGGCGCAGCTTGATCATGACTATGACAACCTCCGGGCCGCCCTCGCGTGGAGTCGGGATTCGGATCCTGTGGCAGGCGTTCATCTGGCCACGGCCTTGACCCGGTTCTGGCTGATGCGTGGACTCTGGAGCGAGGGCCGAAGTTGGCTTAACCAGCTTCTGCCACTGGCGCTCGGCGACCCTGCGGTTCACGCCAAGGCGCTCCTCGGAGCTGGAATGCTGGCCGAGGCCAAGGGGGATTACGCAGAGGCGGGCGCCCTCCTCGCGCAGAGCGTCGCCGAATTCCGGCAGCTGGCTGATCTCAAAGGAACGGCTGATGCGCTCGTCGGGCTCGGGCGAGCCACCTACTACCAGGGTGATTTGGCGTTGGCCAGGTCGCGACTGGAGGAGGGCCTGGCTTTGGCAAAGATGGCGCCAGACAAGTGGACGATGGCGCTCGCCTTGACCGAGCTCGGGCACGTGGCCTGGCGACGCGGGGACTATTTGGATGCACGTCAATTTGCGCAAGAGGGCCTGAGGTCGTTTCGGGAGCTTGAGGACCGTTGGAGCGTCGCGTATGCCGGCGACTACCTGGGTCACGTTGCTCACAGCCTCAAGGAGTACGCGTCTGCGCGAAGGCACTTCGACGAGAGTCTCACCATCGCCAAGGAGCTGAATGACCTGTGGGGCAATGCGCACGCCAGGGCGAACCTGGCTGACGTCGCCCTGGATCAGCGCCATCTGGAGGCGGCCGAGATTGACCTGGTCGACGCTCTCGACCTGATGCAAGAGCTCGGGCGCCCGAGTGCACTCACGGCGATCTTGGAAGGATTTGCCACCCTGGCCGCGATTCGAGGAGAGGCGGCTCGAGCGCTCACTCTCGAAGCGGCGGCAGCGCGCATGCGCGAAGCACACGGTTTCGGCTGGCGGCTGGATCTTCGAACCCGAGTCGAAGGCTGGCTGGCCGATGCACGCAGGCGCGCAGGGGGGGCCGCCTCGGAAAAGGCGGAGCGCAAGGGCCTCGCCATGGATCTCGAAGCGGCAGCGGCCTATGCGCTCAGCGGAGTGGAAGCCCGCTCAGCAAGAAGACGCGCGCGCGAGGAGAAGCAACCGGAAGCTGGACTTACTCGCCGCGAGATCGACGTCGTCTCACTGGTCGCCAAAGGGCTGACGAGCCGTCAGATTGCCGAACGGCTCTTCATCTCGCATCGGACCGCGGAAACCCACGTCGATCGCATCCTGACCAAATTGAACTTCCGCTCACGGGCTCAAATCGCAGTGTGGGCGGCTCAGCATGGCCTGCTCCAAGCGTCCGAACCCACTTGAGACCCAGTTGATTTAGGTCAGCTTGATGGCCGTCGACTTCATGGTGCTGACCAGCCAGGTTGAACCCTGCCGGACAACGGTCATGTCGATCTGATGCTCCAGTTTCATCTGGGTGGTGGCGATGTCGACAAGGTGGCACTCGAAGGTCAGCTGGCCTGCGTTGCCATTGAGAGAGACCTTGATCTTGTATGCCGGAACCAGTGCCGCCCAATGGTTCTGCGGTTGCATCGCCACCGATTTGGTGGCGTAAAACGTTCGAATTTCTGCCTTACCGGTGTAAACGACGCCGGTCGGTGTTGTCATCACGGCGTTGTCGGTGAATATCGACATCATCAGGTCCAGGTCCTTTGTCGCAAGGGCTTGATGGAACGCCACCTCAATGTGAAGGATCTGGTACCGATCGAGGATCGGCTGCTCGCTGTTGAGCTGGTTCGTAAAGCTGACAATCTGCCCCTGGTCCTTGGCGACAGTCGCATGTGAATCGTTGAGCTGCGTCGTGACCACTGCCATCTGGCCCTCGCCAACCATCGTGCCAAGTGAATAGCACCCGACCAAAGACAGAGCAATCAGCAGGCCTCCGACATAGAGCCATCGTGTCTTCATGACATCAATCTCCCATCCCAAGAACGGCCCCTTTTCAGGCATTGTGCTCCTGGCCTCGGAAGGGGGCAATAACTTGTCAGAGCTGTTGCGCCATGGTCAGGGTTGCCCACCTTTAACCAAGTGCCTGTCGCAGATCATTTTGGGTCCGATTATCAAAGGGGTGCCTCAGCCGACGGGCGCTGTTGAGCCGCGCACTACTCAGGGCGCCCAGCTAGTCCCACCTCTCCACCAGCTGCGACGCGTGAGAGGAACTGGTCGGCAACGGCTGAGTCTCCGGTCGGAGACTCCGAAGCCCTATGCCACCTTAGGCACCTCACTCACCTGTCGCTTTTCACCGAACCGCGCGCCTCTGACCGCCACCTGCTGGAAGATCAGTCCTCCGATCACGGCATAGCCGATCATGGAGACGATGAGGATGGGGCCGACCCAGGCGGTGTTCGAGGTCGTGGTCAGGAAGCTGTCGACGCCTGACAGCCAGCTCTGCGACGTGGTCTCGATGGCGAATATCTGCGGGATCAGGTAGAAGGCGGCACCGAGGGCCAGCAGCGCTGTCGCCACACGATAAGTCTCGAAGTCGTCGTCGGTGTCGTAGAGCAGCTTCACGTAGAGGCTCGCGAACAGCAGCAGGCCGGCCAGTGGCGCGGTCAGCGGAAGCGGGATCGTGGTGAGGAGATTTGGAAACAAGAAGATCAGGCTCAGGGCGAATGTGGTCAGCATCACGGCGTCGCGTACCAGCACATAGCCGAGCCACCAGATATCGGCCCCGAAGCGAAGCGAGAGCTTCTTGATCGTCCGCAACATATAAGGACGCGAGAGATGGAAGATCACCGTCAATGCCCACAGCGACGGCAGCAGGGCCGCGACTGTGGAAACGACCCACTGCTCGCCTCCGTGAAGGATTGCCTGGACTATCGCAGCGGTAACCTGGTCTGGCGTCATCTCATCTCTCCTTTCAGGCTCGCACGCGTCCGGACTGCGCCCGCACGCTCGTGTCGGAAGGACCGCGCAGGTTGTACGCCACCGCCACCAAGCCCATGACCGCAATGGCGACGACTGAGAACCAGCACAACCCGACGGCCACGGTTTGATCGGTGGTCGTGGTCAGGGCCTTGCCCACGCCTGTCCAGAAGGGGCCCCAGTTCACCTCGGACAGCTGGACGCCGAGCATTGTCGGCACCAGGTACAGGGCGCTGCCGGCTCCAATCAGCGTGGAGACGAGCTTGAACGCCTGGGGGTCGTTGTCGGCATCGGCGAAGAGCTTGACCAGCAGAGCGCCGAAGAGCGCCACCGTGGCCAGCGACCCTCCGATGGGAAGAGAGTTCGACAGGAGAACGTCGGGGTACAGAAACATGAAGCTGAAGATCGCCGTGAGCGCGATCATCAGGTCGCGCAAGCCTATGTAGAGCACCCACCAGATGTCGGCGCCCAATCGCAGAGAGAACTTCTGAGTCGTCCGCACCATGTAAGGCCGAGCCAGGTGGAGGGCCACCACGAGCATCCAGAGCAGCGGCAGAGCGGCCGCCATTGTGCCCTCGAGAAACTGCTCCCCACCGGTGAGGAAGGCCTTGATGATGGCCTGGCTGAGCTGATCTACGGTCATACGGACACCATCCTTTTCACCTGGATTAGCTGGCAGCTGGTGACGACATCGCAGCGCAGGCAGCGCTGGGCTTCGGCGCGCGCGATGTCGGGGACAAAGCCAAGGGAGACCTCTCCGTAACGTCCTTCCAGCGCGACCTGCCCCAACTGGCCCTCGGCCCGCTCGCGGTTCGCCAGGTCGAGGGCCACCGTGTCAGTCACAGGCAGCAGTGCTTGTCTGCGCCATGGCGCCACATAGCGGGTAGCGGGCAGCCCGCGCAGGTAGCGATCTATGGCCCAGGCGGCGCGCTGGCCCTGGGCGACGCCCTCGATGATGCTCTTCGGGCCGGTCGCGACATCTCCGCCGGCGAAGACACCCGGCTGCGCCGTCATCAGTGTCTCGGGGTCGGTCAGCAGCCCACCCCACTCGCCGAACTGGATGCTCGAGCCTTCGGGGAGTATCGACGGGTCCGGTGCTTCGCCGATGGCGACCAGCAGGTTGCGGGCCCGGATGGTGAAGATGTCGCCCGGCACCGGCGCGACCTTGTTCCGACCATCGGGCCCCTTGCCGACAACCTCGAACCGCTGACAGCGAACCTCGGTCATGACGCCCTGCCGGCCCAGCACCTCGACCGGGACGACCAGTGGCTCGATGACGACACCTTCGTGCTCGGCGGCGCGCAGCTCTTCGGGCTGGGCCGGCATGTCCTCCCTGGTTCGGCGGTAGAGGACATGCACGCTGCCGGCGCCGGCCCGCCACGCCGACCGCGCCGCATCCATTGCCGTCGAGCCTCCGCCGACGACGAGAGCGTCGCCGGTGAGCTTCACGTTCTCGCCGAGGTTGACACGCTTGAGGAACAGGGTCCCGGGCCATACGCCGTGAAGGTCCTCTCCAGGCACGCCCAGCGGCTGGCTCTTGGTCGCGCCGGTCGCGATCAAGACGGCCTTGTAGCCCTGGCTCTTGAGGTCGTCGAGGCTGAAGTCCCGGCCCAGGGCGGCGTTGAGCTTGAGCTCAACCCCGAGGCCAAGGATGCGGTCGATCTCGGCCTGGAGCACATCCCTGGACAGCCTGTACTCCGGGATGCCGATCGCCATCATGCCGCCCGCGACCGGCATCGCTTCGAAGACGGTGACCCCAAAGCCGCTCCGGATGAGCTGGTACGCGGCGCTGAGACCTGTCGGGCCGGCTCCGATGATCGCCACCCGCTCCTGCCGGCGAGAGGCCGGCGGCGGCGGGGTCGGATAGCCCTCCATACCGTGGTCGGCGGCAAAGCGCTTGAGCTCTCGGATGGCGATCGGCTCGTCCATGACACCGCGACGGCACGCCGCCTCGCAAGGCGCCGTGCAGACACGGCCGCACACAGATGGAAAGGGGTTGTACTCGGCGGCGACGGCCAGTGCCTCGGCGTAGCGCCCTTCGCCGACCATGGCCACGTAGCGACCAGCGTCGGTGCCGACGGGGCAGGCCTCCTGGCACGGGGAGACGAGGCGTTCCTCTCCCTCTCCCTGGGCGTTCCACGTGCGCCACGTACGCCAGCTCTCCGGACGCCTGACCGAGCGCCACCGCGCGAGGTCCCCCCAAGGGTCCGTGTGCAGGTCCTTCAACGACTCCGTCGTGTAGTCGGTCAGTGCTGCCCAGCCTGTTTCGGATTCAGGTCCGCGACGAATCGGACCCTGGGGCGCCGCCAGGTCGGCCGCGCCGACGACCGCGTCGATCGTGATCACGGCGGTCGGACATTCGACAGCGCACACCTCGCAGCCGATGCATTCTCCGGACTGGATCGGGAACTCCATCATCCAGAGCTGCTGGCCGGTCGAGCGCTGGACGCCCGACTCTATCGACGGTGTCAGGGTGCGAGTCATGTCCAGGGCATGGACCGGACAGACATCCATGCAGACCCCACAGTTGAGGCAATTGGATCGGTCGACCTGAAACCGGTAGGCCATCTCCGTCAGTCCTCGGTGCACACCATGAGCACGCGCGGGCGACCCCAATAGGGTCTAACGACTCTATCGAAGTCCCAATTGGGGTCAAGGACCTTGTAGATATGAGCCGCAGCGAGCGTGCTATTTCTGCAGTACTCTCTACATGCTTATCTAGGTATGTCACACACCGATTCCCGGCCGGGGATGGTCCGCGTGCTGCTCGTGGAGGAGCACGCGCTGGTGCGGGAAGGCGTGCGCAGAATCCTCGAGGCAGAGCCGGACCTCGAAGTGGTGGGAGAAGCGAATCGAGGCGAGGCCGCTCTCGAGGTGCTCGTCGATTTGCATCCGCACGTGGTGCTGTTGGGAGCTCGCCTGCCGGGGATGAGCGGGATCGAAACCACACGGCGGATCCGCGCGGCTTCCCCGGAGGTCCGCGTCGTATTCCTGTCGGCCCAGGCCGACTTCGCACTCGAAGCTCTGCGCGCCGGAGCGTCGGGATACTTCTTGAAGACCGCCACCAGTCGCCAGCTGGTCGCGGCGCTGCGCAGCGTCTACCTGGGTTCGACGGTCATCCAGGCGGAATTGGCGACCGGACTGGGCATCTGGGGACCAAGCCCTCGGTCTGAGCTGACGGATGTCTTGAGCCACCGAGAGGCGCAGATCCTGAGCCTCATCGCCAGGGGGCTGACCAATCGAGCGATCGCGCGCGAGGTCGGCATCGCGCCTCGCACCGCCGATCAGCACGTGCACAACATCTTCATCAAGGTCGGGGCGAGATCGCGCGCCCAAGCCGTGCGCTACGCAGTCGAACACGAGCTCGCGTCAACGAAGGAGATCGTCGCCCTCTAGCCGCCCGACCACAAAGAGGTTGGCGCCAGGCGCCAAATGCTCGCTCAGCTATCAACTCACGCAAGAGCATTTCGATGCGGGCGCGTCGCTAGGGAGCTGGTCACACCAGCAGCGCAATGCCCGCACTGGTCAGTAGATAAGTGGGATGAAGCGCTTGGTGTGGCGGATGTAGTCCGTGTACGGCTCGCCCAAAGCTTCAATGAGTGCGCGCTCTTCCACCCTGACCCGATAGAGCAGTCCCATCAGCCCGCCGCCGAGCAGGATGGCGAGACTGGCCCAATTCGCCAGCTCCATTCCCACGCCGAGCAACATGATCAGGATGGCCGTATACGAGGGATGGCGCACGAAGCGATACGGCCCGGAATGCACGACCGACTGCGCAGAGCGCACTGCCACATCGAAGGTGAAGTACCGTCCGAGAGTGAAGATCGCCCACCACCGGAGCGCAGCGCCGAGCAGGATCACGACCATGCCGGCAAGCGTCACCTGAGGCCTGAGCCAGGGAATCGCTGCGGCCGTCCAGACGGCTGCCAGGACGCAGGCCACAATCACGCCTCCGCCGGCCAGGATGCTCATCACCACAAATGACCCGCCATCTACCTGGCGCGCGGTGGGGTCGCTTCGGGACCGCCATCTGGAGGCGAGGATTATCT
>Ga0209698_10008634_pt1 | contig 10490 bp, 14 predicted proteins | sample LitLauG_LLR_2012_FD_187203 | JGI IMG/M metagenome (GOLD analysis project Ga0209698, IMG submission 187203) | Freshwater sediment microbial communities from Pennsylvania, USA - Little Laurel Run_MetaG_LLR_2012 (SPAdes) (version 2) | ecosystem: Environmental > Aquatic > Freshwater > Creek >... | reverse complement strand
TGTTAGATGTTATTCTCTTCTTAATGCAACCATTGGAGAAAGTTTTGATGCCTTCCACGCAGGATACATTCCTGCCAAAACACTTAGTCCCAAAGAAAGTAACCAGACTTTAAGTAAATCTGTCGGAACAAAGATTGGAGGTATGTGAACAGCTGGACCTCCTCCAGTAGGAGTTGTAGTTGTGAAAATACTCATTATGATACCTCCAAGTATGCCTATGAGCATCCCCGATGAAGCCCCGATGATGCCTATAAGTGCGGCCTCAACTAAAAAGAGTGCGAGTATTTCAGCATTCTGAGCTCCTATTGCCTTCATGGTTCCTATTTCACGAATTCTTTCTGTAACGGAATTATACAGTGTTGTGACAATCCCAACTGCCCCTACAACAAGCGCTATAATTCCAACCATTAGAATAAAGGCTGCATTTCCGCTTGCTGCTTGTTGTCGTACTGCCATAAGCGCTTTTGGAGTAGTAGCACCAAGAGTTTTCCCAAACATCCCAGTAATCTCTTGTTGTACCGTGTCAACATCATCAGGAGTAGTTGCAGCAATTATCAACTGGTCATACCTGTTTTGTTTGTGCAATAACTGGTTGCCAGCATCGAGATTGATTATAATAGAACGATCTATCCCAGTATTTCCAGACGGTTTTAGTATTCCTGTAACTACAAAATTCTTTACTACCGTATGCAACCCACTTGAATCAGTATAAGTTGCAGTTGCCTTGATAGTTTCTCCAAGCACAACAAAAGCACTATCAGCACCAGGTGGATTTACTATCGTATCTCCCACAACTGCCGATGACCGATCTCCGGGATTTATTGTGGAGCCAACAACATATGTAAGATTTGGAAGTTCTACAGATAATTTTGAAGGATCAATTGCAGTAATGGAGGCACGCTGCGTATTTCCCTGTGAATTGATTTGGACAGAACCACTGTATGTAGGTATAACATCTGATACATTTGGCAGAGCCCTGATTTTTTGTACAATGACATCGTTAATTATTATAGAATTACTGGTAGACGCAGCAAATGAGCTAAGAGAACGTTGTCCACTACCTACAAAAAGGACGTTAGCTGCTAGTGTGTTAAATTGTTGTTCCAAGAATGCCGATTGGCCTGCACTCAAACCATTTAGTACAACAACAAGACTACTACCAAGTACAACCATCAGAATCGTAAGTAGTGTTCTAACTTTTCTATCAACTAGTGCCTCAAATGACAATAAAAAAAGATCTTTAGGATTCATTTTCTTTCTTTTTGGTACCGTCAAATATTGATACTATGTCAGTATCTCCCTGTGTTAACAGCTTTAGTTTTTTCTTCGCTGATCTTTTCCTTCTTATTAGAAATGCAATCACTATTGCCACTGTAATTAATATTCCAATAGTTACCGGTGGAGGCAGAGGTATCTGATCAAGTATCGTAGTGTTTTGTGGAACAGTATTGGTTGGTGCACTTTTTGCAACCATAATAGTTCCGTTCAGAATCACGGTGTGAAAGTTCTTCAAGTCATCAGCATAAACTACCTTGAATGCTACCTGATATGGTCCAGGAGGGATTGAATTTAGTCCTCTTACAGGAACGCTAATTGGAATTGGTGAATCCGGCGAGAGATCACCTATGAATTGTTGTGTAGAGCCACCGCCTCTTTGACCTCCACCGGCTCTTCCTTGGCCTCCTGCACCACCGCTACCTCCTTGGAATCCTTGGCCTCCTGCACCACCGCTACCTCCTTGGAATCCTTGGCCTCCTGCACCACCGCTACCTCCTTGGAATCCTGCTTGCCCAGAGGGAGTAAATGATTGTGATTGATTATTTGTCGAATTTGCAACTCTTGCAGCTCGGATTGCATCTAAAAGTGGAGATTGTGTAGGTTGTATTGTTGTAAATAATGCAGTTGTACTACCTTGATTGAGCAAATTACCTACCAGAGTAGAAGTTCCACCCGCAGAGTTTGCAGTTAGGCCATATATTTGGAGTTTGATGCTACCAACTACAAAAGTTCCCAAAGTGAGAGAGTTTGTCATGGATTGTCCTTTTGAGACATAATTTGCAGTCAATGTGAAAGAAGTAGGAGTGTTAATCAACGAAGTTGCTGCAAATACCTTGGTGTCCAATTCTTGTTTAGCTCCTTGTTGCATATTTTGTATTGTCCATGTAGAAGGTCCAACTATAGAAACAGAAGTTGATTGTGGTACAAGAGATAATAGGATGTTTGACATTGTATCATTACTATTATTTGCAACAGCGAAATTAAGATCGTCCAAATTTCCTGCAGTAATTACAGGAGTTGTAGCATCTCCTATATATGACAAGCTAATAGTTTGTGGAGGATTTGGGGAAATGACAAGGCCAGTATTTACATCAGTGGTTAAAAGTTTTCCCCATGCATTTTGATAGTCTATTTGAAGTTGTATTAATTGTGTGGAACCGGCAGCTGAATTGCTTGCATAAAGTGTTGTAGATATCACAGCTTTAGAATTTGCTGGAATAGTTCCAATGTTAAAAGTATTAGGCCCCAGATTGACAAGTTGTGTAGTAGTTGACGATAGCGTAATAGCTCCTCCATTTGTTGAACTTCCAGTAGCACCTTTAGATGATCCAAGATTTGTAATTGTTGCCACTACTCCTGTTGCAGGAGCAGAGCCCTTGTTCTCAATTGTTACAGATATAGGACTTGCAGCTTGTGGCGGAATTTGCGCAGTTGCGGTTGATGCGTCCATTATTACTTTACCAGGAAGAACAATAGGTACGTTAAGTAATGCAGATGTACATTGTTGCCCAACTACTCCTACTTGGACATAATTTGCAACAATAGTTGTTGCAAAAGTACCTACTCTAGCAGTTGGAAGGACATTTATGTTAAAATACATGGTAAATGCCGCCCCAGGTTGTATAGTGCCATAATAGTTCCCCAGAGCAGGATTGACTGCAACTCGTGCTGCCTGATAGTGTTGCATAAGTAATTGAGGATTTGCGCTTTCTCCAGTAGGTGTAAATCCAGATGGAAGATTAAGATAAGCAGTAACAGATGTTATTGGAAAATTTGAATTTCTGTTGGTAAAGACCACTGCAAAAACGGAAGGTCCCTCTCCTGGACCTATTTCTTTTTTGACAGGATTGCTAGTAATGTCTGTGGAAGAAGATGTTCCTTGATCTACCCAATACGAGTCAACAACAACTGGACCAGCATAAGTGGCATCAAGGATAGTAGTAAGAGGCGCAAAACAATCCTGAGTTTGGACTGGTTGGGTTGATGGGTTTGTAGTAGGGGCTACAACCTGTCCATATGCATTAAAAAATGAAATGGTAGTAGGTGCAAAAAGCATCAGGATTAAAATTGGAATTGCAATTTTTGCTGCAAATTTTCTTGTGAAAATTTTTGTAAAAGATTTAGTTGTAGACATCTTTTTCTATTCTCCCATCTCTTAGCAATATAGATCTATCACTGGATTCAGCAAGTTCTGGATTGTGAGTTACCATTATTATAGTTCGCTTAAATTTGTGTGAAAGATTTTTCAGCATAGCAAACACGTCATCGCCAGTTTTGGTATCCAAGTTTCCAGTAGGCTCGTCAGCTAAAATTATAGACGGGTTATTTATCAAGGAACGAGCTATTGCAACTCTTTGTTGTTGCCCACCACTGAGATTTATCGGTTTTTGGTTTTTCTTATCATCTATACCAAGCGCTTCTAGAATTTTCAAGGCACGAAAGTCTGCTACATCATGTGGCATACCAGCAATAAGTCCGGGAAGTTTTACATTTTTAAGGACAGTCGTCCTATTGATAAGATTAAACGATTGGAAAATAAATCCAATTCGCTTATTTCTCATGGTAGCAATTTCTGAGTCATTCATAGAAAACATATCAATTCCATCAATGGAGATCTTTCCGCTGGTAGGCCTATCAAGAGCACCAATCATATTGAGCACAGTAGATTTTCCACTTCCGGATGGTCCTACTATTGATACAAATTCGCCTTTTTTAATGGTAAAACTCACTTTATCCAATGCAACAACTCTGCCCGCAGAAGTATCATAGATCTTTGAAAGATTCTCTACCCGCAGAGCATGAGAATCATTAGATTCAGTTTCAATATTTTTTTTAGATATCAAATCTTGTTTGTTACTCATAATCAATCCCTTTAAAATTCATCCAACTGAATACAGTACATATTAAGAACTCTTATTTGACTACATATTTCTAAAGCGCATGATGTCATGATATTTTAGTTAATTTTTTTACATAAAACACTTGTCAAACCTTGTTCAAGAACATTGTTAGTGAAGATTTCATATCAAGATAATATTTTCATACACGACTAAACTCAAGATAGAAATAAAATAAGATGCAATCTAGTACACTTTAAAACATTCCAGATGAAAATATTTTGTAGGTTTTGTTCCAACTCGCAGCACTGTATCTCCTTCCATTAATTCAAGAGAGCATTTTCTACACTTGTTATTTCCAAGTGTATTCAGCCTTGCAACATCTCTGGGTTCTAGTCTAATTTGCATTAACATGATTTCCTTTTCTAATAAATTCTCAGATAGAGAAAATTCCTTGATTATGATATAAACTTGTTTCCCCAAGATTTTTAAAAAACATCTGTTAATTTTCCCAATACCATTTCTGCCTAAATCCATCATGCTTTACTGGATGAGCAACTTTAAAGTGTCTCTCTAATCTTACGTTATCACTGAATTCCATTTTGCATATTTTGCATTGAAAATCTTTTTCTTTGTGAAACATTTTATTTTTTCACGTCTGCCTTGTTAGTAAGTGGTTGCAAGTTAGACAATACTTGATATTTCTTACGATCTCGTATCAATATAGTGGAAAATGCAATTATTCCAATTTGTATTATTTTAGCGACTAAATCTATTACACCGACATCAGTTTGAATTCCAACTACTGGAAGATTGATATTTCTTGATGCAATATAGAGCACTATCATAAAGACAGATACCAGAATAGATATCATGCAAGGCGCTCTACTATTTTGTCGGTTTTTTAACATCCAGATTCCCAATGAAATATAAATAATACCAGCAGTTGCAAAAAACATCGTTTGAATTTGTGATCCAAAATCAGAACTGTTTGAATCTAAAGATTCCAGATATGATGAAATAAAATAGATGATTCCACTCAATATCATAAGTATTGAAACTATTACAATTGGCGACCTGATGGATTTTTGCATATAATACTTAGACCTTTTCGTTAATTTTTGATTCCAAGAGTTGCAATATAAAAAACGGTATTTTAAAAAAATCCAGATCCTTTTCGGCAGAGACGCATAATATGTCAGTCTCCAATGGAAAAATTATAGATATCATATTTTGGCAATACGAAATTGTGAAATTTACTGATCCAAGTTGTTCATCGTGTACTCTCCGCATTCGTACTCCCAATGCAGTTTCCATTAACAAAATCTCTAGGTCTTTAGGATTGACGAAAACTTTCAACCCTTTCCTCTCATTCTTAGCAAGCAATTTTCCCTTATCATCAAGTATTCCAGCAAACCTAATTTTAGGATCTAAATTGAGGATCTCATCACAAAAAGAATCAAGTCTTTCTCGCGAGTAATTTTGTTGATTAGTGCTTTGAACTGATTGCATATCAATTGCCATCTCTATGAATCACAAATTTCAGATAAAACAGTTATCAAACTTTGTTCAGTAACAATGTTACTGAAGGATAAATATGTAAGTTATGTCACGCTGTGTTCAAAAAAATAATTTTGAATAAAGGTTAATACTTTACTTATACAGCGTATGATTATTACTTGTCCCACGAATATAGAGATAGAATTTACATCCGAAAAGACATTATTTTAAAACTAACAGAGCATGGTGAGCTAAATCAGACATCACTTCTTAGCTATTGCGGTCTGAATTTAATGAAACATAAAGATATTCTTGAGAGCCTTGAGAAAAAAGGCTTCATACAGAGAACCGAACAGGCATGGGGAAATAAAAAGATAATAAAATATGCAGTAACTCAAAAGGGACGAGAGTTTTGCAAATTAATTCTAGAACCATATGAGGACATCTTCCCTAGGAAGGAGAGACATGTTCAAGAACAAAGTTAGCGAAGGATTTTTAATGCAAAAGGAGGAGATGTAGTAAATGTCAGAACCTGAAAATAATCCTTCTAAAAAAGAAAAAATAACAGAAGATAACGATGAAAAATCTGACAATATTTTAAAAATTTTAGACGAGCTTTTAGCTCATACCAACAGATCAAGACGATTATTTCTGACTTTTATTGCAACTGCATTATTTTTTGGACCTGCCGCTATAATACTAGGAGGAATTTTACTTGAACATCCTGATTATAGCATAAGACAATTAGAATCACAGCAAGGAGGTGGAAATGATCTTCGCCACATTCCGCCAGGAGCACATATTCAACTAGTTGATAAAAATGGAACAGTCATAAGGGAACTACCTGCCATGGGAGGAAACCGTCCTCATTCGACATCTATATTTTTAGCATTGCGTGTATTCATTGTAATCTCAATAACATTTGCTGTGATTCTATTGCTTATTGCAATAAAGGAATACAAATTCTTCTCCCATTGGAGCAAGCGATTCACCAAATATAGATCTCTCCAAGATAAAGTTGACAAAGAATTAGGCGAAGAGTAGTATCAAGAACAATGTTCATCAATCGCTAAATACTTAACAAGATAAACATGCCTATTGAAACAGACAATATTTTTAGCAGTTGTAGTGATTGTTTTTATCGCAGGTTCCATATTTGTAACTCAAGCTAGCGCACAATATCAAGGACAGGGCGGTAAAGGATTTCAAGGTACACGTACTCCTGTAAATAGTACTTATACCAACTCTAACTATGGGGTGCAAATAACATTACCAGGTGGATGGAGTGGTTTTGAGATGAAGCAGACTTCAGGAAATACTCGAGTAATGATAGCTCCTGGAGGATATCAATCAACACAAGGGGCACCACGCCCACCAATTACAATAGGAATTTTCATGATGCCAAAGAACTCAACAACACCCGCTCCTCAATTCATGCCAAGAAATATGCAAGGGGTAACATGTACCAACTCCACATCAGCCAATACGGTTAATGGTTTGAATTTCAGTGTGGTGACAGTAGACTGTTCTGGAACTAATGCTAATGGAGATGCGGTGACAATGAAATCAAAGTATGAAATGACTCAAACAGACTCGGCGTATATCATACTCAGTTATAGAGCAAATCCCTCTTCAGGTTTTGACACCCAAGTTGGAACCTTTGATAGCATGTTAGGCGGTCTTCAGATTGCAAACGCATCACAAACACCTGCGGTACCAGAATTTCCAGTTTCCATAGTAGGACTAGTCGTTGCAATAATGATAGGAACTGTTGTGGTACTAGGTAGAGCAAAGATAATTCCAAGTGGCGTAAGATCCTAGACTTGTCCTAGTTCACAAAAATACCCAAAGTACAATCAAACTTTATTAAAATGGCTTGACCGATATCTTGTCATTGAATATCAGTCAGTGCTACAAATTGCTGGGCTTGAATGAGGGTGCTTCCATAAGTGAGATAAAGGATGCATATCGTAGACTTGCCCTAGAATACCATCCAGACAAAAATATCTCGGCTAAAGATGGCATAAAATTCAGAATGATATCTGAGGCATATCACACCCTACGTGAAAAAAATGACGCAAATGGTAACTCAAAAGATAGAACAGGAAATCATACATACGAAAATCATCAATATGAAAGAGATAGTTTTTTAGATCTACTTTACTCATATTATAAAATTGGTTACAGATATGCATCATATGCAAAAAATGTTCAGCGATATTATCTTGAGTATGAACCAATATTGTTTGAATATTATGATAAAATAGAGAGAAATGCATTCATAATGATGCATCGTTCAATGGAATTCTTTCGGCACAACAGAATAAGAACCATTTTTTAGAATTATCATCCAAATACAATTCCCTCAAAGACAAATTTGACAAAGAGATAGGCACAGATTAGCACCAAAACTATAAGATAGCATATCCTTAAAGCCCATATAGAAAATGTCAGAATCTCCGATAATCGAATACATACTTCTTGCAGCACATCTAATTGTTGGATTTTTACTGGTGTTCTTTTCTGCCAAAGCGTTCAAGAGAACAAAGTACAAACCCATGATTTTACTAGCAATAGGTTTTACGCTTTTGGTCTTGGGAGAGACAGTTGTAGAATACGCTTTTGCGTTTTTGCAGAATGAAAGTCTACAAAAGATAATTGAGGAAGGGTTTGAGATAGCGGGATTTGTGGTATTGATTATTGCAGTAAAGAAAAGCTAGAATATGAAAAACGAGGATGATGAGATCTTATCCATTTTAGGGGATGAATATAGCAGACAGATTCTTTGTATATTATCAAAAAATGAGATGAGTGCACAAGAGATATCAGATAAACTAGGCATTCCAAGCTCTACAACCTACAGGAAGATAAAAAATTTGGAAACTCTTAGCCTAGTAAAAAAGACCAAAGTCATTAGAACCCTCGAGGGTCTTGATGAAAGTTACTACAAGAGCCTAGTTGCAGGGATTGATGTAAAATTTAAAGATGGTGAAATCTCCTGTAAAATTGAGAAATTTACAATGGATCAGAAAATCCAGAGGCTCTGGGAAAAATTCTCAGATAAATGAAAAATCTTGGTAAATCTTGATCTTTTCTTTATTCCAATTTCGTATCAATAATACAGATAGTATTATGATCGAGCCCTGGGTTATTTTGCTGACTACATCTATCACACCTACATCTTCTTGTATCCCTACTACCGGAAGCTGGATTGTTCTAGATGCAACATAAAGTCCAATTAATGCAAAAGATATCAGACTTGCTATAACGTATGGCGCTCTGCTATGCAACCTATTTTTTATCATCCACATACCAAGCGGAAGATACGATATTGCCGCAGTTGCAAAAAGCATTGTTTGAATCTTGCTTGATGCGTCGTCAGATTCCTTCATTTGTGAATATGCAGTAACAAAATAAATCCCACTGTTTGAAAGGGCAAGAATTGTAATAATCAGTATCAATTGAGATGTGGATGTCTTCATTAGTCTTGATTAGATTTTGCCATTTAATTAGATAGCTACCATTCCTATAATTAAAAATGGTAGAATTTGTTTTAAAACCTACACTTGATTTGATAAGATAATTTCGAATCACTCACGTCTGATAAGATCATTCTAAATTCTTAGAATTAGAATTAGCGTCAGCTAATTTTTTGTTAGCTTATATATCCAAAATCATCTTGTATACACAATGGCAATACTTGAGATTAAAGATCTTCATGTGCAAAGAGACGGCAAAGAAATTCTAAAAGGGGTGAATCTCAAAACGGGTCCAGGCGAAGTTCATGCCATCATGGGTCCAAACGGTTCCGGCAAGAGTACTTTGTCATATACAATTTTAGGTCATCCAAAGTATGAAGTTACAAAAGGAGATATTTTATTAGATGGAGAAAGCATACTTGGCCTCTCCCCTGATGAGAGAGCAAAGAAAGGATTGTTTTTGGCATTTCAATATCCAACAGAAGTTTCTGGTGTAGGTTACTCACATTTTCTAAGAACCGCATACAATGCATTAAGCAAGTCACTTGCAGATGAAAAAAGAGAAGTGTTTCTTACAGTTAGAGAATTTCAAAACTATCTAAAGAAAAATCTTGATGAGGTAGGACTAAAACATGATTTTCTATCAAGATATCTCAACGAAGGATTTTCAGGTGGAGAGAAAAAGAGGTCAGAGGTTTTACAGATGGCAGTATTGCAGCCAAGAATATCAATTCTAGATGAACCAGATTCAGGTTTAGATATTGATGCAGTACAAGCAGTAGCAAAGGCCATTAGCTCAGTCTCAAGAAAAGATGCCACAGTAATTGTCATTACCCATTATGCAAGAATTCTAAAATTCCTAGACAAGCTTGACTTTGTTCATGTAATGGCCCAAGGAAAGATGATCAAAGAAGGTCCAAAGGAGCTTGCTGACGAATTAGAACAAAAAGGCTATGCGTGGCTTGGAATTCAAGAAACTACAGAATAAAGAATTTCTTATATTATTAGTCTAAAATTTCTTACATTGGTACACAAACCCGATTTTTTTAATCAATATACATGCAGTCAAACAATCAATCCAGAACAAACGAGTTTTACACAAACTGTATGAGATATTTTGAAGCATTGAGAAAGACTGGAAAACAGGATTTTGGTTTTGAAGATGAGTTTTTCTATACCATGCCTGCCATGTCAGAGAAAATTGTAAGCGAGCAGTAAAAGCATTCAAAAATCAATTCAAACACGGTTTCAGTTATATATTCAGTAGAGTGATCTCTCGTTGCAGAGGTACCGAAGCCCGGTCAACCGAGAGGGACTCAAGATCTTCTATAAGATATCCCTTCCCTTAGGGGTTCGTGGGTTCAAATCCCACTCTCTGCATTTTTCTTTTCTTTTT
>Ga0209698_10008633_pt1 | contig 10491 bp, 9 predicted proteins | sample LitLauG_LLR_2012_FD_187203 | JGI IMG/M metagenome (GOLD analysis project Ga0209698, IMG submission 187203) | Freshwater sediment microbial communities from Pennsylvania, USA - Little Laurel Run_MetaG_LLR_2012 (SPAdes) (version 2) | ecosystem: Environmental > Aquatic > Freshwater > Creek >... | reverse complement strand
CCCATGCGGCACACGTTCTTGCCTTCGAGCATGACGTTAAACGAATACATCAGGAACTCGCAAGATTGGGTGAAGGTGCCGCTGAGCACGCCGCCCGCGCTGCCCGGTTCGTCGCCCGCGCTCATCGAGTACTTGGCCCCCTTGACCATCACCATGCTGCCGTCGGCCTGGACGGTCGAGGTGCCGGACGAGGTGTCGGAGGATTTGCCGATGTTCGGATAGGGGATCGGGATCGGCGGGGCGGGCGGCGCGGGCGTGAGGCAGACATCGGGGAACACCATGCTCATCCCGCCGCTGCCCTGGTGCGCGAAACCGGTGATGTTGAATACGGTGCAAGGCATGGCTGTGCTCCGGTTGGCGATCAGGAGGCTTTTTCGAGCAGCACCGCGGCGCGGTCGCCGCGGTCGGACGAGGCATAGGCCAGGCAGGGCGCGCGCAGCCGCCGGGCGTGCAGGGCTTGCGCGGCCAGCGCGGTGAGCGCCGGGCCGACCGCGGCGCCCAGGTCGCCGTAGCACTCGGCCGGGTGCTCCATCAGCGCCTCTTCGTGGAAGTGACGCGTGTTGCGGATCCGCGCCGTGCCGAATTCGCGCGCCCAGTAGCGCTCGCCATTGAAGCTCGCGTACACGCATTCGATCGGCGCCGACGGCGGCGAGGACTCGAGCAGCTCGGTGAAGGTCGCGGCCAGTCCGTCGCCCAGATAGTTCTCCGTGGCGTACAGATGGCCAGCCTCGCGGCCGATCGCCGCGCCGGTGATGCGCGCCAGGCTGGCCAGGCGAAAGCGCTTGGCCTCGGCGGCGCCGGCCAACAGCAGGAAGACGGCGCCTTCGCCGGGCGTCAGGCCGTCGCTGTTGGTCTCGCCGCGGATGCGGTTTTCCTTGTCGAGCGTCGCCAGCACGTAGGGATCGACCAGCGTGTCGACGCCGCCGACCAGCACGAAGGCGTGCTCGCCCGATTCGAGCCAGGCGGCCGCACGGCGCAGCGCCATCACGCCGGCGGCGCGGCCGCGCGCCGCGGCCACGCTGGCGCCGACGCTGAACGGGAAGCCGCTTTGCGCCGCCAGGCGCTGCAGGAAGCGCGCCGGGTCGATCGGCAAGGTGGTGTGGTGCTCGGGCAGACCCAGCAGCAAGGGCATCGGCGGCACCGCGCCGAGGTCGACTTCCTGTGCCAGGCCCTGGGCGATCTGCTCGAGCGCCGCGTGGCCCAGGCGCAGCATGCGCGCCTCGCGCGCCGTCAGGCCGGCGCCGGTCCATTGCGCGTCGAGTTCGGGCAAAGCCTCGCTCGGCACCGTGCAGGCCAGAAAAGGTTCGAAGCGCTTGTCGTGCTGGGCGATCTCCTGCACCCGGGCGATGCGCGCCCGCGCCGAGCTGGCGGTCTCGGCAAGGCTCAAACCGATCGGGGTCACCGCGCCCACCGCGACGATCTGCATGTCCATGGCTAGGCCTGCCCGCCGGTCTTCATGAGCGTGGTGAGGCCGGTCGCGAGGTGGGTCTGCGGCGGCGCGGCTCGGTCGGCTTCGGCCAGTCCGGGGCAGGCGATGGCAAGGCGGCGCAGCTGCAGGGCGCGCTTGTCGAGCGCCAGCTCGGCCCGCCAGACCATCTGCAGTCGGCCGAAGTCCGGCTCGATGAGAACGGTATCCAGGTGCGCGGTGGCGTCGATCGACTGCCCGGCGAAATCCCATTGCATCTGCAGCGCCAGGGTCGGCAGGCAAAACTGCAGGAGCCGGTCGCCACCGGTGCAGCCGTAGACCTCGACCTCTTCGCCGCCGGCGAGAAAGCCCGCGGCAACAAGCCCCGGCGGTGCGACGTTCAGGTAGCGCGGGTCGAAATCGGCCGGCAGGTACGGTGCACGGCTGCGCTGCCAGGCCTCGTCATAGGTTCCGGCATAGGCACGGCGCGGCAGCCAGGCCGGAGCCACCGCGGCGCAGCCCGCGGGCGCCGGCCGAGCATAGGGCTCATCGATCAGGTCCGCGGGATCCTCGAGATTGGGCAGCCGCAACCCGGCGACATCGGGGTCGTCGACCGTGACGAAGCCCAGGCCCACCGGATTGCGCGGCTCGTGCTCGGGCGGCCGGCCGCTCACGCTGCGGCCGACGCCGCCGAAGGCGAGCTCCCAGCGCAGCGGCATCCGATCGAAGGGCAGTGGATCGCTGCTGGCCCAGGAATTGCCCCGGCGCAGCCAGGTACGGTCGCCAAAAACCCGAATCGTCCGGACCAACGTGCCGACGCGCAGCCGCACGTCCATCGTCTCGCACGGCGCCGGCGCCACGGCGCGGCCGCTGAGCAGGATATCGGTGGCCGGCTTGGCCAGGGTCACGTCGCCGGCAGCCCGCAGGGACGTGCCGGCCGGGTCGCCCCAGAAGACGTCGGCGGCCAGGAACGGCGCCTGGCGCTGGGCCAGCCGCGGCACCGGCGCGCCGAGCTCGAAGCTTGCCTTGACCGCACCATAGGCGGTCTCGACTCCGGCCGGATTGGGAAACACGGCCAGGTTGGCGGCAAAGGGCGTCCGATTCTCGATCTGCAGCATCTTGGCCTCGTGCGGCCCTCAGTTGTTGGCGACCTTGGAACCCTTGAGGACCAGGTCGCCGGAGGCCTTGATGCCGATCTTGCCGCTGCCGACCACGGTGATGTCCTGGCCGTTGAGCTGGACCGTGCCGTCGCTTTTCATCGTCAGGGTCGCGCTGCCGGTCTGGAGCGTGATCTCGTCCTGGGCGACCAGGGTGAACTTCTTGCCGACCTGCAGCGAGTCGTTCTTGCCGACCGAGGTCGCCCGGTCGTCGCCGACGTCGAGCGTGAGCTTCTTGCCGATCGACACGCTGCGGTTCTCGCCGACCGACTGGGTCTCGCTCTTGCCGACCGAGTGCGTACGGCCCTTGCCGATGTCGATGCTCTCGTCGCCGCCCACGCTCTCGGTGCGGTTCTTGTCGATGCTGATGTTCTCGTTGGCGCCGACCGATTCGGTGCGGTCCTTGCCGATGGTGATGCTCTCGTTGTTGCCGACCGACTCGGTGCGGTCCTTGCCGATGGTGATGCTCTCGTTGTTGCCGACCGATTCGGTGCGGTCGTGCTTGACGCTGGTGGTCTCGTCGTGGCCGATGGTCTTGGTCCGGTCGTTGCCGACGTCATGGGTCTCGTCGTGCTCGACCGAGATGTCCTGGTCCTTCTCGGCGTGGATGGAGAGCTGCTCGGAGCCCTTCTTGTCCTCGAAGCGGACCATGTTCGCATTGGCGTAGGCGCCCTTGGGCGAGGAGCGCGTGAGGATGCCGCTCTGCGTCTGGTTGGGCGTGAGCGGCCAGGGCGGCGGGTTCTCCTTGTTGTAGACCCGGCCGGTGACGATCGGCCGGTCCGGGTCGCCCTCGAGGAACTCGATCACGACCTCCTGGCCGATGCGCGGCAGGAAGATCGCGCCGAAGTTGTTGCCGGCCCAGATCTGCGCCACCGGCACCCAGCACGAGGTGTCCTCCGGAGCGATGGCGGAGCCGTGGTCGCCCTTGCCCTTCTTGCGCGCGCCGTAGCGGTCCCAGTGGAACAGCACCTTGACCCGGCCCAGATCGTCGGTGTAGATCTCGGCGCCGCTGGGCCCGGTGATCGTGGCCAGCTGCGGCCCCTGCACGAAGGGCCGCGGCGTGGTGGCCGCCGAGCGGAACTGCTGTTGGGCGGGGATGGCGGCGAAGCGGCACTGGAACTGCAACGGGGCGTCGCGCGACTCCTGGCTGCTGTCGCTCAGGAAGTACGACCCCGAGGTGGCCAGGTACTTGATGTTCTGCGCGGTGTCGGCATGCCACTGCAACAGGAAGGTATTGCCGATCTGCAGGTCGTAGGAGGTGGTCTCGCCCTGGTACACGTCGAACTCGGCGCCCGACTGGTCGTTGCGCACCGTCGAATAGTGCGTGCCGGCGTCGGGATGGTCGAATTCGTAGGCCGAGTCGTAGATCTCGTAGTCGCCCAGATCATGCGGGTCGGCCGAGCCGGCCTGGTGATTCAGGGGACTGTTGGGCTGGTCGTAGTGCAGGCCGTGCAGGGCGAAGGTGCCCGGCTGGATCGTCCGCGCCGACCCCCACTGCAGCAGATAGCCCTGCTCCGGCGCCTGGCGCCCGCCATCGGGCAGGAAGGGCAGCTCCTTGAGGTTGGGGCCGTCGCTGTGGCTGGCCGATGCGTCGTACATCCGCATGACCTGCTTGCCGTCCTTGGAGTACTCGAAGCGATAGTAGATGCCGGCCTGTTCCATCAGGCGGCTGACGAAGTTGAAATCGGTCTCGCGGTACTGCACGCACTGGGTGAACTTGGGGTAATCGCTGTACAGGCTGGTGAAATCGGTGTGCGCCACGGCGTGGCCGTCGAACACCTCCTTCAGGATGTCCTTGACCGTCTTGTCGAGGAAGATCCGGCAATCGGAGGTCCGCGTCAGGAACCACAGCCAGGGATGGAGCTGCGCCTCATAGCGGTAGAGCTGGCCGCTGGTGCCGCCGCGGCGCAGCCGGGTGACATAGCCGTTGAAGTGCCGGGCGCGGCTGCCCGGCACCTCGAAATGGACGCTCACCTGCTTGCCGAGCAAGTCGTTGGGTTTGATGTCCGGGCTCTTGCTGAGCAGCGTAACGCGCCCGTCGGGCAGCCCGCCGAGCCGCTCCGACCAGGTGAGGTCGCGGAAGGACACTTTATCGCCCAGGGGCGAATCAAAGGTTACGCTGACGGAGGACATGTTCCGGGCCTGTGCGTGGTCACGTGGACAAAGATTACCCGCCCGCCGGCCGCAAACGTATGGACTTTAGTCACACCGCACGCCGCTGGAACGGGCGCAGCGACGATCGCGAGACCACAATCCGCCGCACAAGCCGCCGACCCAGCCAGCGCGGGTCACTGGAACAGGCTAATCAGGTGGGCGCGCGATCGAACGTCCATGGCCAGGAAGATGGCCGAGACGTAGTTCTTGACGGTACTGACCGACAGATTGGTGGTTGTCGCGATTTCGCGGTTGCTGCAGCCAGAAAGGAGCAGTTCGAGGATCTCGAGGTGGCGCGGGCCCAGCTCGGCGACCCGGTCGACCGAATGGCGCCCGGCCGCCCGTGGGGCACGATCGGGCGCCGCGGCACCCTCTTGCGGGGCGAGCAGCATGGCGCAAAGTGCCGAGCGCATCTGCTCCGGCGTCCAGGTCTTGAGCAGGTAGCCCCTGGCCCCCATGGCCTGCGCCTGCTGGACGACGAATTCGTCCTGGGTCGCGCTGAGCACCGCGACCGGCAGCTGCGGGTAGCTGGCGCGGAGCGCCCGCAGGCCCTGCAAACCCTTGGAATCACACAGGTTCAGGTCGAGCAAGACGAGATCGAAGGTCCGCCCGCCGGCGCAGATGTCGCGCGCCTCGGCGAGCGACATGCAATGCACGGTTTCGCACTGCACCGGACCGAGGTCACGCAGCAGGGTCTCGACACCCAGTCGGACGAGTTCGTGGTCGTCGACCAGCAGCACCGTGCGACGATTCGACGGCTGGGCGTCCAAGCGATCTTCCTGGGGGATTCCGGCGGTGGTGTTCATCGGCCAGCCAAGGGCTTGGGGCGAACGGCGACCCGGCGCGGATTGTAGGGTAGGCCGTCGACCTTGCCTATGCGGGGTGCTGGCCTGCCGGTTTGCAAAGCAGCATCCCCGGGCGGCGAGCCGAGGACTCGCGCTGCCAAGGCGCGCGGGACGCAACCTCGCAGGCCGCCGCGGCGCCGCGGGCAAGGGGCCGGGTACAACGCGGTAGGATTCGAGCGCCGCCGCGCAGGCGCTCCTTTGGAATCCGGATCATGCTCGAAGCCAACGTCGACCCCGCCGAGTTGAAGAAATTCAGCGACCTGGCGCATCGTTGGTGGGATCCGCTGGGGGCCTTCCGGCCGCTGCACGAGCTCAATCCGGTGCGGCTGGCCTGGATCGAACGCCAGTTGCCCCTTGCCGGCTGCCACGTGCTGGACGTGGGCTGCGGCGGCGGCATCCTCGCCGAGGCGATGAGCGCACGCGGCGCGCAGGTCCTGGGCATCGACCTGGCCGGGAAATCTCTGCAAGTGGCGCGGCTGCACGCGCTGGACAGCCGGGCGACGGTGCAGTACCGGGCCGTGCCCGCCGAGGAACTGGCCGAGGAAATGCCCGGCGCGTTCGACCTCGTGACATGCATGGAAATGCTGGAACATGTGCCGGATCCGGCACGTACCATCGCCGCCTGCGCCCGGCTCGTGCGTCCGGGCGGACGCGTCATGTTTTCGACCATCAATCGCAATCCCAAGTCATTCCTGTTCGCGATCATCGGCGCCGAATACGTGCTGCGCCTGTTGCCACGCGGCACGCATGAATACGCCCGCTTCCTGCGACCCAGCGAGCTGGCCCATGGCGCGCGGGCCAGCGGCCTGGAACTGCAGGCGGTGACCGGCATGCACTACAACCCGATCGTGAAGAAATTCACGCTCGGCGGGGACACCAGCGTCAACTACCTGATGTCCTTCGGGCGGCCGGCCTGAGCCGCGCGGCCGCAAGCCCCAACCCGATGGCCGAGACCCCCCTGGCAAGACGTTCCGCGGCGGGACGCACGCCGGACGCGCGCGGCGACGCCCGGCGTGCCGCGGGCCCGCGCACGAAACTCATCCTGTTCGACCTCGACGGCACCCTGGCCGACACCGCGCCGGACCTGGTGCAGGCGATCAACGGCTGCCTGCTGGCGCGCGGACGGCCGGCCCGCGCGCTGGCCGAGCTGCGTCCGTGGGTGAGCCACGGCGCGCGCGGGCTGATCGAGCAGGCCTTCGGACAGGTACCGGGCGACCCGGACTACGATGCGCTGCGCACCGAATTCCTGCAACGCTACGAAGCCGACCTGTGCCGCGACACGGTGCTTTTTCCGCAAGTGGAGCAGACGCTGGCGTGCATCGAGGAGGCCGGCCTGCGCTGGGGCATCGTGACCAACAAGGTCGCCCGCCTCACCGAGCCCTTGCTGCGTGCCCTGCACCTGGATACACGGGCCGCCTGCGTGGTCAGCGGCGACACGACAGCGCGGGCCAAGCCCGATCCGGCGCCGATCGCCCACGCGCTGCGGCAATGCGCCTGCCCGGCCACAGCGGGCGTCTACGTCGGCGACGACCGGCGCGACATCGAGGCCGGACGCGCGGCCGGGGTACGCACGTTTGCCGCGGCCTACGGCTATTCGGCGGGGATGGACGATATCCATGCCTGGCAGGCCGACCACATCCTGGCCGGACCGGCCGATCTGCTGCCATGGATCCTGCCCGGGGCGGCATGACGAAGAGCGCCGCAGCGGTGCCGAACCGGCCGCACGGCACGCCGCACAGCGGCCGGCGCACGCGCGATACGCGCCGCCTCACGCTGACCGACCGCACGGTCGTGACGCACGGGCTGCGCGACGAGATCCTGCACGACCTGTACCACCAGTTCATGAAGGTGAGCTGGCCGCTGCTGTTCGGCATCTTCGCCACGTATTTCATCAGCTTCAACCTCATGTTCGCCGCGCTCTACGCGCTCGAACCGGGCAGCGTCGCCAACCTCAATCCGCCGGACTTCTGGGGCGACTTCTTCTTCAGCGTCGAGACCCTGGCGACGGTCGGCTACGGCGACATGCATCCGCAGACGGTCTACGCGCACATCGTGTCGTCGATCGAGATCTTCGTCGGCCTGCTGACCATCGCCCTGATGACCGGCGGGATGTTCGCGCGCTTCTCGCGGCCGCGCGCCCGGGTGCTGTTCTCCTCGCGCGGCGTGGTGCGGCCGCTGGAGGGCAAACCGACGCTCATGTTCCGCGCCGCCAATGCGCGGCAGAACATCATCATGGAGGCGTCGGCCCAGCTGCGCATGCTGATCGACGTGGTCACGGCCGAGGGCATCCATTTCCGGCGCATCGTCGATCTGCCGCTGGTGCGCAGCTCGACGCCGATCTTCCTGCTCGGCTGGAACCTGATGCACGTGATCGACGAGACGAGTCCACTGGTGGGCGAGAACGCCGAGTCGCTGGCCAAGTCGCGCGCCCTGTTCCTGCTGACCATGAGCGGCACCGACGAGACCACCGGCCAGGTGGTGATGGCGCGCCACGAGTACATGCATGGATCGGTGCGCTGGAACCACAGTTTCCGCGACGTGCTCCATACCGACGCCGAAGGCGTGGAGCACCTGGACTACGCGCGCTTCGACCTGGTCGATCCGCTGCCCGATCCGGAACTTGCCGACAGCACACCCGACTGAAACGCCGGATGCGCGCCGGCCGCCGCGCGGGGTTACAATGGTCGTGCATCATCTGGGGGCGACCTGGCTTCGACGCGGGTTGCGAAACAGTGCGGTGCGTGCCGAGGCCCAGTTCCCTCGTAAATCCATCTGGAAAACCACAAACGCCAACGACGCGCGTTTCGCTCTCGCCGCCTAAACCCGGTGGGACGCTGCACTAGCCTGCCACTGGGCTAGGTCGGGCAACCGACGGCAGCGCCATATACAGTGGCTGGATGCGTGCGGAGTCACGACGCCCGCCTCGAGAACCAGTGACTGGTTGCGTGTCGGCCTGCCGGATGGCTAAGCACGCGGCGAGAAAAAAATAGTCCGGCTACGCACGTAGAACCGTCTGCGGACCATTCGCGGACGCGGGTTCGATTCCCGCCGCCTCCACCAATTTATTCAGCTTATGCCGGTCCGATGGGCCCGAGATTCTCCACTTTCGCGGCGACGGCGGCACAAGCGACCAACAGGTCGGCGACGATCCGCTCATCGACGTTCAGGTCGCCCTCGTATTCGCCCAGGTTGCGGATCTCGTGGCATTTCGAGAGGACACGCCACACCGCGGGCCCCAGGTCCAGCGTGTGAGGCAGCAGCTGGAAGACGATGTAGCGATTGGTCGATCGATAGCCGTGCCAGCGGAGCGCAGCGAGGCACAAGCCGTGGGCGGCGTTGTAGCCGAGATCGAATCGGCTTTCTAGGGCCAGGCCCGTGTTGGACGCATCCCGCAGGCGCGCCAAGCCGGCGCGTTTGAGGCCGGCGAATTCCTTGGCGTCCGCCGGCTCGGCTTTGAGCGGCTTGCCCGGCCCGCTCAGGTTTTCAAATGGCGAGGGCATCTTCACCGCCGATCAGCCAGATCTTGGGCTGCGCCAGGACGCGGGTCAAAAATGACTCCTCGGTCTTGATGCGCTTGCGGAAGTCGGCGGATGTCAGGATGGTCGGATTGACCGGCCGCCCAAGCGTCGCACGCGCTGCCTCCAAGGCGGCGAAGACGTCGGCGTAGACCACCTCGTCGGACAGCAACAGCACGTCAATGTCGCTACCTGCGGTGTCCGTGCGCTTGGCGATTGAACCGTACACAAAGGCGGCCTTGATCTTCCCCGCCAGCGGCGCGAGGGCTTCCCGCAACGGATCCGCCAGCCCGATCGTCTTTCGCGCGATGCCGCTCAGCTCTTCGAAGATGGGCGAGTCGGGGTTCGCCTGATAGTGCTTCTGATTGCCGACGGCGCGCACCGTGACGAGGCCGCTTTGCGCCAGACTGGAGAGCTCGCGCTGCACGGCGCCGGAGCCGCTCTTGGTCAGTCCGATCAGTTCGGTCGCATAGAAACTGCGGCCCACCTGACCAAAAAGCAAGCCGATCAGGCGCTGCCTCGTTCCGGAGAACAGTGCGTCGGCGAGGCCCGAAGCCGGTGTCCTGGGGTTAGCTTTTATGCCCATATTGGGCACGAATATACCCAAAATGGGCATTTGATGCGAGGCCCCTGCACAAACCGCACAGCGTTCCGTCGCGAAAAAGCACGCCGCAGCCTCAAGGCGGCGCAGGCCCCGCTTCAGAGTGCCGTCAACTTCGTCAGGGTGCCGCTGACATTGGTGCCATAGCCGACGACGATGTTGTTGGCCAAGGAAAGATAGCCCTCCGTTCAGTCGCTGGATCCGCGCGGCGTCGCGACGCCCGCCTCAAGAACCAGTGAATGTTCGGGATGGAGACGACCGCGGGAACTCAGCGTCGGCCCCAGCCATCGCGGCGCAGCAATGGCCATTGTCGAATTGCCGAGTCCTAGATCGGCGAAATCCTGATCCATTCCGACAATGAGGCTCCCAATCCATTGCTAACCCGGGACACCATTCAGGGAAATGTCGTGTCCTTGGCGAGGTCCGGTGCGTATCTTGAACGGTATGTTTGCCAAGTTGGCGCTTGCACAAATTGCGCCAACGTTTGGTGCAGCGATCACGTATGCCTTGTCCCAGTCACTAAATTCCGTTTAAATCCCACAGCCCTTCTGAAGATGCACGGTCGGCGAGGGTTGGCCTGGGCCAGGGCGGCGAGTTTGGCCGAAAAAAAAGAAGCAATTCGAAGGTCGGGAGTGTTCAGATGAAAGCGAATTGGGGACGCTCGATTGTCCAGGCGCCGCCGCGCCGCAAGTTGGACTGGAATCGGTTCACCGCCCGGGGGGTGTCAGGATTTTTGTGTTTGAGGCGATGGAGACTTGTCCACGGCGGCGGGCGTCGCTTGCGACGAACGACCGCCGCGGTGGGCAAGTCGGGT
>Ga0209698_10008632_pt1 | contig 10492 bp, 12 predicted proteins | sample LitLauG_LLR_2012_FD_187203 | JGI IMG/M metagenome (GOLD analysis project Ga0209698, IMG submission 187203) | Freshwater sediment microbial communities from Pennsylvania, USA - Little Laurel Run_MetaG_LLR_2012 (SPAdes) (version 2) | ecosystem: Environmental > Aquatic > Freshwater > Creek >... | reverse complement strand
TGTTTGCACCGAGCGACTTCCAGAAGACTCTCTCAGCCTTTCCAATCGTGCTACAGGGCAGCGGGGCAAATGCCCCGTTCACCACTATCGGAGGTCTCGACAATACTTGGCTTCAGGGAAGACGTGCTTCTCGGTTCTTCATCAATGACAACCTCGCTTGGAGTCGAGGATCACACGAGATCAGGGTGGGAACAAATGTGCGAATCTTGCGCTTGAACGACTATGATTTCGGCGAAGGCACGGTTCCCCTCGTCACTTATACCGATCTGCCGCAATTCATCTACGGTGTGGCATCCACCGCCACGAAGACCTTCCCGACCAACCAGAATGAACCGTTCAACTTCTTAAATCTCGATCTCTACGCGCAGGATACGTGGAAGGTCACGCCCAAGCTTACATGGACGGTCGGTATCCGCGACACGTTCAATTCCAATCCGCTGAACCCGCACGACCAAGTTGCGCGTCTTCGAGGCTCATTCGATTCGATCTCACACGATGTCAATCAGCCGCTCAACGCTGCGATTCAGACGCATCTTGGAAATCTGTTCTCATCCACTCCGCTGGCGATCCTGCAACCAAGGACAGCGATTGCATGGCAGTTTGAACCGAAAACCGTGCTGAGAAGTGGTTTCGGACTGTTCAGCGACATCTTGCCCGGTACGGTTGCCGATCTCGTGGGAATAAATCCACCTTACGTGCGAACGTTTCAGGGAGGTCTTCTGGGCACGGTGGGCGGTATCGCGATTGCGCCGGGAGTGCCGAACAGCGCAGTCGATGCGACTGTCGCCGCAGACCAGCGATTTAGTTCTGGCTTTGCGAACGGACAAGTTTCCTGTGCATCTCGGCTCGCAAATGCCGATACCTGCCTGCCGCCAGTCGCCATCTCTGCCGTGCCAAATGGCACACTTCACGCGCCGTACTTCATGGAGTGGAGTCTAGGGATTGAGCACCAGTTCGGAACGACCGCCAGCATGCAAGCTCAATACGTCGGCACTCGTGCAGTTAACCAACCCTATCTCACGCAGGTTAATGGCTATCAAACCGTGTGCCAAGGATGCTTCGCGCCCTTCCCGTACTTGCAGCCGACCGACCCCCGTTTTGGTGCAGTCACTCAGCTTTCAACCGGGGCAAACAGCCACTATAACGGGCTACAACTGACCGCGATGAAGCGCCTGAGTCATGGGCTACAAGGGCAGGTCAACTACACTTGGAGCCATTGCTTGGACACAGTATCGAACGGCGGGTTTCTTCAATTTTCTGCGGGTGGGATTCTCTCGCCGCTGCCGGGAAAACTGGCTCGCGATTATGGTGCGTGCGATTACGACATCCGGCACAACCTCACGGGACAGTACGTCTACCAACTTCCAATAAGGGTGCGAAGCCACTCGCTTGGGTCGATAGTGAACGGCTGGCAGTTTTCGGGGACAATGTTCTGGCACAGCGGAGTTCCATTTTCAGTGCTGAGCACGCCCTACTCCTCGAATGGTCAAGGGATCGTGCAGGGCAGCGGTCCGCAGTTCGCGAATGTCGTACCCGGCGTGCCACTCTACGAGCATCATGCACTTGCGGGCGTTACGCAGCCCGGTTCGATCCAGTGGCTCAACCCCGATGCGTTTGTCTCCGCAGTCGATCCGAGCACCGGAGCCTGCCACGGCGGCGACAGTCCGCAAAATTGCCAGTTCGGGAATCTCGGTCGCAATGCCTTGCGGGGTCCCAGCTTCGTGTGGAACGACTTTTATCTAACGAAATGGTTCCCGGTGACTGAACACGTGAAGATGCGTTTCGATGCACAGTTCTTCAATGTCTTCAACCATACTAACTTCGGTCTTCCCAGCATCGTGCTGGCTGGCATTCCCGGCAAGCCAACGACCCAGACTGGTTTTGGGGCGCTGACGTATACTACTTCGCCTCCAACAGGGTTGCTGGGGGTAGGACTGGGCGGTGACAGCAGCCCACGGATGATCGCATTGCAACTGCGGCTCGAATTCTAGATTGCCTGACCGCTGCTGCACAGCGTCAGTGGCTGGATCGCCTACCGTTGTGACCACACTAGACCGACGCAGCATGCGGTCGTCATCAGTCATCGTGCTAAGAGAATAGCCGATTTTGAACGTCTGCAACTTCCACAGGTCGAGAGCATTCCTCGTCGTCGTTCGCCACATGATTGATCCGCGTGCTTATCGGATAGCTTCTCATGAGTCCCGCATCGTAGGGCTTCAGTAAGTCGGACGCCGCAGCCGCATCTTTCATGCCCGGATCGAGCCACAGATCGTAGCTGTCGTGATCGAGTATCACGGGCATCCGGTCGTGAACAGCCGAGGTCACTGCGTTGGGCGTTGTGGTCAGAATCGAGCATGTCTTCACCCATTGCCCGCTTGGATCACACCAGCGCTCCCACAGTCCGGCAAAGGCAAACAGTCCACCGTCACCGACCTCGAAGCAATAGGGCTGCTTTCGTCAAGTGAATGAACTAGCTCAGCGGCAGGCATCCTTGATTGGGGCATGCGGGACAAGAATGTCTGGCGCAACGACGGGCAGTGCAGGAACGAGCCACCTGAACAGCGCGGTTGCCGCTGTCGCTCCTAGCAACTGTGCCCCGATGAAGCCCGGAACATCTATCGGACGAATGCCGCTGAAAGTGTCTGTCGCTGAACGTGCCAGCGCGACGGCGGGATTAGCGAACGAGGTCGATGCCGTGAACCAGTAAGCGGCTGTGATATAAGCTCCGACCGCAAATGGCACGACTGTTGAGCGCAGCCTCGAACAACCCCAAATCACTGACAGCAGTCCGAAGGTCGCCACGAATTCGCTGAAGACCTGCGAGATGCCGCTGCGTGTGTGCCGTGACGCCGAGAATAGCGGAAGACCAAACATCAGGTGCGCACACGCGACGCCAAGGTAGGCACCTGCAATCTGGGCAATGACGTATCCCGGCACTTCACTCCACGGAATGCCGCGTTGGGACGCATCCGCTAGCGTGACGGCAGGATTGAAGTGCGCTCCCGAAATCGAACCAAACGTGAGGATGAGTGCGACCAAAGCCGCGCCTGTCGCAATCGTGTTGGCGAGCAATGCAATCGCAACGTTGCCGCCCGAAAGTCGGTCGCCCATGATTCCAGAGCCGACCACCGCAGCGAGAAGGAACGCTGTCCCGACAAACTCCGCTGTCATCCGAACCTTCAGGCTGAATGTCATTGGTGACCGATGTTGTCCAGTTCCTTCTTCAGGGCAAGCCCGTCTAGCGTGGCATGAGGAAGACAAAGGAAAAGACTGATCCGCCGATCCAGCAGAAAGAAGGCGTCTCGGAAAGCCTTTTGCACTTCTTCCGGCGTGCCTACGACCGCGGCGGGATCGGGAACGCACCAGTGTGCCGTCATCGGTTGCCCGGGCCACACCGGGCAAACCTCGTTCGCAGCGTTGTCACAGACGGTGAAAACAAAATCGAGCTTCGGAGCGTCTGGCTTCGAGAATTCATCCCAACCCTTGCTTCGAAAACCGCTAGTCGGAATGTGTGCGACCTCAAGCTGGCGAAACGCCTCCGGGCGCACCTTGCCGGATGGATGGCTCCCAGCACTATAAGCCGTGAATTGCGGTCGCCCCTTAAGGTTCATGATCCCCTCAGCCATGATCGACCGCGCCGAGTTGCCTGTGCATAGAAACAACACGTTGTAGTGGGGCTTCATGGAGTGCGCTCAGTTGCAGCAGGTCGGGGCACAGCACGACTGTTTGACGGCTGGTTTGACGGCTCTGACGAAAGCACTCATGAACTTGCCCTCCACCTGCGGTGCGAGCGCATCTACGTCGATGTTGTATCCCGCTAGAAGGTCGCGAGCATCTTCCACGCGATAAACTCTGGTCGGCTCAATCTCGACGCGCTCGAATCCAGCAGCCGCCAACTTGCTCCGGTATTCGTGCTCGTCGAGTGCTCCAGCGATACACCCCACCCACAAGAGCACGCTCTGTCGGATTTCGGGCATGATCTCTCCACGAGTAACTACATCCGACACGGCAAAGCGTCCACCGGGCTTGAGAACCCGGAAGGCCTCCCGCAGCACGCGATCTTTGTCAGCGGAAAGATTGATGACGCAGTTGGAGATGATGACATCGACAGAGTTGTCGGGGAGTGGAATACTCTCGATCTCACCCCTCAAGAATTCGACATTCTCTGCCCCTGCCTTGCGCTTGTTCTCGTTCGCAAGCGCTAGCATCTCGTCGGTCATGTCCAGACCGTAAGCCTTCCCTGTCGGACCGACGCGCTTTGCGGATAGCAGGACGTCAATGCCGCCCCCGGAGCCGAGATCAAGCACCACTTCACCAGCGTTCAAATTTGCCAGCGCAGTCGGGTTTCCGCAACCAAATGACGCGAGCAGAGCTTCCTCTGGAAGTTGTGCAGTCTGTGCGCCGTCGTAGAGGTTGGAAGTGATCGGGTCGGCACAACCGCTGCTGGCAGTCGATCCGCAGCAAGAACTAGCACCACTCTTCACTCGCAGTGCCGCTTCTCCATACTTCTCTTTGACTACGCTCTTAATATCGGTGCTGTTCATCGGAACCCCCTACCTGCAACATTGCGTGATTTGTTCTGGTTTCAGTGCCTTGTTGCGCGTGCAACATTCCGCGTAAAGGAACTGGAGCAACTGCTGAAGAGTGTCTGTGTCGGCGGTGTACCGCAGGAACGTGCTTTCCCGGCGCACCTGAACCAGACCTTCGTTCTTGAGCTTGTCAAGGTGGTGGGACAGAGTCGAATTCGGAATATCCAACTCCTCTTGGATTTCACTGACGACCAGCCCGTCTGGGTGAGCCGAAAGCAACAACTGCATGATGCGCAGTCGAGGTTCCGTCCCCATCGCTGAAAACATGTCCGCGAATCTTGTGACTTGCTCCTCGGATTTCCTGTTCGGCATATTTCGATGATTGCAGAAATATGGTATGTCTGTCAACCGAGGCAGACGCTCGTGGATGCCAAGACCTAAAGAAGAGGCTTCAAGACTTCCTCAACTTTGTCTGTGTACTCGAACCCAATGACTTTCGTCCGCAGAACTCCCTGACGGTCGTAGAGCATCGTGGTGGGCAAGCCTTCAATGCCACCAAACTTTTGCTTCATGTCGTCGGTCGCGACCGCCAGAGGATAGTGAACCGCAATTCCCTCCACGAATCGAAGTGGGTCTTCCATAACTCTCCCAAGTCTTGCAGCCGCCAACCGTCTTGCCTGCCTGCATTCGGCGCTTCGCATCGGCGATGAGGTTCTTGGCGCAGAAATAGTTGATCGAGAGGTCTAGTAGCGCATCACGGAGTTTCTGGTGAACTTGGTCTGCGGACAAGCGTGCGATTGTCGAGATCGGGGAGTTGATTCTCGATTTCGGCAGTAAAGTTCTCGTAGGAACATGTCACTTTGTCATGTTCGGTTGCGGTTGCGGTAGCAAGGTTCATTGGATCATTCCTGACATTCAATACTGCGTGCCCCGAAAAAGTTCCTGAAATTTGCCGCATCGTGTGAGCGAACGACACCGCGTAATAGGGAACGACGCCAGGTAAGGTCGGTCAGATGAGCACCCTTCTCAACCAGGCATTCGATGTCATAGTCAAGCAAGCCGGAAAGACCCGGCAGGCTTTCCTTATTATCGACGAAGGCGACTCGCTTGCTTCCACGCGCGACACGGTGCAAAGCCACCACGAAGATAAAGTGGCCGTTAACACCATCATCCAGAAAATCGATGACCTTCGCCGCCATTCCGGCCGCATTCTCGTCTTTCTCTGCACCAACAGGGCAGGGGCGCTTGACCCCGCCATTGTGCGACGAGCAGCGATGACGGAGCAGTTCGACCGTCCCACCGATCAGGAGCGGGATGAGCTGTTCCGCATGGACCTGGACGGCCTGAATATTAAGAACCAGACGATGCGTGAATTGGTGCGGCTCACCGGCCCGAGCGATGGGCGGCCCGGCCTCACTTTTTCGGATCTGCGTTCCAAGCTTTTGCCGGACGCGCTTTGCCGGGCGTTTCCGAGCCGGGCGCTGACCGAAGATGACTTGATTGCCGCAGCGAAAGAAGTGCGTCCCTCCCCGGTGGTGGGAAACGGATGATGCCCCCACCGGCCAGCTCCGCCACACCACCACTGCCCCTTTTCGCCCGCCGTGTTCAGATTGCCGGTTCGGCCAGTGGGAAAACGGAAGCCGCTCTCACCGCTTATGCGCACCAAGTTGTAAGCAATCTGGTGAAGGACATAATGGCGGCGGGCGGCGGAATTGTAGTCGGGATCGGGAAAGAACCTCGCCCGGAGGGGGCTGCGCCAGATGCACCGAGTCTCCTATTCGATTGGACGGCGCTTGAAACAGCGGCGGAATGCCTGAAGCACGGCTTTCCCGCGTGGCCCGCCGAGTCAGGGCTGCCTATCGTCATCGCCTCTTCCGAGAAGGCAGTGATGGAGATTCCCGACAACCGCCGTCCCTTATACGAGGAGTTATTGCGGAGCGGCCTCGTTCACGTCGAGTCGATAATGCCCGGCTCGCGTGCTGCCGCCTTTCTGCGTCAGCGCCAGGCGATATTCGGCGATAGTTTGGTTATTCTCGGAGGGGGCACCGGTGTTGAGCATTTAGCGGACCAGTACCTAGCACGCCGGAAGCCGGTGGTGCCTCTCGACTTGGCGCTGGGAGCCAGCAGAGAGGACGGCACCGGAGGCGCAATGCGGCTGGCGAAGGAGGCAAGAGCGGAACCCGCCAGATTCTTGCGCTTCAGCACCGCTTACGCAAGCACGGAGGGGGCGGCGCTCGCAGAAATCGCCACCCGGAACGGTGCTGCCGCGGCATCCGATGTCGCAGCACGTACCGTGAGCCTGCTCTCCAAGATCGCGCGGCCAACTGCGTTTTATGTCCGGCTTCTCAATCCCGATCATCCGAAATGCAAAATTGTTGAATCATTTTTTCGGAATGTCGTCGATCCGGTCGTCGATGAAGCAGGAATGCGCCGTGTCGAGATGGGTGCCGACAAGAACGAGTATGCCTTCATGAACGTGGCCATTTTCGAGAGCGTGCATTTTTCCTCGGTAGCGATTGTCGATGTAACTGGCGAGCGGCCAAACTGCTTCATTGAACTCGGCTATGCCCTCCGTGGGGGCCGCGTTCTCGTGACCGCGGAGGACGGGACCAAGCTTCCGTTTGACCAGGAAATGATACCGTGTCATTTCTGGAAGCCCGGAGACTCCGTTGCCGACAGGAAAAAGGCTTTGGTTGATTTTTGGCAAAAGAACATAAACAGAACCGCCCATCGTGAAAGCGGAATAGCCGTCAGCGAGGACACTGTGAAAGAAGTCTACATATCGGTTGATATCGAAGCGGCTGGGCCGGTTCCGGCCACTTACAGCATGCTTTCGCTCGGGGCCGTGGCGGTGGATGAACCCACCCAAACTTTCTACGCTGAGTTCAAACCCGTGAATGATAACTTCGTCCCGGGCGCGATGAAGGTTGTTGGCAGGTCACTACGCGATTTCGCGGATAAAGGCCGGTCCCCAAAAGAAACGATGGCCGATTTCCGGGACTGGCTTGCTCATTTTGCGAAGGCGAAGAAGCCTGTATTCGTGGGATTCAATGCGACGTTTGATTGGGCCTTCGTTAATTATTATTTTCACCAGTACCTGGGCGAGAACCCCTTCGGATTCGGCGGTATCGACATCAAGTCCTATTACATGGGCATGACCGGTTGCGCATGGGAAGATACGCGTTCGAGCCGCATCAGGTCGGAGCTTAAGGGACTATTCCCGCACACCCACAATGCGCTCGATGACGCGGTCGAGCAGGCTGAGATGTTCAAGCGGATGAGAGAGAAAGCCCGCCAAGCTAAATAGGTCGAAGCATCGATGGCCCTAGTGTTTCAGTACGGATCAAACTGCTCCGAGAGCCAAATCAACAGCAAGGATCGGCTATGCGGCGACGCCGAGTTCGTTGCCATCGCTGAGACCGTCGATGACTATCAGCTCGCTTTCGATGTGTGGAGCACAAAGCGGGAATGTGCCGCTTCCGATATCGTAGCGCGCCTGGGAAGCAAAGTGTGGGGCGTGCTGTACGAAGTACCCGACTATCTTATAGACCGGAAGACCGCGGCCACCAAAAACAGGAAATCTCTTGACGCGATTGAGGGCGAAGGCACTAACTACAAGCGCGAGCCAATATGCAAGTCTCGGCAGTCACTGGCTCACCAGTCAGTTCTTCGCTTGTCAAAATCTCACTCATTTTCCCCCTCCTTTTTTCGCACACACGTCGAGACACGACCCCTGCGAGAGCCTGTCTTGGATCAGTTGTCAAAGATGGACTACGCGCCAGCCTGAGCTAGAGCGGTTGCGGGGTCCTCGAAGCAGCTTGCTGGGGTTACCGTGGAGCGTCTTGCGCTACGCTATCGCTCGCCGTCCAGCCGACATACAACGTGCTCGATACCAACGTTAAGTGGAGTGCCGACAGACTGCTACTTCGCTAACGTCATCTCGCACACGTCTTCTGCGCGGCCCTACCTGTGCGCATCCAAGCTGCGACAGCGCGAGGGTCGAAGCGAACACAAGTTCCAATCCGAAACGAAGGAATTCTTCCACGCTTCGCATGCTTGAAAATGGTGATGCGAGAAACGGACAGCAGCGAGGCAAGCTCATCCGCAGTCAGAGCATGACCCAGAGTTTCAATCTTTTCAGCAAGTGATTTTGACAAGGGAACCCCAAACAAGGTGGTTCTTATTTGGGAAACTCGGGCTTGCAACCGAGATGGCCGGGCGGCCAACGGGCGCTCAAGTTACGGGGTCACTAACGTGACCGAGGTTCGTGAAACGCGCCAGCAAACACAGAATACTACGGAAACCCAGCAAACTCAAGGGTTTTTCGGTAGTGGGCTACTTTGAAATAGGGCGGTTCCACTTATCGACCTCCAGACCGCAAGCACAAGTGAAGCCACCCCACAGCGTCTGGCGGAGATTGAGAGGAGTGCGAATTTGCCCATGAATTTTATGACATCCGGGGCATTCAATTTGGCTGGCGATGTTGAGGCCCCATCGCGTCTTGAAAATAGTGCCATGGATGACAAGAAGCATTCCTACGCCCAACACTCCGAAGATGATAATCAATAGCGCTGTCATGCTACGACTCTTTCCGCCGAAGCATGACACGTTTGCTTGAACCGTTCAAGCTAGCTATATTTCGAAGTAGCCCACTACCTCTAGGCGAAGATTTCATTTACCTTCGCACGCGTCTGCTTATCTCGCGCGGGCTTCAGGTATCTCATCGTGCTCTCGATGTCAGAGTGACCAAGCCACTGCTGAACCGTGCGAAAGTCTACGCCAGCCCAGAGACACCGCGTAGCAAATGTGGCTCTGAATTTGTGCAGCCAGAAGTTTTCCGGGTCTAGTTCTGCCCGTTCTGCCACGGCTTTCAGATCGTCCAAGAAGTTCAGCTTCGGGCGGCAACCAGCTGTGGGAAATACCAACAGGCACCTCTTATCCGCCTTCTCCTTCCTCGCCTTAAGACTATTAGCCAGTTTTGCCGGGATCGGGATCTCACGCTCCTTATACGCTTTCGGGGTCCAGCCGAGATCGGGCTTATGACTGACTCTGACGATGCTGGCGGCAAAATTCACATCGCGCCAATAGGTGTGCATCACTTCCTGTTCCCGTTCGCCTGTCATCAAGAAGAACTCAAACCACAGCCGCTCTTCTGCATCACACGCTGCGAACAGAGTGTCGAGTTCGTCCGGCTCGTAAATCTCAGGCTCCTCTTCCGTGAACTTCGGCCAGTCTTTCTTGTCGACAAGTCCGCGAACTCCTTGTGCCTTCAAAAACGACATCACGTTCGCAAACTTGTTCCAGCAGCTACGGGGAGCCTGCTCTTTCTCATCCCGGAGGAATGCATGGAACTTCTTCAAGTCTCTGCGCTCGATGTCCTCGATGTGGACTTTGTGACATGACTCCGTGAAGTATTCCAGCGCCTTGGTGTAAGCCGCGAGCGTCTTCGGCTTCAGGGTGAGTTCCGTCTCTTCGAGGTACTCGGCAACTGCCGTAGCAATCGACCGTTGCCCGTTTTCCGGCACAACGGTAATACCGTTCCCCTTCGCGACGAGTTCGGCTGCCTTGCGCTGGCGCGCAGTGGCTGCGTCTTGTGCGTCCTGGCCGACTGACACCCGGACTCGTTTCGAGCCTTCTGTCCAATCGAGATAATAGCCGCCTTCTGGGTGCCGTTCTTCTTCGCCGTTCACGATCACAACATCAGGTTTTACGCGGCCATTTGCAGACAGAGCCACAGGACAATAGCGGAGACCTTGAGGGGTGTTGACGCGCTTGGTGAGATTGACGATGCGGTTCATGGTGAGCCTCTCCTGATATTTCTCGTATCAGTTTCGTATCACCATGCTGCAAGTTGTAGATAACTAAAGTACTGGCGGAGAGAGTGGGATTCGAACCCACGTTAGAGTTTCCCCTAAACACGCTTTCCAAGCGTGCGCCTTCAGCCACTCGGCCATCTCTCCGGC
>Ga0209698_10008631_pt1 | contig 10493 bp, 8 predicted proteins | sample LitLauG_LLR_2012_FD_187203 | JGI IMG/M metagenome (GOLD analysis project Ga0209698, IMG submission 187203) | Freshwater sediment microbial communities from Pennsylvania, USA - Little Laurel Run_MetaG_LLR_2012 (SPAdes) (version 2) | ecosystem: Environmental > Aquatic > Freshwater > Creek >... | reverse complement strand
ATATCGGCTTCGTCACGCCCGATACCGCCGAATTTTCGCATTCGATCGAACTGGTGACCATGGTCGTGGTCGGCGGCATGGCCTCCGTGTACGGCTCGGTGATCGGTGCGGTGCTGCTGACAGCATTGCCGCAGGCGCTGACGACCTTCGAGGGCTGGGAGACGGTGGCCTTCGGCACAATCTTGATGCTGTCGATGATTTTCCTGCCCAAAGGCTTGGTCCCGACGCTGGCCGCGAAGTTCGGGAGCTCACGTTGATGGCCCTGCTCGAAGTTTCTGATCTCAGTATGACGTTTGGCGGCGTACTGGCCGTGCAGAACGTAAGCTTCAGCGTCGAAGCGGGCGTCGTCTATTCGGTAATCGGCCCTAACGGCGCAGGCAAAACGACGCTTTTCAATCTGATCACCGGCATCTACAGGCCGAAAGCCGGCGAGATCAGGCTTGCTGGCGAGATGATAACGGGTCGTCCGCCGCACGAACTGGCGCGCAAGGGCGTGGCGCGCACGTTTCAAAATCTTCAGGTCTGCATGAACATGACTGCGATCGAGAACGTCATGCTCGGTGGCCACCTTTCGGTGGACCGCAACCTGATCAAGGGCCTGCTGCGTTTTCCTTCGCTGCGACGCGCCGACGCTGTTCTGCGTGAGAGGGCGGCGGAACTCATGGTCTATGTCGGGCTCGACGCCTTTCTGGGCGCCGAGGCCAGCGTCATGCCCTACGGCGCGCTGAAGCGGCTCGAGATTGCGCGCGCACTGGCGGCGCGGCCACGCATTCTTTTTCTCGACGAGCCGGCCGCGGGATTCAATCCGAGGGAGACCGCGGAGATCGACGGGCTGGTTCGGAAAATTGCCGATAGCGGAATTACCGTCGTCCTCGTGGAGCACGACATGAAGATGGTCATGAACATCTCCGATCGTATTCTGGTGCTCAACTACGGCAGGAAGCTCACCGAAGGCGCTGCATGTGAGGTTCGCCGCGACCCGGCCGTGATCGCTGCCTATCTCGGCAAGGCGGCCTGACGGATGACCGACACGCGGGAAACGCTCAGCATCGAATACGGCAGCATATCGCGGCCAAACGGCTTGCCATGCGCATCTGAAGTGAAGGCGGAATCCGACACGCCGATTCTCGCCATTCGAGGACTTGGCAGCCAGTACGGCCGGATCTCTGCGCTGCGCGACGTGAACCTCGTTGTCGGAAGGCAGCAATTGATTGCGCTTGTCGGCGCCAACGGCGCCGGGAAGACCACCTTGCTGCGCACGGTCTCCGGTGTGCAAAAGGCCAGCAGCGGACAAATCGAATTCGACGGCCTGGACATTACGCAAATGCGCGCCGACAAGCGCGTCAAGCTCGGCATCTGCCATGTGCCGGAAGGCCGCCATGTGTTCGGGCCACTCTCGGTCGAGGACAATCTGCGTTTGGGCGCCTACTGCCGCTCCGACAAGGCTGAGATCGCGGACGACCTCGAACGTATGCACGCGATGTTTCCGGTTCTCAAACAGATGGCCCGGCTTCCGGCCGGGACACTTTCAGGCGGCCAGCAGCAAATGCTGGCGATAGCACGTGCGCTGATGGGTCGTCCTCGACTGCTGCTGCTTGACGAGCCGTCGATGGGGCTTGCGCCGCTTCTGGTCGAGGAAATTTTCAATGCCGTGACTGAATTGCGCAAGCAGGGGATGACGATCCTGTTGGTGGAGCAGAACGCGCATGCGGCGCTGGCGATCGCCGATCGAGCCTACGTCATCGAAACCGGCGAAATCGTTTTGTCGGGAAGCGGAAAGGAACTGCTCGGCAATGAGCGCGTGCGCGAGGCCTATCTCGGCATTTGAGAGAGCGGATGTTTCAAAATAACAGAAGAAGAACTCCATCATCGACAACAATCAAAGGGAGGAATAGTCATATGAACACTATTCTCAAGTCAATTATGGCCATGCTCTTCGGTCTCGGCCTTGCCATGCAGGCCAGGGCCGACGAGCCGATCAAAATCGGCTCGGTGCTGTCAGTTACAGGTCCGGCTGCATTGCTCGGCGATCCGGAACTGAAGACCCTTCAGCTCTACGTCGAGAAGATCAACAACGAAGGCGGGGTTCTCGGGCGTCCGCTGCAGCTCATCTTCTACGACGATGGATCGGACGCTGGCAAAGCGAACAGTTTCGCCAAACGCCTGATCGAGGACGACAAGGTCGATTTGTTGATTGGCGGCACTACCACTGGCGCCACCATGTCGATTGCGCCGCTGGTCGAACGCGCCGAAATGCCGTTTATTTCGCTGGCAGGCGCCGTCGTGATCATCGAACCCGTGAAGAAATGGATTTTCAAGACGCCACACACCGACCGGATGGCAGCCGAGCGCGTGTTCGAGGATATGAAGAAGCGCGGCTTGACGAATATCGCGCTGTTATCGGAAACCAGCGGCTTCGGTCAGTCCGGCAGGAAGGAATCCGAAATCGCGGCGGCAAAGATGGGCATCACGCTCGTCGTCGAAGACACTTACGGTCCCAAGGACACCGAAATGGGCCCGCAGCTCACCAAGATCAAAGGCACACCAGGCGTCCAGGCCCTCTTCATCTTTGGCCTCGGCCAGGGGCCGGCCGTCGTCAACAAGAACATCAGACAGCTAGGCATCACCATGCCGGTCTATCATGCGCATGGCGTTGCGTCGGAAGAATTCATCAAATTGTCTGACGGCGCGGCGGAAGGCATGCGCCTGCCGGCCGCCGCGCTGCTGGTTGCATCAAAACTGCCTGCCGAAGATCCGCAGAAGCCCGTGGCGACCGGTTACGCCAAGGCCTTTTCCGACCGGTACAAGGGAGAGGTCTCGACCTTTGGCGGCCATGCCTACGACGCGCTGATGATCGCCGTCGGAGCGATCAAGCGTGCCGGCGGAACCGATAAGGCCAAGGTGCGCGATGAGATCGAGGCGACCAGAAATTATGTCGGCACCAGCGGCAAGGTGAACATGTCGGCCGCCGACCATATGGGACTCGAACTCTCGGCCTTCCGAATGCTGGAAGTGCGAAACGGCGATTGGACGCTGATCAACTGACGTTTTGGGGGGCGCGTCCTTGGGCCGGACGCGACCCCTGAGTCACAGTGGACGGGTGCGGGGAGGGGCCCGACCTGTCAAAGTTCGATTGGACCTGTCCGAGATCGGATGCTGGGGGCACCCCCGCGATCCCTGAGGTTACGATGCGGCCATGAAAAATCGTTTTCTGGGTCAGTGGATCGAAAAGCAGTTGGCTGATCGCCCACTGCGGGCGAATTCGCTGATCATCACGATATACGGCGACATGATCGCCCCGCACGGCGGCACGGTCTGGCTCGGCGGTCTCATCCGTCTGGTGGAGCCGCTCGGACTCAATCCGCGTGCGGTGCGCACCTCGGTATTTCGCCTCTCGCGCGAGAAATGGCTGGAGTCCGAGCAGATCGGCCGGCGCAGCTATTACAGCCTGACCGCAATGGGCAGACGACGGTTCGAGCACGCCTTCCACAGGATCTATGATGACGCGCGCGTCGCATGGGAAGGCGACTGGCAGGTGGTGCTTGCTCCCGGCGACAGCCTCACGCCGGCGCTTCGCGAAGCGCTGCGCAAGGAACTGCTATGGGAAGGATACGCCACCATCACTCCCGGCGTTCTGATCCATCCTTCGGGGCAGACTGATGCGCTTCTGGATATTCTTCAGATCGCCGGCCTGCACGACAAAGTGGTCGTGCTGCAAGCGCAGACCGTCGGTGCGCTTTCCAGTCGGCCGCTGAAGGAATTAGTCGATCAATGCTGGAATCTGGGCGAAGTCGCGGCCGAATACCAGTTGTTCATCGATCGCTTCCGTAGTGTGGCGCGTGCCCTGCACAGCGCGTCGGCGCTCGACCCTGAACAGTGCTTCGTCACCCGTACGCTTTTGATGCACGAATTTCGTCGAGTGCAGCTTCGCGACCCCTCCCTGCCGCGCCAGCTCCTGCCGGAGAGCTGGCCGGGCGACACGGCGCGGGCGATGTGCCGCGACATCTACCAGCTCTGCTGGGGGAAGACCGAGGCGCATCTGATGAAGATGCTGGAAACGGCGGACGGCCCGCTGCCTCGCGCTGCGAAGCGTTTTCATGCGCGCTTTGGCGGCATCATCACGGGTGAACGCGAACCAGGAGGCTCACAACCAATCCCCACCACCTGAAATCATGATTGCCTGCGGGGAGACTTCGAGGCTTGTACCAAGAGTTCCCGGTTCCACCGAAAGTATGTGAAATCGCGGCCGGCGCTGTTTCAAACCCGCCAGAGGCGCCGGTCAGCATCCGTGCCATGCCCACCATTGGATTTGGAGTCTGATGTTTGCCCGCGTCGGAACGCAAATGAATCGCGACCTGAGCGGTCGTCGATGTTCGAAATGCCGAGTGCGCAATGGTCAAGCGTAACTCCGGGAAAAGCCTTGATTTGGATCAATGAGGATACGGTAAAAACAGGCATTATAGTACTTAAATATTATAATTGGACCTTGGCAACTGTGCTTTGGTAGTGCGGACAGGGAGAGAGACACAATGATTAGTCGTCGTCACCTGCTGTCGATGGGTGTGTCAGCCGGCGCCGCTTCGGCGTTTGGGTCATGCGCCTCCTATGCCCAATCGGGGCCCCTCAAGATCGGTGTGCTGCTCCCGTTCAGTGGCACCTATGCGCCGCTGGGCGAAGCGATCACGCGCAGCCTCGAACTCTACACCAATTCGCATGGTGGCAAGCTCGCGGGCCGCAGCGTGTCCTTCATCAAAGTCGACGACGAATCGGCGCCGCCGAAAGCAACCGAGTTGACGACAAAACTCATAAAGGGCGAAAAGGCCGATATCCTGATCGGTACCGTTCATTCCGGCGTCGCCATGGCAATGGTCAAGATCGCCCGCGAGGATGGTATCCCGACCATCGTCCCGAATGCAGGCGCCGACATTATCACCCGCGCCATGTGCGCGGAGAATGTGTTCCGAACCTCCTTCGCCAACAGCCAGATCGGCAGAGCGACGGGCGACAGCATGATCAAGGCCGGACTCAGGAAGGCTGTGACCGTTTCCTGGAAATATGCAGCCGGCGAGGAGATGGTCGGCGGGTTCAAGAAGGCCTTTGCCGCCGGTCAAGGCGAAATTTTGAAGGATATAACGATTCCCTTCCCCGACGTGGAATTCCAGTCGGCGCTCGCGGAAATCGCGTCGCTCAAACCGGATTGCGTCTACGTCTTCTTCTCCGGCGGAGGCGCACTGAAATTCATCAAGGACTATGCCGCGGCAAAGCTCGGGATACCGCTCTGGGGTCCCGGATTTCTCACTGATGGTGTCGAGGCGGAAGCCGGCGCCGCAGGCGACGGAATCAAGACCGTGTTGCATTACGTCGGCGATCTCGACAATCCGGAAAACAGGAATTTCGTCGATGCGTTCCAGCAGGCCTATAAAATCCCGCCCGACGTCTTCGCGGTGCAAGGCTGGGATGCAGCGCAACTGCTCGATATCGGCCTCAAAGCGGTGGACGGCGACGTCGCAAAAAGGACACAGCTCAATGCCGCCATGGCAGCGGCATCCTTCAATAGCCCGCGTGGTCCGTTCAAGCTGTCATCCTCGCACAATCCGGTGCAGAATTTCTATCTGCGTGAATTGAAGGGTGGCAAGAATAACTATCTTGGCCTCGCCGCCGCGGCGATCGCCGACGATACGGTGGGTTGCAAGCTGGTTTGAACGTCTGGTTTGAGGGTTGAATGGCGGGAGCGAGCGTTCACCGTCTATCGTACGACTCAATGGTGGCCCGTGAGCCTGATCTTCATTCAACTTCTCAACGGCCTGCAATCGGGATTGCTGATCTTCCTGGCCGCGAGCGGATTGACGCTGGTCTTCGGCATTCTCGGCGTGATCAATCTCTCGCACGGCTCGTTCTACATGCTCGGCGCATATCTGGCGCTGACCCTCACCGGAATATTCGGCGATGTGTTCCTCGCGCTCGCGTTCGGGATCCCTCTGGCCTTTCTCTGTGGCTTTCTGATCGAATTTCTGTTCATTCGTCACCTCTATAACCGCGATCATCTGCAGCAGGTGCTGCTGACTTTCGCGCTGATCCTGATTTTCAACGAATTCCAGCAGGTCGTGTGGGGGTCCTACCCACATGCGATTCCGGCGCCGTCCTATCTCGCCGACAGCGTGCGCCTTACCGAAGGGTTGAGCTATCCGGTGTATCGCCTGGCTCTGATGGCGATTTGCCTGGCGCTGGCGCTGGCGATGGGCCTGGTTATCCAGAAGACGAGGGTGGGCCGTCTGATCCGCGCGGCGGAATCGAACCGGGAAATGGTCGAGGTGCTGGGATTCGACTCGCGAATGATCTTCCGGCTGGTCTTTGCCGCGGGTACAGCGCTGGCCGTAACTGCCGGGATGCTCGCGGCGCCGATCGAGAGCGCCTATCCGGGCGTCGGTGATCGCGTGTTGATCCTTTCCTTCGTCATCGTCGTCATTGGGGGCATCGGCTCGATCCGCGGAGCCTTCATCGGCTCCTTGCTGATTGGCCTGGCCGACGCCTTCGGCAAGGTTTTCATGCCTCAATTCTCTTCTGTCATGATCTACGCGCTGATGGCGCTCGTGCTGGTCATGCGGCCGACAGGCCTGTTCGGTCGGACGTGACATGCTGACCAGGCCAAACCCCAGCGTAGTCATTTTTTTTCTCATCTTGCTCGCCGTCCTGGTTGCGTTGCCCTTGGTCGCCGGAACCTATCCGGTGAAATTGATGACCCGTGTCATCATTCTTGCGACCTTTGTCCTGAGCCTCGACCTTCTTATCGGCATCACTGGTCTTGTGAGTTTCGGCCACGGCGCATTCTTCGGATGCGGCGCGTATGCGGTTTATTTCGTGTCGCCGGAATCGGAGGCGGCAAATGTCTTTGTGGCGCTCGGCGCGGGTGTTGCGCTTGGCGGGGCGGCGGCGTTTGTGGTCGGGGCTTTTGCGACGCTCACCCGCGGCTTCTATTTCATCATGGTAACGCTGGCGGCGGGGCAGATGATGTTCTCGCTGTTTCATGATACCGACATCGCCAAGGGGTCCGATGGCGCCTTCGTCAATGTGAAGCCCGAGCTGACCTTTTACGGAGCGAGCCTGCTCGACTTCTCCGACTGGCGCCAATTCTATTACGTGTGTCTGCTTGCGCTTGTGGCTGCTTATTTCGTGCTCTTTGGGCTTGTCCGCTCGCCCTTTGGCCGTGTCCTGCAAGGCATCCGCGCCAACGAAGTGCGCATGAGCGCACTTGGATACGATACCTATCGCTATAAGCTGGCCGCGTTCACGGTAGCTGGAATGCTTGCCGGTCTCGCCGGAGCGCTATTTGCCTCCATCGACGGTTTCGTTACCCCGGAGCTGTTCAACTGGCATCAGTCGGGTCTTGCCATCATGATGGTCGTGCTCGGCGGTGCGGGTACCCTGTACGGTCCTATCATCGGCGCCTTCGCATACGCCATGCTCGAGGAAGTGCTCAAGAGCGCGAGCATCGTCGGCCCGCTGATCGCCGACCATTGGCGGTTGGGTACGGGCCTGACGCTGGTCGTGGCTGTTCTGATGTCGCCCGAAGGGCTCGCGGGCTTCCTGAGCTGGAAAAGACCACGCGTGATTGGCGATCCGTCCGGTGCGCCGCCAGGACAAAATATCTCGAGCCGTCCGTTACGGCTTGCAAAAGCGTTGTTGACCAGTGGGCTGAGCAAGAACTTCGATGGATTGCGCGCGATCAGCGATATCTCGACCGTCTTCGAAGCCAATAAGGTTCATGCCATCATCGGCCCGAACGGCGCGGGTAAAACCACCTTCATAAATCTGCTGTCGGGGGCGATCAAGGCGACCGCCGGGCAGGTGTTGATCGACGATCAAGACGTAACAGGCTGGCCGGCCCACCGGATCGCTCGCGCCGGCCTCGGGCGCTCGTTTCAGCTCACCAACATCTTTCCGCGGTTCAGCGTCCGCGAGAACTGCGCCTTGGCGGCTCAGACTCACAAGGCATCCTTGTGGCGATTGCGCGATCGCCCCTATCAGGCGCCGGAAGCACGCGCCATCGATCGTGCGCTCAGCGTCGCCGGTCTTACGGAGCGTGGCAGCAGCGTTGCCGGAAGGATGTCGAATGGCGAACAGCGTCAGCTTGAAATCGCCATGCTGATCGCCAGCGGCGCGGATCTCCTGGTGTTAGACGAGCCGCTCGCCGGCATGGGACCTGAGGAGACGCAGCGCGTTGTCAGCTTGCTGCGCGACCTGGTTCGTGACCATACGATTATTCTCATCGAGCACGACATGGATGCTGTGTTCGCCGTCGCCGACACGCTGACCGTCCTGGTGCAGGGCAAGCTGCTGGCGCAGGGTAGTCCCGACGAGATACGCGCCGATCGGGCCGTACTTGAAGCCTATCTCGGGCGTCAGGCCGAAGTGGGAGCGGTGGCATGAGTACGATGACCGGCAACGTGCTCGAAGCGCGCGATCTCGACACGTTTTACGGGGCAAGCCATATTTTACGCGGCGTGAACTTTCGGGTCGGCCCCGGCGAGACGGTCAGCCTGCTCGGGCGCAACGGCATGGGAAAGACGACGCTCTTGCGCACGCTGATGGGACTGTTGAAGCCCAAGCGCGGCTCGGTCAAGTTCAAAGGGCGCGAGGTGACCGGCTCTCGCGCCAGCGTGAACGCCCGTGCCGGCATGGGTTTTGTGCCGGAGGGGCGCGGGGTTTTTCCTAATCTGACGGTTGAGGAGAACCTCGTCTTCGCCGAGCGTCCGGGGCCGGCCGGCCGGGTGGACTGGACGCGCGCGGCGATCTACGAGATTTTCCCGCGTCTGGCCGAGCGCCGCAAGAGCTGGGGCAACCAGCTCTCGGGCGGCGAGCAGCAGATGCTGACGATCGGGCGTGCGCTTCTCAGCAATCCGAGCATCGTGTTGATTGATGAGGCTACCGAAGGCCTTGCACCGAAAGTGCGTGACGACATCTGGTCGACCTTGCGCATGATCCGGCGAAAAGGGGTCGCCATCGTCGTCGTCGACAAGAACATCGATGACCTCGTGGACCTTGCCGAAAGGCATGTCGTCCTGGCCAAGGGTGAGGTCCTTTTCGAGGGAACCTCGAAGCAATTGCGCGCCGAGTGGGAGTTTGTAAGCCGCATGCTCGGCGTTTGACGCGGTTTTTCGCCAACCGGCCGCCTTCGCACGATCCTGGCTTGTGGATGCGCCCGCGCCGCCATTCGTCGGAGTTCGGGGGCCGCGTTCCCGTGACCAAAGTCAAGGCCATCGGCATTGACTGTCGTGGATCGGCGACGCGCCTAACCGAAGTCAAGGAAACCTGCCTGATATCCCGGTAGAAATCGAAACGCACAAGCGCATGGGCGAGGCTGATGAATTCGCTTCGTGATTACAATGCCGCGGTCGATTTCGTGGATCGGAACGTCGCTGAAGGCCGCGGCGACAAGACCGCTTTCATCGATCCTTCCCGCAATTTGACCTATGCCGAACTGTCAAATGCGGCGGCTCGCATCGGTCCCGTTCTGGCGCGCCTTGGCATCGAACAGGAAAACCGTATCGCCCTTGTGTTGCTCGATACGGTCGAATTTCCCATTCTGTTTTGGGGGGCAGTCCGGGCAGGCGTTGTTCCCGTTCTGCTCAACACGCGACTGACGGCCGACCAGTACCGCTACCTGCTCGAGGATTCGCGCGCCAAGGCGGTATTCGTTTCGACCGCGCTGCTCCCTGTCATTGAGGAGGCGGCGTTCGGCCTGGCCAGTCTCCAGGCAATTGTCGTCGTCGGCGGAGGCCCTACCTCAATGCCACGGCTGGACCGGCTGCTGGCTGCCGAAAACGAACTCGCTGCGCCGGCCAAAACCTGCGCGGACGATATAGCTTTCTGGCTTTACTCGTCCGGCACCACCGGAATGCCGAAGGGCGTCATGCACGTCCATTCGAGCCCGAAGGTGATGGCGAAGAATGCTGGCCAGCGCCGCATCGGATATCGCGACGATGACCTGGTGTTTTCTGCCGCGAAACTGTTCTTCGCCTATGGCATCAGCAATGCGATGTTTTGTCCGATGTGGGTGGGGGCAACCTCGGTATTCTATCCGGAGCGGCCTACTTCGCAGACTGTCTTCGAGGTATTGAGGGGATATCAGCCGACATTGTTTTTCGGGGTGCCGACGCTTTACGCCGCCATCCTGGCCGATCCCGAATGCACTCCAAGAAACTCGTCGCAACGGCTACGGCTTTGCTTTTCCGCCGGCGAGGCGTTGCCAGCGCACATCGGAATGGCTTGGAAGCAGCGATTTAATCTTGACATCGTGAACGGCGTCGGCTCGAGCGAGATGGGGCATCTGTTTCTGACCAACCTGCCGGACGAAGTAGAGTACGGGACGTCTGGCGTGGCGGTTGACGGCTACAAGCTCAGGCTGATCGACGAAAATGGAAACGACGTTGGTGACGGTGAGATCGGCGAGCTCTTGGTAAACGGCGAATCGGCCGCTGCAGGCTACTGGAACC
>Ga0209698_10008630_pt1 | contig 10493 bp, 7 predicted proteins | sample LitLauG_LLR_2012_FD_187203 | JGI IMG/M metagenome (GOLD analysis project Ga0209698, IMG submission 187203) | Freshwater sediment microbial communities from Pennsylvania, USA - Little Laurel Run_MetaG_LLR_2012 (SPAdes) (version 2) | ecosystem: Environmental > Aquatic > Freshwater > Creek >... | reverse complement strand
TCAACCATCTCAAACAAGGAAGCGTCCGACGGCGGCTCGTGGAAGCCCAGGGACGATCCGCGCCCCATGAGCGAATCCGGTAGCAGTTCGACACTGATCTCTTGCCCTGAAGAAAGAACAACTGCGCGTTCGATCACGTTCTCCAACTCGCGCACATTGCCCGGCCACGAATATGCCATGAGCGGACGCAGCGCCTCAGGCGTCATCCGCGGAACCGTGCGCCCGTTTTCTTCCGCATACTTTTTCAGGAAGAAATCGACCAGCAGCGGAATATCTTCCTTGCGCTGCCGGAGTGGCGGCAACTCGATGGTGATCACGTTGAGCCGATAGTACAGATCTTCGCGGAAGCGCCCTTCCCGCACCATCTGTCGCAAGTCGATGTTGGTCGCTGCGATGATGCGAACATCCACCTGCATTTCCTGAATGCCGCCCAGATGCATGAACCGCCGGTCTTGCAACACGCGCAGAATCTTGGCCTGCGTCTCCAGCCCCATGGTGGCAATTTCATCGAGGAACAGAGTGCCCTTGTCGGCGACTTCAAAGAGCCCCTTCTTCGAGGCAATGGCGCTGGTGAATGCGCCCTTCACATGCCCAAACAGCGTGGATTCCAGCAGATCGGCCGGCATCGACCCAGTGTTGACCGGAACAAAGGGCTTATCGCGACGTGGGGAATTCAGGTGAATCGCCTTGGCAATGATTTCCTTGCCGGTTCCGCTTTCTCCCTGTAGCAGCACCGTCGAGCGGCTGTTCGCGACCTGCGCCACCAGGTCGAAAATCTTCAGCATCGGCTCGCTCTTGCCTACGATGTTTTCGAAGTTGTAGCGCTGCTTCAGGGCGCGCTTCAGTTGAACGTTCTCTTCTTCGGCGCGGCGCCAGCCCACGGCAGCGCGAACATCGGCCAGAAGCTTCTCGTTATCCCACGGCTTCTGGATAAAGTTCGCGGCGCCCGATTGCATCGCCCGCACCGCATTCTCGACTGTCCCGTACGCCGTAATCATGATGACGGGCAGTCGCGTATCGTGCGAGCGAATCTCCGATAAGACCTCCATGCCGTTGCGGCCTGGAAGCGTCAGATCAAGCAGCACGAGATCAAACGGGCGTTCCCCCATGCGCGCGAGCCCGTCTTCGCCGCTGCCTGCGACCTCTACTTCGAACCCTTCCAGTTCGAGCAGCGTCTGCAACGACTCGCGAATCTCGGCCTCGTCGTCGACGATGAGCACCGACCCCAGGGGCGAGGAATTGCCATGCACTACGGTACGCGAAATAACAACTGCTTCAGACATGTACTGCCTTTCTGCTCAAGGGGAAGTCGAGAGCGAACGTCGTACCAGCACCAGGATTGCTCTCTACGCGTATCTTTCCCGCATGTTCCTGAATAATGCCGTAGGTCACAGACAAGCCAAGGCCAGTTCCGCGGCTCTGGCCTTCTTTCGGTGCGGCCTTGGTGGTGAAAAATGGATCGTAAATCCGGTTGATATGTTCCGCGGCGATGCCCGATCCAGTGTCGGAAACGCGCACGCTGACGATCTCGCCATTCGTGGTCGCCACACTCAAAGTGCCGCCCCCGACCATGGCGTCTTTCGCATTCAGGAACAGGTTCAGGAACACCTGCTGCAGCCTTCCCGCATTTCCCTGGATCGGAGAAATCGCGGGCGTCAACTCGCGCGCGACTTGAATCTTTGCCGTCTTGAACTGGTGCTCCAGCAGCGCCAGCGTATCGGTGATGACCTTGTTGATATCAACGTCGGTGAATTCCGTACCGCTGGTGCGCGAGAAGTTCAGCAGGTTGTTCACGATCTCCGAAGCACGGAACGTCTGCCGCGTGATCTTGTCGAGCAATCCGGATTTCTGCGGATCTCCCTGCAGCTGCTTGGCCAGCATCTGCGTGTAGGACGAAATGACCGCCAGCGGGGTATTGACTTCGTGAGCCACTCCCGCAGCCAGCAATCCGATTGACGACAGTTTGTCCGCCTGCGACAGCTGGCCTTCCAGTTCGACGCGCTCAGTGATGTCATCCATAATCACCAGCCGCCCCACCACCTGGAATTTGCGCGTGACGAGCGGAGCAATGGCGACATTCAGCGTGCGGGTTTCTCCCGCAGGCGTCTTCAGCCGGAACTTGTAGAGATTATTGATCCCCGGATTCTGCCGCACGCGGTAGAACTCCTCCACGAACTCGACCGGGAAGATTTTCTCTACAGACTGAGTCAGAGTTTGCCAGCGAGGCAGGGCATACATGACTTCCATCTGCGCATTCCAGCTCTCGATGCGATCTTCCATATCGAGCGCCATCACGCCCACGCTGATGGATTCCACAATGTTTTCGTTGAAGTCTTTCAGGCGCTCGTACTCGGCGACCTTCTGCTGCAGAGACGCGTAGAGCCGGCTATTCTGGACGGCGATCCCCAGATACCCTCCGAGCGTCTCCAGCAACTCAACGTCTTCGCTGGACAGGAAATCTCCCTTCGTCGTCTTGCCAAGCCCAAGGACGGCCACCGTCTTCTGCAAGGCGCGGCAGGGAATGTAGTAGTTCAGATCCAGCCGCGCAATCGATTCCTGCGATCCAGCATTCTCTCTTAAGACTTGATGCGTATTCTCAAAGAACAGGTGCCCTGCCTGCTCCGGACGGGCTGCAGTCAGAAAACTGAGATCGAAATTCGCCGGGAGCTGCAGGCCCACGGACTTCGACAATGCAAATTGCTCCCGTTCCTCGCCGGTATTCAGGAAGATTGCAATTCGATCGACGGCGAGGGTCCGCGCGAGGCGATCGATGACCGCAGCGAGCAGGGCATTCAGATCGGTCTCTGAACTCAGTTCGCGCCCAAACTCCAGCAGCGTTCTGCGGTAGTCGTAGCGCGTGCGGTAGAAGAACTGATCTACGCGATCCTGAATCCACTTGCGGACGGGATCAAACAGCAGGGCCGTGACCACCACCGCCAGGATGAGTCCAACGGGTCCCGTGCCCGGTTTCTGCATGTGCACCAATTCGGCTACGCCCGCAACCAGGCCGAAATACAGGCCCACCACCGCTGCCGCGGCCAGCGTGTAAACCACACCGCGCTTGAAGATCAGGTCCACGTCCATCAAGCGATAGCGGAAGATGGCGTAGCCGAACGTCAATGGCAGTAGTCCCAGCGATAGAACCGACAACTTCATTCCAGCGCCCGGGAGCGCGCCCATCAGATAGGGAACGACATAAAACAAGCTGTAAGGAATAATGGCGAGAATGGTGCCGCGCGTGACCCACTTCAGTTGCTGGCGGAGGATCGTGGTCCCCGCCCGCTGGTAGCTGTACCACAACACCACCGCCGCTGCGATGAAGAACAGCGCTCCATACGCCATCTCCTGCCGGTCCATATCCCAGCGCAGATGCCCGCTCGCCTGTGCGAGTCGCAACGCAATAATGTGCCGCGCCAGCAAGATCGCACCCGGAATGTAAGGCAACGTCAGCGTCCACGGCCGTTGCCTCACAAATTGCCGCTTCTCAGGGAAGGTCAGGACAAAGTGCAGGAACAGCGCCGGTTGCAGCACCCAGGCAACAATATTGCCCCAATAGATGGTCCAGTCGAAATCGTTGAGCTTGCCGGTGTACTTAAAGGAGTACGCGATGAACGAGACGAGGCAGAAAATGTAGAAGTGCGTCGAGCCCGGCGCGGTCCAACGCCGCAGCAGAACGTACACTCCAATTCCCAGGTAGATCAGCGCAATCAGCCGCAGCCAATCATTCAGCGATCGGTCGGCAGGCGCCAGGATGACGTTCGATTCCAGTGGCACCGAATTGCGAATAATCGAGTACGTAGCCTTCGACCAGACGCCTGCGCGGTACAGTTGGCGCTCCAGTCCAGGGGTACTCTTGACGTCCTGCCCGTTGATGGCGACCAGGGAATCTTCCGCCTTGATCCCCGCCCGGGCCCCGGGTCCGTTCGCATCGACACGGTCGGCAATGAGCTGACCGTTATGTTCGACCCACCAGACCCCGTCATCCGGTACGGCCGAGGCACGCTCCCGGTCGAAGTTGAATCCAGCGAACACGACCGCAGCGACGGTCGCCAGGAACAGCACCACCGCCACCGACCAAGCTTGGTTCTCTCGATCCATGGGCTTTCGCAGGAGCCCCGAATCGCCGGGGCTAGGCGCGACAGAACGCCGATCCTCAATCTGCAACTTCGCTGCCATGTCTCGTCCGATTTTGGGAGCGGTAAGCTCCCTGTATGAAGGCACTTCCAAAATTATAGATGCAATTTCGAACGCTAACTATGTCTTTGTGGAGGCTTCTGTGGGATTTTGTATACAGCAGCGGGCGGCCAAAACCATCTTTTCGACCCCGAAAATTGGCCGGTACGCGGGAGCGATCACTTCGCGCCTGTCGCCTTCGATGCCTCCGGCGGATCGTCGTCCCACTCGAAGGACAACGCCCTCGCCGTCGTTTCGATCGGCTCGAGCTCCGGAATATCCTCCGCCACCGACGCCCCCAGCTCGGCAAACTTTCTGGCCGATACCAGTACCCGGTTTTCCAGTGATCCCACCGCGTGGTTGTACGCTTCCACCGCTCGATCGAGGTTCGTCCCAACGGCTGTTATGTGGGTCGCCAGTCGCCGCAGCCGCTCGTGAAGTTCCTTGCCCAGTTCGCTGATCTGTTGGGCATTGCGCGCCAGCTTTTCCTGGTTCCAACCGTAATTGATCGCCTTCAGCAGCGCAATCAAGGTCGTCGGCGACGCCGGAATTACCTTGTTCAAAACGCCGTGCTCAATCAGAGCCGTATCCTGTTCCAGCGCCGCGCTGAAGAACGTTTCCCCTGGCAGGAACATCACCACGAATTCGGGCGTTGATTCGAACTGCTCCCAATATTTCTTCCCGCTAAGCGTGTTGATGTGATCGCGCACCTGCCGTGCATGGGTAGCAAGGCACGTGCGGCGCTTCTCTTCATCGGTTGTTTCGAAGGCATCCAGGAACGCCTGCAGTGGCGTCTTCGCATCGACAACGACATGCTTGCCGCCCGGCAGCTTCACCACCAGGTCCGGGCGCATCCGCCCCGTGTCGGTCGTGATGGTTTCCTGTTCGGTAAAATCGCAGTAGGGAAGCATCCCTGCAATTTCCACCACGCGCCGCAATTGAATTTCGCCCCATCGCCCCCGCACATTCGGAGTGCGCAAGGCCCGCACCAGATTCCCCGTCTGCGATTGCAATTCTTTCTGGGTGATGATGAGCGACTGAACCTGTGCCCGCAGATCGCCATAGGCCTCGCCGCGAGCGATCTCCATCTGCTGGATCTGCACGTCCACTTTGTCGAGCGATTCGCGCACGGGCGAGACGAGATCCTCCACCGCCTTCTGCTTCGCCTGCAGGTCGGCGCTCGCCTCGCTTTGGAACCGTTTCAGCGTTTCCTGCGCGAACTCTAGGAAAGACTGGTTATTGCTTTTTAACGCGTCGGCTGCCAAAGCTTTGAACGCATTCTGCAAATCTTCGCCGGCGCGGGTCAACAGTTCGATCTTTTCGGTGCTGGCCTTTCGTTCCGACTCGAGCGCCGCTTCCAGCCTCCCGCGCCCTTCCACCAGCGACTTCTGTGCCTCCAAAAGCCGCACCACATCGGCCTTTGCGGCCGCTAATTCCTTTTCTGTCAGCGATAAACGAGCCTGCAGCGCCGCCGTCCGCGAGCGCAGCGCCAGCCACGCAAGCAAACCGCCGAACAATAGGCCAATGGCCCCACTGATCCCTAGTTCGATAGACACCGGTAACTTCGCCCCCTCCCGTCCAACCCCTAGCCTAGCATCAGCAACCAAGTTCGAGCTTGAAACCGCAAGCCCTCAGGGTTTGCGGTATTGATCCTTCCCAGGGTCTGAGGCAGGCCGAACGAATGCATAGAGCCCCCAGACTGCTGCTGGCGTTCTTGCTGGGCACCGGTGCCGTTACGGTTCAGCCGGCGGCTCGCTTAATGGCTTCCGCCGAAACGCCCTCCGGCCAGGCCAGCCAAAACGCCACGCTTAAGACCGCGTCGGCCAAGGCTGCGGATATTCCGTTCAACTCCTACGAGTCTGACTCCGAGCAGCAACTTGTTGTGCTGGCGAACCAGGCGCGACATCTCTCCGGAGTGCCACCGCTTGCCCTCGACCCCGGACTCTCCCAAGCGGCCCGCGCTCATGCGCAGGCCATGCTCAACGCACGTCAGCTTTCCCATAAGTTCGACAACGAGCCGTCTCTACCCCAGCGCTTGGCTTCGACTACAGATCTTCAACTCGACGAGGAAGCCGAGAACGTTGCCCTCGACTACAGCACCGAGCAGGGACATGAGCATCTCATGCTCTCTCCACCGCACCGTGCGAACCTGCTTAACCCCGCCTACAATGTCATTGGCGTGGGCGTCGTGCGCAGCGGAGACCGTCTCTACATCGTTCAGGATTTCGGCCACTCCCTCCCCGCTTACACCCTGACAGAACTGAAGGACCGCATCGCGGTTGCCGTGAATCAGGCACGGCATGAGGCGAGTCAGCCTGCTCTTTCTCGTCGCGACTTGCTCATCGCCGACGACGCTGCCTGTTCGATGGCCCACGCCGACAAGCTTGGCACCTCTCCCGTTCGTAAACTCTCCGAACGCTTCACGGTGCTCACCTATACCAGCCTGCATCCGGAAACGCTGCCCAATGGTGCCATGCACGCTCTATCCAGCCCCAACCTGCGCAGCTTCTCGATTGGCGCGTGTTACGGACGCACGGAAACTTACTCAACCGGTGTCTATTGGCTGGTTCTGACACTCGAGTAAGAAATCTGAACGGTTCCGCCGACCGATTCAAAAAATTTCTCGACAACTCAAAACCCTATCGCCGCGACTCCCTTTTTTTTCTGTGAAATAGAAGTTGGCCCGCGAAGTGCTTACGTAAAGATCAATCGCAGTGCTCGGGGCTCCACAAAAAACTCACTCTCAGGAGATCGAAAAATGAAAGCTCGCATTTCAATGTTGCTGGTAATTATCCTGGTTGCTGGCGTGATCGGCGCTGCTGCGGCTGGGACGATCACGAAAGCTCAAGCAGAGAAAGATGCTCTAGCCGCGGTGCACGGCGGTACCGTCACACTCGCGGTTGTCGAAACCAACATGGGCAAACTCACTTGGTCGGTTGACGTCACCGGAAAGACCCACGACTACGAAGTCTGGGTCGACGCCCACACAGGAGCGGTTCTCAAGATCATCGTGCAGCCTCTCTGATCCAACCAGCGGGTTGCAGTTCTTACAGAGGTAGGCCGCGCGTCAGACTTTCCCAAGGCTGCTCTCCCACAGAGCATCCTCCTTCCTCCCGGAGCCGATCCCTGCGGCTCCGGGATTTTTGTGTGGTGCAGCCGTAGGTTTCCGGCCGTGCCCCAAATCGCCGGCAAAGATTCCTATACTTGCTCAGGAAAGCCCGAGATCGCTACTCGCGATTACGGGATTGTGGGATTGTCCGATTGGAGCCGTTTCAGCTGCGGAGGCACACGCAATTAGGCGATGACTTGAGGTCGATGCGGCTCAGTGCCGGCTTGTCAGCCGTTCAATCCTTCGCAGGCGTTGCGTAGTGCGATGCGATCATCCGCCACTTGCCGTCTTTCTTCATCCACACATCGGTAAAGCGGTCGCGATAATCGTAAGGCTTGCCGTTCTCATTGCCTCGTTCGTGGTACACCCCCGTCAGGACCGCTGTGTTTCCGTGCAGATGCACTCTAACTTCCAGAGTTTCCGCTTCCAGGATCCGAAGCGAGGCGGCGGCGTTATAGCTGATATAGCCCGTTTTCGAGTAGACGTTGCCGTCCTCGAATGTAATGACGAAGTCCTCGTCCAGCAGCGCGGCGAGCCGGTCGACTTTCCGTTCCTTGTAGAGGTCCGTCAGTTGCATTTCGAGCATTCGAAGTTGGTCGGCGTCTGACTTCTCTTGTGCCAGCGATGACATCCCCGGCATCAAGCACACGATCAGCGCCGCCGCTAACAGGGTTTTGCACATCTCACTTATGTCGCACACTGCAAGCGTTACCGCAAGTTCCTTTGGTGTGTCCGGCAGCCTACTCTGTGCTAGGCTTTCCCCAACGCCACTCGTGCTTCCCTATGGGAGCCAACCCTTTAGACCGCCCCGAAAGCGGCGCCGCCAAGCCCGATCCGGGGCCGCATCCCGCGATCCGCATCGGCACCGCCGGCTGGTCCTACAAGGACTGGGAAGGAATCTTCTATCCCTCAGGACTGCAGCACAAGAAAGTCCACCCACTCGAATACCTCGCCCACTTCTTCGACACCACGGAGATCAACACTTCGTTCTACGGGCCGCTCAAGCCTGAACTGGCCAAGCTCTGGTGCCGCAAGGTTGCGGCCGTGAATCCCCAATTTCTGTTTACTGCCAAGCTCTACCGCGCTTTCACGCACTCGCCCATCGCTGTGATGGAGCCGACTTCTGCCGCCACGATCCGCCCCACCGACGAAGACGAAATCCAAACCCGCGAGGGCCTCGATGCGCTTGCCAATGAAGGCAAGCTCGGCGCGTTGCTGATTCAGTTTCCCGTGTCGTTCAAGAACACGTCGCTGAATCGCGAATATCTCGAACGTCTGCTCCGCCAGTTCATCGAGTATCCGCGCGTAGTCGAGGTCCGCGACTCAAGTTGGAACAACCCGGACACCCTCGCTTTGTTCGCCCAGAAGAACGTCGCCTTCTGCAATATCGACCAGCCCGTGCTCGGAAAATCCCTCGCTCCAACCGAACATGTCACCGCGCCGCTCGCCTATGTTCGCCTGCACGGACGCAACTACGACCAGTGGTTTGACTCCGATAATCGCAACGACCGCTACAACTACTTATATAAAGAGAAAGAGCTCGAAGACTGGAAAGCGCGCATCGAAAACGTTGCCCACAAAGCGCAGACCACCTACGTGATCACTAACAATCACTTCGAAAGCAAGGCCGGCGTGAATGCGATCGAGCTGAAATCGATGATCTCCGGCAAGCGTGTTCATGCGCCTCCTTCTCTCATCCAGAAGTATCCCGAGCTCAGAAAGTTCGCCGATCCAGTGGAAGACCCTCAATCGGGGTCGCAGATGTCATTGTTGGCTTGACCGCTCTCAACCTAGCTTGCGGGCACTGTTACTAAGGAATGTGTCTCGAACGTCGAAACCAGACGCTTCGCATTCTCCTGCCGTTCCCGGATGAACGCCGTCCACTCGCTGGGTGTCATCTGCTCAATCCGCTTTCGCAGTCCGGTGAGGAATATCTTGTTGACTCCCTTCAGATCGTCGTGGTTTTCGGAGAGGAACGCCCGCGCGTGGTCTCGATCGGGTAACTCGGCCAGCATCTGCTCCTGTTGTTCATAGATCGAGATCTGGTCGCGGCGATACCGAACGACCTGCGTGATCCCCTGCGCATCGCCCACAGACGTGCAATCCAGGAAGATGATGTAAGCCACCGACCCGCGAATCTTGCTTTGCCGTGGGTTGTTACGTGCGACTTCCTGATGCATCGTCGCGTCGGTGAGAAAGATGTCGTTATGTTGCTTCAGGTCTTCCGCCTGACCCAGGTGGATCGCATAATCCCATCCAATATTCCAGTCCGCGCCATCATTCGGGTGCAAATGAAAACCGACTGCCGTGATGTCTTTTCCACATCCGTTGTGAAAGGTCAGGTTCACGTTCTTGGCCGAGTTCGGATTGGTAGCATCGAGCGGACTCACGGTCACCGCGACGCAATTCAGTTTGGGGTTGCTCCGAGCGAGAGCGAGTGTCGAGAGCGCAAGAAAAACCAACGGAAGCACCGCGGAGAATCGACGCATAGCGGAACACCTCACTGTATCCGCCCTGTATTACAGAAAGGCCAACTCAAACGGTCAAGTAAAGTTTTGTCAGAAATGCTGCCAGCCATTCTAATGTTCGGATTTTTAGGGAATAATGCCTGCCTACTTTGTTCGCGGAGGTTTTGTGTGAAATCCCTTCCGTGGCTGCTCATCCTGTCTGCTGGTCTCTGTTTAGGTCAAGAGCAAATTCAGCCCGGAGCATTGATTGTGCACGCCACGATTATTAACGTCGCGACCGGCGCGCCACTGCAGGACCAGACCGTCAAGATCCAGGCCAGTCGGATCGAGTCGATTGCACCATCGCAGGAAGCGGACGTGCGGCAGCCGGGAGCCATTGATGCGCATGGCGCGTTCCTCATCCCCGGCCTCTGGGACATGCACGTCCACGTGCACGACAAAGATGAACTACCGCTCTATGTTGCGAACGGAGTCACGGGTATTCGCATTATGTCCGGCGACAAAGATACGGCTGCGTTGCGTGCGGAATTGGCTAAGCAGACCCCATTCCCTGAAATCTACCTCGCCAGCGCAATCGTCGACGGCGATCCTCCGGTCTGGCCCGGATCCATCGTCGTCAAGAAGGCAGCCGACGCACGGCGGGCTGTGGATGAGATCAAGGCCAGGGGCGCCGATTTCGTGAAGGTCTACAGTCACCTTTCCCGCGATGCCTACTTCGCCATCGCCGACGAAGCCAAACAACA
>Ga0209698_10008629_pt1 | contig 10493 bp, 9 predicted proteins | sample LitLauG_LLR_2012_FD_187203 | JGI IMG/M metagenome (GOLD analysis project Ga0209698, IMG submission 187203) | Freshwater sediment microbial communities from Pennsylvania, USA - Little Laurel Run_MetaG_LLR_2012 (SPAdes) (version 2) | ecosystem: Environmental > Aquatic > Freshwater > Creek >... | reverse complement strand
GTTTCACAATTTGCTGTCCACCTTCGGGAGTGTCGAGTGCATTACCGGCGCTTCTTCCTGGCCTTCTTGCGCTCCGGGGACGAATCAGCCACTTTCTTTTTCGCTTTCTTCGGCGCGCTCTCGAGATCAGCCGGTTCCAGGCGCTTAGCTGACTTCCAAAGACGTTCCAGATCGTAGAACTTGCGCGCTTTTTCCGAGAACACGTGGACTACAAAATCCACGTAATCGACCAGGATCCACTCGGCCTGACGGTAGCCCTCGACCTGCGTTGGCCTCAGCCCGGCGGCTTTCAAGCGAAGTTCGACCTCGTCGGCGATAGCTTGCACCTGCTTGGGGTTGGTCCCGCTGCAGAGAACGAAGTAGTCGGTAAAGGCTCCGGACGCCTTTTCCATTTCCAAAATTGCCAGTTGTTCAGCTTTTTTGTCGAGGCAGGCCTGGATGGCTGCGGTAATCTGGCGCTTCAGCGTCGATTTGCTCATAGCTCGTGGTTCACCATTGTAACTGACGGCGGGTGACGGACCGGAAACTAGCTCCACGGCGTTCGCTAGCGATACAGACCTGTCTTGCGGATGTAATCTGCCACCTCAGCGGAGACCAGCTTACCCAGAGGCTTGCCTGATTTCACCGCCTCTCGGATCGCGGTCGCGGAGACGTTCTGATGAACATTCGCGAGCAAGCGGATGGATACTCCGCGCAAGTGCAGCTCCCCGGTCGCTGCCTGTTTCTTGAACGGCTGCGTAATCGCAGGTTTCGGACGCAAGCTGTCGGGCAAAGCTTCAGCGACATCTGCAAGCGAATAGCCAGGTCGGCTCGCGACGATAAACTCACATTCTTGAAATAGTGCCTCAGGCTCATGCCAGTTCGCGATGTCGGCGAACGCGTCCATGCCGATGAGCAGCGCCAATTGATCGTTCTTCTTGAAGGCGAGCTTCAAACGCCGCAAGCTGTCGATCGTGTAGTCGAACTGTTTCTGGCCGGCCTTGACGCGCGCCGCTTCAGCCCGAGGTTGTCTCAATTCGCCGGGAGCTTCCAGCGTCGAGGGCACGAATACCTTCTCGTCCGCGGTGGCAAGCGCGACCATGGCGTGGCGGTCCGCAAACGCCGACAATGGAAGGCCGGCCTTGTGCGGCGGCGATCCGGCAGTGACAAAGTAGATTCGGCCCAGCCCGCACTGCTCCAACGCAGCGCGGGCTAACGCGAGATGGCCACGATGAATCGGATCGAACCTGCCGCCGAAAAAACCTATCTTCATACGTCCTGCTAGTTTCTTGATTCAGCGCTCCAGATGCAAGCCTGCAAGCCGATTCGCGATGCGTGGACTTTTTCCAGCTGCGTGATTGGCCCTTTGGACATCCCCAAAATGCGAATCCGGAGTGCTGGCTGCGTGTCTTATTTCGGGTCCAACACATGGTCCAACGAAACCTTGTGGTGAACTCCTGTAACCTCGACTGCCCTAAAGTTGGGCACTACTATCGTGGTATGCGGCTGGCTCTCCCCCTGGTTCGCCACGTCCGGCCTTCGCGCGCGCCCATTTTGCGCTACGGCGTCGCCCTGCTCAGTACTACCCTCGCTTTGATACCGGCCTGGTCGCTTCCCAATGTTGCTGAAAGTCGCCTCGCAGTTTTTGCAGTAGCTGTGATGGTCAGCGCCTGGTATGGAGGTTGGAAACCGGGTCTGGTGGCCACCTCGTTCGCTCTCACCGTGATCGCGCGCTTCTCGCTCGCGGGTCCGCAGAGTCCCGAGCGGCATCGCATGGCTTTCATGCAGCTGGCGTTGTTTTTCCTCATGGCGCTGCTGATCTGCTGGTTCAACGCTGCCTTGCGGTCCGCCCAGGAAGGACTGCGCCGATCTGAGGCCAATTTTCGTTCCCTGGTGACCAATGCTCCATATGGCATTTGCCGCTGCGACTCGGCCGGCAAGCTCATCGATGCCAACCCGGCATTGCTGGAGATGCTTGGATATTCGTCGATGTTTGACATCGCCGGTCTGCAGTTGCGCAGTCTCTACGTCGACTCCAGCCAATGGTTTGACTTTGCTGACTGTATCCGGATTCGCACCGCGTTCCAGCGACTGCCCGCTGATTGGCGGTGCAAGGACGGCACCATCAAGCTGGTTCGCGTTTCCGGCAGAGCGGTCATCGACGGCGATGGTGAAGACGTCGTGTTCGAGCTGTTTGCGGAAGATGTAACCGAGCGCCGCGCGCTTGAACAACAGCTCTATCACTCGCAAAAAATGGAGGCTGTGGGCAGGCTGGCTGGGGGCATCGCTCATGATTTCAACAATCTCTTGATGGTGATCTCGGGCTACTCGGAGTTGTTGCTCGGGCAACTGCAAGACCAGCCTTCACTACGCTCCCAGGCGCAACAGATTTCCACGGCGGCGGCTCGCGCTGCAGCGCTCACGCGCCAATTGCTGGCCTTCAGCCGCAAGCAGATGCTCGTACCCAAGGTGCTCGATCTCAATACAGTGGTGACAGAAAATCTCGAAATGTTGACGCGCCTGATAGGCGAAGACATCCATCTCGCGATGGTGCCAGGGGCTGATCTCGGCAAGGTCAAAGCCGATGTCGGCCAGATTGAGCAAGTCATCATGAATCTGGCCGTCAACGCTCGCGATGCCATGCCCAGCGGCGGAAAACTCACCATCGAAACCGCAAATGTCGTTCTGGACGAAAACTTCGCCCGCTCCCACGCTCCATTGAAGCCGGGCCCATACGTCATGCTCAAGATCACGGATACGGGCGCTGGGATCGACCCTCTCACGCAGGCGCACATCTTTGATCCCTTTTTCACCACCAAGGGAACCAAAGGCACTGGCCTGGGATTATCCACGGTCTATGGCATCGTCAAACAAAGCGATGGGTACATCTGGGTCGACAGTGAAAAAAACAAAGGAGCCACTTTCACTGTTTATCTCCCGCCGGTTCTGGAGACGGGCGAACCCGCTATCCACACTCCGGCGCACACCGTCGAACTTGCGCCCCGGAAGAATGCTGAAACGATTCTGCTGGTCGAGGACGAGCCGAACCTGCGCTATCTGGCCCGGCAGTATCTGGAGAAGCAGGGTTATGACGTGATCGAAGCCGCCGACGGAGCGATGGCACTGCAAATAGCCGTTGCTCGCGAGGGGGAGATCCACCTGCTGCTGACCGATGTCATCATGCCCGGCATGAATGGACGGGAACTGGCCAGCCGCGTCTCGGAGATTCGACCCAACACCCGCGTGCTTTACATGTCTGGCTATACCGAAAACGTCATCGGCCACAACGGAATGCTCGACGCCGGTGTGAATTTTCTGCAGAAGCCTTTCAATCTGACCGAACTCAGCGAGAAAGTGCGCTTCGTGCTGGGTTCCGCGCGGCAGGTACCCCCCGTGCCGCCGCATATTGCGTTTCCGACTGCCTCCTTGGCTGAGTCGTCGTCCGCCAGCCGCGCCAAGCGGTTCTACATTCGCCTGCCCCTCCGCTATCGCGAACTCGGTGAAGCCGAGTGGCACAAGGGAACTACCCAAAACATCAGTCGTTCCGGCCTGCTCTTCCAGGCCGAAGACACGCTGCAACCGCGGGCGGAACTGGAAATCAATCTCGTGTTACCCGCGGAGATCGCCGGACTCGCGCCCGCGGAGGTGGTCTGCCGGGGCGAAGTAGTCCGCGCTGTCGCAGCAGGGAGCAACGCCATCGCGCCGGCGCTCGCCGCTCGCATCTTGCAGTACTACTTTCAGCACGGCCCCTCCCTACCTCGAGCCTAGCCGCTTCTGCTCGAATCCCAGTCGCAAAACGGGTTAAAATGGTCTGTTAACCTTGTCCGGCATTCAGCATTGCCGGGCGGACCCTGTTGCCTATGAAAACCAACCTTCTGCTGTTCGCCGTCGCTCTATTCCTGCCAGCCTTGGCGGCTGCGCAGGTGGTGGAAGAGATTGTTGCCCGCGTGAACGACCAGATCATCACCCGGTCCGAGTTCGCCCGCAGCAAGGATCAATTGCGCGACGAAGCCAAACAGCAAGACCCTTCCGACCCGGACAAGGTTTACAACGAGCGCGAAAAGGACGTCCTCCGCGACCTGATTGACCAGCAGTTGCTCCTTGAAAAAGGCAAAGACGACGGGATCACCGGCGACACCGAACTCATCAAGCAGCTCGACCAGATGCGCAAGGACATGAAACTGGACAGCATGGAGGCACTGGAAAAGGCCGCCACCGCGCAGGGAATTTCCTATGAAGATTTCAAACAGAACCTGAAGAACCAGATCGTCACGAAAAAAGTGATCGGCGAAGAAGTTGGATCTCACCTCGCTATCACCAAGGACGAAGAGCAGGCATTCTACGACGAACACAAGAGCGAGATGGAGCAGCCCGAGGCCATCATGCTCAGCGAGATTCTGGTTGCGCCCGTTAAACCTCCCGCCGAGAAGAAAGACGACAAAACGCCGCCGTCCTCTGGTCCCGATGCAGCCGCTGGGAGCCCGCCTGCAACACCCGATCCCGGCGCGGAAGCCGCCAAACAGGCGGCCGAAGAAGCTGCCTGGGCCGCGGCTGAAGCTAAAGCCGATGATCTGCTCAAACAGATTCACGATGGTGCTAGTTTTGAGGACATCGCCAAGAAGTCCTCCGACGGCCCCACAGCGGCCGACGGCGGCAATCTGGGCGTTTTCAAGCGTGGCGTTCTCGCTAAGGAACTCGAAGACAAGACCTTCGCCATGAAAGCGGGGGATGTCTCCGACGTGACACGCACCAAGCAAGGCTACGTCATTCTGAAAGTCACCGAGCATCGCGCGGCCGGCATTCCGCCTCTCAAAGACGTCCAGAATCGCGTGCAGGACGCGCTCTACTATGAAAAGCTCCAGCCGGCGCTACGCGAATATCTTACGAAGTTACGCGAGGAAGCCTACATCGATATCAAGCCCGGCTATCTGGACACCGGTGCCAGCCCGAATCAGACCAAGCCGGTTGAGACTACAACGACGAAAGAAACAGAGGCCAAGAACCTGAAGGCCAAGCGGAAGAAGAAACTCGGTATTTTGTAGGGTCGGCCCGTTCGTCGGATTCAATTTCGAAGCCGCATGAAGGAATTTCTCATCTCCGACTGTGCGCGGCACGACAACAAAGTCATCACCTCGAATTTTGTCGTCGTCACCAAGCAGATCAAGGCCAAGAAGTCTGGCGAGCCCTATCTCGCCTTGACCCTCGGTGACCGCACCGGTCACCTCGATGCCAAAATGTGGGACAACGTCGACGATGTCCTCGACGCCTTCGAGCAGGATGACTTCGTCAAGGTCAAGGGCCTCATCAATCGATACAAGAACCGTTTTCAGCTAACCATTCATAAAGCCCGCAAGCTGGGCGAGTCCGAAGTGGATTTTGCCGACTATCTTCCCAAAACCACCAAGAACATCGACGAACTTTGGCGGACGTTGGCGGCATTCGTGGACAGCCTTCAGGATCCTCACCTCAAGGCTTTGATCCAGGTCTTTATGGCCGATTCCGAAATCGCCGCTGCCTATCGCACTGCGCCCGCCGCTAAAACTTTGCATCACGCCTTCATCGGCGGATTACTCGACCATGTCGTTTCCCTGTTTCGCTCCTGCGACCTGGTTTGCCGCAATTATCCGCAGGTCAATCGCGACCTGCTCTTAACAGGTGCTTTTCTGCACGACATCGGTAAAATTCACGAGCTCGCCTACACGCGGTCCTTTTCCTACACCACACGCGGACAGTTGCTCGGCCACATGATCATTGAGCTCGAGATGCTGCACGACAAAATCAAGCTGGTGCCCGGCTTCCCTGCCGAACTGCAAACCCTGGTCGAGCACTTGATCATCAGTCACCATGGCCAGTACGAGTTCGGCTCGCCCAAACTGCCCATGTTTCCGGAAGCAGTGATGTTGCACTACCTCGATGACCTGGACTCCAAAATGGAAGCCATCCGCGCGCATTTTGAGCGCGAAGCGGGCCTGGATGGCCCGTGGAGCAGTTACAACCCATCCCTGCAGCGACCGCTGTTGGACACTGCAAAGTTCCTTGCGCCCGATAAGAAGTCGCTGCCGGCCGCATCGCCAGAGCCGGAAGAGGAAACAGCGGAAACCTCCACTGACACGGATGCTCCCGTTCTTCCCGGCCTCGACTCGCACCGTTGACATCCGTGCTTCTTCGTTCGGTCGTACAATCATTTGTACTCTGGCCAATGATTCTGTAGATTGCTCCACGGAGGGTTTTATGCGTTCACGCCTGGTTCTGCTCATGGTTGTTGCCTACATGGCGTTTGCCGTTCTCGGTTGCACTAGCAAGCCGTCTGCTGACAATGCCAACGGCAACCAGATGACTTCATCTAATTCCGCCTCGGATTCCGCCAGTGGTTCCTCGATGGCCGACTCCACGAAGAAAGAAGCACCCAGGAAAGAAGAAAGGAAGGCCATCGTGGTTCCCGCGGGAACCGCCGTCGTTGTCAGCCTCGGCTCTTCTCTGGGCTCCAAGCTCAGCCAACCAGGCCAGAGCTTCGCCGGTTCTGTGGCGAAGGACGTTCAGGTGGATGGCGTGACGGCCATTGCCAAGGGCGCTGCCGTGTCCGGAACGGTTACCGATGCCAAACCCCTTGGCAAGTTTGAGGGTGGCGCAGTGCTGGCCTTCAAGATCGATTCCATTCACATTGGTGCGTCTGACGTGCCCGTGCAGGTTGGGACTCGCACTCTTCAAGCCAAGGGAAAAGGCAAGCGCACCGCGGTTCTTGCCGGTGGTGGCGCAGCGCTTGGCGGAATCATCGGGGGTCTCGCTGGCGGCGGCAAGGGCGCGGCCATCGGTCTGCTGGCTGGTGGTGGCGCGGGTGCCGGCGGCGCCGCGCTCACCGGCAACAAGGACATCGTCCTTCCCGCCGAAGCCACTGTCAGCTTCGAGCTGACTCAGCCGCTGGAAATAAAGTAAGCACCAGCGTGGTTAAAGTTCCTGCTCTTGAACGGCGGCTCCGGCTGCGCCGCAGCCCTTGCGACCCATGCTCGATTTTCGCCATTTCCAGTTCTTGACTTTTGACTGCTACGGCACGCTGATCAACTGGGAAGCCGGTTTGCTGCCCGTTTTGCAACGTGTACTTGCCAATCACGAAAAGGCGTGCGACGACGCCACGCTGTTGAGGCTCTATGGCGAGTTTGAGGCGTCGGCCGAAGAGGGCGAATTTCGCCCATATCGTAAGGTCTTGCGGGAGGTCGTACGCAAATTCGGCACAGAATTTGGATTCGCCGCCACCGAGCGGGAACAATCCGCGCTCCCGAACTCCCTTCCCGACTGGAAGCCTTGGCCCGACACCGTCGCCGCACTTCAAAAACTGAGCCAACGTTTCCGCCTGTGCATTATTTCCAACGTGGACGATGACCTGTTCGCCGCGACCCGCCCAAAACTCGGGGTGGACTTCCATCAGGTCACCACTGCCCAGCAGGCACGCGCCTACAAGCCTTCGAAACTGATCTTTGAAATGGCGCTGAGCAGAATTGGCGCAGCACCGGAAACGCTTCTTCACGTGGGTCAAAGCCTGTACCACGACGTGTTGCCGGCTCAGGCGTTGGGTTTGCCGGCAGTGTGGGTTAGGCGTCCCTCTGCTCGCTCCGGCGTGGGCGCCGTCAAGGAAGTCGCAGCCGTGCCGGACTTGGAAGTCTCCAGCCTCGCCGACCTGGCGCGCATGGCCTGCTCCTGACGTCTCGCCAATCTCGAAATTGTATCCGGCGCTTGTGGGGTGCTGGCGCCCGGTTCCACCAGTCCTGCTTTTACCGCCCACAAAACCAGCTCCGCCTTATTGTGAATGCCCAGCCGGCGCATCAGATTGGTTTTGTGCGTGTCCACCGTTTTCGCGCTCACGCCAAGAGTCTTTGCCGCTTCGCGCACGGTTTTTCCCTGCGCTACCAGCCGCACCACATCGCCTTGGCGTGCGGTTAGCGGCGACGTCGTCTTGTAAAACTCCCGGCTCGGGCTGGGATCAATAGGCTGAGTCCGGGCAGTCGACCCGCGAAACAGCCTGTCCATCGCAGATCTCAGATCGGCAGCCGTGCAATCGAGCCCCAGGATGTGGGCATCAGATTCCCGCGCCGGCGAAGGCTCCTTTTCCAGAAACAACACCTGTGTCTCAGAAGAACCGCGCCGCAGCCAGTGCGCCGCCTCACCCGCGGGCAGCCGCAGCACGCCAGCGTCGCCCAACACCAGGTCCGGAGACCGCTCCCAGACCGCGCGCAGAGTTTCCGCTGCGGTGGCGGCTTCGGCCACCACTTCCGCTGACAATTCGACTTCCAGCAAACGCCGGAGCGCCTGCCGCACCAGCGCATGTTGATGCACAACTACGCAGCGGATTCGCCGCTTCTCAGCGGCAAGCGTTCTCGCAGTCTGCGTGTGGGGGCACACAGGGCAACCTCCGTTGATTTCCGGCCAGACCAGATCGAAGCGACCGCGCGATACCGCGCGCAAGGCGTAATTCGGCAACCTCTTGAGTTCCCCTATTCTATCCCTGATCGGCGGAACTTGCCCAATTTCGAGTACCCGCGCCATCCCGGCCCCCTGTCGAACACCCGTTCATGATGAAATAGTACCTGCAGCGACATTTGGGCGCATGTCACCCTGAGCGAAGCGAAGCATCTATGCATTTCCACTGTTCTCTGTAGTGAAGATCTCGGCGTTATCCGTGGAAATCCGCGGAATCCGTGGCAAAGAATTTGATCTCCTTAGTCCAACTCGGCACCATCGACTACGCCACCGGCCTCCGTCTGCAGGAAAAGCTCGTCGCCCTGCGCAAGGAGGCAAGAATCGGCGACGTTCTCCTGCTTCTCGAACACACGCCGGTAATCACCCTGGGCCGAAATGCAAAAGCCGACAACGTGGTTGCGCCGCCCAAACTCCTCTCCCAGCGCGGCGTCCAGCTGTTTGAGACCAACCGCGGCGGTGACGTCACCTTTCACGGCCCCGGGCAGATCGTCGCCTATCCCATCTTCGACCTGCGCGGATACGCCAATCCGGCCGCAGAACCCTCGTCTTCCCGAAAACATTTGGGCGCCGTCGATTTTGTCCGCCGTCTGGAAGAAGTTCTGATCCGCACCTGCGCCGATTTCGCCATCGAAACCAAACGCATCCCAGGCCTAACCGGCGTCTGGACAAACCCCAGTCCCTTGTCATCCCGAGCGGAGCAGGACGATTCGAAGCATCGTCCGGCGCAGTCGAGGGACCTGCTGCTTGCCGATGCCACCACAAATGCCGAGGCCAAGCTCGCTGCCATCGGCATCCATGTCTCCCGCTCAGTCACCTCGCACGGCTTCGCCCTCAACGTAAACACCGACCTCAGCTTTTTCAATCTGATCATCCCCTGCGGCATCACGGCGAAACCCGTCACGTCAATGCAGCAACAACTTGGCAAAGAACTCGACCTGAACGCCGTTTCCGAATCCGTCTCCCGCAACTTCGGTACCGTCTTCCAAAGCCAGATGCTTTGGGTCGATTCGCTCGAATCCCTCCTCAGCGAAACAATCGGCGTGCCGATGAAGCCGCCCTCCGAGCTCAGAAAGTTGCACAAAGAAGACGACACGACCTGGGCGTGAGGCAATTCCATACCAGGGCAGCCGCCTCGGCCTCCTGAGTATCCATGCCTACGGGATGATCACCAATCTCTGCCCGCCTTGGACCGGCCGTTGCCAAGCGTCCTCGACTTCAGAGAGCGGAACTCGTTCGGTTTCGATGCGGAGCTTGCCGGTCGCGGCGCAGGTCATCACCCGCTGGTTTGCTTCCACAAGCACATTGATGGGTGGAATCCCGGCCGTTCCAAGTATCGTGATGGCCGCACTCCGAAGTACAGCCGCCGGAAGCGAAATGGTCGCCCCGGCGCTTTCGCCAACTTGGACGAGTCGAGTCTCGGGACCTGCGGGCGCAAATTCCGTGCGCACCATGGCTGACAGCAAGGCTTCAGTTGGCTGGCCCCAAACGTAATCGATGATCACATCGAAGTGTTTATTGCCCGCTTCCTTTCTGAATGCTTCGACGAGATTCTGCTTGGGTGCATCGAGCCGGATCGTATGGTCGGCGCCGAGGCCCCTTAGTTCATTCAACGCCTCCTGGTTGCGACCAGCAGCAACCACTTCTCCGGCGCCCAATATCTTAGCGATCTGTACGGCCAGCCTGCCGGTAACCCCGGTTGCTCCAAGAATCAGAACGGTTTCGCCTGGAACCAGTTTTGCTCGGTACGCAATCGTGAGCCACGCCGACACACCCGGATTGGGCAATGCCGCGGCAGTTTCGTCATCCACACCATCGGGAATTGGAAAACAGAAGTTGCGATTCACGACTATGCGCTGCGCCATCGCTCCGTAAGGTCGTCTTGGTCCGCCGAAAAACACCCGGGTGCCATCGTCCAGAGACCCAACCCCGTCGGTGCCGCAGATCGCTGGTAGCTGCTTTGGACTGGCGTAGTGCGATCCACTTGCAATCTGCTTATCCACCGGCTTCAGCGGGGCTGCGCGCACATGGACAATCACCTCGCC
>Ga0209698_10008628_pt1 | contig 10497 bp, 8 predicted proteins | sample LitLauG_LLR_2012_FD_187203 | JGI IMG/M metagenome (GOLD analysis project Ga0209698, IMG submission 187203) | Freshwater sediment microbial communities from Pennsylvania, USA - Little Laurel Run_MetaG_LLR_2012 (SPAdes) (version 2) | ecosystem: Environmental > Aquatic > Freshwater > Creek >... | reverse complement strand
TTCCCAAAGAATCGAAGAGGATACGCTCTTTTAGCTGTGCTGTCCCTCTTCGGTATTTTGGCAACTTTTGCCCGGGGCCCCCTGGTGGGACTGCTCAGCGGTCTCGGATTCGCCTTTTGGACCTTGGGGCACTCCAAAGTCCGGTGGCGGCGTATGGTGCTGATTCTGTCCATTCCCGTGATCCTCTCGGGGCTAGCGCTTTCGTTTGACGGCGTTCGGGGATATCTGCGCTTGGGCGCGGACGTCGCATCCACTTCGATCACCCGAGTCGACGCCTGGCGGGCAGCAGCGTCGATTTTTCGTAGAAATCCTTTTGTCGGTATCGGCTTTTACGGATTCCAGGAGGTCTCTCGTGGGATCGAAGGAGAATCGGATACGCTGCTGCACCCTCATAACGGGTTCTTGAAAGCAATCGTTGAGCAAGGGCTACTTGGTGGTTTCGCTTATTTGCTTTTTCTCGCCAAGTTTGTCAAGACAGCGATGAAGTGCTTGCGAACGAATTCCATGACTCTGGAGACCAAGTGGATCTTGGCGTCGATCAACAGCATCGGAGTCTCTTTGTTCACGGAGGAATTGTTCAACGCGGGTCTCACAATTGGAGGCAGCTCAATTGCGATTCTTTTTGCCACATTACTCGGCCTCCAGGTCTGTATGCTTCGCGGGTTGACGTGGGAGGCCGGTGGGCCCACGTCAGTGCCCTGCCCCCGAGCAAATTAAGATGTGCAATTGAGTAGGCTGCAGAATGGATTCTCTCTCAGTTGAGAAAATATAACCATTTCCTGGTTCAGGCGGCCCGATTGGGAAGTTTGACCTTGGTCAGTAGCGTCCTCGGATTCGCACGCGAGGTTCTGATTGCTCGCGACTTCGGAGCCTCGCACGTGACTGATTCTTATCTTGTCGCGCTCTCTGTCCCGATGCTAATCTACGTACTATTTTTCGGCTCCGGTCTGAATGTTTCTCTTGTCCCGCGCCTGTCGACCCTGCTCAGCCAAGATGCCACAAGAGGCCGGCAAGTGTTTGCCCAGTTCTTGAGTGCAGCGGCCCTGTGGAGCGGCCTTGCATCTTCCATGATTTTTCTCTTTCCTCGAGTTTTTGTGCACGTGTTCGCTCCCGGAATGGCGGCCTCCCCGGTTGCGTTGGGTTTCGTACGTACTTTGGCGCCCCTTTTATTTATATTTGTGATCACCTTTGCCCTGGGAAGTTTCCATTGCGCGAGGGACCGAACATCAAACTGGGCGCTGATCACAGTGGTTCAGAACGTTACACTGGTTGTTGCTTTGCTTTTGTTAGGCCGCATGGGCGGCGCCAAGATATTGCTATTTGGGACCATCGCAGGAGCATTACTTTCTTTCATTGTGCAGGCTCGCGTGGCTCGGCTCGATGGGTTTCGCGAAACTTGGGTAAGTCCCTTTCGCCGTGGCGAGGGCGTGAGTATTCTCGCAAGCATGATACCTTTTGCCTTCGTTTTTGGGCTGGGAGGGGATTATGGGACCGGGCAAGTTGACATTTTTCTTGTCCGTCTCTTTGCTTCTCGCCTTACACCCGGAAGCATTACCCTTCTGGCTCTAGGCAATAAGTTAATGGCGCTGCCGGTTGTCTTCATCGGTGCTGCTTTGGGGCTTGCGCTACTGCCCTCTCTATCTGTTGCGATCGCTAAGGAGAGTTGGGAAAAAGCCTCGCGGGATTTCGCACAGGCGATGTCCTATGCATTTCTTGCTGTTTGTCCCATCGCTGTCATTTATTTCGACCTTGGCGTTCCGATGGCCCGATTGGCGTTCGAGCGAACGGCTCTTACACCGAATCAACTTGAGCAGCTCGGGGCAATCCTAAGGGCGTATGCCGGAGCAGTAATCGGACTCGTCCTCGTGTACATTCTAAATAGCTACCTGGCTGCACTGAGACAGACTCGAGCATTGATCGGTGCGGGAGTTGCAACTGCTGCCATTGATGCGCTGCTGATGGCGGTCTTTTGGCACCGCTACCAGGCGCCTGGGATAGCTGTGGCTATCTCGATCGGTTCGTTCTTTTACTGCATTTTATTGTTGGGATTACTAGCAAAGTTTATACCTCGGGTTGCCCGAGCGGAGTTGTTTGTCCGTGCCGTTATCATCATAATCGGAGCGGTGGGGATGCATTTGGTTTTGATTTTCACTGTCCGCCTGAATGTGTTCACGTCCGCCCCATTGTTCGGTAACGCTGTCCTTCCGATCGTGGCCGGTTTGTTGATGTACGTCACCTGGTTAGTGCTGCATCGCGGTCGACTTCAGCTTACTGTTGTGTCCTTCTAGCGGCAGACGCATCAGGTAAAGGTGTTCTCACGCAAGCCGACAATGGTCGCTCTCGTAAATTTGACTATAGCTACCGATTGAAGATGCTACCCGACGACGAGCCCATCCAAGACGCTCCGATCGTGCGCGCCTCAACCCGCGGCCCAGAGAGCTTGCCATTCTGGAAGACAATTCCGCGTTACGAGCGCGAGTATAGCTTCAAAGACTTCTCGCGAGTTCTTTCTGTCCTGTCGACTAGGACCGCTCCCGACACGGCCGCTGTCGAGCATTTCCCTGCAGCCGAACGAATCTTATTTCGAAGTGGCCGGGAGTGCCTCTTCGTAATTCTGAAGGCACTCAAGCTGCGCGCGCGCGCGCGCGTGGGCGTTCCGCTCTATTGTTGTGGGGCCGTTTTTGAATCCATTGCTGCGGCCGGCTGCGTGCCGGTATTTCTCGACGTGGATCTCAATACATATTCAGTCGATCTCGACTTCCTAGGACGCATCAGGACTTCGTTGGACGTGATAGTAGTCATACATACATTCGGGTATCCCGCAAACCTTTCAGCAGTCCGCGCATGTCTGGGCTCGCACCAAGTACCGATAGTCGAGGATTGTGCGCAAGCACTTTTCAGTGAGAGCGAGGGTCATTTTGTCGGTACCCAAACGCAGGCGTCATTTTTCAGTTTTGGTCTTCACAAGCCGGCGGCAGTCGGCGGGGGAGGTTTGGCAGTGTTTAATGATCCCGACCTTGCACAAAGTGCAGCTCGCGAGTCATGCCAGTTGACCTCCGAGAGTGTGGGGCGTGAACTCAGGCACGTGCTGATTTGTTGGGCACGGTCGCTCGCGTACTGTAGACCTATCTATGGAGCGCTCTTAGCCTCAGCGCTAGGGCGGTTCCGTGATCGGCAGGCAAGCTGTGTCGGCAAGGATGGCACGCTCGAGGAGGTGAAGGCGTATTCCCCCGCGAGAATGCGATGGAGCGATCAGACTTTGCTTGAGAGTCGAATTGGACGGTTTCGAGATGAGCTTCCCGCTCTTTCACGAAACACGCAATTCCTCCGCTCCGCTCTCCAGAATGCCTCGCTAGAAATTCCCGCCGAGCCATCACACGGAGTATGGAATCATTTCCTTCTGCCAGTGCGGTATGGCAATGCGAATCGGCGGACTGTGGGTCGCCAACTCCTTAGGCGATTTCGAGTGGATACAGGTCCGTTGTACCGTAACTGCATCGTAGATGCTCGGCGGTTCGGTTATACGGGCGAGTGTCCTAAAGCCGAAGAGGCCGCGCAGACGGTGTGCACGGTGCCCAATCATGCGTGCCTCTCGGCATCTCAGATCGAGTTTATTGGCGAGGCTTTACGAAGGAGTGCAGAAATCGCGTGAGAGATCAAAGAAATTTCGACGTTGGCGTTGCGCCTCAGGCCTCGTTGCCCGGGCCGGGAAGACGGGCATGCTACTCGGTCAGGAACTGAAAGAGCAATGCCCACTCTGTTCTGGGCGCAAGCCATTGATCATCCTCGAAGGGATGAGCAGAAGCTTGGTGAAGTGTTCCCACTGCGGAGTAGCCTACCTGTGCCCGCAGCCACCCGAGAGTGAGCGAGTCGATTTTTTTTCCGAGGAATACATTTCGACCGATGAGGATGTGGAAGTGCGCTTCGGTACCCGTCCTCAGAAAAGTCTTTCGAAAGTTGCTCGATACATCCACAAACGAAAAATACACGGCAGGATTCTTGACCTCGGGTGTGCGGGCGGCCATTTTTTAGATGCTTTTTTTCACGCGCCTGACTGGGATAAATGGGGAGTGGACCTTTCAAAGTTTGCGGCCCAAACAGCAATGACCAAGTCGATTCGCATGCATACGGGCGATATTCATTCCGCTTCCTTGCCGCCTTTCTCGTTTGACGTCGTGACCGTCCTGGATACTTTTTACTATTTCCCCCAGCCGCGGCGAGAGCTAGAGGCCATTCGAAAAATTCTGAAACCGGACGGCCTGCTTGTCCTGGTCCTGACCTCCGCGAGGAGTCACATTTGGCGAAATACCGGATGGAGAACTAGAGTGCTTGGAGGCTCCCAAGGCTCGCTATTTGAGAGCCACCACGTGTTTTTCTACGACCCGCCCGCGATACGGGACACTCTCAGCCGTTCTGGCTTTCGTATCGATTCCATTCATCCGTTGCCTGCCATCGACCAGGGAAGTTTTCTCCGCAATGGACTCGCAGCTGGATACTTCGCGATGTCGGTCGCCGGGTGGTGCCTCTCGGGTGCTCGGCTAATGCTCGGCCCACGATTCTTCGTTGCCGCGTCACCGTGAGAAACCATGACTGTCCTCTGTGCCTTAAAGGGCGCTGGGGTCGCAATGAGCGGAACAAAGTCTGAGACACATATGAATATCAAACCCCTCGAGGCTATGATTCCGTTTCATCGCGCATCGCTCGGTGAGGAAGAGGTTCAAGCCGTCGTCGACGTAATCCGCTCCGGCTGGCTCACGATGGGAGCGAAGACGTTTGAGTTCGAGAAGGAATTCGCGAAATACGTTGGGGCGCGACATGCCGTGGCTGTTTGTTCAGGAACGGCCGCGCTTCACGTGGCCCTAGAAGCCGCCGCGCTAAGATCTGGAGACGAGGTACTGATCCCTGCCACGACATTCACGGCGACGGGCGAGGCTGTCACTTACGTAGGGGGGCGCCCTGTCCTGGTTGATATCGACCCCATCACGTTGAATATTGAGGTCTCTGCAGCAAAGAGAACAATTTCGCCGCGGACGCGCGCTCTAATCCCGGTTCACATGGCGGGCCAGCCATGCGATCTAGACGAGCTCCATTCATTTGCACAGAAATACAAACTGCACGTTATTGAAGATGCCGCACACGCTCTTCCATCCGAGTACCGAGGCCGGCGGGTTGGAAGTCTCAGCGAGCTGACAGCATTCAGCTTTTATGCAACAAAAACCCTGACGACCGGCGAGGGGGGGATGGTCACCACTGACAACGATGATTATGCTGCCCGGATGCGCCTGATGCGATTGCACGGAATTGCAGGTGACGCATGGAAACGTTATGGAAAGAATGGATCGTGGTACTACGAGGTGATGGAGGCCGGATACAAATATAATCCTACGGACCTGCAGGCCGCCCTTGGGCTGGTCCAATTGGCCAAATGCGATGATCTGAATCAGGCCCGGCACCGCGTCGCCGAACGGTATACATCCGCCTTCAAAGATGTAAGTATGCTTGAGACTCCTACGATCAAATCTGATCGAGTGACCTCCTGGCATCTCTACATCCTCCGACTGCGCCTCGAACAGCTGCGGATCGACAGGAATGGTTTCATAAACGAGCTCAAAGAGCGCGGAATCGGCTCGAGTGTCCACTTCATTCCTTTGCACCTGCATCCTTATTACCAGAGGGCGTATGGGTACCGAAGAGGGGATTTTCCTGTCGCAGAGGCGCAGTTCGAGCGGTGTCTCTCTCTTCCGATCTATCCGAGCATGAGTCACACAGAGGTGGACTACGTCATTGACACTGTCATCAAAATTTCAACGGCCGCGAAGCGATAGGGAAACGATTGTGCAGTCATCCGACCGCGACCCACATCACAGGTGGTTACAGCAATATTCTGCAGAAGCGATGAGGCAAATAGAGGAAGCAAATAATCGTTTTTATCGTATAGTTGGGAAGCGGTCGATCGACGTTGCCGCGTCCTTGGCGGGCCTTGTTGCACTGTCGCCGGTGTTGATCGCAGTCAGCCTCTTGGTTAAGTGCACGTCACCAGGTCCAATCTTATATTGGCAGGACCGTGTAGGGCGAGGAGGAAAAGTGTTCCGAATCGCCAAATTTCGATCGATGGTAGCCGGGGCCGACAAAAAAGGACCAAGTATCACTTCGTCTGGGGATGCTCGAGTAACTCGCTTCGGAGCAATGCTACGCAAATTCAAGATCGATGAGCTACCTCAGTTGTGGAACGTCCTGTTGGGAGAAATGAGTCTCGTTGGACCGCGCCCCGAACTGCCTCAGTATGTTGCAAATTACACGCGCGAGCAGGGGCGTGTTTTCTGCGTGCGTCCCGGCATTACGGATATCGCTTCGATCTGTTATCGGCATGAAGAAGAAATCCTTGGCCAGAGCGAAAACCCGGAAGAGTATTACCGAAACGTGGTTCTACCTCACAAACTGGAATTGAACCTGCAGTACATCAAAGAGTTGTCTCTGTTTTTCGATGTGAAATTAATTTGTCTAACGATAAAGTCTCTCTTCGTCTAGCCTCGAGCACAAATCACGAGTGTTTGTCGAAGGATAGCCTCATCAGGTTTTCGCGGGTACTTTTGCAATCAGGAGCAGCGCTAGTAAGTTACGTTACACCTTCTTTTTCGAATTGGCCGTGAGGCTCAACGAGACCGAGAAGCTAGGTTAGGGTTTGGCCCGTTGTCGCATTCCCAGCAAAAAGGAAAGTTCAGGAGAGACAGATGCCATACGACGCATACTCAAGAACGAATCAACAGATTCTCGAAGGAACTGTTGTTGGAATCTCGTTTTATTTGGCGTTCTTGATCCGGTACGAAGGCACAATACCCCCCTACCACATGTATCAGTTTTGGGCGCTTTTTGTGCCAGTTATCGCAGGACGTTTGTTGACAAACTACATGTTTGGCTTATCCCGGATTCAGTGGCGGTATGTCGGCTTTGGCGATGTTCTCAGTACGAGTCGAGCTTATCTCGCGTTCTCTGCCGTTCTACTGATGCTCCGGTTCTTCCTTCCCGAGCGGGCGGGGATCGTTCGAATTCCTGCCAGCGTGATCTCAATTGAACTCCTGTTTTCCATATTTGGCGCGATAGGCGTCCGGTTCGCTCGCCGACACGTATATGAAATCCAATCCAAACAGGCTCCTTCTACGAAGACCGAAGGACCGCGGAGATTGCTCTTGATCGGAGCTGGCATGATGGGAGCGAATGCCGCAAAAGAGATGGCGTCGGATTCTTCGGTCCAAATCGTAGGTTTCCTGGACGACGACCGACGCAAACTTGGATGTATTATTTCAGGCGTAAAAGTTTTGGGGCCCACCTCCGAACTACCGGAGATCGTTCGGACGGAGAGTGTGGACGCGGTTTTGGTGTGTATCGCACCCAGCGCCCGAGGGTCGTTCAACCGTCTAGTGGCACTCCTTGACGGATTGCCGGTGACCAGCAAGTTTGTCCCAACAATTACCGAGATTCTTGAGTCTAAAGATGGCCTACACCTCACACTTGGGCATTCTGAGGCAGGAGGGAATGGCGATGCGGTAAAAATTGCGTCGCGGCAAGCACCGCTTCTGCCACGACATTCTGAAATTACGAACAAGAGCGTTCTGATCACCGGTGGGGCGGGCTTCATCGGTTCGACGTTGGCGGAGCGACTCGCTAAGAACAATGAGGTAGTACTCTTGGATCGTTTCTTCCGAGACCAGCCCGTTGCTTTCACATCTCTTCACCGCAACCCGAATGTTCGCATGGTTGAGGCTGACATTCTTGACGGCCCGGAGGTGGCAGATTTGGCAAGGAAAGCGGATATCGTAATCCACGCAGCAGCCATTGTTGGCGTTGGCCGGGTTTGCAGCTACCCGCGCGAGACGTTGGAGACGAATTTTACGGGTACATCACGCATACTAAAGGCACTAGATAAGAGTTCACGTCTCGAAAGGTTCGTCTATTTTTCGACGAGCGAAGTTTTTGGGGTAAACTCATTTCGAGTCCATGAGGATACTCCGACCGCGGTCGGACCGGCTGCAGAGGCTCGGTGGAGTTACGCCATCGCCAAACTGGCCGGCGAACATCTGGTAAAAGCCTATCACCGTCAAGGAGGAATGCCGGTCGTGACAGTGAGGCCCTTCAATGTTTTTGGGCCTAGGCGTCTAGGGTCTCACGCCATTCTAGGATTTGTTCTCAATTCCTTAATGGGGAATCCGATTGAAGTTCATGGTGATGGGTCGCAGATTCGTTCGTGGTGTTTCATCGAGGATTTTTGCGACGCGATGATCGAAATGATCGCTCGTCCGAAAGCGGTTGGCGAAGATTTCAATATTGGCAACCCGCAGAATACAGTGACGATTCTTCAGCTCGCGCAGGAGGTAATTCGGGTGACAGGTAAACCCGTGCCGCTAAAGCTTACGGAGCCGCCGTTTCCAGATATCGAGATCCGAGTCCCCTCGCTGGAGAAAGCCCGCCAGATCCTCGACTACCAGCCGCACTTTGACCTCCGGCAGGGTTTAGAACTCACAACGGAATGGTACCGGGAACACTTGGATTTTTTTGAGACGAAATTGTCGCGCTCCGCCGTGGCGTCTCGAAGTCATTAGGGGTTGCAGGGGGCTCTCGAATATGCTCTCTTGAATATCCATTTGTGTCCTTTGGCCATGAACTCGCCCTGCTCAGAACTGACATGAGCCTCGCTTTTCTATTACAAGGAGGAACGAGGGCATGGAATGAGCCAAGGACGGTATGCAGTTGAAAACGAACAAGTGAGACTGACTTCTTAATGAGCGTGCGACAGAATGGAGTAGAGTTCGGAGGAGAAAAAACCACTGCTTACCGAGGAGCGCGGATCACAGGACACGCGTCATGCCGCCGTAGAAAGTAGTTCGGTAGGCTACAAGCAATGCCGACCGGGCCGGTCGAGGAGGTTGCTCAGAGGTGATGCTGTTGTCGGCAAATTAATCGCTGGCACAAAAGATCCTGAAATGGTCCTATTGTTTTGCCCGAATTGAAAAGATGAGCAAGTTGTGCCGGAGTCTTCAGGCTTGGCGGGGAGGAGAATTTGGATGCATTCACGAACGAAGGTAGTGACGGCGAGCAGAGGTTGGGGATTATCTCTCGATGGCTGGGCTGTTCTGGTGGCACTCGTCCTCGCTTTACTGGTGCGCCTTGGAATTTTCAGGCATGTACCCTGGTAACGTCTATATAAGCTTCTAGGTCATTATAGGAGATTAAACTTGAGAGAAGCGATTGAAGTACCTCAAACTCATTCCTTCCAACAGGTGCCCCGCTTCATCCGGGTTATTCCAGGCGTGCTGCTTCTTGCAGCAGTCGGCTATGCGGGCAAACTGCTTGAACAAAACGTGGGCGCCTACTCAAAGGTGCATCACTGGACCATTCCGAACATCGAATACGTTCTGTGGGCCATCGTCCTCGGTCTCCTGATTTCAAATACCATTGGTGTCCCTGAAATATTTCGGGCAGGCGTTGCAACCTATGAGTTTTGGCTCAAGGTCGGAATCGTACTCTTGGGTTCCCGATTTCTGCTCGGCGATGTACTCAAGCTCGGTGGCGTAAGCTTGGTTCTGGTTGCCCTCGAACTGCTAGTCGCTATTTCGTTCATGACTTTTCTTGGCCGCGCCTTTGGCCTTCGTCCAAAGCTCACATCTCTACTCGCTGTGGGCTCAGCTATTTGCGGCGTGAGCGCAATCATCGCCACACAGGGGGCAATCGAAGCGGACGAGGAAGATTCCTCCTTTGCCATTGCGGCGATACTTGCACTCGGCGCGCTGGCTCTTTTTACGTTCCCCCTCATTGGCCACGCGCTGCATTTAAGTGATCGCGCGTATGGCCTTTGGGCAGGTCTTGCCGTGGACAATACCGCCGAAGCGACAGCGGCAGGCGCCTTGTATTCGGATGCGGCTGGGAAGCTTGCGGTCCTTGCCAAGACCACACGCAACGCCATGATCGGATTTGTCGTTCTTGGTTACGCAATTTATTGGGCCGGACGAGGGGAAGCGAGCACGATTGGCAATAAGACGGCGTTTCTTTGGCAGAAATTCCCAAAATTTGTTCTCGGTTTCCTCCTGATTTCTGTGCTTGCCACCTACCAATTTTTCTCGAAGGATCAGATAACCGGACTTGCCAATCTTTCGCGTTGGGCCTTCCTTCTAACGTTTGCAGGCGTTGGCCTGCGCACGAACTTTCGCGTAATGCGGAATCAAGGCCTCAAGCCCTTCGCCGTGGGGGCCATCGGCGAAGTGGTGATTGCTTTCTTCACCCTCGCCATGGTTGCAGGCCCAGAAAAGTTCTTCGGCTGGTACGCCGCAACGGAAATGGAATTAGGAAGTGGAGGACAGGACAGTCGAAGCAAAACGGCGCTTTCTCCGTCCCACTGCAATCGGGCTAGTTCCTGCTGTATGCCCGGCATCGGATCAACTTGGGTCCAAGTATATGTCTCTCCACGCTTTTCACTGCGCGACGTTGCTCTTCCGGAATCGCGTG
>Ga0209698_10008627_pt1 | contig 10498 bp, 8 predicted proteins | sample LitLauG_LLR_2012_FD_187203 | JGI IMG/M metagenome (GOLD analysis project Ga0209698, IMG submission 187203) | Freshwater sediment microbial communities from Pennsylvania, USA - Little Laurel Run_MetaG_LLR_2012 (SPAdes) (version 2) | ecosystem: Environmental > Aquatic > Freshwater > Creek >... | reverse complement strand
CTCAGAAGTACGACGGGAAGAACCTCAGGCTGGTACCACCCGCAGGCTCATGTCGACTGCCTGCGGGGAATGGGTCAGAAGCCCAACGGAAATAAAATCTACGCCGGTTTCGGCGAAGGCGCGGACGTTGTCCAGGCGAATCCCGCCGGAGCATTCGAGCGGGAGGCGGCGGCCGTCCCGCAGCGCATCGGGCTGGGAACAGCGCTCGACGGCGCTGCGCACATCGGCGGCCGACATGTTATCCAGAAGAATCGCCTCGGCGCCGTTGGCCAGCGCCAGTTCCAGTTCTGCCAGGCCGCGGACCTCGACCTCGATGATCTGCGAACCGCGGCGATTACGGTGCGCGCGCTCCAGGGCAGGGGTGATCCCACCGGCCAGGGCGATGTGATTGTTCTTGATCAGCACTCCGTCGGACAGGTCCAGGCGGTGATTCTGCCCGCCGCCGCAACGGACCGCATATTTGTCGATCGCGCGCAGGCCAGGCGCGGTTTTTCTGGTATCAAGAATTCGCGCGTGGGTGCCGGCGACGAATTCAACAAAATGGCGCGTCAGCGTGGCGATGCCGCTCATACGCTGCAAAAAATTCAGGATGACCCGTTCGCAGGAAAGAATGACCCGGGCGTTGTGGCGGATCACCGCGACCGACTGTCCCGGCCGCAAACGTACGCCATCAAAGATCTCAGGATGCGTGGTAACTTCGTAGTGTGCCGTGACGGCGCCGTCGATCGCGGCATAAACATCGAGAATGCGTGCCACACAGCCGATCCCGGCCAGAATGCAGTCCTGCTTGGCAATGATCGTCGCCGAGGCGCGCTGGTTCGCGTCCACACACGCATAGCTAGTGGCGTCACGCGTCGCCCGGTCTTCCAGCAGTGCGTTCTCCAGAATCGCGGTAAGCCGTCGACTATTCCAATCCATATCGTAGAGACGTTGCTTGCAACGTCTCTCTCGCCATCGTTCGAAAATGCTGCCAGCAGAGACGTAGCAAGCTACGTCTCTACGACTAAGAGCAGCCCAACTCTTTCATCTTGCTCAACGTCTTTTCACGCAGCACTGCCAGTTCCTGCTGCTGCTTGCGAAGGTTCTCCACCACGCTTGCCGGAGCCTTGGCCATGAACTGCGGGTTTCCGAGTTGCTTTTGTCCGCTGGCAGTTCCCTTCTCGATCTTCTCCAGTTCCTTTTTCAGCCGCTCGCATTCAGCGGCCACGTCGATCTTGCGCTCGAACACCACGTGCACGTCGAACCGTGCCGTGCTGCGTGCACCAGCGCGATTGGTGAGCGAGCTTTCCACAAATGTAATCTTCTCAACGTTCGCCAGTCGCTCGACCGAGCCTTGATTGTGCTCAATCATCGCGCGAATCTCGGATTCATGAGCGAACACCTCGATCGGCACTTTCACCTTGGGCTCGACTTTGAGTTCCGCCCTCAGGTTGCGCACCGCGACGATCAAATCCTGCAGGATCGCCATCTCAGTCTCTGCCGCGAGGTCGAACTGCTGTTCATCTGCCTGCGGAAATCCGGCCAGCGCGATCGACTTCAGCGGTGGCTTGCCCTCGTACATCGCCTGCCAGATTTCTTCCGTGATAAACGGCATGATGGGATGGAGCAAACGCAAGGATGCATCGAACAAGTTCACCAGATTCGCGCACGCTGTCCGCGCCGCACTCTTGTCCGCTCCCTCTTCATGATTCAGCCGCGGCTTGATCAACTCCAGATACCAGTCGCAGAGTTCGCCCCAAAAAAAATCGTAGATCCGATTCGCGGCTTCGTGGAACCGGTAAGTGGCGAGCGCGTCGTTCACATCAGCAGCCACCCGATTGAACCGCGAAAGAATCCACCGGTCTTCGAGCGTGGCAACGCGGAATCCTGCGACACCACGCGTGTGGGGCGGACACTCCTGTCCGCCACCGGGCCGCAGGCCCGGCTCGATCCTGTCCACATTCATGAACATGAACCGCGCCGCGTTCCAGATCTTGTTGGCAAAGGCGCGGTAGCCGTCGGTGCGACTCTCGTTGAAGGCAATGTCCGTCCCTGGCGCAGCCATCGCGGCCAGAGTGAACCGCGTCGCGTCGGTCCCAAAGCGCTCAATAACCTCCAGGGGATCGACCACGTTGCCCTTCGTCTTCGACATCTTCTGGCGTTCGGCATCGCGCACCAGCGCGTGAATGTAGACCTGGCGAAAAGGCACGCTGTCGTTCTTCTTGTCACCCCAGCCGCTGGCCTTCTTGATCGCCGCATCCTGCTCGTGTCCCTGCATGAAGTGGCAGCCGAACATGATCATGCGCGCGACCCAGAAGAACAGAATCTCGTACGCCGTGATCAGCAGCGTCGTCGGATAGAACACTGCCTGATCCCGCGTCTTCTCAGGCCATCCCAGCGTGGTGAACGGCAACAATCCCGAGGAGAACCAAGTGTCGAGCACGTCGGGAACCTGTTCCAGCTTCGCGCCTCCGCACTTCGTGCACTTCGATGGCGCTTCGCGCGCCACGATGATTTCCTTGCATGCGTCATCACCGCACGTCCAGGCCGGAATGCGATGGCCCCACCACAACTGCCGCGAGATGCACCAGTCGTAGATGTTGTTCATCCAGTTCAGATAAACCTGGCGGTGATTGTCGGGGACGATGGTGATCTCGCCGCTTTCCACGGCTTCTTTGGCGCGCTCGGCCAGCGGCTTGATCTTGATGAACCATTGTTCCGACAAACGCGGCTCCACCGCAGTTCCGCAGCGGTCGCACTTGCCCAGAGCGAGCGTGTAGTCCTTCTCCCCAACCAGAAATCCCTGTTCCTGCAAATCGTGCAGCACCCGCTTGCGCGCCTCGAAGCGATCGAGGCCCGCGTACGGCCCGGCATTCTGGTTCATGTGCGCGTGCTCGTCCATCACGTTGATCTGGAGCAAATTGTGGCGCAACCCGGCCTGGAAATCGTTGGGGTCATGCGCCGGAGTAACCTTCACGGCGCCCGTGCCAAACTCCGGCTGCGCCAGTTCGTCGGTGATAATGGGAATCTCGCGCTTCATCAGCGGCAGCAAAACATACTTCCCATGCAAGTGCGTGTAACGCTCGTCGGCCGCGTTAACCGCGATCGCGGTATCGCCCAGCATCGTCTCCGGCCGCGTAGTCGCGACCGTGATGAACTCGGAGGTCCCAATCACCGGGTAGCGAATCTCCCACAATTTCCCCGCCACATCTTCGTGCTTCACTTCGAGATCGGAGATCGCGGTTTCGTGCCACGGGCACCAGTTCACAATGTAGTTGCCGCGATAGATCAGTCCTTCCTCATACAGTCGGACGAACACCTCGCGCACCGCGCGCGAAAGATTCTCGTCCATGGTGAAGTACTCGCGGTCCCAGTCAACGGAGACGCCCAGCCGTTTCATCTGGTCAAGAATCGCGCCACCGTAGAGCTTCTTCCATTCCCAGACGCGCTCAATGAACTTCTCGCGTCCCAGGTCGCGGCGTTTCTTGCCCTCTTTGGCCAGATCGCGCTCGACCATCATCTGCGTGGCAATGCCGGCGTGGTCCGTCCCCGGGAGCCACAGCGTGATGAATCCGCGCATGCGATGCCAGCGCACGATGATATCCATCTGCGTCTGGTTGAGCATATGGCCCATGTGCAGACGTCCGGTCACGTTGGGCGGGGGAAGAAGGAGGGTGAACACCGGCCGAGTCTCGCCTGGCGGAGGCGTGGGCACGGAGAAAAGTTTTTCTTTAATCCAGTAGTCGGCCCAGCGCATTTCAATCGCGCCCGGCTCGTAGGCTTTGGGCAGTTCGTGCGGCATCTTTATGTGCGATGGCGGGATCCGGCACAGGAGAATCCGCCAGCGGAAGAGTGATCTCTGATCTTACAGGCGATAGAAAAGAAGGGTCAAACAGGACGAGGGGATAGTGTGTGCGTGCTGCAACATTGTACACACCCCCGTTCTCCACGTTGAGAAATCCCCTGTATTCATGCCAATTCCAGCGTCATGACATGCGTTTCACCCGCGTCATTCCAGCGTTTCCGCGACATCGCATATCGACCCAAATGACAGGGGCCTCGCGTTTCACCCCGCGTCAAATGCGGGGATGCGCTGACCCTGAAAAAAGCTACGTAGTTGCCAGGCAATGGATGTTCTTGCCTGATGGTGAGGGTTATTCAACAGGAGTCGCACCCGATAGCATCACGTGGATCCAGTTGAAGGATTCCGGCAACCAGGTGGTAAGAAATAGCCCCTTTGCGTCAGCTTGCCAGGCGATTGCGCTCAGAACCCAACGGTAATCGACACGGATGTTTCACCACTGGGACCTGAGGGTATTCAACTCTTTCGTTAAGGAGCGCGTTTTCCGAGCAAGAATGTAAGCTCTTCGGCTCTGGTACTCCACTTCAGGGGGATAAGGATCTCGCTCGATGATCTCTTCAATTGCAAACCCCGCAGCCTCTACATAACGTCGGATCACCTGTGGCTGAAAAAGAAAGAAATCCATCGAGATAGACCGCCCCCACAACTCATCCTCGTGAAGGGTTTCGTCGCCGGAATGAAATGCCAGCAACAGCAGCCCGGCCGGTTTAAGTACTCTCTGCATTTCCCAAAAGACCGAGGGCAGCAGTGTTTTGGGAATGTTGACGATGGCATAGAACGCGGCAATTCCTGCAAGTGTTCCATCGGGAAGGTCCAGGGACATCATATTTCCTTCCCGAAAGGAGATGTCTGGGTTGAATCGTCGTGCCTGCTCCAACATGCGCGGAGAAAGATCCAGGCCGAAAACGGTTGCGTCGGCATCGCGCAAGTATCGGGCGACCTGACCGGGCCCACAGCCCATGTCACATACCTCGCCTCGTCCCATGATTCTAGCGGCAAAACGATCGAGCAGTTCTCGGTCAAGCGGCTTGTGCTTAAGTTCGTTGAAAATTCGGCGTGCATACTCGTCCGCGAGCCGATCATAACTTTCACGAATCGATTGTGTCATGTTGTCATTCATGTAGTTTCGCTGGATGGCACCGAGAGAGCGCCAGCAGTAATTGTGCCATCGGTCTTATAGACGAGTTGCTCATTTGACGGGCAATTCGGAAGTAGTCTACAACCGGGAGCCAAGTTGGGAGACGAGTCTCGATAATCTACGTAACCAGGCGATAGATGGGACGAGAGGTGACAAAGAGTGCTTCCGGTACACCGTTACTTTTCTGCCACGAAGCGGTAGCCTTTTCCCCCAATCAGGGTCTGGATGAAGGGATGAAGCGTGGCTGATCGGGATCTTCTTTGAGAGCTTGACGCACTTTCGGATGGCGGTATTGATACCGCGCTCGGTATCCGGGAAAACATCTTTGCCCCACAGTCCCTCGATAATCTCCTGTCGGCTCACTACCTGCCCGTTTCTTACCAGCTGCAGGATTAGCAATTCCATGGGAATGCGAGCTTCAGCGGACGATCATGGCGTCTCGATTCAAAACGGGAGATATCCATCTGGAGATCACCGAACTTGTAGGTGGGCGCGGTCACGAAACTCCAATGATTCCGCTAGAAACTTAGGGTAGCTAAAAAAGCTATGTCGCAAACTGCAAGACGCGCAACAGGTTCACGAAGCGGGGTTCATTGCGTAACCAATCGAGTCCGTCCGTACAACGCCATACCAACTCAGCGATACCCGCCTTGGGAGCCGCGAAGCTGGAGTCCGTCTCAATAGCTTGGCGGAAATATTCTGCACCCTTCTCATATCCATCCAATGTGCGCAAACTCCAGTAATAGCTCCCCTTCAAATAAGCTTCGTACGCCACGGGATCGACCTCGGCAACGGATGTAAGTTGATTTAGCTCCTCCGGCGTCAACTTAAGTCTAATTTCATTAGTCACAGCGCGTGCGATTTCGGACTCGATAACCAGCAGGTCCCTGAGGCTCCTCTCGTAGCTTTCTGCCCACAGATGTATATCCATCTCTGCATCGATGAGTTTGACGGAAATGCGGACGCGATCGCCGAACCGCTGGATAGTGCCTTCTATCAGATTCCTGACGCCCAACTCGCGCGCGATCTCGGGAAGGGGCTTACGAATGCCCTTGTACTGCATGGCTGTCGTTCGCGAAGTTACAGAGAGCCCACTAATCTTGGCCAAGGTGGTTGTCAGTGCGTCCGTCAGGCCGTTCGCCAAGTATTCCTGCTCAGGGTCTCGTGAAAGATTTTCTAATGGCAGCACGGCCAAAGACTTTCTTACCTCGTGTCGTTGAGGAATCGTCTCAAGCTCGGCTACGAGCCCATAACCCAGTGTCGAGACTTCATTCGCGGGAACCGGACGTGCAGCAACAAGGATTTCCGCGGACGCTGCCGTTCCGTTCCCCTCCGTCCTAAGGGCGTCAGGCACAAACCTGTAACCCTTACGTGAAACCGTTTGTATGAACCGTGGCCGCTCCACGTCCTCCCGCAGCGCCGTCCGAATCTTGCGAATGGCGGTGTTAATGCCGTGTTCGGTGTCGACGAAGAAATCCTTGCCCCAGAGGCGGTCGACGATTTCCTCGCGGGTGACGACGCTACCTTGCCGCTCCAGAAGAAGGATCAGCAGCTCCATGGGGATGCGCTCTAGGGAAATGCGCTTGCTTTTCTGGGCGCGTCCCTGGCGGCGCAACTCGAAGCTGGCGCAATCGAGCTGAAATTCAGCGAATCTGTACCGCGACTCAGACATACCGCCCCATAACTGAGGCACAAAACTATAGCATTGCCGGGGCCGCGTACGTAAGGACTTTTGGCGTCAATTGGTTAGAGCTTCAGGTTTCTTCACCCAATCTTCACATCGCCGTCCTTGCGATTTTTGCGCATCCGCGACAGGATGCGGCCAGGAGAAGTTCTCTACGTGTGAACTCTTCGAACAAGGAGATGATTTATGAGAACAATTTCCAAGATGCTCCGTGCAGGGCTGGGCTTCCTTTTGATAGGAGTCCTTTGACCGCGATGGCCGCCGCCCAGTGCGGCACTCCGACAGCAAAGCTTCATAAGCAGCCTTGCGGCGCAACGTCCGACCCGAGTTTTTGGCCGAGCACAAGGCCGCGAAACTGCTGCGCCATCGGGCAACAAGTGCGCGTCGGAGAGGGACTATGAGCAAAGAAGCTTCCTGGAGGCGGCTCTTGATTTCTAGTACCAGATTGATCCTCGTGTTGTTCCTGAGTCTACCCGCAACGCTCTGTGCTCAGAAGCAGCAAGCCTCGTGGTCCGACCTCCGTGGCTTGCGGGCTGGCCAAGGGATTGAGCTGATCGAAACCAGCATGAAGCGCCACGGCGGAGAATTTGTCAGCGTCTCGGATGAAACGCTCGCCCTGCAAGAAAAGGGCTCCGACGTCTCCCTAAAACGCGAGGACATCGTCCGCGTCTCGACATCCTCTGGCCCCAAGCGCGGCGAGCATGCCGTCATCGGTCTTGTAGTTGGCGGAGGCATTGGTGCGGCGATTGGCGCCTTAGCCGGTTCGAGCCACGGTTTCTTGGGGGGATCTTCGCGCGGAATCGCGGCCCTCGTTGGCATTGTGATTGGCGCCCCAAGCGGGGCCCTGGTTGGCGCCGTGATCCCCGCTCACACGACCGTCTATCGCGCAGCACCGGTCGCATCCCACCAGACGACGGCCCGTTAGATGGTGTGATTTTGATTCTGAGAGGAGGATGGTGCTCCGGCAGCAATCCGCGCGCACAACGAGGACATCATGGCCCAGAAGTGTTTCTGGTGTGGAATCGTAATTGTCGCTCTCACTGTGGGCCTCGCTGTGCCCGCCAAGGCCGTCGACCCCGAGGGGGTTTTGATCATAATTGCAGCGACTGCGGTGGCTGCGGCGATTACGGTCGTAACCCTCGACAGCGTGCACCATAGGCGCAAGAAAATAGTAGTCACTGGCTGTGTTATTGCGGGAGAGAAGGGAATGACTCTCACCGACGACGAGGACAGGAAAATCTGGTTCATCTCCGGCAATACTCCCGGTATTAAACCAGGCGATCGGATGACGTTGCAGGGCAAGAAAGTGAAGGGCCCCGACAAGACTCGTGTCTGGGAAGCAAGAGAAGTGATCAAGGACTTCGGCGTCTGTCAGGGAACGGAATGAAAGGATAAAAGGAGAGTTTTATGAATATAAAGGTCCCAGCTGTTTTGATTGGTTTCGCATTGCTGAGCACTTTGACCCTTGCTCAGACCGTAACCCCCGACTCGACGAAATCAGGTGCGCCATCCGTTAGAATTTGGGGCGGCGGCGACAGTGGATTCTTAGCAAAGTTTTCAAGCCACTCTCAGATCAACGACTCAAATGTGTTCCAATCCACGGAGGGCAACATCGGAATTGGAACCGCCACGCCGATCGTTCCCTTACACGTGTACAGTAACAATCCTGTCGGGCCGCCGGGACAGGGCCCCATCACTATGTGGGTGGAATCGGGTGCTGATAACGCCCAAGGGGCTATCTATGCAGTTGCCAGCTCCCCAGTGGGTGGGTTCGCAGTAAACGGCGAAGCCTATTTCGGCAACGGAACCGGGGGAATTTTCCAAGGGCCCGGGGGTGGAGTAATAGGGGCCACCGGCAACGCGACGAATTTCGCGGCCGGAGTCAACGGCACCGCCAATGCGACAACTGGTCCCGCTGTTGGCGTCTTTGGGCAAAACTATAGCTCCGATGGGCTCGCAGGACTATTCATTAACCGTGCCGCTGGCAATATCATCGAAGGCAGAGTTAACACCGTGGATCTCACGGTGTTCCGGGTCGATGGCACGGGCCGCGTTTTTGCCGATGGTGGTTTTCAGCCCAACGGTGCGGATTTTGCGGAGTCCATGGCCGTTACCGGAGACCGCAGTAACTATACCGCAGGGGATTTGCTCGTGATCGACCCTTCTGCGAAACGTCACCTAGGTTTGGCACAGCAGCGCTATTCCACGCTGGTCGCCGGAATCTACTCAACGAAGCCGGGTATGTTGGGCAGCACACGCAAGCTGGACGAAGCTTCGGCGAAAGATGAAATTCCCCTCGCTGTAGTTGGCATCGTACCCTGCAAGGTCACTGCCGAGAACGGCCCGATCCAAGCCGGAGATTTATTGGTAGCTTCATCAACACCCGGTCAGGCCATGAAGGGAACGGACCGCAGCAGGATGTTGGGCGCTGTGGTGGGGAAGGCACTCGAACCGCTTTTTCAGGGGAGTGGTGTCATTCAAGTGTTGGTCACGCTGCAATAGTCGGCCTAGGAAAGCGTGCCCCGACAGGGGCATTAGCAGCCTACGGCGTGGAAGGCGTTGGTGACACACCAACCAGTTGCGCCAGCGCCTCCCAATGCCTCGGGTGGGGTCGATAGCCCTCGCGCAGGCGGCCAGCGTACCACCGCGAAACAGAGATGTGTCGAGCGATGGCTGACGCTGACAGCGAGGCGAGAAGCGGTTGAATCTTCTCTGCATAGAACTTTTCCGTCAGGCATGCTGGCTGGTCCGACGCCTTCCACGCATGCTGTGCCAGGGCATTTTGACGCTGCGTGTTTGCCCGCTTCAGCTGAGCTCCAGGACCGTTAGCTGTTTGGCGTCCGACGCGCGCAGCATCGATAAGACGTTCAGTCGCATCGCCAACAGCAAATCGACCACAATGGGTTCGTCCATCGAGTATCTTCTTCCCGCAGCCGCGACACAGATGATCAGCTTTGGAAAACCTAACTCTAGGCATCCAGACATTACCCCTCGCTTCCGTGCGGTGTTGCTGAGTCAGACGCGTTGGAGGAGTTGAATTGTGGTTGCCGGGTGCCCCATCCTTGCGTTCTTTGCAAGGGTGGGATTTCTACTTTCAGACCGCAATCACGTGGCAGCGATTGCCTTCGGCTGGCGCGCCGCGAAGCAGGCCATCCAACAACTTTTTCCACATCGCCCAATGTTCATCCAACCTTGACTGAGAAATCCACAAGCTACATACTCCCCATAAACTCAGGCAAAATGCCTTCGCGCGGAGCTAAGTCCCTGGGGCTCAAGATTTTGTCCCTAACTTACTGCAGCCCTAACATCAAAACGCGGAATCTCGCTAAACATCAGATTCCAATAGACCGAGGGGGAGGGGGGTACCCTCCCTGATCACGTTTTTCCCGATTCGAAACGTTCGTCCCCGAAACTTTGTGAGATCTAGCTAATGTTCGCTTACAGACTGCCGATCTTGACGCAGGTAGGAAAAAACCTGGGGACAGGAACATGTGAAAAAATCGACTTTTGGAAAGCACCGAACTCATGCCCAGAAAAACTCTGCGATTAGAAGCTCGCTGAGCGATCTTTGGCACCTGGCCATAACATTTCCAGTCAGAAAACAATTTGCAAGAAATGGGCAGAATCAATTTTTTCACACGTTCCAGACGGGACGTTTCTGCCATTCCACGGGGCACTCACAGGTTTGATCGTGCAAGATGAGCTGAGAACAGACGGCTGACGGCTGAGGGCGAGAGCTCGGGTTCTACTTTTTCTTTCCCAGCTTGCGAGAAATCTCCGCAACAATCTTGGGCCGCAAGTCGGCCAGCACACTGTCGACGATGCTGGCGATCTC
>Ga0209698_10008626_pt1 | contig 10499 bp, 21 predicted proteins | sample LitLauG_LLR_2012_FD_187203 | JGI IMG/M metagenome (GOLD analysis project Ga0209698, IMG submission 187203) | Freshwater sediment microbial communities from Pennsylvania, USA - Little Laurel Run_MetaG_LLR_2012 (SPAdes) (version 2) | ecosystem: Environmental > Aquatic > Freshwater > Creek >... | reverse complement strand
TTGGCCACCAACGCGCTCGCCACGCTGCTGGGCATTGCAACATCTATTGCCTACCTTTGCGCCTACACGCCGCTGAAACGGCGCACCACGCTGGCCACATTTGTCGGCGCATTTCCGGGCGCCGTACCGCCCTTGATCGGCTGGGCAGCTGCAAGGGGAACGCTTAATCTCGAGGCCTGGTTCCTGTTCGCCATGCTTTTCTTGTGGCAATTCCCACATTTTGACGCCATCGCCTGGGTGTACCGCGAAGATTATAAGCGCGCCGGAATTAAGATGCTGCCGGTGGTGGACCCCGAGGGCACACGGACATTTCGTGAAATCCTGATGACGGCGGCGCTCCTGGTGCCCGTCAGCCTGTTGCCGGCGGTAACTGGGCTCGCCGGCGCGCGTTACTTTTTCGGTTATTCCTGGGAACACTGTCTCAGTGATCCCGACCATCGCGATAAGCAGTAGCACGGTCGCTATGGCGTAGGCTAGAGCCATGTTACATCCTTCCTATTACAAAGCCCGCGCCGAATGAGCACGCGGATAAGATTGCGAGCGACCAAGGGCGTAGGATGATAATCATGTGTTATCCTCCCTTTGCTTCATCCACTCTTTTATTCCGTTCAAGTCGTGTTCGTGCTGGATTACCCTGTTAGTTAATGCCAATACCAGCATTACTACTGACCCCAGCAAGAACGCAGTTGTTACTACCGTGATTTCCATTTCGATCTCCTATTTGCCGTGCATTGCCCGAAGTCTTTTGACAACTTCGGTCCACTTGAATGTTAGGCTTTCAATTTCCGCTATTGCCGCCCCACACTCATCATTTTCTTCGAGGTGATCAAAGACGGCTTTTAGCATGGTGGCTAGTAGCCTTAGCGCCGTTTGATGAACACCAATAGTGTGTACATTGGTCCGCGTTCTTTCGGTGGATGCTTTATCACGTTCGTGCCTATAGATCACGGCGTTGATAGCGTCCGCCAATTCGTATGTTAGCTTTTGATCATTCGTGAAAATGCAAAATTTGCACTCTCCTTCAACATTTATTGTCAACGGTGCTCCCAATGTATTTCCAGCCTCAGCGGAAATTTTTGGGGCGGTTCCATTGTTTTCAGTGTGAACACTGACGTGTGGCATAGGGGCGGTTCCTTTGTTTTCAGTGTGAATACTGATGTAGGTCTTAGTCTGTTTTCCTTGTGCGGTTTAGAAACGTTCAAGTTTCTTGACAATTTTAAGCCATTCTTTTGTATTTTTTTCGATTTTTTCCATTGCCGCTGTGGCTGTAACATGCTCCTCAAGATGCTCAAAAAGGGCGACTTGCATCTCGACTAGTATTCTTAACGCATTATGATGGATAATGCTACCGGTCCCCACATCGTATTTCATAGCTTGTTTTCCTTGTGCTGGTCTTGCCCGTACTTGTGTCCGGGTCAGTTGCGACACTCTGCCATTCCGTTCCATGTGTCAACGGTTATTTTCGTAACATTTAAAAATTTTTGCTCTTGTGTTCCACAAGATTTTTTGTCAATGTGTTGTCGCGGCCGGGGATAGTCCCGCCGCTCAATCGAGGTAAATCTGTCATGGCATCTTCACCCAAGGCTAATCTTTCACCGGTTCCATCCGGTGTCCCGGTTCCATCTGGTGTCGCTGCGGCCATTCCCATGGTACAGCGCAAAAAGCGAACGCCTGTTCCGGCTGATGAGACCAAGGATCAGAAATTCAAACGTTTGGCTGAAGGCCGTGTTTCGGCAGCGCTGCACGCTTTGGACGGCATTGCCGGCCTCATTGGTCCGGCTTATGAAAGCACTGTAGAGCAACGGCGTAGGATTATTGACGCGCTTAATGAGCGCATGACGGTGATTGAAAAAACATTCGCCGGTGAAACTACCGTGAAAAAGAGGGTGTTTCAGTTGTAATCTAAACACCTTCCGCCGATAAAAAAGCCGCCTATGATCCACATAGGCGGTTTTAGTTTTAAACTATCTATGGGCGCTTAGAAGATAGGCGCTATATTGACACCTAACGCGCCGCTTATTTTGTTTTGTGTGATTACATCGGCGTTGATTGTGTCGGCCAATTCGTCATAATATGCCCGCATTTTTACCGGGTCATTAGTATTGACCATAAGATCAAGTGCAGCGATCTTTACATCGTTTGTCATTGAGGGGATTGCTTCGATCTGAGCCGCGATTGTGGCAACCACGCCGGTATTATTTAAATCGACGGCCATTTTAAGTTGTGGCAAAAGTTTAGATGCCGCAGTGACGGCATTGCTCGCGGGTGTTACCGACGCGGTTACCTGAGACTGAAATGTAGCAGTCGCCGAATTTACGGCGCCTGTTACAGCGCTTGCGGCGCCGCTTAGGATATTGGGATTAGAGATTAGTGCCGTTGCGACCGCATTCGACCACACTGAGAACAAGGACATACTGATTTTCCTGTTTGGTTTATGTGATGAACATAGGCAAGTACTTGCCCACGATATAGGATAGCTTGTGACTCGCGATTATATAGATCAATTTCTATTGATCTATGTAAATCATAAGCCCCGCGTCCTATTTCTTTGCCAGCAAAACCGATTGCGGCGTGTCCGATCGGACTATTTAAAAGAGATAAGATAGTTGTTATAGGTATCATAGTTTTATCCCATTCGGTTTTAGCATCCACAATCCTATTCCTAAAAATATAAATCCAGAAATAACCACAATTGCCCTTATAAAGATATTACTTTCAAACGCCATAGATTGAGCGGTCGTGTTATTTGCCGATGCTGAGTTTGAAGCAGGTGTTGCCGTGCTGGTATTTGGGGCCAAGGTATTTGGTGTTAGGCCGTAGTTTGCATTGATACCGGTTCCGCCTAATCCGCTTCCCAGAGTGTTAAATGCACCTAAAGCATTTTGCCAATTTTGGCCTAATCCGCCGGGCGGAATGAGCGGCCCGGTAAGGTTTTGGGCTTGTCCCATATATTGCGGTTGGTTTACTATCCCGGAACCAGGAAAAGTAAAATCTGTCATACTTGTGTCATTCGCGTTTTAGGCGCGCTATACACAGTGCCTAAAGGATTAGGGATATTGTTTGCGGTAACGCTATTCCACGCAAAAAGGCGCGTTTGTGCGCTGTGTGGAAATGGCGAACCAGCAACCATATGGCCGGGCAGTGCGATTATTGGTGTTCCGGCTTCACTCTGAGGCAATACCGTTGGAGACGGATTTTGTAAAAATGTTTTCACTGTTTCTACCCGCCTATTTCGGTCGAACTCAGCGGGATTTGAAAAAAGCGTGCCCGTTTTATTTAACACTCCACTTGCCATTTTTTATCCTTTCGATTTAGTAAACGGCTCAATACTTTCTTCAAAATAAACAGGATTTAAACCTATATCAGGGGTAGGGTCCTCAGTCGAAATCAGTTGCTTGCCGCGCGAAGTTTGCCTGAGGGCCGGCAGTCCCAACGCTCGACGCCATGGTGTATTTGCGATAGTTGCCCGCCTTACCGGATTTATTTCACCAGGATTGCTATTGCCCACTATCGCATTTTCGTATCCATGCTGCAACATATCATCATTATCGGCAATTGCAGGTTTTGTTTCCACAATTGGTTGATGTACTTTGCGAGTAAGTAGCACAACTAAAAGCGCCACAAGCGCAAAAATTATTATGATTATGTTTGTTCTTTCCATGGTTTATTTCCTTAGAAAATTTTGCTAAACCATGACTGAGTGGCCACCGCTTTACTGGCGTTTATACCAGCAACTGCGGTATTAGATTGTATGTTTGCCTCTTGAACGAGAGCGCCCGCTACGGTGGCTAGTTGTGTAGTCTGCGCATTTGCCTGAATGGTTGCGAGTTGAACGTTTGTGCGATTGTTACTGTCCGCCACCTGTGCCGATATAGTATCGGCGTAAGTAGTTGCCTGTAGTTGCGCATTTATTTGTTGTGCTGCAACATTTGCCGCTAACTGGTTAGTGTTATTTTGCGTCTGTGCTTGAATAGTAAGACCAGCCAATGCGGCGGCATTGTTTTCTTGCTGTGCTTGCAATGCCGTTTGATTTTGGCTTGCTTGCGCGCTAACAGTTAATTGCGCTTGTTGATATTGTTCTGCTGCGTTGATTGTGGCGGCGTTTGTCGCGTCACTCGAACCGGTTGTGACAGTCTGAGAAGATGAACCGCCCGAAAACATAAAATATAGAATAGCAATTCCGGCGGTTCCACCGAGAATGAGCCATTTATGTTTGGCGATAAATTCCATCTTACACCTATGTTGCCGCCGTATAGTTTGGCATCTCAAACGGATTTACACCCGGTTGATAAGCAGTTGGCATAACAATTCCGCTCATTTCCGCTTGCTGTAAATCATAAAGAGGTTGCGTCACAAATTGACCGGTGAGGTCACCTCCAACCGGTGTTCCTCCCAGCGGTGCCAATGTTATGCCCTGCACAGCAACATAAGTAGGATTACTGCCGCTTCCAAGAAATTGCCGCCTATTTCGCGTTCCGGCACCAATAGGCGTGTACATTGGCAATGCCAATGTTTCCCATGCCCACTGAGCGGCGCCCGCCCCGGGAAGCGGCCTAAATTCCCATGCCTGATGATATGGCGCGCCAACGCCAAAATTATTCCCGGCGGCTCCGACCTCGAACCGAGCACCACTATTGTGGCGCGTACTTTTTGTGAACCGCCTGAAAATGGACATTTTATTGCATACTTGTCATCTGAGGCATTTGCAGGTTGCCAACACTAAACGCCGACCCCGCGCCGATAGTATTGACGGGCGCGGCGCTTTTATTTGTTACGGGCGCGTTGGCGGCGCTTAGTGCGTTTGAAAAGGCGCTACCGGCCGCGCCTAGAACTTGTGGTGTCTGAGAGTTTTTCGACACCAGAACGGAAAGGATTGCCACGCCCACAATTGCGGTCGCGATTGTTACAACACCCTCGGTTATAGAGTTCATTTACTGTGCTCCCGTGTTTGGAATACCAAACATTGATGGATTTAAAGATTTAAACCATGTACCCCACGACACTGTGGGCACATTAGGTTTAGGATTTATAATATTTGAAATAATATTGCCTGAATTTGTTTCGCTGGGAATAGATGGCCGTATCGGCCCGCTTTGCAAGGCGCTTGTAACGTTTGCAAAAAAGCCTTTGTTTGAGAGAAATAATGATAAAAGTATAAGCGCCATAAACCACGTTGAAAATGATTTCAATGCCGGAATATATCCCAAAATTCCAACAAATAATATACTTGCAAACCAATATGTAAAGTTTCCCGGCCCGGTCAAATCGGATTGTAATTGCGCTCCAAACTGTGCATATGTATTCTGAGCGCCCGTAATAATCAGAGTAAGCCCGATTATGATAAACGCTATTGACAAGTTATTATCCCGCCATTGCCGCTATTTGTGCCACTTGTCCAACGGTTTGCAGCGTGCTTTGCACGGTGCTTGCTGTGTTTGATGCTGTCTTTGGAGGCTCAGCGGTTCCACCGGTGAGAAAGCCCATATAAACAGGTAGTTTGCCGCGTACCGTAATAAATACGATAAACGCGGCAATAGTAAATCCAACTATGACGCTGGATTGAGACAACTTATCCGCCCTGTTTTCCAACGCACAACCATTGAAGATTGTGAGCGTTGATTACGGTTGAAAGTGTGATGGCGCTTGCCGACAGTGTATATACCGGCATGGAAACTGTTGATGTAGCGCTTGCATCCGTTACAAGGCACGTAGGGGCGACATTGAACGGGATTGCAAATGTGATGGCTGCAGTTGTGCTAGTTGTCGCACAAGAGCCGGCATAGTCGCTCGAACCGGCGGCAATGGTGCAATTTGTTCCAACGGGCACGGCGGCACTGCCAGAACCAAATGATACCATATGTCCTATGAGAGTGGGATTGTACAGAGTAAAAACAGGATTTTGAGCAAATAGGTTTGCGCATTGCAAACCAATTAGCGCAAAACCTACAAGTACGCCATATTTGATTTTGTTTCGCATCGGATTAACCTCCTGGCCTTGCCACACATAGATATGAATAGGCCGACCCGTTCACAATGGTTGATAGAACCAACTGAGAAGATTGAGCACTCCAAGTTGGCGCAGTTGCCTGAGTACCGGTTACAAGACAAAAAGGTTGCCTTATATACGGCGTGCCAAAAGTAATTGAGCCGCTTGTATTTGTGGCTACGAATGATCCGGCACTATCACTGCTACCGTCGGCGAGTGTAACGTTTAACACTGTTACAGGTGCCGATCCGCCGGAAACTACAAGGTGTCCCTGAGCGTTTCCCGACATATCGGTCGGTGCGGGTGACTGTGCGCCGCTCCCCGGTTGCTGTGTCATTGCCGCCGTTGAAAGCAACACGGCGCTCGCAACTGAGATTAGAAATCTGTTACGCATATTATGCAATTCCGATCTTTTGTGCGAGCATCGGCCATTTTGCGCCAACGATATACGCCACGAGGGCGACGATAACGATAGTGATAGTGATACGCGGCATTTATATAACCTCCCTAACAGTCCTTAAAATAAGGTTCCAAAAGATAACAATTACGACAAGCAATCCCACAAACAAAAACCAGTGTGAGGCGGGCATATCAACGGAAAAGGGAGACTTTGCCCATTCGGTGAAATCCCGCCACATGATTTGTTTCCTTATGCTACCGACAAACTGCCGGCATTGATTGCCTGAGATTGAACCGCAAGCATCTCATAACCGATAAGCAGCGCTGCGGAAGCGGAAAGGTTTTTGCCGTTCAAAATCAATTGAGTGTTGCCGAATTGGTTTGTCATGATTGGCTTTCGCCGGTGATCGAACACATAACATCCCGGCGGCGGGTCATCACCGATCAAATTTCGCGTTCTGAGTGCCGACATAAATGCATCGTATTTTTCGAGGAAAACAAGGTTTGCGGCCTGTATTCCCCAATAATTAACGTCGGAACCAGTGTTCAAACTGCCATTGTTATCAAGGATACACATGGTAGAAAGGAAGGTTCTATAGTTCGAATACGGGATAGGCACATCCTGCCCGTTGATCAATGACGGGCCAGTGGTGTTTTGAATGAGGTAATTCCACGCGAGTGACAAAAGTGGAACCACAGCGGTATTACCGTTCATAGGCAATTGATCCAGATAATGCTGGAACACTTGAACGGTCATATTGGTAATGTTGCCAAGCGAAGCGGTACTTGAAATATACGCGGCGAGTGTCGGATCGGTAGTTCCGGATGGTACTACCAATTGTGGATTTACACTCAGTTGCAATCTCCAAGTGGCCGACGTGACCTGAGCATAAATAGCACCGCGCAAGTCATATTCATGATAAGAAATCGGAACCTCGAAAAACATTCGTACGGTAGTTGCGCCCGCAATGTTTGCAGGTGAATTATTCACGACCCAATTTGATCCTGCATTTAACGGACTGTCACTCAGGAAAGCGGCGCCAAACATCATTTGACGCCGCAAGGACGCCAACATATGCAAATGCCATCCTGCCGTGTTAACGCGTTGATAGTTGGATAGATCGGTGAGTTGAATGTTTGAAAAGATATTGGATAAACCGTACGCGGTTCGATTGAAATTTTCCGCTGCCTGGGGTGCCAGTGTAAATGTGACTTCAACTGTAAGCTTTGTATTCAATCCAACATTATTGAGCGGAATGTTCAAAACCGGCGGCGATGCGAGCGAAACAGTGGGGAAAGTATTTGTGTAAACCTGTTGGACCATAGGTTGCGCAATTGCCAAAACGGCGGCTTGCGCGGCATCATTATTCTGAGACGTATATGAGTTTTGAGCCGCCATTTTATTGTTCTTTCGTTATGGCGGTCTGACCGCCGGTTAGCAGTGCCAGCATTAAACCAGCGATTGTTATCATCAATGCGACAATAGCCCAATTATATGGGTTTTTCATTATCGCAAGGTTTAGAGGGAGTTCCATCAAGCATCACCCTGAGACGTTCCGCCGTTTGTATATTGGCGATAAAGCGAACCAATCATCCCGATAACGGCGAAACCAACTGAAGCCATCAAAACAATGGTAATCCAGTTGTAAACATTCCATTGAATAATGGTTTTTTCCATGTTAGCACCATATAAAATGAGACGAATTATAAAATAAAATAAGTTGCGCCATATAATTTTGCTCCAAAAGTTTCTTAATATACAACATCTGACATGTGTTCATGATGTGTTTATCCCTCAGAACCATGTTATCTTTGGTACCAACTGACGATCGATTTCAGCCACTATCGTATCAACGTCCGGAACCGGGCGCAATATGTATTTTGCGCGATCTTTAACATTATACCACCTTGCGTAAAATTTTGGGAGACCGCCGGCCTTTTTATACTCAGGCGGCAACCATTCAAAAAATCCGCGTGGCACTATTTGTTCGGCTGTTTTAATGTCACGTTCGTCGTTTAGGTGAAATGCTGCTACGTGCGAAGCTTCGCTTATCGCGAACCTGGAAATTTGAACCGGACGCTGGGACAATGTTGTTACCGATATTCGTTTAGACCGGCCCTGAGTTTGCAAAGCGTCAAAAGCACCATGTCGCCCCTGAGGCACCATATATCCCTCATCAACGTATAAATGAACATTTTCAGCGCTCCAAATTGACCATAACCAGTTTTCTGTTTCTTCTTCTAAATCAGGTCTGGAATGTAAAATATATAATCCGGGCTTTTTCGTAGGCAATTCAAAACCTATTTCTCTGATATTTTTAGGTGAGTTTATTAGTTCGTCTCCCTTGTAATCCAAAATAAAATGAGGTTTGCTTTTTAAATTTTTCTTTGATAAGAGCCATGCACCCAACTGTGTTTTTCCACTGCCTGTATGTCCCCATACACAGCAATGCTCGCTATCTGATGGTAATCTAAATTCATTCAAGGATAAATCCTTAGATGTAATTGTTCTTTTATATATGTCATATCCCGTTTTATATATTCTATATCCTTTTTAAGAGACACCTCGTCGTTTGTCAGAGATACATAGGCGCCGAAAATAGTGCCTATAACCGCAAATGAACCGATCACATATTGAATATCTATTTTCATTACTGCGGCCGCGTCATTTGATCAAGCCGCGCCATATTTGGCATGTGCGGATTTATATGCGCCTGTAATCGCGCGATAGCCTCAAACAATGTCATTCCATGAACTTCTTTAAGATAGTTCAAGGTTTCCAAAATTGCAGGAACCATTGCATCGGCCGCCGCGATTGCCATGGCAATGTCATTCCCAAAGCCCGGCCAAACTTTTGCCGCTTGTTCAATAAACGGCGCCGCTTGGTGAGCTTTTTCTAAAACTGTTTCCGCCGTGTCGATTACAGTGGTGTTCATTTTGATTTTCCTTCCTCAGTTTAACGGCACAATTACCGGTCCCATATTCTCGAAACCTGGAATTGTTACCGATCGCACCCCGGGATTGTTTTGTGCAGGTTTTGGTGATTTATTAACCGCCTGAGTAGCGGGCTTATCCGAACCTTGCGCTTGTCCAGACGTTACATTATCCTGTTTTTTTCCTTTATTTTTTGAATTGTATATCATCCATTTTGATCCATAAATGAGAACCATTGTTTTAAACAACATAAACCAATCGTACTTTACCGGATCAATGTTAGGCATATCATAATGTCGCGCGACACGTGAAATCGCGCGGCCTAACTTTTCATGCTCGCCGGATTTTTCATCCAACGCCATTTCAGGAATACCGGTAAAATATGCTAGCATACTATGAATTTCCGAAATTGTTTCGGAAAAAACAGTTATATCAATCTTATCTTCTTTCGCGGTGCGGGGACCGCGCTTTTTTCCTCTATCCGATCTCGGTTTACGTCCGCCGGGATTATTGCTATTTTCGTTTCCTGAGGCGGTTCCTGCGTCTCCAATGACTGCGCTTGGTTCAATGACGGTTCCGGCGACGGCGGAATTATCACCACTGACATTACTTTCTCTGCCAATTCCGCTATTTTGGTCTCCAACGCCGACATCTGAACTGTCAAGGTTAAATGTAACTGTTCGTGACTTGCGCGCCATGTCTCAAATTCCCGTTCTAAGTCAACTATGGTTCGTCCGATCTCGGTTGTCAACGCCGCTTCGGTTATGACTTGCGCCGTTTCTTGCGCTTGTTCAACCGTTTGCTTGGCATCTTCAATAGCGGACGCCGCGATGCTCTCCGCAATTTTCGCGCGAGTTTCTGCGGACTGTACAGCAGCGACCAATGTGGAATTGATATCATTCATTTGGACGTGCTCTTTTTTAAATTCCACCGATTTCCGCGAAAATCTATCGCGGAATAAAGTTCGCTTTCTTGTGTAATATGAGGTCTAAAAGCATCATGTTCTGTCCACGGCCATTGAACCTCGACACCGACTTCTTCATCGGTATTGTCAATATCAACGATATATTCACCCGTCATTTCCGTTTTCCTTCTCAGTGGTCGCGTCCGTTAAGGTTTTCCAGGCGTTCATTTTGAAGCCTTGTCATCATTTCAGGCGTTACCGTTAGTTTCACCAGCG
>Ga0209698_10008625_pt1 | contig 10500 bp, 3 predicted proteins | sample LitLauG_LLR_2012_FD_187203 | JGI IMG/M metagenome (GOLD analysis project Ga0209698, IMG submission 187203) | Freshwater sediment microbial communities from Pennsylvania, USA - Little Laurel Run_MetaG_LLR_2012 (SPAdes) (version 2) | ecosystem: Environmental > Aquatic > Freshwater > Creek >... | reverse complement strand
CCACCATACTTTTCCCGTACGTGGTGATTACGGTTCCGAGCGGATCAGTCGGAGTGCTTTGGAAGCGATTCAACGGATACGATTTTTACTGCTGGTGCTTCGTTGGCCGCGGCACGATTCTGGATCCTCGCGAGCTCAGAGACGAGGGTCTTCACATCCGAGAGAAAACGGACTTCTTTAGGCACAACCGGGGCGACGGTTTCCCGAGTTGTCCACCAGATGCTCGCGGGTTGTCCGGGCACCAAGGTGGCTTCGATCGCAGTTTGGCCGTTCGCTGAAGACCTGGCGGTGATCAGGCCGGGGCTAATTCGAACGTTGGTGTGGTCGCCGGGAACGACGAGCGCGAGGCGAACGCTACCTGCAGATGGCACGGGAAGACTAAAGGAAGCGCGTCCAGCTTCGATGCTGAGAGGAAGACCGGCATCGAGAGTCACGACGAAGTCCGCTGGCCCCGTGATCACAGCGGTGTGCGTTCCATTCTCTAATTCGAGCGGCAAGCCCTTGCCTTCCTGGCGGGCGTCAAAGATGGCCATGCCGGTCGTCAGGGGAATCTTGGTCGCGCCTTTGTGAAGGATTTCTCCTTGCAAGTGGACGGTACCCTGCACGGATTCGTTCGCCACGGTGAATTTCAGGTCGGCGCGTTTCATAGTGTAGGGAACCGGTGGCGTGTCCACTTTTCTGACAGGCTTGCTCGCCAGTTCGAGGAGCCGGTTGTATTCGTCCAGAGGCAGCGTGACATTGCCCGAAGACGGGACGGGAGGAGGAGCAACATCGTCTGCCGCTGCTGCAAGACCAGGGAGAACCAACATCCACGCCAACAGAATCGCTAGCGTCTTTTTCACTTGCCACCTACCTTTTTCTCATGCTGATAAGTTAATCCCGCCGAGGGAGCCTGATTTTCACCGGTTAGCTCAGAGACCAGATAAAGAGAAGGGCCAAACGCAGGGAAAGAAACGTGGATGGGAAGAATTCCGGCGCGCTTCCCTGCCAAGGAATCGGCCCGGAATTTGTCGAGAAGTGCTTCGGTTGCGACTTGCGAGCGCCTCGATTTGGTTTCGTCTTTGCCATCCACATCGATTGACGGCTGCGGGGGAGCGGGGGAGGCCGACGCCATCCCCGTAGCCATCCCAGAGCCCACACCAGCTCCAGCGCCACCGCTTGATCCCACACCAATTGCAAAGGTCGAACTCGTCGGCGTAAGGGCGGAAGAGAGTGGATTCGCATAGGGTTCCATTCGAAACGCGCCGGGTTCGGGCGTCACTTTGAAGAGTGGCGGATGGTAGACGAGGAGCCCGGTTCGGGAGACGGGCAAATCGAGAGCAGGCAGTGCCAACTTGAACTCGCCTTTGTCATTCCAAGCGGCGCCGCGGCTTAGATAGACAACTTCAACGGCGAACTCGGGAGCTTCTTCGCCGGCGCGGGCTTTGTCGAGCGGCAAGAGCAAGCTGCCATCGGGCGACTGCCCAGGGCGCACCGTTTTGCCAGCGAGGGAAGCACTCCACAGCGTCGCGCCAGGCGGAAGAGTGATTTTGAGGAAGTTCCGCTGGTTATTGCGCACGGCGTAGCGGGCCTGGACGAGAGTTTTGCCTTCGCTGCTGACCAGCACTTGGTAGCGAGCTTCGGAAACATTGGCCATCAAAACGGCTTGAGGCGTGTAGCGTGCGACGTTCAAGCTGAGGGAACGCGGCAATTTAGCGTCGCCCGTGCGGAATCGGAACGCCGCTAGCGAGGGAGACTGGTGATTCGAAACGAGTTCGCCGAGGTCCGTAGCATCCGCGCTATCGAGACCTTCGGATTTGAGATCCTTGATCTCGCCAGCGCCGAGGACTTCCACGGCGACGCCACCCGTTTCACGCTCGGTGTTGAGAAGACGAAGGAGAGGAATATCGATCTGGCCTTCGCGAGGGCTGCGCGTCTCACCGGTCACGACGAATCGCGCGTTTTGCTCTACAGGTTCGAGGAAGCTGACGGAGAGTTCGTTGGCCTTCACTTCCCAATCCGCAACCATGGCGCCGAGGACTTGATTGACGGTGACTTTGTCGGGGATCTGAATTTTGGCGACGCGCGCTGCGCCCTGGGTGATTTCGAGATTCACTTCGGCATTTATGGAAGTGGTGTCTTCACCTAGGCCGAGGAGTTGGGTCAGGGATCCGCGCATCCGGAGGGGCTGCGTAGCGCGGTGGTCCTCGGTCTTTCTGCGCCATGCAAAAGTGAGAGGTTCGTTGCCTCGACCGTAAGCGATCCATTTGCTTTCGGCGGCGGATTCGGACTTTTCGGAGAGGAGTCCGCCGGAGAGCCGAACGTCCACACCTTGGCGAGGAAGCTGCACTGTGGCGCGGGTTACTCCAGAAGCGGTGGAGGGGAGAGCGATACTTTCCTCGCCAGCCGAAGAGGCCACTGGAATCGCGATATCGAGGAGCAGAACCGCCCTGCCTGAATGCGAAAGCAGCGCGGAGAGTTGGCCTCCCGCTTTGCCCGCGGCACCGGGAACGAGAGAGACAAGCTTGCCGTCGAGCCTGGCTTCGCGAACAAGAAGACCAGCGGGAATGGGGACGCGCACCCAGCCGTCCTTCAACACATCGACGGTGAGGCTGGCGCGGCCGGAAGCGAGTTCAGTATCGATGCGCAGGTCGTAGTCAACGCGCGTGAGCGTGGCTTCGACGGGAGGCGGCTCAGGGTCGCGTTCGATGGGATAAGCCCTCGCGTGAAGCGTGCGGTACTCATCGACAGGCAAAACAACCCAGCCCGGCGAGTGAGCGGCAGCCTGGCCAAAGGAACTGGCTGTCGAAAACAGCAGGAGCGCAAAGAGAGAAACGCAGAGAAGACAAAAATTGGGCCTTTTTTCCAGAGGGAGAATTACTGCAGTTCGTGCGGGCATAGAAGTAGCCTCCTCATCATCGATATGGACGAGCGGGTGTATTCGTTGGGCGACCCGGGGACGGAAAGTACTCTTGAGTGGATAGGATGACGCGATGCGCGGAGATGGTTGTTCCATAAAATAATTCCTTCATGAAAAAACGAGCGAGTACGGCATACGGCTGCCGGTTCGCTGTTGTTAGAACGGTGGATGGAGTTTTTCTTGCGGAGGCGCTCAAACGGAATCCGAAAGTCCGCCAGGGAGGTTCCCTGAAAGTCGATCCCTTTAGCGTGTCCCGAGACGGATTTTTCAGTTTCCGTGGTGCTCATTCGGACCGGTGGCCGTCGCAGCGACCACCAGAGCAATGTTGTGATCACCGAGGACACGGTTGAACGCCGGAAGGTCTTCCTTTAGGAGCTTTTGGAACTCCGCATTCGCGCCCGCCATTTCCGCCTCAATCGATTGAAGGGTATCCATTTGCGTGTTGGTGGGGGCAAAGTCTGCTCCGCCAGCCATGTCGCCTCCGCCGGTGCCGACTTCCGCATTGAGCCAAATCAGATTGAGATACGCCTTGTAGGGCTCGACGAAGTACTTATCGTCGCTATTCACGAGTGCAGGAGAAACCAACTTGTATTCAATGGCCTGCAGCTTCTGGTCCATCGCTTCCACGGACTTGAGAAGCTCGGCTTTGCGTTTGGCTTCGGGGCTATCTGGAGCTTGCTCTGCCGCGGGCTCGGGCTCCGGGAAATCGTCGTCCTCCTCGCCCATAGTTTGCGGCTTCTCCTTTTCCTTCTTTTTTGGCGGACGAAGCATAGTTTCAATCACTTCGAGCTGTTTCCGCAGCCATTCGATTTGGTTTACCGTGGCGGAGACACTGGTGATGTCGTCGCTAATCCGAAGCAGAGTCTTCACGGAAGAATTGATGTCTGCTTCGGAACCCGGGGACTTGGGATCGCGCAGAACCGTAATGGGCTGCGTGAAGGTTTGACCTTCAAGCTTGAGACGGACTGTGTAGGCTCCCGGGGCAACGATTGGGCCGACTTCTGCGGGCTTCGCGCCCCAGTGCGTGATCGGCCGGGAGTCGACATCGCGGAAACGCGGCTCATTCCAAATGTGAGAGTTTTCGGGAGCTGCTGTTCGGAGTGCGACCAACCGGGGCGGTTCGTGCCGCAAATCCCATTTCACGCGATTCATGCCGGCGCGGGGCTTAGTGGCTTTCAGCTTACGGATCACTTTTCCGTCCGCGTCCAGGATTTCGAGATCTACTGGGTTCTTGTCCTTGGGCGCCGTTTTCAGTGAGAAGGTCATAAATGCTTGGCCGCCGCGAGTAAACCGGTAGGCCTTGCGAGGCTCAAACAGTACTGTGGCTGCGTCGGAATGGCTCTTGGCGAGTTGCTCAAGCGGAGAAATGTCGTCCAGGATGTAGAGTCCGCGGCCGTAAGTCGAGACCACCAAATCGTGAAATTCCTTTTGCACTACGGCCCAGGATACGGTGGCGTGCGGCAAACCGGAATCCAGGGCCGTCCAGTGTGCGCCGTCATCGAGCGAGTAAAAGAGTCCATTCCCGGTGCCGGCAAACAGCAGCCCCTGGCAGTTTGGATCCTCGGTGATCGTGCGGACGTAGGACAAGGAATGCTTCGAAAGATTTCCGGTTACCGCCTTCCAGGATTTGCCAAAGTCAGTGGTTTTGTAGATGAACGGATCGCGGTTGTCCACAAGATGAAAATCGACACTGATGTATGCCGTAGCGGGATCAAAGGTGGAGGGCGTGATGCTGGTAATTGTACCCAAGGGAGGCATTCCAGAAATGCTCTTCGTGACGTTTGTCCAAGTTGCCGCGCCGTCTTTCGTATACCAGACCTGACCATCGTTTGTTCCTGCCCAGATCAACCCTTTTTGGATCTTGGATGGCGCAATCGCGAAGACAACTTCTCCGTAAAATTGGCCGAGGTTGTCGCCGACGATTCCTCCGGAGGGAACGATATGCGCGGGATCTTGCGTCGACAGATCCGGACTGGTGACGGCCCAGCTCTGACCCGCATTTGTCGTTTTGAAAATGACCTGACAACCGTAGTAGACAGTATTGTGGTCGAAGGGATCGATGGCCAGCGGCGCCGTCCAATGGCAGCGGTATTTTATGGCGTTCGGCGGCGAATCCAGAGTGTGCAACCATGGGCTGACGGACCGCGCATGCTTGTGGCGAGCATCCCAACGGGTCACCTTGTTGCCATAGCAAGTGGCCCAAACGACATTGGTATCGGTCAAATCCGGAACGGTGAAGCCGGACTCGCAACCGCCCATGCGATGATCCCAGCCTGTTTCCTGAGAGTCGACGGGCACGCTGGGACCGCGCATGTTTCCGTCGTCCTGCATATTGCTATAGAAGAAGTAAGGAACTTGGTTGTCGACGTCTACGTGGTACATCTGGCCGATGGGAAGTGTCACGCGATGGAATCCGCGGCCGTGAACGGTGGTAATGATCATTCCCGCGTCATCGGTGATGACAAAACGATCGGGATTAGCTGGATCAATCCAAATATCGTGGGTGTCTCCGCCCCAATGGACTTCCTGAAAGTTTTGTCCTCCGTCGAGCGATTGATGGAACGAACTGTTGGCAACGTAAACTTCGTTGTCGGTTCCGGTGGAAACGGCGATGCGAATGTAATAGCCGGCGCGGCCAATCAAAGCCCTCTGGAAATTGACCGCCTTCCAGTGCACACCCGCGTCGTCGGACCTCCAGACCGATCCTTGGTCTTTGGTTTGAATCAAAGCGAAGACGCGTCTGGAGTTTGTCGGAGCGACAGCGACGTCGATCTTGCCGACCGGAGTACGAGGAAGGCCGTGCTCTTCGATGCGCGTCCACTTCGTTCCACCGTCGCGTGAAACGTAAATCCCGCTGCCCGGGCCGCCGCTCAGTTCCGCCCAAGTGTGCATTTCCACTTGCCACATTCCCGCGAATAATGTGCGCGAATTGTGTGGATCCATGGAAAGTCCGGAGCAACCCACATTCTCTCCGCCAAAGAGCACGCGTTCCCAATGCTGGCCGCCGTCGATTGAGCGAAAAACTCCGCGTTCTTGTTGCGGTCCAGTGGCGCGCCCGAGGGCACAGGCAAATACGATGTCCGGATTCGAGGGATGCACGACGATGCGGCCGATGCGGCCGGTCTCCTGGAGCCCCATGTTGGTCCAGGTCTTCCCCGCGTCCGTGGATTTATAAATTCCGTTGCCCATTACATCGCTATCACGGATTACCCAGGCCTCACCGGTTCCTGCCCAAACAACGCTGGGGTCAGAAGGCGAAACGGCCAGGGAGCCGATAGCCGCGACGGGCTGTTTGTCAAAGATCGGCGTCCAACGATTGCCTCCATCGGTAGATTTCCAAACCCCTCCGGACGCCGCTCCCGCGTAGTACGTGCTCGGATCTCCCGGCACGCCGGCAACTGCGGCAATGCGATTTCCGACCTTTGGGCCGACAAAACGGAATCGCATCTGGTCCTCGTCCTCGGCGTCCGGTTGCTGCGCGTTCGCGGAGACGGCACACGCCATAACTACGATCCCGGCAAAAAGGAACTTTCGGCTGCGGCTGGGCACGAGGGAGTACCTCCCGTTGATTAGGATTTTTACTTGGGCCCTGAAATCATAAGAGCAACTACCTCGGACGGTCGCGGCCATGGGTTATCCGCCGACCAGCCAAGCGTTGCCTATGGTACATCACTGAGTTTTTTTTACCGCGGTGGAGTGCGCGCCGTTGGGAATTGAGTTCAAATCCAAAAAACCATTTGTCCGGTTAGCACAACTAATCAGGTAGTTGAGGGATTTCCAGATCCTGGATCTAGAGCATTGCGGCGGAGACGCCGCGTGCCGGCGCTGCAGCGATGTCATTCGATCGCGACGCTGCGGCTGTAAGTGCCGGTGTAGTTCTTGCCACCTTTGCCGCGCGCGCCAGGGATTAGGGACAGTCTGAAGTTCTCCGGGGTGCCGGCGTGATCGTGGTTTGTAGCCTGATTGTCATGGTCGGTGTCCATGGGTTTCACACCGAGAGTAGTGTTGTCGCTGCTGAAGCTGGAGTACGTCGCGGCGGCCCAACGCCAACCGATGTCCACGCTGGCAACGTCGCTGGCAAAGGTGCCGCACACTGTGACCGGCTCGACGTCAGCTGGGAGGCCCGAGGATGGGACGAGCCAGGGCATTCCGGTCAGGAAGGAATTGTCGTCGAGATCCCACGGAACGGTCGTAATCCAGACGTTATTGATAGCGTCGAAGGACGTAGACGCTGTGGTGGCGTTTGGATCGATGGTGATCTGGGCGTCTGGCAACTTTTGATTCACGATGACCGTGTTCCCGGCGGGATCCATGTATTGGAACTGCACGCTGGACTTGAAGAAAGAGACGTGAATGAGTTGCTTGGTGACGTCACGAACTTTGAAGATGCTGTTGAACCACACGTAGCTTCCACCGGGCACAGCGACGTTGCGGAAGTCCGACGCGATGCAGGCTTGCTGGCTTTGCAGCGCCGCGGTCACCATCAAATCCGCGGTGCCGCTGCTGCCGGTTAGGTCTGCGCTTCCCGCAAAGCTGGCGTTGAGCGTGCGCCCGTTAGGTTCCACGGAAGTCACTGTAATCGTGCAACTCGCCACACCGGACACTGCGCTCGGCACCGGGGTACATACGCCCTTGTTCGACAAGATGTCGCTCGCCACCGGCGAACTGACAGCGATAGATGCAAGCACGCTCGGATCGATCGGAATGACCATGTCCGGCGCAGTCAGGGTAATGGTGGCCGTTGTGGTCTGGCCCACCATGATGGAGAGAGGCGAGAACGCCACTGCAACGGAAGTTGTTTCTGGGACGACGCTCAGCGTCCCGTTGATGAAGCTAATCGCGTAGTTGGGCGAACTCAAGCCGGCGCAAATGATGGGGTATATCCCGACTGGGCTGTTCGGCACAGCTGTCGTCGCGCATCCTAATGATCCTGTCAAGACGGAACTGGTATCGCCATTAACGAAGCCACCGAAGTTCACAGAAAACGCGGGATTGTTTGCGCCATACGGACGCGTCCCGCTGTTTGACACAATCGTCAAAGGCGCTTGCGCCACGCTAAACGTGCCGGATCCTGCGGACGCCAAGAGGTCTCCTTGGGCAGCGAAGCTTGCCGAGACCGAATGAGCCCCCGCGTTTAACACGCCGAGATTGAAGACTGCCGCGCCATTGAACAGCGTGGAATTGGTTGCCGCACCGCCGTCCACTCTGAGCGATACACTGCCGCTCACTGTCTCGTTGGTGTTGGACACGGAAACCGAAACTGTCACGCTTGCCGGCGACCCGTACATAAGCCCTGATGGCGTGGCAAGAGTAATCACTGTGTTGGCAGCGAGGCCGGTGCCACTAAGTGGAACGGTCTGAGTACCAGCAAGGTCGGTTACCGAAACGGTGGCAGCACGAGAGGAGGCGGCGGTTGGAGCGAAGGTCACGCTGACGGTACAGTTGCCGCTGGCGGGAATGCTGGAACCGCAAGTGTTGGTCTGCGCGAAATCACCAGGGTTAGTGCCGGTGATGGCGATGCCGGAAATGGAGAGCGGTGCAGCACCGGGGTTGGTGACCGTGATGCTTTGCGCGGCACTGGTGGTGCCGACGAGTTGACCGGCGAAGGTAACCCCGACGACAGAGAATGTTGGACTGGCAGCGAGGCCCGTGCCACTAAGTGGAACAGTCTGCGTGCCAGCGAGGTCGGTGACGGCAAGGGTTGCGGTGCGACCGGCAATGGCGGCTGGAGCGAAGGTCACGCTGATGGTGCAGTTACTGCTGGGAGGGACACTCGATCCGCAAGTGTTGGTTTGCGCGAAATCACCAGAGTTAGTGCCAGTGATGGCGATGCTGGAGATAGAAAGCGGAGCGGCGACGGGATTGGTGACCGTGAAGCTCTGCGCGGAGCTAGTGGTGCCGACGAGTTGACCGGCAAAGGTGAGGCTGACGGCAGAGAATGTTGGGCTGGCAGCGAGGCCCGTTCCACTAAGTGGAACGGTCTGAGTGCCAGCAAGGTCGGTTACCGAAACGGTGGCAGCGCGAACTGAGGTGGCGGTTGGAGCGAACGTCACGCTGATGCTGCAGTTGCTGCTGGCGGGAATGCTGGAACCACAAGTGTTGGTTTGCATGAAATCACCAGGGTTAGTGCCGCTGATGGCAATGCTGGAGATCGAGAGCGGCGCAGCAACCGGGTTGCTTACGGTGATGGTCTGAGGGGAGCTGGTAGTGCCGACAAGTTGACCTGCAAAGGTAAGGCTGACGGCAGAGAATGTTGGGTTCGCAGCGAGGCCGGTGCCACTAAGTGGAACGGTCTGAGTGCCAGCAGAGTTGGTTACCGTGAGAGTCGCAGCGCGAGCGGAGGTGGCGGTTGGAGCGAAGGTCACGCTGATGCTGCAGTTGCCGCTGGCCGGAATGCTGGAACCGCAAGTGTTGGTTTGCATGAACTCAGTCGAGTTGGCGCCGTTGATGAAGATGTTGGAGATAGCGATCGGTGCAGGAACGGGATTGGTGACCGTGATGTTTTGCGCGGCACTGGTGGTGCCGACGAGTTGACCGGAGTAGGTAAGGCTGCTGGGTGCGAGTGTTGGGTTTGCAGCCAGGAGGCCGGTGCCACCGAGTGGAACGGTCTGAGTGCCAGCAAGGTCGGTTACCGAAACGGTGGCAGCGCGAGCAGAGGCGGCAGTCGGCGTGAAGGTCACGCTAATAGTGCAACTGCCGCTGGCTGGGATGCTGGAGCCGCACGTGTTGGTTTGCATGAAGTCAGCTGGGTTGGAGCCGTTGATGACAATGCCAGAGATCGAGAGCGGCGCAGCAGCGGGGTTGGTCACAGTAATGGTCTGAGGAGAGCTGGTTGTGCTGACGAGTTGACCTACAAAGGTAAGGCTGCCGGGCGCGAATGTTGGGCTCGCTGGAGCGAGGCCAGTCCCACCAAGTGGAATGGTCTGAGTGCCAGCAAGGTCGGTTACCGAAACGGTGGCAGCGCGAGCTGAGGTGGCGGTTGGAGCGAACGTCACGCTGATGCTGCAGTTGCCGCTGGCGGGAATGCTGGAATCGCAAGTGTTGGTCTGCGCGAAATCACCAGCGTTAGTGCCGGTGATGGCGATGCCGGAAATGGAGAGCGGTGCAGCACCAGGGTTGGTGACAGTGATGGTTTGAGCGGAGCTGGTGGTTCCGACGAGTTGACCTGCAAAGGTAAGGCTGACGGCAGAGAATGTTGGGTTCGCAGCGAGGCCGGTGCCACCAAGTGGAACGGTCTGAGTGCCAGCAAGGTCGGTTACCGAAACGGTGGCAGCGCGAGCTGAGGTGGCGGTTGGAGCGAAGGTCACGCTGATGCTGCAGTTGCTGCTGGGGGGAATGCTGGATCCGCAAGTGTTGGTCTGCGTGAAATCACCAGGGTTAGTGCCGGTGATAGCGATGCCGGAAATGGAGAGCGTTGCAGCAACGGGATTGGTGACCGTGATGGTTTGCGCGGAGCTGGTGGTGCCGACGAGTTGACCGGAGTAGGTAAGGCTGCTGGGCGCGAATACTGGGATAGCGGCCGTACCGGTGGATTGGAGAACCGCAAACGGCGAGAACGACGTCGTTACGCCGCAAATTGTGTTACCGAGGAAAGATGAAGT
>Ga0209698_10008624_pt1 | contig 10501 bp, 8 predicted proteins | sample LitLauG_LLR_2012_FD_187203 | JGI IMG/M metagenome (GOLD analysis project Ga0209698, IMG submission 187203) | Freshwater sediment microbial communities from Pennsylvania, USA - Little Laurel Run_MetaG_LLR_2012 (SPAdes) (version 2) | ecosystem: Environmental > Aquatic > Freshwater > Creek >... | reverse complement strand
TTAGGCGCCTATCCCAACGATTTGTGGTGCGTCGACTACAAGGGCGAATTCAAATTAGGCGACGGGCGCTATTGTTATCCGCTCACCGTCACCGATCACGCCTCGCGGTTTCTGTTGCTCTGCGAAGCCAAAGAGTCCGTCAAAGAAGAGCTGGCTTTCCCAGCTTTCGAACGGCTTTTTCGCGAAAAGGGACTGCCTTGCGCCATACGCTCTGACAATGGCGTAACGCTAGTCCCAATGGTTTGTTTCAACTCTCGAAACTTGCCGTCTGGTGGTTGAGGCTCGGCATCGAGATCGAGCGCATCAAGCCAGGCTGCCCACAACAAAACGGCCGCCACGAACGCATGCATCTCACGTTGAAGAAAGAAACGACAAAGCCTGCCGGCGAAAACTTCCTGCAACAGCAAGAGCGTTTCGATCGCTTCATCGCCTACTTCAACAACGAGCGTCCCCATCAAGCGCTCGATATGAAACTTCCCGCTGAGCGCTACACGCCTTCACCCAGGCTCTATCGGGGCCTCGGCGAATTTGACTATCCCTGCCACGACAAAACTGTCACCGTTACGAGCTGCGGACGCATCTGTGTCCGGCACAAAAAGATAAATCTCTCCACCGTGTTTGCAGGACAAAAACTCGGCATTACCCAGGTAGACGATAAGCTCTGGCTTGCCACCTTCATGACCTATGATCTTGGCTATTTTGACGAAGTCGCTTGTCGGCTCGAGCCGATCGCTAACCCATTCGGCCCAAAGGTGTTACCTATGTGGCCGGAATAAACCGTAACCTATGTGTCCTGTCTGGATGGCTCCCGCTTGCAAGGACGAAATTGAGTTTTGGGCACATTCGGTCGGATGCAGTCTTGTCTTCGGCCTTTGCATGCAGTCGACAATGGGACTGCTGGCCCTGATGGGGTTGGCGAATGAAGCTCCAATCTAGAAACGCAGGCTCTGACGCCTGGGACACATATCGGACTGTCTTCACTCCCGGTCTGACCGATTTTGCCATCACTTCACGTCGTCCTCACAATCGATCTCGATCTCCTTGCTGACCTAGGCGGCGCAAATTGTATCGCGATCACAGCGATAGTCTTCGGACCGCGCCATCATGGCCCAGATCACCCTTGCAGTTTTGTTCGCCATGGCAACAGCAGCAAGCCGCGTTGGTTTTCTTGCGAGCAATCGGGCCGCATGAGGGTGTGCCTCAGGCTTCTGCTTGGCGCGCCGCACGATCGACATCATGCCCAGAAACAGCAGTCGACGTAGGTATTTGTCGCCCATCTTAGTGACGCGACCGAGCCTTTCCTTGCCGCCGGTCGATGCGATACGCGGCGTCAGTCCAAGCCACGCTGCGAATTGACGTCCGGACGAAAATTGACCGGGATCGCCAACAGAAGCGACGATTGCGGACGCGACGATCGGTCCGATTCCAGGCGCCGTCGCCAACCGCAAAGATGTTTCGTTACCGCGATGCCAAATTAGAATTTCGCGCTCTAGCACGCCGATCTTAGCCTGAACGTCCAGCGCCTGCTGCGACAGGAGCGATATGACACCCGACGCAGCTGCGGTCGCGTCTATAGCTTCTCCATCGACAAATCGCTGCGCGAGCTTGAGCGCCTGCTCAACGCCGCTTGCGATCTCTACGCCAAATTCGGCGAGCAACCCGCGGATCGCATTCACAAGCTGCGTGCGCTGTCTCACCAGCAGCGCGCGGGCGCGATGCATTGCCAAAGCGGCCTGTTGTTCGACCGATTTAATCGGCACAAAACGCATCGTCGGACGGGTCACCGCCTCACAAATGGCCTCGGCGTCATTGGCGTCATTCTTGCCGCGCTTTACGTAAGGCTTCACGTACGCCGGCGGCATTAACCGCACCTCGTGACCCATTTCCGAAAGCTGTCGTGCCCAGTAGTGCGCTGTCCCGCACGCCTCGATGCCGATCAGGCATGGCGGGAGGGCAGCAAAAAACGGCGCCAGCTGTGATCGTCGGAACGCTTTGCGAACAATCGCCTTTCCGTCCGCGTCGATCGCATGCACCTGAAACACGTGTTTGGCCAAGTCCAAGCCAATTGTGATAATTTCCATCTCGGATGGCTCCCTGCTTAGTGGTCGCTTTGACAACAACCACATTTTGGCGCGTTGACGCCGGGAGCGGGAGCCATCCATCCCATCTGGAACGGACCAACGGACCATGGCGGACAGAGAGGGATTCGAACCCTCGATAGGCTTGCACCTATACACGCGTTCCAGGCGTGCGCCTTCAACCACTCGGCCACCTGTCCGAAGCGGCGGGTTATGGCCGCGCCGTCGCCGGCTTGCAACTGTTGGCGTCGCGGTCAGTAAAAAATCGCATCCTAGACCGCAGTCTGAAACGTCGTGGCGCCGCCGAACCTCCCCAAAGGGCAACACCGTCCTGCAAAGTCCAGGTCTGGAAGACTCAACCCAGCAGCGGATCGCTGACGCTTGGGGCGCCGTTCTCCACATGCCCTGCGAAGCGACGCAAAAACTGCGCATTGCCCTCGCAAGCGATCGCAATGTCGTACCAGCGCGACGCATCGAGCGGCAGCTCAATGGCGGTTTCGCCATTGCCGTTGGGCGCGATGGTCTGCTGCACGCGCGCTGTGTTGTAGTGGCCGGCCACCGCGCTCAGAACAACCGGCGCGCTCCCCTGATTGCGAACCCAAAGCTTGATGATAGCCCCATCCGCCTCGAGCCGCACGACCTCCACAAGGGGATCGCCAAATTCGCCGCGGACTTGGCGTAAGAAGCCGTTTGGGCCCAGCGCGGTCAGATTGTAGCTGCTGACCCCGCTCAGCACCTCGTGGCGCAACGTTTTCCCCGCTTCCACCGTGAAGAACCAGGGCCCCGCGCTTCCATCAGCTGAGAATACGTTGAGCGGCGCCCCGACCGCTCCAGCATTGGCGATATTGAGCCATACCGCTTTGCGCGGCGCGTCAAGTTCGCAAGCAACATCGAAGGCGTAAGGCAATGCGCGCGCGGGACGTTGGCCAGTTTCTTGCGCGATCGCGGAAAATCTTTGCGGGAGAACCGGCGCCGGCAGCGCACGGGTTTTATCGGCGTCGGCGATGTACCGCTCGGTCGCCGGCAGCGCAATGGCGGCTCTGTCCGGGGTCGCAAAATCAAATGTTGAGGTGAGATCGCCGCACACCGTGCGTCGCCAGGCGCTGATATTGGGTTCGCGCACCGCAAAGCGCTGTTCCAAAAACCGTATCACCGAGGTGTGGTCAAACACCTGACTATTGACCCAGCCGCCTTTGCTCCACGGCGACACAATCAGCATCGGCACCCGCGGGCCCAAGCCCACGGGCTCGCCGCGATACACTTCGCCTGCTGTGTCGACCGTGGAGGCGCCCAGCGCACTGCCCGTCGCCGGCAGATAAGGCGCCATGTGATCGAAGAAGCCGTCGTTCTCATCATAGTTCAGCAGGAAAACGGTTTTCGCGTAGATTTCCGGGTGCTCCACGAGCGCGGCCAACAGACGCGCGGTGAGCGATTGGCCGTAAGCAGGACTTGCGGCGGGATGCTCGCTCATAATTTGCGGGGCGACGATCCACGACACTTGCCCCAAACGACCGCTTCTCAGATCGTTGCTGAAATCCTCCACCAAATGCTCGCCACGCGAGGTCTTGGCGTTGTCGCGGGTTGAGCCCGGCGCGCAGGCGCGCCCTTTGGCCAACAGTGCCGGATTTGCCGAAGCGCCCCGAAAGTTCGCGAAATAGGCAAGCGAGTTGTCGCCGTAATTGTCGTATTCCTGATAGACCTTCCAGCTGACGCCCGCCGCCTCCAGGCGTTCGGCATAGGTGCGCCATCGCAAACCCGCAAACAGGGCGCTGTCGTGTTCAGCTGGCGCGGTCTCATTCAGTTCGAGATACGAATTGCGAACCGCCAGCACCCCATCATAACCCGCGCTCAGACCACTGGTGCCGGTGAACAGAAAATTCCGGTTGGGCGAAGTCGGCCCGAATATCGAGCAATGGTAGGCGTCGCAGATCGTGAATGCATCGGCGAGCGCGTAATAGAACGGCAAATCCGCGCGCGTGAAATAGCCCATGGTCATAGCGGTCTTGGCGCCAATCCAGGCGTCGTGATTTTTCCAGCGCGCGTGCGAACCCTTCCAGCTGTGATCGAGGCTGCCCACGTGCTCAGCGCTGGTTGATTGGGTGTCGAGGTGAAAGGGCTCGACTGGCGCGCCGCGCGGATTGGGTTGCTTCCAAACCGGATCGCCGTTGGGCAAGATCAGCGGACGGGGATCTGAAAAACCGCGGACGCCTTTGAGCGCGCCGAAATAGTGATCGAACGAACGGTTCTCCTGCATAAGGATGACCACGTGCTCGACGTCGCCGATGGTTCCGGTCGGTGCGTGGGCGGGTATTTCCAGCGCCTTGGCGATGGTGGCGCTGAAGCTCTCGGCCGCGAGCGCGGCTGCGCCCATCTGCAGGATCGCGCGCCGTGACCAAGCCATAAAAGACACTCCCCGATAAAACCGCGACAGGCTACGCGGAGGCTGGAGCAACCGCCAGCCTCGTGTCCCCCGGTTGTCGTGGGCTTTTGGCTGTCAGCCTGGCCAGCGCAGACCGACGCGGCGGCGCTGTTGCAGTGTCTGCTCGGCCCGCTGCAGCGCCCGCAAGGCCACTTCGGCTTGCTGCAAAGAATCGGTCGAGCGCAGCGCGTCCATCGCCAATCGCAAGCGCGCAGCGCCCTCTTCGAGTTTGTCGCGCGCGCCTTCGCGTTCCCCGAGCGCGGTGAGCGCGCGCCCGATTTCCTGCTGGGCTGCGCCCCAGGCGCTGGGGTCGGTGGTGCGGTCAACGCGATCCAAATAGGCTTGCCGCGCATCCAGAGATTTCTGCAGCCATTTGATGTGGCCGCCCCGCTCGCCGACGCTCAATGCGCCTGAGGCAAAGTCAGACAAAATATCAAGCTGCACGGTTTCGCTGAGATCTGGGGACTTGGCCTCCACCATCTTGTCGAGCGCCTCGACAATCGGCTGCAAGCGATCGGGCTTGAAGTCCTGTGGGCGGTGCAATACCGGGCGCGCTCGGCGTGCGAGTTCAAAACCCAAGGCGCGCTGCACGATCTCATTGGGCCGGCCGGTGCGCCAATTGAGATGGATCGGTTGCACCTCGTGGACGCGCCCATAGCTTGGCAAGGTGGTGATGCGCAGATCGAGCTTGCCGGTCAGGCTGCGCTTGCCCCAAACGATGACATCGGCGGCCGAACGCTCGAGCGCCTCGGCGGCCTCCACCGCCACACGGCGACGGCTTTCAGGATGGGCGTTGACCGGCAGCGTCTTCAAGTGAATTGGGAAGAGATCGACTTGTACGTTCGGCTCAAACGAGAACATGCCGAAATTGTCTTCGACCGCTTCCTTCATCTCCTGGCGGGTCAATATTCCGCCGCCTTCGATTTCTCCGATCAACACCAGCGCCCGGTGGTCCTTGGCGCGCTTCAGTGCTTGCGCACGCAAGGCGATGCGCGCCGCGCGGCTGGCGCGGAACATGCCGGCCATGACCCAAAAGCCGCTGACCAGCACCGCCGCCAGCGCCATCGACATAAAGAACATGAACACGTTCGTGTGCTGCACGAACATGTCCTGGAAGTCCCGCGGCAGAAGGCGCATCAACTTCGACGCCAGGTCAGGCGCCAAGGCTGTAGCGTCAGCGAAATTAACCATTACGCGTCCAAAATCCCGGGCAAGCCTCGTCCTCTAGCCCGCCCTGGAGCGGCGCACAACGGCCCCCGGCGCCGTAGTTCAGCAGAAAACCCCCGCGTTCACCGAAACCGGGAACAAGACGTGTGGATTAGGTCACGCTCAATGTGTGCCCGCGGCCGCCTTCGCCCTGGCGATCATGTCATTAAGTTCGCTCTGCGATGGGGCGTGGATGGTCGTCACCTGGACCCCGGCGGGGAGCGCAAACAGGCTCGGATCTTGAGGCCCGCGCTGGACCGAGGTGGTGTCGAACACAACCGCGCCATTCATCTTCATCTGTAGCATGATGCCGTCGCTGGTGATGCACATCGAACGTTGCGTGGAGGTCGTCGTCGCCGCGCCCTGGGCGTCAGCCGGCGGGGAAATTTCCCATTCGCTGCCGTTTTCGCCGGCAGCCGAGCAGGCGCCGATTTGATGGGCCCGATGCTGCATGTCGGCCCGCAGCTTGTCCATCTGATCGGGCGAGACCGGGTTTAGAGACGATTGAGAAAGATCCATGCGCGTAGCCATGGTGCGTCCGCCGATATGCACCAGCGAGTAGGCCTCATGGGTATCGGCGTTCATGATCATCGTGGTGGGGCCCATGGGACCTGACATCTCGGTGCGGATCTTGCCGCCGTCGTGATAGATCACCTCGGGAATAGACTGACCGTTGATGGTCATCGTCGCTTGTTGCTTATACGAAGGCCCCGGCCCGGAGGGAAACATGCCCCCGCCCGACGCTGCCGCGCTCGTTGTGGAGCTCCCGCCCGAAGACGCAGAACCACCGCCTGGGCTGCAGGCTCCCAAGGCCATAAGTGAGATCACCGCCAAAGCCGCTGCGCGCATGAAAACGTCCTCCCCGCAAAGCTAGCTACTTATCATACCTCCCTGAGCCCGTAAGCGGGTTGACACCTCCCATTCGCCGGCCACCGCGGCTGGCGAGGTGGGCGCAAATTGCCCACCAGCAGAGACAAGCGCGAGCGGCTTTATGCTTTCAGATCTTTAGCGGCCTTGCGGCGTCTGAAGCGGGGCCTGCGCGGCCACATAGAAGGTCAAATGGAGATTGGCGCCATTGGAATAATTTCGCCCGTCAAAATGGCCTGCCTCGCGAACCGCAGCCCTACGCACTGCGACCCCTTCAAGAAACGCCTGGCGATCGGTCTCGCCAATCAACGCCACATTGCAGGCAGGGTTTGCCGCAAAGGCGCTGGCCGCGGCGCCGCCATCGGGCGAAAGCACGGTGCGCCGCCAACCGTAGAGAAACACCAAACTGGGTTCGCTATAGGGCGTAGTGACCAGCCGGCTCCCCAGACAGGGCTGGAGCGCGCGCGCTTGGCGGTTGATTTCAGCGCTCAGCCAAACATGGGTGAGCTTGGGCGCGACCACGGCGAACACATTTGTCCAACTGATCAAGGCTGCAAGCGTCAAGGCGGCAACCGCAAACGCCAAGCGCTTGCGCCACAGCAAATAAAGCGCCCCACAGGCCGCCGCGAAACTTGCAAGCGCCAGCCCGATCGCAAGCCCATCGGTCAAATGTTGCTCGCGCATCTCTATAGCCGGGCCAAGTCCCGCAATCGCTGCGCTGACCCCCAGCCAAAGCACGCACACCAGCGCAAACACCCAGCCGCGCGTTTTGTTTTCAACCTGCGGCGCAAACAAAGCCGCAGCAGCGATCAACGCCAGCGCAGGATATGTGGGCAGCACATAATGCGGCAATTTAGTCGCCACCAACTCAAACACCATCCAGCTTGGAATGAGCCAGCACAATAAAAAGCGGATCAAAGGCGTGGCGCGCTCGCGCCAGGCAAAACCCACCGCGCGGAAGGCTAGCAGCGATGCTGGCCAAAAAGCGCCAATCAACAGCGCCAGATGATAGCCGGGGGGGCCTTTGTGGCCCTGCTCGCTGGTGCCGACTTTGCCCAGGAAATTGCGCATCAGCGAACGCGAGTAAAAATCCCCATGGGTCATCACGCCGATGGCCACGAACCAAGGCAAGGCTATAGCCAAGGTGAGTAGCGGCCCCCATGCGGGACGCAGGTTCAAGAGCCAGCGGGCTTTGCGATCCCAGATCACCAGAGCCAAGATGGTGGCGCCGCTCACCAGCACCACAAGCGGGCCCTTCACCAAAAGCCCCACGCCAAGGGCTATCCAAAACGCCGCCGAGGTCCAACGCCCGATTTTGGGCTCGATATAGGCGCGCATCAGCGCCAGTTGCGCCCCGGTAATGCACGCGAGCAGGGTCGCATCGATCTTGGCGATACGGGCTTCGAAATTGAGCGAGAAACAGCTCGCAAGCAACACCGCCGCAGCGAGGCCGACTTGTCGGCCGAAGAAATGAGCCCCAAGCCAGGCGGTCATCAAGACCGCCGCTAAAGCGCCCAACAGAGACGGAATGCGATAGGCCCAGATGGCGCTATGATCGGCGCCCCCGAGCACCGCGGCCGACGCCGATTGCAGCCAATAAATGCCGGCCGGCTGCACGTAACGGGGCTGATCTTGAAAACGCAGATCAACAACATCGCCGGTGTCGATCATGCGATTGGTGGTCACTACATAACGCGATTCATCGCGGTCGGTCGGCGGCAAGGAGGTGAAGCCCGGCAAATAAAGCGCCAGGCTCACCAGGGCGAGCATCAGCCATTCCCGCCAAGACAGCTTCGCACCGGTCATCTTTTATTCTCGGTGATTGCGCGCGGCGCGGTGGTGCGACGGGTCAGCCAAAACACCCCCATCAAGTCCCAGACGCCAACCAGCGCGCGTCCCCAATTTGTGTATTTCGACGTCCCCTTCATCCGCGCGCGGTGCTTGACCGGATGATTGATCAGGGGATGGCCATAGCGCCCAAACAGCGCCGGCAAATAGCGATGCATGCTCCCAAAGCAAGGCAGCAACAAGAAATCCTGGCGACGGAACACCTTCACGCCGCAGCCAGTGTCGGGGCAATGATCGTTCAGCACCCACGCGCGAATGGCGTTGGCCACGCGCGCTGCGATCAGCCTCGAAACGGGATCGTCACGCCGCACCCGAATGCCCGCCACCAGCGGCGAGGTCCCTTGCGTCTTCCAGGCCGCTTCCAGCATGGCGGGCAAATCAGCGGGATCGTTCTGTCCATCGCCATCGAGGGTGGCGATCCAGGGGGCGGCGGCGCCAACCACGCCGGTGCGCACGGCTTGCGATTGGCCGCAACGGCGGTCGTGGCGCAGAACCCGCACGCGCGGATCGCGCGCAGCGATGGTTTGCAAGATTTGGGCGGTGTCGTCGCTTGAGCCGTCGTCGACCCAAACCACCTCAAATGGCGCGACGGGCGCCATGGCTTCGAGAATCTCGTTACACAACAAAGCGACGTTTTCGGCTTCGTTGTAAACTGCAAGCACGACCGAAGCGCGCAGTTCAGGATCCGACATTGTGTGCGAGGGCCCCCTCTCGGAGCGTGCGATGGCCGCTTGAGCGCATCTGTGTCAAGCGTCCCCCCTCAAACAACAGCGCCGCACCGGGGGTCAAGTTAGCGGGATGCGGTCCTTGTTGGCGGTCACGAAGGTCCGGAAGTCCTGCAAATCCGGATCCAGGGCGCGGGTGGCTGCGACATCGCGCGGGGCGCGGAAATCGGCCTCGAAATCGCGCTTGAACTGAAACATGTTGCCGAGATCGTCAGCGCCTGGAAAGCCGAGCGCGCGGAAGTCCGCCGGCGGGATCGCCAAATGCCGGCAATTGATGCCCAACGCCTCGCTGAGAATGGCGGCCATCTCAGCGCCCGACAAATGCTCGCCGGCTATGCCTATGGTGCGCCCGATGGCGGCGTCGCCTTGCTTGAACACGCCATAAGCGCATTTGCCGATGTCTTCGGCCGCTATGCCTGGCAGTTTGGCCTCATCCATCGGCAGCGCGAAAACATAGCCGCCTTCGCCGTCGGGCTTGGGGTTCATGCCGAAGGAAATGAGATTGTCCCAATAAAACGAGGTCAGCAGATAGGTGGTCGGCACCTCGTGGAAGAAGCGATTGGATTCGCCCTTGGTGTCGAAATGGGGAACTTTGTAATGATCGTGGATGGTTGGCATCTGATCGCTGGAGAGCGGCACCCATTTGCGGGTGTCCTCTAAGGTCGACCAGATCGCATGCTTGACGCTGGCCTGCTTGGCGGCATCCGCAAGCGTGTGCGCCTCGGCGATCTCGCGCTCGGGGTCCATGTGGGCCCAATAGAAAGTGACGCAATAAGCGCCATGGGCGCCCTCAAAAGCGCGGACGATCGAGGCGACGTCATCGACATTGGCCTCGACCACCTCCGCGCCGAGCGCAGCCAGGCTTTTTGCAGCGTCGGAATTGGCGTTGCGGGTAATGGCGCGGGCGCTAAACGGGCTTTCGGGGTCTGCCTGGATGGCGCGCACCAGACCCCCGCCTTGCTGACCCGTGGCGCCCATAACGGCGATGATTTTCTTGTCGGCCATACTGCTTTTCCTCGCCTGATCGGTCCCCGCGAAGGTTGCTACATAACGGCTCGCGGCTGGGGCGGCTATTGCTTGGCCTGAGATTCAGCTTGGGTTCAGGTCCGCAGGCGCTAGGCTAAGGGTTGGGAGCATAGCTATGAAGCGCAAGTTCACCGCCTTTGTCGCGGCCGCTGTTTTGGCCGCAACTGCGTTGGCCCCGACAGCGGACGCGCAGCGCTATCGTGGTTGGGGCGGCTATGAACGCCATTATGGGGGCTATGGCCACTATCGTGGCTATTACGGCGGCCAAGTCGCAGCGATCGGGGTGGTGGGCCTGGTGTTGGGCCTGGCGCTGGGTTCGGCCATCAGCAGCG
>Ga0209698_10008623_pt1 | contig 10501 bp, 11 predicted proteins | sample LitLauG_LLR_2012_FD_187203 | JGI IMG/M metagenome (GOLD analysis project Ga0209698, IMG submission 187203) | Freshwater sediment microbial communities from Pennsylvania, USA - Little Laurel Run_MetaG_LLR_2012 (SPAdes) (version 2) | ecosystem: Environmental > Aquatic > Freshwater > Creek >... | reverse complement strand
GGATAAGTCCCTGCTCGCCACGAGTGGCGCGCGCCTGCACGCAGAAGTGCTGGCCCTTGCCCGCGGCGGCACAGCGGGGGACCCAGCACCGGCCTAGGTCGCGCTGCAAACGGGTTGCCGGCGCAATGCCGCGCGCAACTGCGTCTCAATTTGGCGCACGGGGCGCGCGCACATTGGCAGATTTGCGCTGGCTCTGGCACCCTTCTTGGTCCATGGTGCAGGTGGAGTGCCGATACAGTGCCCGCCGGGAAGCCGCGCCCTGGGCCAGGACCCGGCTGGCGTTCATGCGCCGCGCAGCACCCCACTTTTTTCCGGATCTGCAAGGCAATGAACCAGGAACCCAAATCCGCCCCGCTGTCGCCCCGCCTGGCCGCCGTACTGGCCATTGCCGGCGTCCTCGGGCTCATTTGGGCGCTGACCGCCTGGGAGCTGGCGCGCAGTCGCCAGGCCATCATCATCGAGGCGCAGCGCACAGCCGGGTTCTAAAGCCAGGTCGTGGCGGAGGGGGCCCTCTCCACCATCAAGCGCATCAACGAGATCGCCCTGGACCTGCGCTCCTACTGGGCCGGCAGCCGGGAGCGCTTTGGCCAGCTCGTTCAGCGGCGCCAGGAAAACATTACCGACATCGCCTTTCAAGTTTCGGTCATCGACCAGAACGGCTTTCTGGCCTTCTCCAATCTGGCCATGCACAAGGAACGCACTTTCCTCGGAGACCGGGAGCACTTCCTGGTCCACCGCAACAGCGATGCGGACAAGCTGTTCATTGGCAAGCCGGTCAAGGGCAAGATTTCGGGCAAATGGTCGATCCAGTTCACCCGCCCGATTTTTGATGATCACGCCCGCTTTGCCGGCGTGATCGTCGTTTCGGTGAGCCCGGCCACCTTTGCCACGGGCAGCGAAAAATTCGGCCTGGGGCAGGACGCTGTAATCGCCATGATCTCGGACGCGGGCACGATCATGGCGCGCGAACCGGAAAACGGCGCGCTGGGCAAGGGCGTCACCAACCTACCCTTCCTGGGCCCGAATGCGCCGCAAACAGGCAACTACAGCGGCGTTGCCCAGGTCGATGGCGTGGAGCGCGTCTACGGCTTTTACCGCCTGCCCGCCTACGGGATGGTATTTGTCCTTGGCCTGCCGCTGCGCGATGTTCTGGTGCCCTACCAGCGGCACCGCACCATGGTCATAACCCTGGCCAGCGCAATCAGTGCCGGCGCCCTGGTGCTGCTCGTGCTGCTGTTTCGCTCAATTGCCAGCCGCGCGGAGATCGCCCGGCGCCTGCAGGACAGCCGCGCGATGCTCCAGTCCTCGGTCGATACCATTGGCGAGGCCTTTGCCATCTTCGATACGAAGGACCGCCTGGCCTACTGCAATGCGCGCTACCGCGAGGTCTTTGGCGGCCCCGGGCAGAGTCTCGCCCCCGGCGAAGAGTTTGCCGCCATCATTGGCGGCTGTGCCCAACGCGGCCAGTTCCTGGATGCGGTTGGCGAGGAAGAGGAATGGACGGCAGTACGCATCAGCGCGCACCGCTCGGGCAAGTCCGAATTTCTCGAGCACTTAAAAGACGGGCGGCGCCTGCGCGTGCTCGAGCGCAGGACACCCGAGGGCTTTACCGTGGTCATCTGCCTGGACATCACCGAGCTGTCCAAGGCCAAGGATGCGGCCGAGGCCGCCAGCCGGGCCAAGAGCGAGTTCCTGGCCACCATGTCCCATGAGATCCGCACGCCCTTAAACGGAATCCTGGGAATGGCACAGCTGCTGCGCATGCCCGATGTCAGCGAGGCCGAACGCTGGGAGTACGCCGACACCGTGCTTTCCTCAGGCCAGACCTTGCTCACCCTGCTCAACGACATCCTGGACCACTCCAAGATGGAGGCGGGCAAACTCGAACTCACCCCCGGCATCGTCGATGTGCGCCAGATCGCGGAAGAGTGCACCGCGCTTTTTGCCGACATCGCCCAGGGCAAGGGCCTGGGGATATCCGCGCAGTGGCTGGGCCCCGCCGGGCAAAGCTACCGCGCCGACCCCGCGCGGCTGCGGCAAATGCTCTCCAACCTGATCAGCAACGCCATCAAGTTCACGGGCAGCGGCAGCGTGCGCGTGGAGGCCAGGGAAACCTCGCGCCAAAAGACGAGTGCCGTGGTCGAGTTTGTGGTCATCGATACGGGGATCGGAATTTCTCCCGAAACCGCGCAGCGTCTCTTCCAGCCCTTCACCCAGGCCGACAGCTCCACCACGCGCGAGTTCGGCGGCACCGGCCTCGGGCTTTCCATCGTGCGCAACCTGGCCCGCCTCATGGGCGGCGAGGCCGGCCTGCAAAGCGAACCGGGCAAGGGTTCGCGGTTCTGGATTCGCGTTCCCATGGAGCTCGTGCCGGGGGACGAATCCGCAACGGCGCACGTTGCGCCGGCCGCTGGATCGCCACCGCAAAGCTAGCCCACCCAGGCTGAGGCGTCGATCCGTATCACGACGAGAAGGTCACGACCTGAGCGCGCGCCATCGGGGAACGGCCTGGAGCTTTGGTTCGCTGTCGCCCAGCTTGGCCAAGCGCCTTGCGCTCTCGCGCTGGATCAGCGCCCCAAGGGTTTCCTTGGGCAACGCGCTGCGCCCCGGGACGCCCGAGAGCAAGTGCGCCTGGCGCAGAAGGGATACATCGAGCATTACGCTTGTGCGCATGGCCTAGTCCGGCAGATGCTCATCAAAGACCAGCATCAACTATGGAACCAATTGATGCTGATCCTTATGCCGCCCGGCATTCGCCTTTCTTTCGGTTGGGGCGGTGGTTTGGGCCCCTACCGAGACGCACGGCCGCTTCAGCGCCGGATCAGGGTCGCGCGGTATGTTCGATTGACGCGCGGCCTGCCAAGAGCCCAGCGACGGATATGTCTTCGTCGACATTGGGCCAACGAATCCCTTCGCCGCTCCCGATTAGCTCAACCTTGCCTCTTGACTTTGCGTCGGCGGCAGCGATGCGGGGGAACCAAACGATGGGGACCGCGAGCGTCCGACCATCGCTAAGTCGAACGATGATTTCATCGTCCGTGCAGCGAACGTCAACAGCTCGAGGATCGCCATCAACCGCTAAAGTATTCATTCCATGCACTTTCGAATTTGTCGCGGTTTTCCATCACAACGCGATTAAGCCTAGTCAACTCCTGCGCTTGAAATCCTCGACTACGCGCCAACGCCACTGGCGAGAGCCAAAATTTGGCCGTTGCCGTATCGCGCTGAACGTGGACGTGGATGGGCTCCGGATACTCGTTCGAGTAGAAGAAAAACCGATATGGGCCAATGACAAGAATCGTCGGCACAGAGCGATCCTACTCCGGCTCTAGCATTAGAGTTGGATGGCGCGCGCCGTCGGCACGGCGGAAAACTCGACCTTAGAACGGAATGTCGTCGTCCAGGTCGGCCACGGCGCCGCCGGCCGGCTCTTTGGCAGCCGGCTTTGCCATGGCCGGGCGCGCCGGGGCGCCGGCCGCGCGTGGTGCGCGCGGTTCATCCTCCGCGGGAGCGCCGCCGCCCTGGCGCGAGCCCAACATCTGCATGACGTCGGCGACGATTTCGGTGGAAAACCGATCCTGCCCGGTTTCCTTGTCCTGCCATTTGCGGGTGCGCAAGCGCCCCTCGATATACACCTGCGAGCCCTTGCGCAGGTATTCGCCGGCAACTTCGGCGAGGCGCCCGAAGAAGGCCACGCGATGCCATTCGGTTTCCTCGCGCTTTTCCCCGGTGGTCTTGTCCTTCCACTGCGAGGTGGTGGCAACCGAGATGTTGGTCATGGCGGCACCATCCGGCGTGTAGCGCGTCTCCGGATCACGCCCGAGATTGCCCACGATAATCACCTTGTTCACGGATGCCATCATTGTCTCCTGTCGATTTGCCGCGCGGGCGCCGGCGATGCGGCCGCCCGGCGCAAGGCCGCATCCCGCCGCGGATCGGGCGTTGCGTCCACGCAGCGATAATACATACTGGCCAGCATGGCACGCGCTGGCGCCCGCCGGATCGCCGGCCGCGGTAGTGGCGCCGCACCAACCCCGCAACAGGTTCGCACCCATGACCGATACCCAGACCCGCGCCCTTGTCCTTTTCGCCCATGGCGCGCGCGACCCGCTTTGGGCGCAGCCCCTGGAACACCTGCGCCTGGCCCTGGCGCGGATAGCGCCGCAGATGGCAGTGCGGGTCGCCTTCCTGGAAATGCAGGAACCGGGGCTCGTACCCACCCTGGCCGAGCTGGCCGCGCAAGGCCGGCGCCACATCGACGTGGCGCCGATCTTCTGGTCCAAAGGCGGGCACATCGCCGATGACCTGCCGGCGCGCCTCGCAGCCTTTGCCGGCAGCCACCCGGGCGTTGCCGTGCGCGTCTTGCCGGTGCTCTCCGACCTGCCCGGCATGCACGAATTCATCGCGCGCACCCTGCTGCAACTGGCCGATGCGCCGCAGTAAGAGCGCCCGCGCACCGCTTCTGAGCACGGCCCCGGAGGCCGCATGACGCCGGCTGCAGGCGCGTTTTCCGTGGCGCCTTTCGTGCGCGAGATCGGCCGGGGCAAGGACGGTGCGCGCGCGCTTTCCCAGGAGCGGGCCCGGGAACTCATGGCGGCCATCCTCGCGGGCGAGGTGGACGATCTGGCCCTGGGGGCGGTCTTGCTCGCGCTGCGCATGAAGGGCGAGTCAGCCACGGAGATTGCCGGCTTTCGCGACGCGCTCGAGCCGCACCTGGTGCGCGTTGCGCCGGTGACGCCCGGCTGGGTACTCATCCCCAGCTACAACGGCGCGCGCTCGATCGCCAATCTGGTCCCACTGCTGGCCCTGCTCCTGGCGCGGCGCGGCGTGCCGGTGCTGGTGCACGGGCAGGGTTCCGAACCGGCTTTCGTTGCGCGCCCACGGGTAACCAGCGCCGCGATTTTTGCCGCGCTCGAGCTGGCCCCCTGCCTGCCCAGCGAGGCGCCCGCGCGCAGCGCGGACGGCCTGCCGGCATTCGTGGAACTGGCGGCGCTGTGCCCGGCGCTGGCGCGGCTCATTGCGCTGCGCGCGCGCCTGGGGGTGCGCAACGTCGCCCATACGCTGGCCAAGGTGCTGCGCCCGGTGAGCGGACCCTGCCTGTTGGTATCGAGCTTCACCCACCCGGAATTTGGCCGCATGCAGGCCGAACTCTTTCGCAGCAGCGGCGAACACGCACTGACCATGCGCGCCACGGACGGCGAAGCGGTAGTGAGCGCGCGGCGCACCCAAGCGGTCGATTGCTGGCGCAACGGTGTTTGCACCCCGGCAATTGCCGCGCAGCCCATCGCCGATGCGCTCGCCACCCTGCCCACAGCGGATCTTGCCGCCACCGCGCAATGGACGCGGGACGTGCTGCGCGGAGTCTGTCCGGCGCCGCCCGCCCTGCTGGCGCAGGTCGAACTCATCGAGCGCGAGCTGCGCGCCCCATAGGAATCCTTCCCCCAGCAATTTCCGGATATTCTTATACTCTGCGCGCATACGGCAATAGCCAATGTTTCGTTTCTAATTGCCGACCTTGCCCGTACGCTGATGGTCCCGTCCTGCGCGGGCGGCGTTTTCCTGCCGCCGCGCCGCTGGCCAATGCCGCGGTGGACGCCGGATGGCGGTCGATCCCCAGCCTTGGGGCCTGCGTCCGCAACCCTGGAGTTCTTGCGTGATCCTGCAATTCATTTTTAGCGGGGCCCTGGTGGGCTTTGTCGTTGGCGCCACCGGCGTGGGCGGCGGCTCGCTCATGACGCCGCTGCTGACCCTCGCCTTTGGCGTACCGGCCCCGGTGGCGGTGGGCACCGACTTGCTCTTTGCGGCCATTACCAAGTCCAGCGGCGCCTACGCCTATGCGCGCCGTGGCCATATCCCCTGGCCGATTGTTTCCTGGATGGCGCTGGGGTCGATTCCCGCCTCCCTGCTGACCCTGGCCGCGGTCCATGCCTGGCAGCCGGATCCGGCGCAATTGAGCGCGTTCATGCGGCCCGCGCTGGGCTTTGCCTTGCTGCTGACCGCGGGCGCGCTGGCATTTCGCAGCCAGATCCAGGTCCTGGGGCGGCGTTTCCTCTCCAGCGGCGCGCAGCTGGCAACCGCCGGCGGCGTTATGGCGCCCTCGCTTGCGGACACGGCACCGCGGCCGGCGCTCACCCTTGCCGTGGGCGCCATCATTGGCGCCCTGGTTTCGATCACCTCGGTGGGTGCCGGCGCCATCGGTGTGGTGGCCCTATTCTTTCTTTATCCGACCATGCCGGCACGCCTGCTGGTGGGTGCCGACATCGTCCATGCCGTGCCCCTGACGCTGGTGGCCGGACTGGGGCACGCGGCCCTGGGAACCATCAACTGGCTCATGTTGCTGGGCCTGCTGATCGGCTCCCTGCCGGCGATCCATCTGGGCGCGGCCGTTGCCGGTCGCCTGAACGAGCGCACCCTGCGCTCCTTTCTTGCGTTCATGCTGGTGCTGATCGGCATGCGCCTGATCTGGAATTGACGGGGATCGGCCGTGTATCGCTACAGCAACCTTGACCAGCAGCTCGTCGAGGAGCGCGTCGCCCAGTTTCGCGACCAGGTGGCGCGCTGGCAAAACGGCGCATTGAGCGACGATGAGCTGCGGCCGCTGCGCCTGCAAAACGGCCTGTACATCCAGCGCCACGCGCCGATGCTGCGCGTTGCCATTCCCTACGGCCTGCTCGATGCCCGCCAGATGCGCGCCCTCGCCCACATTGCGCGCACCTGGGACCGCGGCTACGGCCACTTCAGCACGCGCCAGAACATCCAGTTCAACTGGGTGAAGATCGAGGAGACACCCGACATCCTGGCGGCGCTGGCGGCGGTGCAGATGCACGCCATCCAGACCTCGGGCAATTGCGTGCGCAACATCACCACCGACGCCTATGCCGGCGTGGCCGCCGATGAGGCGGTGGATCCTCGGCCCTATTGCGAATTGATGCGCCAGTGGAGCACCTTTCACCCGGAATTTTCCTTCCTGCCGCGCAAGTTCAAGATCGCCTTCAGCGCCTCGGCCCGGGAAGACCGAGCGGCCACGGCCCTGCACGACCTGGGCTTTTACCTGCGCCGCGATGCGCGCGGAGAGGTGGTTGCGGACGTGCTCGCGGGCGGGGGCATGGGGCGCACGCCGCTGGTGGGTTCGATCGTGCGCCAGGGCCTGCCCTGGCGCCATCTGCCCACCTATACCGAGGCGCTGCTGCGCGTGTACAACCGCTATGGCCGGCGCGACAACATGTACAAGGCGCGCATCAAGATCCTGGTGCGCGCGCTGGGGGCCGAAGCCTTCGCGCGTGAGGTCGATAGCGAATTTGCCTTCCTCGAGGACGGCCCGGGCACGGCCACCGCGGCCGAACTGGCGCGCATCAGTGCGGGCTTTGCACCCCCGCCCTATCGTCCGCTGCCGGCCAATTCGCCGGAGCTGCACGCGGCCCTGGCCGCGAGCCCGGCTTTTGCCCGCTGGCACGGCCGCAGCGTACGCGCCCACCGCGTCCCGGGCTATGCGGCGGTCACGCTCTCGCTCAAGCGCAGCAACGTGGCGCCCGGCGATGCCGACGCGGCCACCCTGGATGCGCTCGCGGAACTTGCCGAGCGTTTCAGCTTCGGCGAACTGCGCGTCACCCATGAGCAAAATATCGTGCTCGCCGACGTTGCCCAGCACGAACTGCTCGACCTGTGGAGTGCGGCGCGCACCCTGGGCCTGGCCACGCCCAATATCGGGCTCCTGACCGACATGATCTGCTGCCCGGGCGGGGATTTTTGCGCCCTGGCCAATGCCAAGTCGATCCCGATTGCCCAGGCGATCCAGGACCGCTTTGAGAATCTCGATTACCTACATGACCTGGGCGACCTCAGCCTCAATATTTCGGGCTGCATCAATTCCTGTGGCCACCATCATGTGGGCAACATCGGCATCCTGGGCGTGGACAAGCAGGGCGCGGAGTTCTACCAGGTGACCCTGGGCGGTGTGGTGGGCCCGGATCCTGGAAAGACGGCCATTGGCGCCGTGATCGGACGCGCCTTTGCCGCCGCCGAGATTCCCGGCGTGATCGCGACGATCCTGGACATGTACGTGGCCCTGCGCGATCCGGATGAACGATTCATCGACACCCTGACGCGCGTGGGCGTGGGCCCCTTCCGCTCCGCCGTATATCCGGCGCAGGATCACTCGGTAGCACTGGAAAATGCCTGACATGCCGCAATCGGTTATCCGCATCATCGACGGGCGCCCCTGCCTGGTCGCCGACGATTGGCGCCAGATCGACAGCGCCGCCCAGTGGGACGGCTCGCCGGGCGCGATCCTGCCCCTGGAGATGGCCCTGCTGCAGGCCGAGCGCGTGCGCAGCGCCGGGCGCGTGGGCATCTGGCTGGCGCCCGCCGACGATCCGGCTCGCGCAGTTGAATTTTTTCCCAGCGTGACGCTCATCGGCGTGGACTTTCCCAAGTTCACCGACGGCCGGGGCTACTCGAGTGCCGTGCTGCTGCGCACGCGCCACGGATGGCGCGGCGAACTGCGCGCGCTGGGCGACGTGCTGCAGGATCAGTTGTTTGCGCTGCGCCGCGTCGGCTTTGACAGCTTTGCCCTGCGCCCGGACCGCGATGCCGCCGCCGCGCTGCGTGCCTTTGCGCCCTTTAGCGACGCCTACCAGGGCAGCGTGGATCAGCCCCTGCCGCGCTTTCGGCGCGTACCGGCAAGCGCATGAGTGCCACACCCGCCCTGGCCGAGGTGCCGCTGGACGGCGCGCTGGCGCTACTGCGTGCCGCGGCCGAGCTTTCCCCGGCGGTGTTTTCCTCGAGCTTTGGGGCCGAGGACATGGTCGTGCTGGACCTCATCCAGGAGCACCAGCTTCCCATCGGCATCTTCACGCTGGATACCGGACGCTTGCCCGAGGAGACGTATGCGCTGATGCAAGCCGTCGAGGAACGCTATGGGCGCTGCTTCCAGGTCGTGTACCCGGACACCCAGGGTGTGCAGCAACTCGTGGCGCGCAACGGCATCAACGGCTTTCGCGACTCGGTAGACAAACGCAAGGCCTGCTGCGCGGTGCGCAAGGTCGAGCCCCTGGGCCGCGCCCTTGCCGGGCAGCGGGCCTGGGTGACCGGCCTGCGCGCGCAGCAATCTGCCGAGCGCGCCGGTTTGCCCGCGCGCGCCTGGGATCCGGTGTACGGCCTGGAAAAGTTCAACCCCCTGCACGACTGGAGCGAAGCGCAGGTCTGGTCGTACCTGCGCGGGCGGGCTGTTCCCTACAACGCGCTGCATGACCGCTTTTACCCCAGCATCGGCTGCGCGCCGTGCACGCGGGCCGTTGCCCTGGGCGAGGATCCGCGCGCCGGGCGCTGGTGGTGGGAGCAAGAAGGCGGCAAGGAGTGCGGACTGCATCGGCCCGGGGGCAGGACCATCCCCATCACGGAGAGCGCATGAACGCGCCCGAGCGCGCGCACAGCGCGCCGCGCAACCTGTCCCACCTCGACTGGCTCGAGTCCGAGGCGATCTACATCCTGCGCGAAGTGGCCGGGCAGTGCGCGCATCCGGCACTGCTGTTTTCCGGGGGCAAGGACTCGATCGTGCTGCTGCACCTGGCCACCAAGGCCTTTCGCCCGGCGCGCTTTCCCTTCCCGCTGCTGCACGTGGACACGGGGCACAATTTTCCCGAGGTCATCGCCTTTCGCGACAAGCGTGCCGCCGAACTGGGCGAGCGTCTAATCGTGCGCACCATCGACGAATCCATCGCCCGGGGCCGCATCGTGCTGCGCAGCCCGGATGAGTCGCGCAACAAGCACCAGTCGGTGACGCTGCTCGATGCGATCGCCGAGTTCGGCTTTGATGCCTGCATCGGCGGGGCGCGCCGCGATGAGGAAAAGGCGCGTGCCAAGGAGCGCGTGTTCAGCTTTCGCGACAGCTGGGGACAGTGGGACCCGAAGAACCAGCGGCCGGAGTTGTGGAACCTGTACAACGCGCGCGTGGCTGCCGGGGAAAACATGCGCGTCTTCCCGATCAGCAATTGGACCGAGACGGACGTCTGGGAATACATCGCCCGCGAAGGCCTGGAAGTGCCCTCGCTGTACTTTGCCCACGACCGCCAGGTCGTGCGGCGCAATGGCGCGCTGGTGCCCGTGACCGCGCTCACGCCGGCGCGCGCCGGCGAAACCGTGGAGCGCGTGAGCGTGCGCTTTCGCACGGTGGGCGACATTTCCTGTACCTGTCCGGTGGAATCGAGCGCGGCCGATTGCGCCCAGATCATCCGCGAGACGGCCGGGGCAACGCTGACCGAGCGCGGTGCCACGCGCATGGACGACCAGACCTCGGAAGCCTCGATGGAGCAACGCAAGCGCGAAGGCTATTTCTGACATGTCCACCCTCCCGAACACGGACGAAGGCGCGCGGCATGCGCCAGCGCAGCGCCGCGCGGAGGCGCCGGCCGACCTTGGCGTGCTGCGCTTTCTGACCTGCGGCAGCGTCGATGATGGCAAGAGCACGCTGATCGGGCGCCTGCTCTTTGACACCAAGGCGCTG
>Ga0209698_10008622_pt1 | contig 10501 bp, 4 predicted proteins | sample LitLauG_LLR_2012_FD_187203 | JGI IMG/M metagenome (GOLD analysis project Ga0209698, IMG submission 187203) | Freshwater sediment microbial communities from Pennsylvania, USA - Little Laurel Run_MetaG_LLR_2012 (SPAdes) (version 2) | ecosystem: Environmental > Aquatic > Freshwater > Creek >... | reverse complement strand
GCCCAGCATCACGGAACTGGTCGCGAGAGTCGCGCGCGCGAAGTTCCTGCGGGAACCGAAGGGATAGAACAAACGTCCGCCATCGTCGTCACCCAGGAAGGGAAGGGCGCCGTCCGCACCCAAGAGTGCGGCCAGGAAACGTGCCATTGCCTCCAACCGTTCCGTCCCCGGCAGTGGCTCAAGTAAGTGGTGGAACAGGTACATGTCGAGGGCGTACAGATGGTAGTAACTCGACTGTTCGAAATGTCCGCCATCGGGGTGGACCTGCTTCGCCAGTTGTTCCACCAGAATCTTGCGCGCGAGTTTCTTCCACTGCCAAGAACGGGAGAACTGCGGGAACAAACACCCGATCGCGTGAAGCGCCAAAGTTTCTCCCAGCAGGTGTGTATTCGGCGAAAAATAGATCGACAAATTGTATTCGAGGTGCAATCCGTGACGGTATAACTCCGTCAGGAATTGCTTCCGGCATGCCGCGTCCATTCCCTTTCCCAGCAGATGAAAAATCCAGATCCATGAAAGCGCGCGGAACCCGACTTCGAGGCTGCTCGCCCAGTTAATGCCGCGCTGAAAGGGATTTTCGCGCCACCAGTGGCGAAGCTGCCCGAAGACATACTGGCTGTAGCGCACGTCCCCTGTCAGTGTGAACGCCTGAGCCACCAGAACCAAATGTTGATGGCGGCTCAGTTCCCAGATGTTCTTGTGGTCCCCGACCTTCGTGGCATCAAGATACGGCAGACGACGAAAATAGAGCGGCAATGTTTCCCTGCCGCTGAGATAATCGCGCCTCCATGCGGGTTCCGGCCCTGTCTCCACGCAGATTCCCAGTAGCGGCACGCGTCCCGAAAGTATCTGGTCGGCGATGCCGACGAGATCCACGGCCCAGGGTGTTCCCCGCAGGGCCGCTGCCACCGCCGCCGGATCGGGCAGTCCGGGCAGCGGACACGCCGCATCTGTCACACCGGACGAAGGCGGGAAGACGCGGAGGATCGCGTTCGCCAACTCTTGTCTCATCCGGAAACGGATTTCAGCCGCGCTGCGCATCTGCAACCGTATTGTCGCAGCGATCTGTCTTCAGAGACTGGTCAGGAGCTGCGGATGAAGCGGGAACCCCATTGGTCAGCACCCAACGCCCCCAAGGCGCGAGACCGGCGGAACGCGAATTCCACTGCGCGCCAACTGCTCTCGTATCATGAAAAGTCGCAGCGAGTTACGGATGAAATTAGCCTACCTTCTCAGTCAGTATCCGACTATCGGCCATACCTACCTCCTGCGCGAATTGCGCGGCCTTCGGGAACTCGGCTGGGACATCCCGACGGTATCCGTGCGTCCTCCGGACCGCCCGGTCGCCGACCTGCCGGTAGCCGAGCGGGAGGAGACGGACCGGACGTTCTACGTCCTCCGCGGGGGCGCAGGCACACTGCTTGCCGACCAACTCTCAGTCCTGTTGCGACATCCCGCACGGTATTTGGCCGGCCTCGCATACGCGATCCGGCTGGGCGGATTCGACCTGGGTAAGTGCCTCCGCCAGGTCATCTATTTCGCCGAATCCATTCGCGCCGGCAAGTGGATGATAGCTCAGGGGGTAACTCATTTCCACTCGCACTTCAGCACCACCGTCGCTCTGCTCATGGCAAAGGTCTTTCCTCTCACTTTTTCAGCCACTATTCACGGACCGGAAGAATTCGTCGACCCGGCGGGTTTCTACCTGCCCCAGAAAATCGAGGCTGCTGAGTTCATCTGCGCCATCAGTTTCTTCGCGCGCAGTCAGATGACTCAACTGGTCCCGTGGGAACTATGGGGCCGCTTTGAAGTAGCGCCGCTGGGCATTGACCCTTCGATCTATGAAGCGGCGCCGTTCCGGGAAAGCCCCGCGCCATTCGAAATCGTCTGTGTCGGCAGACTGACCCCGTTCAAAGCTCAGCACATTCTGCTCGAAGGCGTGAATTTGCTTTTGAGAGAAGGCCGCAATGTGCGCCTCCGATTCGTCGGCGACGGACCGGACCGAGCCAGCCTGCAGAAACGTATCCGGGAATTGGATTTATCCGACCGCGTGATACTCGAAGGCTGGAAGAATCAGGACGAAGTTCGGGGACTCTACCGCAACGCCGACATCTTTGCCTTAGCCAGTTCGGCGGAGGGCGTTCCCGTGGTTCTCATGGAAGCGATGGCCATGCGGATTCCCTGCGTGGCAACCCGGATTACGGGCGTCCCGGAACTAATCCGGGACGGCATCGACGGCCTTCTGGTAACGCCGTCAGAGCCCGTAGAACTGGCCCGCGCGATTGCCCGGCTCATCGACGATCCGACGCTTCGCCGCCGTCTGGCCGAAGCCGGCCGCGCGCGCGTGAGCGAAAAATATCACCTCGCGTCCAACGTGGCGCTCTTATCGGACATCTTCCGCCGCAGATTGTCGTCGTAGATTTCACCCATGCGTTTCGCTGCGGCCCGATGTGTAAATTCCGTGGCGATCAGCCGGGACGCCGCCTCGGCGTAGCCTTTGCGCAGGCTTACGTTTTCCACCAGTACCCGGAGTTGCGCGGCCAGGTCCTCCGCGTTGCCGGCCTCAAAGAGCAGGCCCGAATTCCTGGTGACCAATTCCGGGTTCCCGCCCACACGCGATGCCACCGGGCAACACCCGCACGCCATAGCTTCCATCAGGGAATTCGAGAGGGCTTCGGACAATGACGGCAGGACGAAGATATCGATACAGCCCAGCCAACGCGCGACATCGCGGGTTGCCGGCTCAAAGTGACAGCTTTCCGCGATCCCGAGCGACGCCACTTGTTGCCGAAGCGCCGCCTCTTCCGAACCGCTGCCGACAATTGCCAGCCCCACGCCGGGGAATTCCTTGCGAACGCGGGCGAAGGCTTCGATGAGCGTTCCCAATCCTTTTTCCGGACGCAGCGCGCAGACTACGCCGATCACCACGCGTCCCTTCAGGGACTCGGGTGGCTCGGTTCGAACCGGACGATAGACATTCACGTCGATGCCGTTATGGCATACATGGATGCGGCGGTCCGGGACGCCGGCGTCGGTGCGCAGGTGCTCTCTCATCGCCTCGCAGTTCAAAACTATGCCGTCCACGATCCGGTCGGTCAGGCGCAACAGAATGCGGCCCGACGAGGCCGGCGTCAGATCGCGATGCCCGCGTTGGCTGGACAGCACCACCGGAGTGCCGGCCATCCGGGCCGGCAGCGTTGCGAACAGATTCATCGGCACGTCATACGTATGAACGAGGCGTATCCGATTGCGGCGAATGAACGAAATCAGTTCCCACCCACCTCGCAACAAAGACAAGTCGCGGAAGGACCGGACGGGAAAGGTTATGAGCGGTACGCCAGCCTGTTCGATCTCTTCGGCCCGAATGCCTTCTGCGATCATGCACCCCACGTAGGGAGTGAAGCGGTCGCGGTCGAGAAACCGCGCAGTCTCGGTCAACTGTCTCTCGGTACCGCCGAGCCCCAGCGCTCGCGTCATCAGCAAAACAGGGGAGGGCTCAGGCATCTCTTCTCAGCATAGCCTCCGGGTCTCAAACATAGCCCCAGGGGCCGCATCGGCGCGATGTTGCAGATTTCGCCGCCCTGCATGGGATACTCAATCTGTGCAAGAGCGTTCATTGACGCCCGCCCGCGTCGCCGTTGCGGGTCTGGGGTATGTGGGCTGTGTAACAGCCGCCTGTTTATCTAATCTCGGCCACAAAGTAATTGGCGCCGACCGCGACGCCAACAAGGTTCGCGCCGTAAACGAAGGCCGTGCACCATTTTACGAGCCTGGTCTCGAAGAGATCGTGCGCGAACGCGTGGCGGACGGCAGACTTTCGGCCACTACCGATATGGCAGCCGCGCTCGCGGAATCCGACATCGTGTTGGTATGCGTCGGCACGCCTTCCGAGAAGAGCGGCAACTTCGGCCTTCAGCAACTGCGGGGCTGTTGTGAAGAGATCGCCGCCACCCTGCCCGCGCGCACCGGCCGTCTGATTGTGGCCATTCGGAGCACAGTCTACCCGGGCACATGCGAGGACGTGGTGGCGCCGTTGCTGGGCCACCCCGATAAAGTTTCCGTCGTGGATAACCCGGAATTTCTGCGCGAAGGTACTGCAGTGAAGGATTTCGTGGAACCGTCCCTGCTGGTGATCGGCGGATCCGACAATGCCGCGGTGAGGACTGTAGCGGACGTATACTCGCCCCTGCGAATCGAACCATGCCTCGTCTCGACTAAAACGGCGGAGATGATTAAGTACGCCTGCAATTGTTTCCACGCGATGAAGGTCGCATTCGCCAACGAAATGGGCGCACTATGCGACAAAATGCAGATCCCCGGCCACGAGGTCATGGACACTTTTTGCCGGGACATGCGCCTCAACATCTCGCCTGCGTACCTGAAACCGGGGTTTGCCTTCGGAGGCTCCTGCCTGCCGAAGGATCTGCGGGCTTTAACCTACCGCGGCAACCGGCTGGATCTGAAACTGCCATTGCTGGAGTCCGTCCTGCCCAGCAACGACCGCCAGTTGCAGCGTGCTATTGACCGGGTCATGGATTTGCATTCCGAAAAAATCGGCATATTCGGACTCGCCTTCAAGGAAAACACGGACGATCTGCGGGAAAGCCCGGTGGTATCGATGCTGGAGTACCTGATCGGCAAGGGCCGCGATATTCGCGTCTTCGATCCTCACATCCGGATCGACGCCATCTATGGCAGCAACCGAAACTTCGTGATGCAGGCTATTCCGCATATCGGGCGCCTGATGTGCGCTCAGCTTCAGGAAATGCTGGGTTGGGCCGAGTCCGTCGTGGTAGCGCAGAAACCGTCTGCGGAGTTTCGCGAACTTCTGCTGACCAGCGGATTACCTCTGATCGATCTGGTCGGGGCGTTCCCTGGCCACCGGGCCGTTCTGCCGGCACCGACTGGCGCCAGCAGAACCTGACCTTCCCTTTATTTAACGATTTAACGGCCCCGGTATTTAACGGCCCTTCCTGAGAATGTCGCTGCGTCCGACCAAGGTTGATGCCGCCGAAAGGTAGCTGTATCTCCAATACGCGGCATCCGAGGGTATGGTCAAGGCACAAAACCCGCCCTGGACCGCGACGGCCGATGCCACAGAACCCAGGGCCGCAGTGTCCCCGGATTCGACTACGCAACTGGTCGCTCCGCCCGGTACGCGCAGACGCACCGCCAGCGTGGACGATGTGGCCAGGGTATTAAATGTAAAGACGTCGACTTCGGCGCCGCACCATCGCTTGCCGTAGTAAGCGGTCGCCGGACTGAGACCCGTAAGATTTACCGAGACGAGACCGCCCAGGGTGACGGCTCCGCCATCGTTCATATGGACCGTCGGAGTTCCTGCATAGGACGAGTCGGGCCACACCGCAATCGTGCAGGCGGAACCGTTGGACAAATAGGAAAGCGCTGTGACTGTGGTACCCGCTGAAATCGTTCGGGCCACGCGGTCAGAAAACTTCGGCCGGCCACGCTCCACATCCACACCGCTGCGTCCTGTGAGAGCTTCGATCTCGTCCAGATCGGCTCCTATCACCCGATTGTCGTGAGAAGGAAACAGCGCAGCCTTTCCCGCGGCAAGGCGCAGGTTGGCGGCACGGTAATTAAGCCCGGTCGGCGGAAGGGTGTTGCTGCGTTCCTGCCATTTCATGAAGAGAGTATTGGGATCCCGGCCCGGGTCGTCCGGCTGGATCATCCACGTGGTCGACGGATAAAAGGGACCGCGTGTCACCCCGTAAACAAATCCGTTTCGGTTCATGAGCACGTTATTGTCGAAACTGGAGGCAGAATCCACGTTTCCGCCACCCAGGGCGCCGAACCAGCTGCCTGCCGCGGTTCCGCCAAAGTAGGGCAGCGGCCCCGGTCCGGGTTGATCCTGAACGCCGATCTCCGATGTTGCCGAAGGACTCGTACAGTTACCGCCCGGGCATGCGCTCCGATACGGGATCACCACGTTCGATCGGTAAATCGAACCCTTGTCTCCGTCGGCGAGGAATCCGATTCTGACGTCGACAGCGGTGTTGTGCTGAACGGTCCACGCCTCGGTGTACTGGTGGCGCACAACGGTACCACCGAAGATCGCCGAGTATTCGGTGGAACCAAGATCCATAAAAAGATTGTTCTCCACCCGGTTCGCGATGCTTCGTCCAAAACCCCCGAATTCCCAGGCGTAGCCCGTGCCGCCATTACTGATCGCGAAGGTCTTGCCGACACCCACGATTCCCGCCGATAACATGCGGAACAGGTTATTCCGAATGATGCTGTTACTCGAAGAAACCATATAGTTCACCGGATCGCTGCCGCCGCTGCCGTTGGTCGAAACTGTGAACTGAATGGCAGGATCCTGACACGTCGAGCCGCCATCGCAGTTGGACTGGCGGTGGAACACGTTACCTTCAATCAGCCAGTTGTCGCCGTACTTCGATTCCAGCAGGTTTTTCGAAAACGCGTTCCGATTCTGCTGGTAAAACGTTGCGTCGAATGTGCCGCCGGTGCCGATCACGGCGATTCCGATCCGCGTCGACAAAACAGGAAAGGACGGAGTGGCCACAAAAGTACAAGTGATCCCGGCCGGGCACGACACCGATCCGGAATAGTTGTAATCCATGTGGAAAACACCCCCCAACAGATAGATATAGCCTTTTTGCCCGGCGGTCCCCGCAGCGGTAAACAAGCTCGCAGCCGTGCTGTTCACCCACTCGGTCCGTGAAATCACCGGGTTGGAAGGATCCGATTCCTGGCTTTCATAGGCGAAACAGCGAAGGCCGAGATTCGGATTCTGGGCGACCGAAGAGCAGTCCGCGTTTCCGTAGCGCGAGATGAATTGGAATTGGGTCGGTCCCACATACACCGCCTGGATGCCGATATACGCCTTCAGCGGCTTCCAGAGATAATTCCGCAATACCGAAATCCCCGTCGTGTTGGCCTGAAACGCAAACCACGGTACATTTCCTCCCGAAATGATGCCTTCCGCACTCCCCTTGATCTCGTTGTCGTGGATCGACACGTTACGCGTACTCATAAAGGCAACCCCCTGCGTGTCATTGCCGGTGCCGTACGCATTCTCCATAATGCTCCAGCCGACTTCGAGGTCGTGTCCCGCCATGTTGAGCGTCGCGTAAGGAAAGTCTTCCTGATCGTCCGCGCCGTGAATCCAGCAACGAAGCACCCGGATATCGTGGTGTTCCCCCTCAAAGGTACCGATCGCGCTCGAAACGTAGAACGGATAGTAGATGCCGGCATCCACGGTCGGTGCGACCTCGATTCCGTCGAAAGTCAGATTGTAAACCGGATTGCTCTTAATCAGACTGAAGCCGTAACTGTTACCTCCGCCGTTATAGCCCCTCGGAATCTGGGTCCATACGATTGGTGGTCCATCGGGCGTTGCGGAGAGTTGGAGCGTTGTTGACGTAGGTGTCGCGACAACGTACAGCGTGTCTCCGATCGCCTGCGGAAGCGGACGAACTTCAATGATGAAATCCTGGCCAGCCGGGTCGAACTGCGGAATCGTGATTGGTGCACCGCCCGGCGTAGCCGCGATCTGGAACTTGTCCGCGTTGGATACGGAGCCGCCGAACACAAAATTCACGACGTAATAGGGCGTATTTGCCACCAGTGGAACAGGCAGAGTGCGGCCGCTGAAGTAGAGAATGCTTCCGGTGGAGAGTCCGGTATTGGTCCGGATGTTGATGAAGCCGACTCGCGAGGCGTCGCATGCGCCATCCACGTAAGGTGGCTGATTTACGCTGGCGCACACATAGGCCGAGTACCGCGTGCCGCCCGCTGTTACCTTGTCACCGACGTTAAGCCCGTGCGGCGTCGGGCCGCCACCGCCCGGAGAGTTCGTCAGAACAGAACTGCCCGGCGTCGTCGTTGCCCAATCGGCAAAATCCCCGATCGTGACCGTCGTAAGCCGGGCGAGCGCCGGATTGCTTCGCGTGATTCGATAGCCGCGCGGGTAACTGTCAATCTGGGACGACTTGATCGTGAGATCGTGTCGCCCTCCCGGAATCGTCAGAGACCCGAGGTTCTGGCCCGCACTCAGAACGATAGTGTCTCCGTTGGCAGACGCATTCAGCGCTGCCTGCGCGCTTGTGTACGAACACCCCCCCGAACAAACGGTAAGGGTTGCCCCGAGAACCGGAAACGTAAGAACGATAGCACTGATCAGATATTTCATGTGATTTCCTCTATATTGTCAGCTACAATTATGCCTCGTCATGAGACATCTGGGATCCCTAAAGTTGTGACGGCCGGTAAATTCCAATCAATCGAGGTGGTTACCGCCGCCGCGTACCTCTCCGCAAACCGGGAACGGAATGCGTTGCGACGAATGCCGGTACCGGTCACCTGGGTATCTGGAGCCTGCCCTGCTTCCGTCCCGTCGCCCGCTGAATGTCGCGCCTACTGGATGATCGCCGCCGGAAAGCCAGCAACAGCCCCAAACGTGGTACCGTCCGGCGCGGCGTTCGTCAACTGGCCGTTATACGGCGTATAGGCTCGCTTCAGGTAGGCGCGCAGATTTATCAGCGACGCGTTATGATCCGCCGTACAGGGCATACCGCCAGGGCCAATCCCATCGCCGATATTGCAGCTGATCTGGTCCCGCGCATCGGTCAGCGTACTGTTGCCTCCGCTCAGAGCATAGTCCCAGGTCGCAGCGGTGCAAACGGGGCAATAGTGCGCGGGGTTGAGCCCGATCAGTTCGTGCGCACCTTTACCCGGATCCCCGTACGACTTGCTCGTACCGGTCGCGGGTGGAAGCCAGAAGTTGTAGGCGATCGTCAGATTTTGTCCCGCCGGACAGTTCCCGGCCCCCAGTCCATTGCTGCCGACCGTCGCGGCCTGGTTCTGCCCCAGGGTGGCTTCCTGAGGGTTCGGCACCGCAAGCACCGTTGCGGGTCCGACTATTCCGGAGGTTTTGAATGCAAAGTCGCCTGGAGCAGTGCCGCCCAGTGCCCCGGCAGTCTGTAAATCGGCACAACTCGAGCCGTTGGAACTGCCATTCGATGCGAAGGTCAGCCGAACGGCTGTAGAGGCGTTCGGGTACATACTGCCGGGTTTTCCCGCAGCCGGGTTCCACGCGTTGAAACCGCTGCCGTAGCCTGACGACGATACGTTGTAGCTGACGTTGTCGTCGTAGTAAAAGCCCGCGTAACAGGTTCCCGAAGTATCGGCTACCGCACCGTAGTTGGTATGGGTGTAATCGCCCACGGTCGCAGACCATCCCGTACTGCCAATCGCAGCCGTCGGAGTCATCGTGACCCCGTTCAGCCAGGCATTCTTAACCAGACCCGTGCATGTAATTGCAGGGATATCGGGTGCGGCCGTGGTGGGTAGAGAATTTGCGCACGAAGCTACTATTACGACGTTCGACGCTACCGAGAACGTACATCCAGCCACAGCGAAACTCGCGTTGTACTGCGGCTGGAACCCTCCTGATGCCGAGCCGTGCTGCACCGTAAACAACTGACTTGCATTGATCGAGTTGTGGAACGCGCCCCATTGGTATGCGTGAGTGCTGATCTCCTGAGCGAGCGGGGCCTCCCCCGTCGCTCCCGGCGACGTGGAATCGTTGGCGTCCACGCTTGTAATGTGGTTCAGGTCGCCGGCGTAAGTCGTCGTGCCGATGGCGTCGCTTATGCTGGAATAGCGGTTGATCGCCAGCATACGGTCGATATTGTAAGGCCCGCTCGGAATCTCCCAGTTACCAATTGCATGTCCCGCGCCATACCCCCCGCCATCGAGAACCACGTCTTCGAAAATGTTAGGGGCTGTACCCAAGGTTCCGCCCTCGTCGGCTCCGTGACACTTCTGGCCGCTGTTGCCGAAACAATCCGGGTACAACCATACACTGCCTGAGACAACATCGCCGCCACCCGAACGAGGCCAGAAAAACCCGTTCGTATCCCCGGACGTATCGTCGGATGAAAACAGCGTGTTCGAGACGCTGAGGTTCGATGCTGTAACGGCGTAGAGTTCGCCAACGAATGATGAATTGGTAATTGTCGTGCCCGAAACATCGATCTGGAGGCGATTATCCGCGCCGCCGGATGTCGAGTAGGTGCTGATATGGTCCAGCGAACAGGAGAACGCAACCGCGCACGTAGTTAGTCCATTGTTTTGCAGCCAGGCCGAAAGATTCAGCCCGCTGCTGATATTCCGGAAGGAGACGTAACTCCATTGAAAACCGTCACCGGCGTCGACCGCGTTGAAGTTAGCCCGCCAGGAGACACCGTTGCCCGCAAAACGGACGTGTGAAAAGATCTCGGCCACTCCGTTTTCAATGCAAAACAACCCATCGCCGCAGCCGTGCGTTAGATCGGTATACGCGAGATTAAATTTCAACACAAACGATGTCGAAAAGTTACGAAAGAAAAAATTACTACCTGCTGCACCCGCCTTTGTCCTCATTGTGCAGGGATTCGACCAACTCGTAGCATCCGAGTTCACGTTTCCCCACGGCGCAAAATACTGCGCCGTGGGGAAACGTGAACTCGGATGC
>Ga0209698_10008621_pt1 | contig 10502 bp, 6 predicted proteins | sample LitLauG_LLR_2012_FD_187203 | JGI IMG/M metagenome (GOLD analysis project Ga0209698, IMG submission 187203) | Freshwater sediment microbial communities from Pennsylvania, USA - Little Laurel Run_MetaG_LLR_2012 (SPAdes) (version 2) | ecosystem: Environmental > Aquatic > Freshwater > Creek >... | reverse complement strand
GCAACTCGCGAATTTGGCGAGTGAAAACCGGGGTTTCGAGGAAGATCACTCGACGATAGTACGCCAATGGCGTATATACGTCAATGGCGTATGAAGATGGTCCGCTTCGGGGGAGCCAAATTGGCCGCGACGACTACCGCTGCTGGCCGCGACCGCCAACTCAGTTCGCCTGCTTTTAATTTTGCCACCGGTCGCGATGGGGTCCATACCCGACTTCCGGCGCGCCGCCGCCCCGCATTACCGCCTAAACCCGGTCAATTCGCCCCGAATAGCAGCCGCGTTTGGCATTGTGCGCGTGAAGGTAGGCAACCTCCGGGGATTGAAAAAGCCGCGCAATGAGCGCTTCGACGTCTTTCCCCTCGACCACATCGGCATCGACCATCATGCCCTGGGCATCGTAGGCGCGCAGCGAGAGCAGGCGCACGCGCATGACCTCGGGCACCTCGTCGATGCGGTCATAGCTTTGTTCGGCGCCTTCGCGCACGAATATGGCGTGGCTGGCGCGGTATGGCGTGTTTGCCGGCTGGCACACGTGATTGAGCAGCAGCAAGGATTCACCGGGCCGGGCGTCGCGCATCTCGATGCGGTCCGGGAAGCCCGGACATTTGTCTGCGATGGCCCTCTGGACGCCGTGCAGCGCCAGATCTTCCTCGCGCAGGCCATACAGGTGGCGGAAGGGCGCGGCCGATAGGCCGGTGATGCGAAAGTGCATTTTCAACTCCAATGGTCAGACTGGAGTGGAGCGTATTTCGGTCGTCCGGGGCGGGCAATCCGGTTCTTGCGGTCCAATTCGCCTTCGTCACAGCTGCGGGGTTTGAGACGAGAGTGCCTTGACCAGGCGGTAAAGGTATTCCTCGCCGTCATAGAACGATTGGACCAGTATCCGCTCGTCCCTTCCGTGGATCCGCACATCGACGATGTCGGTGGCGAGTCCGGAGGTGCCGTAGGTCGGGATGCCGGCGTTGCGCAAGTGGGAGCCATCGGTTCCGCCCGAGGACATGATCGGAATGACGGGTACGCCTGGCCACAGCTGCGCGGTCACGGCTTGCACCGCTCCCAGCACTTGCGGCGTCAGCGCTGAAGGCGGACTGAGAACCGCCGTTCCCACCGGGGTGACGTCGATCTTGTCATCGGCCAGCGCCCGCACCAGCGTGGACTTGACCTCATCGACCGGCTCGCCGGGCAGGATGCGGCAGTTAACGTTGGCGCGCGCCAATTGCGGCAGCGCGTTGACGGCGTGGCCGCCCTGCAGCATCGTCGCAACGCAGGTGGTGCGCAACTGGGCGTTGTAGGCGGGAATTGCGGAAAGGCGTGCGATCGCGCCCGGATCGGGGGAGTCGGATGCGACAGCCCGCATGTCGGCCCCCACCTGCGGGTCTTCGAGCTCGGCCGAGCGTTCGAAAAACGCACGCGTTGTCGCGTTGAGCTTCACGGGAAAGTCGAACCGCGCAAGCCGGGCGAGACCTTCGGCCAGGTGGTAAATCGCGTTGTCCTTGGTGGGCAGGGAGCTATGTCCGCCGGGGTTCTTCACTTCCAGCTGATAGTTCTGGACTACCTTTTCGCTGGTTTGCAGCCCATTGCGTATTGCCTTGCCGTTCTTCAGGCCGACCCCGCCACCTTCATTGAGGGCGAGTTCGGCGTCGATGAGGTCGCGATGATTCTTCAACAGCCACTGGATACCCAGGGCATTTGCGTCGAGTATCTCCTCGTCGGTTTCCAGTGCCACGATGATGTCGCGATCCGGCTTGAAACCCTCCTGGCGATAACGGATCAGGTTGGCAATGAATACGGCCCCCATGAACTTGTCGTCCCACACGCCTCGGCCATATAGATATCCGTCCTTTTCCAGGAGCGTGAAAGGGTCGACGGACCAGTCCTCGCGCCGGGCGTCGACCACATCGAGGTGGGCGAGCAACAAGATGGGCCGGCGCATACCGGTTCCATGCAGGCGGGCCACCAGATTGCCCTTGTGCGGCGCCGGCGAAAACACCTGCACGTCGGCGTCCGCAAAGCCAGCGCCCTTCAGGCGTGCCGCCATCGCCTGTGCGGCTTTCAGCGTGTCGCCCGTGGCGGTCACGGTATTGATTTCGACCAGTTCCTTGTGGATGTCACGCGCCAGTTGCTGATGGGGATCCGGCGTCTGCCCCAGAATGGGCGAGGCCATTGCCGTGGCGAGGGCGATGAGCAGGCAGGAGCCAAGGCAAGGTTTTCGGACAGGATTCATCATCGACCCTTCGCAGAAATACCGGTAGGCAGGACGGCAGCTTCGCTTCCTGCCAATGTCGGCGATCGGACGCGACTGTCGGGCCATGATGCCAAGCGGCGCTGTGCCGCGCAATGCCGTTCTGGATGTCGCCTTCTGCGGGGCTCGGCCCGCCCGTCGCGCCGCCGGATTCCCGAAGCCCGCACCGACCAAAGAAGCGGTCCTGGTCCTCTCGCCCCGCTTCAGCGCCAATCCTTCAGCGCCAAAAACACGCCGGTATTGACGGCAAGTCGCCCTGTCCGCGATGCTTCGCGTCGCTGCGCTTGGATGGCATGAGCCTGGTCGAGCGGGCGCAGCCTATCGCCGGCCGAGGCCTCGGCCGGGCGGGAAATTGCAGCAGGAGTCGACGTTGATGAAACGCTTGTCGCTTGGCTTGCTCGGTTTGCTCGTGACTGGTGGTCTGCTGAGCGGGGAGGGCGCCCGTGGCGCCCAGGTGCTTGCGCCGACCCCGTCCGACTTTGCCCAGTTGCCCTGGCGACTCGTCGGCCCGTTTCGCGGCGGTTGGAGCGAGATGGTCGAAGGCATACCTGGGCGGCCCGATTCCTATGTTTTCGGCGCCTCCGGCGGAGGCGTGTGGCGCACCGACAACGGCGGCCGAACCTGGCGCTCCTTGTTCGACCAGGGGCCCGTCGCGCCGGTCGGCGCGCTTGCCGTGGCGCCGTCCGATCCACAAACCCTCTACATCGGCACTGGGCAACCGGAGCCCCGCTACGACGTGACGCGCGGCGCGGGCATCTTCGGTTCGACCGACGGCGGCCTCACCTGGCGCTCCCTGGGCCTTGCCGATACCCACCACATCGGCCGCATCTGGGTCCACCCGCGCGATCCGCACACGGTTCTGGTTGCCGCAGTGGGGCATTTTTTCGGTCCCAATGAACAGCGCGGGGTGTTTCGCTCCAACGATGGCGGTGCGAGCTGGTCGCAGGTCCTCAAGATCGACGCCGACACCGGCGCGGTGGATCTGGTCGCCGATCCCGCCGACCCGCAGGTGATCTTTGCCGCGGCCTGGCAGGCGCGCCAGTACCCTTGGCAGAGCTATTTCACGCCGGTTGCCGGCCCGGGCAGCGCCATCTACCGCTCGGGCGATGGCGGCGAGCACTGGAGCCGCCTGGGCGGCAAGGCTTGGCCACAAGGCGCGCTGGGCCGCATCAGCCTGGCGACGGCGCGCACGGCGCGGGGCTTGCGCCTGTATGCGGTGGTGTCGGACGCCAAGGCCGGCGGCATCTACCGTTCTGACGACGGCGGCGGCAACTGGGAGCGGGTCAACGACGAGCCCGCCGTCACGAGCTGGTATGCCAGTCGCATCACCGTGGCGCCCGACGACCCCGATACCGTCTATACCGTCGGCCAGTCGATCCGCCGCTGCGGCAACGGCGGGCGCGACTGCACCATCATCAAGGGCGCCCCCGGCGGCGACGACTTCCATCAGGTGTGGATCGACCCGGCGCATCCGGATCATCTGGCCGCAACCAGCGACCAGGGCACCACGATCAGCACCGACCGCGGCCTGACGTGGTCAAGCTGGCACAACCAGCCAACGGGCCAGTTCTACCATCTGGCAGCAGACGAGCGCACGCCCTACTGGATCTATTCCGGCCAGCAGGATTCGGGCAGCGTGGCCATCGCCAGCCGCAGCGATTTTGGCGCCATCGGCACGCGCGACTGGCACCCGGTCGGTGCCGATGAACGCGACTACGATCTGCCCGATCCGGACGACCCCGCCATCGTCTATGGCTCCGGCCTCGGGGGTCGGATTTCGCGCTTTGATACGCGCACCGGCCAGGTCGCCAACATCACCCCGTTCCCGGTTCCCAATTACGGCAAGCGCCAGACTGCCACGGCACATCACTTTGCCTGGGTGACCCCGCTGGCGCTGTCGCGCCGGGGCCCCAAGACCCTCTATCTGGGTGGCGAGGAACTGCTGGCCTCGACCGACGAGGGGCGCCACTGGGCCAGCATCAGTCCCGATCTCACCGGCAAGCTGCCCGGTGCACAGCGCTGCGACGGCGACGTGGCCCTGGCCGACGCGCGCGCCTGCGGCTACGGCAGCATCTGGACCATCGCGCCGTCGCCGCACCAGGAGGGCGAGGTGTGGATCGGCACCGACGATGGCCTGATCCAAGTCACGCGCGATGGCGGCGCGCACTGGGCCGACCGGACGCCGGCCGGCCTTGCCGCGTGGTCCAAGGTGGCGTCGATCGACCTGTCGGAACTGGACCGTGGCGTGGCCTATGCAAGCATCGACAACCGGCGCCGCGACGACTTTCGTCCGATGGTGCTCAAGACGCAGGACTACGGCGCTACCTGGCAGGATCTCACCACCGATCTGCCCGGCGATCGCACGGTTACCGTGGTGCGCGCCGATCCGCAGCGCCGCGGGCTGCTTTACGCGGGCACCGAGACCGGCGTGTACGTCTCCCTTGACGATGGCGCGCATTGGGTGCCACTGCAGTCCGGATTGCCGACCGCCACCGTCAACGACCTCCTGGTTCACGGCAACGATCTGATCGCCGCCACCCAAGGACGCGCGCTCTGGATCCTGGACGATCTCACGCCGCTGCGCGCACTGGCCGGCGGCATGGCGCAAGCGCTGCAGCCCGCGCTCATCGCCCCGGCGCCGGCCTGGCGGATGCGCTTTGACAGCAACACCGACACCCCGCTGCCGGCCGAGGAAGGCGTGGGCACCAATCCGCCCGAGGGCGCGGTGCTCGATTACTGGCTGCCGCAGGCGGTCCGTCACGTGCGCATCGAGATCCGTGATGCCTCCGGCGCGCTGGTGCAGCGCCTGAGCAGCGACCCGGCCCCGGGCCCCGTGGTCGAGCCGTATTTCAGCGCGGCATGGCTGCGGCCGCCGCAGGCTTTGCCCACGGATCGGGGCCTGCACCGCGTCAGCTGGAACCTGCGCTACAGCCGGCCCCAGGCGATCCGCTACAAATACTCCATCGCCGCGGTACCGGGACGCTCGACGCCGATTACGCCGCAAGGCGCGCTGGCACTGCCGGGTCACTACCGCGTGAAGCTGCGCGCCGACGGCTACGTAAGCGAACAAAGTCTCGAACTGCGCCAGGATCCGCGTTCGCCCGCGGGCGCCGATGCGCTGGCCAGCAGCCTGCAGCTGTCTCAATCCATCGCGCGGGGCCTGGCGCGTGCCCATCAAGGCTATGGCGAGGCCGCAACCGTCGTCGAACAGTTGACCAAGGCCCTGTCCGCGCTACCGGAAACGGATGCCTCGGGCCCGTTGCGCGGGCAGATCACCGGGCTGTTGGCCGCGCTCAAGACACCCGAAGGCGGACCCCAATACGACAGCCAGTCCACGATCCTGGCAGGAATCGAAACAGACCTGGAATTGGCGGACCTCGCGCCCACCGAACCGCAGCGCCGCTACGCGACCGAGGCCATTGCCGCCGTCGATGCGCTCTGGGCCCATTGGACGCAACTGCGCGACCACGATCTGGCGGCGATCAATGCGGCACTGGGGGCTGCCGGCATTGCCACGATCCGGATACCGCCGGCCGCGGCGCTGGAGGTCAAGCCGCCGGACGATGGGGAGGACCTGCCCTGACGGCGGGCCCTGGCCTTAGGCCGAATCGCCCCGGTTATGCGCCGGCCCAGTTCTGCGATAAGGCCCGCGCGAAATTCCCGCCCAGGACCTTTTCCACGGTGGACTGCGCATAGCCGCGGCGCAACAGCGCGTCGGCGATACGTTCCATGCGCCGCGGCAGGTTGAGCCCCTCGGTATAGGGGGGCCGGTCTTCTTCGGGCGCGGCCACGCCGGCCTGCCGCCGTTGCGCGATCAGGCGCTGCCATTCCGCCAGGTTTTGCGCGCTGGTGTCGAAGGGCGCGATCGCCGCATCGCTACCCACGCCGACATGGTCCTCGCCGGCAACGTCGAGGGCATGCACCATATGCTGCAGATAATCGTCGAGCGTCGGTTGACGGGGTGATGGCGCCAGGTACATGAGGTCATAGATGCCGATGACGCCGCCGCGCGCGGCCAGCGCGCGCAGTTGCGCGTCGGTCTTGTTGCGCGGGTGCGGATGCACGGCCGCGCATCCGCCGTGCGTGATGAGAGGCGGCCTGGAGGAAAGCGCGATGACCTCGCTGGTCGTCGCTTCGTTGGCGTGGCTCAGGTCTATGGCTATGCCCAGGGCATTCATATGCGCCACCGCTTCGCGACCCAGGGGAGTCAAGCCCTGCGCCTTGTCCTCCATCACGCCGTTGGCAAAGGGCGAGCGGCGGTTGTACGACAATTGCATGACGCGCACGCCCAGATTGCGGAACAGGTCGAGGCGGTCCAGGCGCCCCTCGAGCATTTGCACGCTTTCAAACGACAGGATCAGGCCCAGTCGGCCTTCACGCTTGGCCCGGTGCAGGTCGTCCGCGCCGCGCACCTGCGTGAAATACGCCGGATGACGTTCGCACATCTGCTGAACGGCCGCAATCTGCGTCACGGTCTGCTCGAAGCCCCAATCGAATCCCCCCAAGGACCACTTGACGACGCTCACGCCCGATTCGCGCACCCGATCGAGCGCGGCCTGGGGCATGGGCAAGGACGGTATGTCGTCGTCGGTCGGCGCGAGGTTGGCGTCGATGACCAGAGCCTGGCGATACAAGGCTGCGGCGTCCGTTGAAACCGCGCCGGCCTCGCCGGCGTCGGCGGCGCGTGCGCCCCTGGTGACGAAAGCGGCGATACCCGCCGCCGCTACCGCCGTGGAGAAACTTCTGCGATGCATGGCCGGCTCCCGCCCGCAAGACCCCGTATCGTTGAGGCTCGCTATTGATCTGGCGCGCTACAGGTTTCGCGGGAGATTAACGCCATGACGGCGACGATGCCAATACTGCGTGCAACCGCGCCGTCCCCCTAGCCCAAAGCCGCGACGATGTCGGCCCGGGGCGCGCAGGCACTACGGCGAGTGGCAAAATGCCCGGGCCGCGCCAGCCGCATTCCACTTACGGGCGGCGCGAACCCTTCCGCCCGGCTTCCGACCTTCGAGAGGAACGACATGTCCCATCCCGCCGACGACCGCGCATCTGCAAATTCGACTCCCAGCAATCCGGCCCGGCGCACCTTCGTTGCCTATTCCGCCGTCACGGGGATCGGCGCCTATGGCGCGGTGGCCGCCGCGGCCCAGGCCGAGGTCGTGGAACGCGATGTCGTCGTTGCTACGCCCGACGGCAAGTGCGATGCCGCGTTCTTCCACCCGGCTGCTGGCCGCCACCCCGGCGTGCTGATCTGGACCGACGCCTTCGGCCTGCGACCGGCGTTTCGCGACATGGCCCGGCGCCTGGCGGCGCAAGGCTATGCGGTCCTGGTTCCCAATCCGTTTTATCGCCTGGCCAAGGCGCCGGTCTACGCCGAGGCCGAGGTGTCGGGTTTCGATTTTCAAAATCCGGCGCATATGGCCAAGCTCAAGCAATTCATCGGCTCGCCTTCGGCGCCCGGTGCGGCCGAGGCCGACGCCAAGGCCTATACCGCGTTCCTCGATGCGCAGCCGCAAGTGAATGCGGCCGCCAAGCTGGGCACGCAAGGCTATTGCATGGGCGGCCCTTTGGTCCTGCGCACGGCTGCGGCAGTGGCCGAGCGCATCGGCGCCGGCGCGAGCTTTCACGGTGGCGGCCTGGTGACCGACAAACCCGACAGCCCGCACCTGCTGGCACCGAGAATCAAGGCCCACCTGTACATCGCGATTGCCGCGAGCGACGATCAGCGCCAACCCGATGCCAAGGACAAGTTGCGCGAGGCCTTTGCCGCGGCCAAGGTCGCGGCCGACATCGACGTCTATGCGGGCGCCAAGCACGGCTGGTGCGTTGCCGACATGCCGCTGCAAGGCGGGCAGCCCATCTACAGCGCCGCCGATGCCGAACGCGCCTGGACCAAACTCTCGGGCCTTTACACGGCGGCCTTGGTTTAGTCGATCCGCAATGCCGGCGCCGGTGTGCGCCGGCGTTCGGCGTAACAGCAGGTTGCACTCGTTACACGCCAGCGGGCGACTTCAGGGTCGCGCTGCGCCCAGAATCGGGCCACGCGGTGCGACCGAAGCCTGGTGTGGGCCCCGGCCACCGCGCAGAGGAAAAGGCCATGAAGACCCCCTGCGCCCTGCTGCTGGTTTTGCTCGCCACCACCGCATGCTCGACCATCAACGCGGGTCCTGGCGCCGATAGGGCGGATGGGCGCGGCGCGAGCGCGGCGTATCAAGATGCCGATGCGTCGCCGGCCGTGCCGGCAGCGTCGGCCTTCTCGCCACCCGCGCCGAGCATCGGTCCGGTCATGCTGATGCCCGTGACCGGAGGCGCCCCGATAATGGGCATTTCGCTCGGGGGCAATATTTACCAGCCGATAACCGGGGGCGACCCGGTCACGGGAACGCCGCTGTTCCCATGACCCTAAGGCCCCCGAGCGACGCCCTGCAGGGCCGTTGCCGGCGCCGTGCCGCTACCAGATCGTCACGCGCTTTTCGGGTTCCAGGTACATGCGGTCGCCCGGCTTGACGTCGAACGCGGCATAGAAGGCAGCAAGGTTGCGCTCGGGCACGGTGCCGCGGATCTGGCCGGGGGAGTGCGGGTCGGACTTGATCCGCAGGATGGCTTCGTTCTCGCGCATCTTGCTCCGGTAGATCTGCGCCCAGCCCATGAAAAAGCGCTGATCGGCGGTCCAACCGTCGATCACGGGCGGCATCTTGCCCGCCAGCGACAGATGGTAGGCCTGGTACGCGATCGACAGGCCGGAGTTGTCGGCGATGTTCTCGCCCAGCGTCAGTTCGCCGTTGATCGGATAGCCCGGCACGGGAGAATACGCGGCATATTGCTCGACCAGCGCATGGGTATGGGTCTTGAAGCGATCCAGGTCTTCCTGCGTGAACCAGCCGGGCGGGTCCAGCACTTTGCCGTCGCCGTCGTACTGGCTGCCCTCGTCGTCGAAGCCGTGGCTGATCTCGTGCCCGATCACGGCGCCGATCGCGCCGTAGTTGACGGCATCGTCGGCCCGCGCGTTGAAAAAGGGCGGCTGCAGTATGGCCGCGGGGAAAACGATCTCGTTGAGCTCCGGGTTGTAGTAGGCGTTGACCGTCTGCGGGCTCATGTCCCATTCGGCGCGGTCGATGGGTTGGCCGAGTTTTGCCAGGTTGCGGTCGTATTCGAAGGCCTGCGCGCGCAGCACGTTGCCGACGAGGTCGCTGCGGTCGATGTGCAAGGCGCCGTAATCGCGCCATTTGGCCGGGTAGCCGATCTTCACGGTGAAGTGCGCCAGCTTGGCCTGGGCGCGCTGGCGCGTCTGCGGTCCCATCCAGGCGAGGTGGTTCAAGTCGTCCTTGTAGGCCTGCAGCAGGCTCTGCACGAGTTGATCCATCCGCAGCTTGGATTGCGGCGGGAAATAGCGCGCCACATAGGCCCGGCCCAGCGCCTCGCCCATTGAAACCTCGACCAGCCCGAGCGCGCGCTTCCAGCGCGGGCGCATCTGCGGAATGTCGCGCAGCGCCGTGCTGTAGAAGGCGAAATGTTCTTCGTCGAAGTCCTTGCTCAGGAAGGGCGACATTTCGCTCAGCAGGCGCCAGCGGAAATAGGCCTTCCAGACCGGCAGCGGGGTCTTTTGCAGCAGGCCGGCCACGCCGGTGACGTAGCTGGGCTGGCGCACGGTGAGAAAATCGATGCGCCCGCTCGCGCCGGTGCCATCGAGGAAGGCCTGCCAGTCGTAGCCGGGCGCCAGTTCGGCTAGCTTGGGCAGCAGGAACTTGTTGTAGGTCTTCACCGGGTTGCGATTTTCGACCTTGGTCCATTGCAGCCGGGCCAGTTCGGTCTCCAGGGCCATGATGTCGGCGGCCTGCCGCGCGGCCTGGGTGCTGCCGGCCAGCTCCAGGGTCTTTTGCACATGCGCCACGTAGCGCGTGCGGATCTGCGCCAGCTTGGCGTCGTCCTTGAGGTAGTAGTCCCGATCGGGCAGGCCCAGGCCGTCCTGGCCGATGTCGAACACGTAGTGCGTCGTGTCCTTGGCGTCGAGGTGCACGGCCACGCCCAGGGGCGCGGAGATGCCGACGCGGTTGAAGTGGGCGATCAGGGCCGCCAGATCGCCGGGGCCCGACAGCGCGTCGATGCGCGCCAGCTCGCCGGCCAGCGGCGCGTAGCCCTTGGGCTGCAGGCTGGCCTCGTCCAGGAAACTGGCATAGAGGTCCGTGATCTTCTGCAGGTCCGGATCGCCAGCGGGCAGGTAGTGCGGCAGGTCGTCGACCAGCGGACGCAGCTGCTC
>Ga0209698_10008620_pt1 | contig 10502 bp, 7 predicted proteins | sample LitLauG_LLR_2012_FD_187203 | JGI IMG/M metagenome (GOLD analysis project Ga0209698, IMG submission 187203) | Freshwater sediment microbial communities from Pennsylvania, USA - Little Laurel Run_MetaG_LLR_2012 (SPAdes) (version 2) | ecosystem: Environmental > Aquatic > Freshwater > Creek >... | reverse complement strand
CGCCCAAGCTGCGGCGCGCGAGTTCGGGGCGCAATTCGTCGTCGAAGGCAGCGTCCGGCTAACGACTGGCGCGCGTGTGCGGATTACTGCAAAACTCATTGAAACCGAGCATGGTGGCCAGCTCTGGGGCGAGCGCTACGATCGCGATCTCGATGAACTGTTCCAGGTGCAGGACGAAGTCGTGCGGACGATCGTCGCGACCGTCTTTGGACGCCTCGAAGAGGCTGAGATCAGACGGGCCAAACGCCAGCCTACCGGGAACATGGCCGCCTATGACAAGCTCTTGCGCGGCATCGAACATCTACGAGGCTTTGGTGCCGACGACAATCGGCGCGCGCGCGAACTGTTCGAGGGCGCAGTCTCGCTCGATCCCGACTACGCACTGGCGCAGGCTTATCTTGGATTGTCGTTGCTGGTGGAAAACCGCTACGCCAGCGCGCCCATCCATATCAAGAAACAGGCACTCGATTGCACACTGAGAGCCGTGAGGTTGCAGCCCGATGAGAGTCGCTGTCATCAGTTTCTAGCCCTGGCCTACCGGTTCGGAGATGAGTACGATTTGGCCCTCCAGCACTTTGAACGCGCGGTCGCGCTCAATCCGAATGATGCGAATGCCATAGCTTCTCTAGGGAGTACGTTGGCGATTGCCGGTCGCGCTGAAGAGGGTCATTCGATGATCCGCCTGGCCATGCAGCTCAACCCGCGGCATCCCGCCTGGTACTGGGGCAGTTTGGCGATCGCTTTCTATGCGTTGCGACGATATGAGGACGCCCTCCAGGCAAGCCGAATGCAGGGACCGGACAAGACGGTTTGGCAAATGGCGCGCATGGCGGCATGCCTTGCATGGTTGGACCGAATGGACGAAGCACGCAAGCAGACTGCGGAAGTCCTGCTCATGAAACCCGATTTCCGAATTTCCGTCGATATGCCTCACTACAAGCATCCGGCGGACGCCGAGCATTTGGCTAGCGGCCTGCGTAAGGCAGGATTGCCTGATTGAATCGGAGGCAGTGTCGGCACAGTGTCTCTCGCGGTCGCCTCAGGTGCGGGGCATCGGCCGCACGTGCAGTCGCCGGTCGGGCACATTGAGCATTTCCGGGCCTGGGCAAATAGCCGTTTGAGAACTCAGGAGATGTTTATGGTGAGCTATTTGGATGAGGCGCGCGTACGCGAGGTATTGCGGTGGGATCCGCTGATCGCCGCGATGGAATCTGCGGTCACCAGCTTTTCGGCCGGACAGGTGATCCAGCCCGTGCGCAACATGCTCACGATCGAGGAAGGCAAACGCTACCTCGGCATCATGCCCGCCGTGACCGCGGGGGCGATGGGGCTCAAGCTCGTAAGTTTCTATCCCGGCAACGCGGGCACGGGCACACCGACCCATCACGGAATCATTTTGCTATCCCGTCCTGATACTGGAGAACCGCTTGCCATCTTGGATGGGCGCCTAATAACTGAGATGCGGACGGCAGCCGTATCGGCCGCTGTCACAAGCCACTTTGCCCCGCAAGACTGTCGTACCCTCGCCCTGCTCGGCAGCGGCGTGCAAGCGGCTGCCCATTTAGAGGCGCTGTCGCGCGTCCGCAGGTTCGATGACATACGAGTTTGGAGCCAAACGCCAGAGAACGCGCAGTGCTTCGCCGTCCGCCATAACATCAAAGCAATGCCGAACGTGGAGTTGGCGGTTCGAGAGGCAGACGTCATCGTGACGGCTACCAACGCTCGGGAGCCGTTTCTAAAAGGGGCATGGCTGAAACGAGGCGTGCTAGTAAACGCCGTCGGTTCACCGCGTCCGACGTGGAGAGAACTTGACGATGAAGTCATGACTGCTGGCGCCCTGGTCGTCGACTCCCGAGAGGCTGTACTCACGGAATCGGGTGACGTCATTCTCTCCAAGGCGGCTATCTACGCGGAGGTTGGGGAAATATTCGGCGGCACAAAGCCTAAGCCTCCCCCAGGCAGTACCATTGTTTTCAAATCGGTCGGAATCGCAGTTGAGGACATCGCGGCGGCCCAATTGGTGTACGAGGCAGCCACATCCGGCGCGTGATGCGGCTTTCCGCGCTCAACTTCCTACTGACTTGCCTGCGCAATGGCCGTTGACTGTGGGCGCTCAGTCGACCCGAGTCTGCGAACCATTCGATGTCTCCGATGGATCAAGGGCGGGCTTTAGTAGGCTCTGTGCCGCAGTGCCGCACGGTCGTTACACGTCAGTTAGCTCACACTTGCGGCTAAAAATGATGCCGTTTCGTGGGCGTCGCAGCAATTTTCATCGCCGCGTGAGAGCAAACGCGTTTCTCGAAGAACACGCCAATACAGAGTCTCTTTGTACAAGTTTGGTCGCTTATGGCCCATCGATCCAGTTGCCGCAGTGCAACAATTCGTCCGCTATCTGCGGTTCTTCGAGGCTCATGGCCTCTGACATTGGGGCGAATGATCCTTAGCTCGGTCACTAGAGCATCGGGAGGCCGCGCGGCAGCGCTCCGCGCGGAAACGCTATGTCTAGGCGCCTGATTTCGTCGACGCTAAGATTCAGATCTCCAGCCGCCGCATTTTCGACCACGTGGGCCGAACGCGAGGCCTTAGGAATGGCTAGGACATGAGGATCCCGGGTGACGAAAGCGAGCGCCACCTGCCGCGAAGTTGCACCACGTGCTGCGGCGATCGAAGCCAGCACCCGGCCGCCCGATGAATGTGGAGCGGGAAAGGCGTCCTGGCCGAACGGGCTGTAGGCGACAATAGTGACACCGTGAGCCCGGCACCAAGGTGCTACCTCATGCTCAATCGCGCGTTGGCCCAGATGGTAAAGTACCTGATTGCAGGCCATGTTCCGGGACCCGGCGACGGTCAAAGCCTCCTCAAGGTCGTCGACATCAAAATTGCTGACACCCCACGATAGGATCTTGCCCTCAACCTTGAGGCGTTCGAACGCTGTGATGGTCTCCGCGAGTGGATGGCGACCCCGCCAGTGCAGCAAATAGCAGTCGAGGCGATCGGTTTGCAGCGCTCGAAGCGAGCGCTCGCAAGCCGCGCGGGTCCCCGCCGCCGACGCGCTCTCGGGCAAGACCTTCGACACCAGGAAAACCTCGTCGCGACGGCCAGCGATGGCCTTACCGACCAGCGCCTCAGCGGCGCCCGAGCCATACATCTCAGCGGTGTCGATATGGGTAAGACCGAGATCCAGGCCTTTGCACAGGGAGGCGATGGCGGACGAATCATCGCCCCCGTCCAGGTGCCAAGTTCCTTGGCCGATGACCGCGACCTCAATTCCGGTCGCGCCAAATAGCTTTGCCTTCATGCAGGTGCTCCATCGTTCTGTGGTCGAATTCGGCTCTGACATTTGGTCCGAGCTCACCGGGAAATTGAAGATATTCCGCGAGGAAGGAAAACTCCCTGTCCGGTGTTTGATCAGCCCCTCAACCTGGGCGAACTTGATGCGCCCCGATCAAAGCAGGCATTGGTATTTGTTAGGTAAAACAATACGACAAGCGGCAGAGCAGGGTAACATTCAATGCAAGGTGCATCTGATCGAAGATTTTGGCGGGACGCACATTACCGTTGATAGCTCGGCGATCGAGGCTTCCGCTTGGCGGTTTCATGGGCCCCTTGTGCGCCGAGGGTACAAGTGCCGCATCGCAGTACAGATCAAAGCCACGGCGCCGAATGACCGTGAGGGGCATGGTCTGCTTTCCGGGAATCTGGCGGACGGCGGCGGCGGAAGAGAACAAAAACGGATTGGGCCAACAACAGTCTATGACGAATAAGGACTATCAGTGGTAGCGAGTTGTTCAAGTCACGCAACAACACATTGTTCTCAGGTCGAATTGTTGCGCTGCACCCAAGCGGCTGCGAATCGTTCGATTCGGTCGGATACCTACCCGACGATCGAAGAGGTCGTGAAGCCTGCGCTGAGATAGGTTCATTCGCTTTCGAAGAACCGATATGCCCACGCCTTGCACCAACTCGGCTGTCAACTGGCGTACAAGCTCGGCTTCCACGGGCCGAGGCCGAAGATGCTTGAGGAGGAACCCCTCGACCTCGTTGATCCGACGGTCTGGATCAACCACTCCGCATTGCTTCTGGAAGAGCCTACGCGTGTTCGCCAAAGACAGAGGTGCCGTCGATGACGTGTCGACGAAGTGCTTCGCTGGCTTGTCGTGAAGAGCACTGAGACCCCGTGTTGGAACGCAGCACCACAGACGTCGCGTTTCTGATCTTGCAATCCCACTGGCCGGATCCTGCGTCGCAAAATTTCTGGGCCCGCCCAGTGGCGCAACAGCTTTTCTGCAAAATGCGTGCTGATCGTCAGAAGAGGTGGTTTGCTTTGATGGACAGGGTCTTGGTTTCGGGCACCGTGAACCGACCCTTCTCAAAAGTCGGAAGATTCATCATGCCGAGGGTTGGCACATTGCTCAATCCGACGCCAGATTTCGGAAGGCCGGCGACATTGAATTCGCCATCGCCGGTGCCCGATTCATCATGCATGGCGGTGACTGCATAGGTGCCGGGCGCAACGTTCTGAAACGTGACCGTCGGCGTAGCGACCGCGGCCTTTATGCGAGCGACGGCCATCGCAGCATTGACGCACTTTGGGAAATCAGATTGCCCCTCTTTCATTAGGCAGAACCAGATGGCATCCTTGGTGCTGCGCAAACCTTCCATCGTGACCGTCAAGGTTGATGTTTGGGCGACCGCCGGAACTGAAACGATTACGGCCAGCAGCACAAGTGCGCAAACGCTGGCGCGAGGCAGCGATTTCCTCAGGTATTAGAAAGTCCCGATCATCGCCGTTCTCCTCTGTTTTGAAGCCACCAACCGGTATTCATGTTCATTGGGTGCGGCGCCGGAACAGCCAGGTGGCGGCCGAAAGTGTGATGACGGCTGTTGCGGCCATCGGCCAGATCCGCTGGGCCACCAGCCAGAACGGCATGTCGCGCAAGAAGATGCCGCGGATGACCACGATGATGTGCGTTAACGGATTGGCAAGCGCGATTGGCTGGAGCCAGACAGGCATGTTCTGCACGGGTGCCGTGAAGCCCGACAGCATCATGGCTGGCATCATGAAGACCATTATTCCCATCATTGCCTGCTGCTGATTGGCAACAAGCGAGGAAATGAACAGCGCCGCTCCGATGATCGAAAGCAGGAAAACAAAGAGCCCAACGGCGAGCACTAGTGGCGATCCGGTAAGCTTGATGCCGAAAACAAAGACGACAACCAGCGAAATGATCAGGCCCTGCCCAAGTCCGACGATAAGGCCGGGAACCGCCTTGCCGATGACGATTTCCAGCGGTTGGAGCGGGGAGACGAGCAGCTGCTCGAAGGTGCCGAGTTCCCGCTCGCGGGCGACCGACATGCCCACGATCATAAGCACTGTCGACATGGTGAGTGAGCCGATCAGAGTCGGCACCATTGCCGTCTGATAATCGCGGTTGGGATTGTACCAGCTGCGGGCAATGACCTCGCTGGGTGGGGTCTGCGTGGTGCCGACGGAATAGTCGCCGGCGAATTGGCTGACAATCGTGCCGATGTAGCCATTCACGAGCTGCGCGCTGTTGGACTTTCGCCCATCCAGCAGCAGCTGCACGGTCGGCGTCTGGTGCGCGATCAGGGCACGGGAAAAGTCCTGCCCGATCTGGACCACGACCATCACATCCTGACGATCGATGGCAGCAGTCGCCTCGGCGGGGCTCGAATACCGGCGGATCTCGGAAAAGGCCGATGCGCGCTCGAAATACGAGATGAGTTGCGTCGACGCGGCGCCCCAATCCTGGTTCAGTACGCCGATGGGAACGTTGCTCACCTCCAGCGTTGCGGCATAGGCAAAGAGAAAAAATTGGATGATGGGCGGAGCGATGAGCGCGAACCTCGCCCTAGGATCGCGGAACGCGGCCAGAAGCTCCTTCACGATCAATGACCTGAGCCTGGTCCAAATCATCCTAGTTCCAATCAATCAAGGCGCTGATGCGTGTTGCGTGCGGTGAGCGCGAAAAGAATTGTGCCCATCAAGAGCAGCACCGCCGTGCACGGCACGAGAACCGAGGCTAGATCGCCGGCGAGAAAGATGGTCTGCAAGCCGCGTACGAAGTACTTGGCCGGAACAATCATCGAAAACCAGCGCAAGGGCGCGGGCATGCTGGCGATTTCGAACAGGAAACCCGAGAAATAGAGCCCCGGCAGGAAGGCGACGAGCATCGCCATCTGGCTGGCGATGAACTGCGTTCGCGCCACCGTGGAAATGAGCAGCCCGATGCTGAGCGCGACCAGCAGGAAGACGGAGGTGAATCCAATGAGAGTAAACAGCGAGCCACGTAAGGGAATATGGAAAACGAACAGCGTTGCCAGAATGCACACAGCCATCGCGCACAGACCCAGCAGGAAGTTGGGCACGAGCTTACCGATCATGAATTCGAGGATGCCGACCGGCGTCGCCAGCAGGGCCTCGATAGTGCCGCGCTCCCATTCGCGCGAGACAACGAGGGCGGTCAGCAGTGCGCCGATCATCATCTCGATAAGTGCGATCGAGCCAGGCACGAGGAAGCGCCGGCTTTCCAACTCAGGGTTGAACCAGAAGCGCGGCTCGACGTCGATGAGGCTTGTGGCCGGCTGCCCCGCCGTAATGGCCTGCTGGTCGTGCCACGATGCCCAGGCGCCCTGCACATAGCCGCTGACGAGGCCCGCTGTGTTGGGATCGCTCCCGTCAGTTAGCACCTGGATGCCAGCGGTGTCGCCACGCGCCAAGCGCTGCGAAAAATCGCCCGAGAGGGTGACGATGCCATCGAGCTGCCCGGCCGAGAGCTGATCGATGAATGGCTTGTCGTCGGTCGAGCGCCGCACATCGAAAAACGGCGTGTTCGACAGCGAGGCCACGAACCATGCAGTTTCAGGCGTCGGCTGCTCGATGACGAGCCCGATCCGGACGCGCGTGGCATCGAACGAAAGGCCGAAGCCGAACAGGAACAGCAAGAGCGCCGGCAGCACGAAGGCAACAACGAAGCTGGAGGGATCGCGCGCGACCTGCAAGGTCTCCTTCCAGATCAGCGCCCGGATACGCCGCCACGACCCGTTTCGGGGGGCCGGACCGCTCATGCCGCTGCCTTTGCGCGCTCGGCATCGTGCGCCTCGATGAGTCCAATGAACGCATTCTCCAGCGTGGGGTGCGGCAGCGCCTCGCAGCGCACCGAGGCCTGCAGGCGCTCGGGCGTGTCGATGGCGATCGATTTGCCGCGATAGATCAGCGCGACGCGGTCGCAATACTCCGCCTCGTCCATGAAGTGCGTCGTCACCATGATGGTGACGCCTCGGCCGACCATCGCATTGATGAAACCCCAGAACTCGCGCCGCGTCAGCGGATCGACGCCCGAGGTCGGCTCGTCGAGGAACAGCACCGAGGGCTCGTGCATGATAGCGCAGGCCAGCGCCAGCCGCTGCTTGAAGCCCAGGGGCAGGCCCCCGGCATTCGTGGCCAGATGGGGGGCAAGGTCGAAGGCGGCGATCACCCGCTCGACGGCGCGGCGCCGCCTTGCCCCGGAGAGCCCATAGGCGCCAGCGAAGAAATCGAGGTTCTGGCGCACGCTGAGGTCACCGTAGAGCGAGAATTTCTGCGCCATGTAGCCCAGCCGCGCCCGCGCCGCCGATGGCGACTTGGTGAGATCGAGGCCATCGACCAGGGCGGTGCCTTCGCTCGGGCGCAGCAGCCCGCACAGCATCTTGAAGCAGGTTGACTTGCCCGCGCCGTTGGGGCCGAGCAGGCCGAAGATCTCGCCGCGTGGGATGATGAAGGTGATGTGGTCGACCGCCGTGAAGCTGCCGAACCGGCGTGTCAGGCCCCTGGCCTCGACCGGCGGCGGACCATCGCCGGCCGGCCGCTCACGCGTCTCAAGGACAAGTTCGCGCTTGGGTTGCCCGCCGAGCATTGATACGAAGGCATCCTCGAAGCGGGGAGGAACGGCAACGACCTGCGAACCCTCGGACGCGCCGAGATCGGCCTTGACCGGCGGGCCGCTGCCCTCGGCCACCACCAGCCGCACGGCGGCGCCCTGCATCACCCCATCGACGATCTCGGGGCGGCGAATGGCGCGCGCCAGCAGCGCCCGCTTGTCGCCGGTCTCTCCGCGCAGCTGGAACACGCGGCCCTTGGCTTTTGCCGTCATGGCCTTGGGGTCGCCCTGAAACAGCACGCGCCCGCCATTAAGCACGATGACTTCGGCGCAATTCTCCGCTTCATCCAGATAGGCCGTGCTCCAGACGACGCCGACGCCCTCCCCGATCAGCGTGTAGACCATTTTCCAGAGCTCGCGGCGCGAGATCGGATCGACGCCGACGCTCGGCTCGTCCAGCAGCAGCAGGCGCGGCGATTTCAGCATGGCGCAGGCAAGGCCCAGCTTCTGCTTCATGCCGCCCGACAAGTCGCCCGCCAGCCGGTCGGTGAACCGCGCCAGATCGGTGAAGGCGAGCAGCCGCTCAAAGGTGTCCTTGCGCTCGCGGCCGACGATGCCGCGCAGATCGGCATAGAGATCGAGATTGTTGAGCACAGTCAGGTCTTCATAGAGGCCGAAGCGCTGCGGCATGTACCCTATGGCGTCGTGAATGGCCGCAGCCTCAGTGTGAGCATCGAAGCCGCATACGGTGAGGCGGCCGTCGGTTGGCATGAGCAACGCCGCGATCAGCCGCATCAGCGTCGTCTTTCCGGCGCCGTCCGGGCCGACGAGCCCGGTGACCTGCCCGGCGGCGATCGACGCGGTCAGACTGTCGAGGGCGGGCGGCATACCGGCGGCAAAACGCTTGGTGAGCATGTCGATGGCGACTAGAACCTCGCTCATGGTGCTAACGCTCCGACCGCGGGACCATTCTGGTTCTGCTCCCTGCCCGGGGTCGCCGGCGCGCTCTGGGGCACCGTGACGGTCATGGGCATGCCTTGCCGCAGCACGCCCTTGGGATCGTCGACGACGATGCGCAAACGGAAGACAAGGGCGGTGCGCAGCTCGCGCGTTTCCACGGTCTTGGGGGTGAATTCGGCGGTCGACGAGACGAAGCCGATGCGCCCCTTCAGCGGGCCGACGATCTGCGAATCCGGCGTCATCTCGACCTCCATGCCCGGCTTAATGCGTGGCAGATCGGGCTCGGAGACATAGGTGCGAACCCATACCGGCGTCGTCAGACTGAGCACGAACACCGGATCACCGGCGTTGATTATGGCTCCGATCTCGTGGACCCGCGTAAGAACGACGCCATCCGAGGGCGCCTTTAGGTCGGCATCAGCAAGCTGGCGCTCGGCAATGGCGATCGCGGCTTCGGCGCCGGCAAGCTGGGCTTTGCCAGCATCGATGTCCTCTTTGCGGTTGCCGATTTGCATCAAACGCAGAGCCTGGCGCGCGGAATTGAGTTGGGCCTCGGCCGTGCGTTGGGCAGCCTCGGCGTCGTCGCGATCCTTCTGAGTACCGTAGGTGGACTTGTAAAGCTGCTTGGCGCGGTCGAGCGTGACATTGGCGTTGGTGAGCGTGGCTTCCCGTTCCGCCACCAGCGCGGCGGCCTGGGCGATATCTTCCGCGCGGTTACCGTTGATGAGTTTGTCCAGATTGGCGGCCATCTGGTCGCGTTGTGCCCGAAGCTGAGCAATGTTCTCCTCGAAGTACACGTGCTCGAGATGCCCAAGCGACTGGCCTAACTTGATCGTGTCGCCCTCATCGACGCTGAGGCTCTCGATCCGACCAGAAACCTTGAAACCAAGATTTACCTGCCGCACCTCAACATTGCCTTGCAGCACCAGCGGCCCGGCTGCCGCCAACAGGCTCCGGGTGTGCCACCAGTAATAGCCGCCGCCCGCAAGGCCGCCGATCACGGCGATCAGGACTAGGGCGCGCAGTAACGATCGCAAGGTCATGGCTCCCTAGCTCCGGTCATCCAGGTCCCCAGCAGGATGTCGCGATGGGCCTTCATTAGGCCTCCGATATCGAGGGGTTCGAATTTCGCAAACAGGCCTTCCCAGAGAATGACCATCAGCGCCGGAGCAATCAGCAGCTGGGGAAAGCGTGCTAAGTCCGGGGCCACCTGTTCGCCGCGGGTGACCGCCCGTTCGATCATGGGCCTGACGCGTCCAATCGCTTTGGCGATGACCTCGCGGTGGTAGAACTCGGCAATCTCGGGAAAGCGGTGGCCTTCGGTGAGCACGAGCCGCAGGATCAGCTTACGGTCGGTCGCAAGAATATCAGTTTGCAGTGTGGCAAAGAGGCGCCCGATCAACTGCTCGATTGGCAAGTCGGGGATATCTTCCAGGTGCTTAAGAACCGGTTCGATGGCCGAACGCACGATCTGTTCGAACAGGTCCTGCTTATCGCGGAAATGCAGATAGATCGTCCCCTTTGCGATGCCGGCCTTGGCCGCGACTTCATCAAGCTTGGCTGCGGCGAACCCCTCGGCCGCGAACACAGCTAGCCCAGCATCAAGTATCGATTGTCGGCGCGCGTCCGGCTCAGCACGCCGTCGCTTGCGGGGTCCTTCAG
>Ga0209698_10008619_pt1 | contig 10502 bp, 5 predicted proteins | sample LitLauG_LLR_2012_FD_187203 | JGI IMG/M metagenome (GOLD analysis project Ga0209698, IMG submission 187203) | Freshwater sediment microbial communities from Pennsylvania, USA - Little Laurel Run_MetaG_LLR_2012 (SPAdes) (version 2) | ecosystem: Environmental > Aquatic > Freshwater > Creek >... | reverse complement strand
GATGACAAGACGGCTCGCACGGTGACGCAGGTTCTCAGCGAGCTGGAGTTCAATGTCGAGGCCTGCATCGAGCCTTTCGCTGCAGTTAAGAAGCTGATGGGCCAACACTTCGACGCTGTTGTGGTGGACTGCGATAACGAGCAGAATGCCACCCTGTTGTTCAAGAGCGCACGCAATTCGACGTCGAACCAGACCTCGCTTGCGGTTGCCGTCGTGGAGGGTCAGGCAGGGGTCGCCAAGGCGTTTCGCATCGGCGCAAACCTTGTCCTGACCAAACCCATAAACATCGAACAAGCCAAGGGAACGCTGCGGGTGGCGCGCGGATTGTTGCGCAAGAGCGACCCGACCAAACCGGGATCAGCAACCGCGACCGGCAGTTTCGCGGTGCCGACGCCGCCATCGGCCGCTTCTACTCCCGCGGCCACACCCGCGCCTGCAAAACCTGTGGCACCGAGGCCGCCATTAGCGGCGAAACCTGCGGCGCCGGTCCCTCCAAAACCGTTTGCCCCGGCCGCAACCGCTGTACCCAGGCCACAACCTCCAGCTCCAAAGCTGCCAGCACCCGCGACACCGGCTGCATGGCCTGCTGCTGCGGCTGCAGCCAGGCCAGCCCCTGCAGGTGCGACCGATACTCCAGCGGCGCCCGTGGCAGAGAAGCCTGTCGCGCCCGCCGCTCCAGTTGCGCCTCCAGCTTTGTACAGCGCAGCTGTAGCGACTCCGGCGCCGACAAGAGTGGCTCCTCCGGCGCCGCCGACCAGCGAATTCAAGCCACCAGTTTCGAGTGCGCCGGGGATGAGCGGAGCCGCAAGCGCACCCGCTCCAGCCCGTGAACCGCAGCCGCAGAAGATCGAAGGGAAATCGCGAGCCGCCGCTGAGGATCTGTTTGAGAAGTCAGCAGCAGCGGCGCACAGCGAGCCCACTGCCTACGTCGGGTCCGCTCCATCTTTCACTACCGAGCCCGAATCCAGGGGTGGCAGCAAGAGGGCGCTCATCGGAATCGCCGCGGCGCTGCTCATCGCAGCCGGCGCCTACTTCGCGTGGTCCCACTTCAAGGGAACGAGCAACCCGACGCCGCAGCCCGTGGCCACCTCTGTGCCGGTTTCGACTCCGCATGCACCAAAACCGGCAGCAGCTCTGCCTGCTCCGGCAACCACGTCGGCTACCATACCCGCTCCTGTTTCGACGCCCGACATCACTCTCGCGACATCGCCGAAACCGTTGGCCGACGAGGACGAACCCAGTTCCGAGAGCGCCGTGGCGCGACCATCTACCAAACCGGCGAGCGCTTCCCCTGCACCAGCCAAGTCGGTGGTCGCAGAAAAACCTGAAACTCCGGCTCTTGTGGTGAAAGGCGGAAAAGCTCCAGTGCTTGAGACACCGCCAGCTTCAACGCCCGATGCTCCGGCTCCAAGCCTGATTGGGATGGGCGCGCCTGCTGCCGCTCCGCCTCCTGACTTGGGTGCCACCGAGACTGCGATCAAGCCAGTGCTCCAGACTCTGAGCGTTTCCCAAGGGGTTTCGCAGGGGCTGCTCTACAAGAAGGTCGCTCCTTCTTATCCGCAGAATGCTCTCCGCATGCATATCGAAGGATCGGTGGAGTTGCAGGCGACGATCTCGAAGGAGGGAAATATCACGCAGGTCAAGGTTCTGAGTGGAGACCCGCAGCTCGCCAGAGCAGCCAGCGATGCGGTCAAGCAGTGGAAGTACAAGCCATATCTGTTGAACGGCGAGCCGGTGGAGATTCAGACGGGAGTTACCGTCAACTTCAAGCTGCCGCACTAAGTTCCAGGAAAGTCTGCCGGGCATGCGAGCACCGCATGCCCGGCTTCTGTTCGCGGGAAAGAGTTGAGAAGGTCCGCGGTGGTTTCGCAGGCCGATTAAGCCGCCCTAAACTCTGCCTTTCTGATTACTCCCAGCCCTTGACAGCCAAGTAGACCATGAGCCCAATCGCTACAACCACCACCGTCAGAACCACGAGAACGTGCCAATTGAGCATGTACAAAATTTAGCACAAAGGTCTGTTTTTTGAACGTCGCGGGACGGGATTTGCCTAGAAACTCCGATGCTGCCAGAGGGTCAGTATTCTGAGGTGGTTATTGGGCAAAGCGGTAGTCTTGCCGAGGAGGAAATTTTTTTGGACCTCCCCTCGCAAAATATTGAATTCAGGCAGTTTGCGAGGTTCTGATCGCAGGTGATGCCTGCAAAATATTGTCAAAGAAGGACTTACACGCAAAATCCTCCGGAATAAGGACTTAGCAGGCTCGAGTTGCTGAGCCAATCTGGCTTCCTCTCAACCGATTCTTTGCGGTGCAACTGGGCACGATGTCATTGTGAACCGTCTGCTGGCTCAGTCAAGGTTGTTCGTCACACGAAACCAGTTCTGGCTGTGGAAAAAAGTAGAAGGTGGGGGCCTTAGGAAACGAGCCGCGACCGGCTGGCAGCGTAGAAAATGGGTGTCACCGGGTTTTGTACTGTCCCCAGTTTCCCAGGCCTTTCCGAGTGCTTTTCCATCGCTTGTGCTTTGATGTTGACATTCGACATCAATGGGAATATCAACTGATGTAGAGAATCGACATCAAATGCCTAGACGGTCTCGCCTCGATCTTTTGCAAGGAACTCTTGATCTACTCATTCTTCGCACGCTTCAATCGGGTGACGCTCTGCACGGCTGGGCGATGTCCGAGAGAATCCGGCAAATCTCGGAAAATGTGCTGCAGGCAAATCAAGGCTCGTTGTATCCGGCGCTGCATCGACTCGAACACCAAGGGTGGATCAAGGCAGAGTGGGGCATCTCCGAATTGGGGCGGCGCGCCCGGTTTTATCGGTTGACGAGTTCAGGGCGAAAGCAACTTCAGCAGGAAGCCGATAACTGGACGCGTATGGCAGCGGCGATCGGCAAAGTGCTGGAAATGGCTTGACGGGAACTGCCATGACTCTGACGGATCTGGTTATGCGCATTCGCTCACTGTTCTTTCGCGAGCGCGTTGAACAGGAACTCGAGGATGAGGTGGAGTTCCACCTGGCGATGTCGCGCCGCCAACACTTGGCTGCCGGACACTCTGAGGAGGAAGCGAACCGACTGGCACGCCTGGATTTCGGGCGAGTCGGAGCAATCAAGGAGGACTGCAGAGGCATGCGGGGCATAGACGCGTTCGAGAGCGCGCTGCAGGACATCCGATATGCATTCAGGAACTTCCAGAATAACCCTGGCTTCATTTTCACAGTGTCAGGCACGATCGCACTCGGTCTCGGCCTGAACCTCGCCCTATTCACGTTGTTCAACGCCTACGTTCTTCGCCCTCTCTCAGTTCGCGATCCTTACAGCTTGTACAGCTTTTCCTGGTCGGAGCCCTCGGGGCGCGAACATGCGTTCTCGTGGGACGAATATCAGCAGCTGGTCAAACAGAAACCGGCTTTCTCCGATGTGGCCGCGGTTCAGTTTGTCTACACACGGGTGAACGGCCATGCGTTTGTGGGCGAACTTGTCACTGGAAATTACTTTCAAATGCTCGGCGTCGGCACGACGCTCGGCCGTCCGTTGCTTCCCACAGATTCTGGCGCGCCTGGAAGCGAACCTTTCATCGTTCTCAGTTATCAGGCGTGGCAGGGCAAATTCGGGGGGCGTCCGGACATTATTGGCGCGAAGATCATGATCCGCGGTTTTCCCATGGAAGTGGTCGGCGTTGCCCCACGGGAGTTTCAGGGCCTCAGCGAATCGCCGCGAGACTTCTGGGCCCCACTGGGCATGGCTCATCAACTGCACGATGGCCCGGACCTTTTCGGTTCCGGCCATCCTGAAAGTCTGGGGATCGTCGGACGACTCCATACCGGCGAAAGCGTGTCCACTGCCGAAGCCGTACTGCTGGCATGGTCTCAGCAGATGACAGGGCAATTACCGCAGGACCGCAAGGCCATAGGGATTCTGTTGAATTCACAGGCGACCTCGATTCCGTTAACGCCGGAGCTACTCCTGGTGTTTAGCCCGCTGGTAGCAGCTTTCGTCCTCGTTTTGGTATTGGCATGCACCAATGTAGCCAGCATGATGCTGGCCCGGGCCACGGCACGGCAGCGGGAAATCGGAATCCGCCTGTCGCTGGGGGCCGCCCGGGGTCGATTGATTCGGCAGCTTCTCACTGAGAGCATCCTCCTATCTATACCAGCAGCGATTTTCGGTTTGATCATCTCGCGACTGACCATGGACGCCGCGCTGTGGACCGTGTTCGCCACAATTCCAAAAGACATGCTCGAACTGGTTCACGATGTCGAACGTCCAGTGGACTGGCGGGTCGTTGGGTTCATGATCTTTGCTGCCCTCGTATCCGCTTTTTTGTTCGGCCTGGTTCCTGCTATCCAGGCCACGCGTGTCAGCGTAATCTCCTCCGTGCGTGGCGAACTGAACTCCGATCTCAGGCCATCACGAGTGAGGAACGGACTGGTGATCGCCCAGATCACAGTCTGCACGTTGTTGCTGATTGCATGTGGTGCACTGGTCCGCACCACCATGGCCATGAGCGCATTTGATATTGGCTTTCACACCGATCACGTAATTGCTATGGAAGTTACGGAAAGCGGTCGTGGGCGAGTAATCGACGCCCTCTCGTCAGATCCCGGGGTGGACAGGATTGCTGCCGCTTCCTCAGTCCCGCTTGGAGGGCGAGTACCGACGGTACCGGCTGCAGCGGAAGATGGCTCCACAATCACCATTGCGCGCAATGAAGTTTCGCCGCACTACTTCGAGATTCTCGGAATTCCCCTCGTGAGGGGCCGCGGCTTCAGCCCCGAGGAGGCAACATCGGAAGCACCCGTCGCGGTTCTCAGCGCGGGGGCAGCCGCGCGCTTGTTCAATGGTCGGGATCCAGTAGGTCAGACCGTTCGCCTCGAAACTCCGGAGCGTGTTGTGCGCGTCATTGGGATTGCGGGAGATATTGTGACCTGCTGTATCGCATACGGCAAAGACGCGGCGTTGCTGTATCGGCCAACCATGGCTTCGAAAAGCGGAAATGTACTGGTGCATGTTCGGGGAGAAGTCGAAACGGAACGGCACAGGCTCGATACTCGCCTGGGAACACTGGCCCCAGGCGCAATTAGCGATATCCATTCGCTCGATCAATATCGGGCAGTGGGCGTGTACGCCTTTCGGGCGGCAGCGATGATCGGCGCGGCTGTCGGCGGACTTGCCCTGCTGCTGACCTTGTCCGGTATCTATGGCGTGGTCTCGTATTTCGTCACCCAAAGGACAAAAGAGATCGGCATCCGTGTCGCGCTCGGTGCGTCTACGTTCATGGTTACCAGGCTAGTATTGAAGCAGTCACTGCGATTGACTGCAATCGGAATTGCAGCAGGTGCCGTTCTGGGCGTCGGCGTGGCGCGGTTGCTTGCTTCTCAAATGATCTTCATGCGGGTGTTCGATGGGGCAGCTTTCGCTGGGGGCGTCTTGCTCGTGCTGTCCACGGCACTAGCGGCGGGGTACGTTCCCTCCCGCCGGGCGGCTCAAATCGACCCTATCCGGACTCTTCGCTACGATTAAGGAGACACTCTCTGAGCCCATGGCTCTTATCTAAGTTAAGTGGGGGCTAAAGCCACGCGTCTTTTACGGACCTTGGCCGGCACGGCCAAAGCCGTGCCTACCCAAACGCATTCCGCCCAATCCAATTTTCACTCAGAACCATCCCCTTCCGAAACCATCCTTCCCAAGACCATTTGTGAGATAGCTTCTGTGTACCACTGCTCAGTTAGCGCAACGCCTCCCGCTGAGCGGCCGTCCTCCATTTGGAAACGGGGGCAGGTGTATCCGCCGAACCGTTGGAAACGCGTTCCCCCGCACCGGCGGCAGCCGGGCCGAGAGCGGCAAACATCCCGGCGGCGATGACGGCTACCTCCGTCGTTTGGGCAGTCGTCTGAATCTCTGCTAACTGATCCTTCTGCTTCAGCAGACGGTCCAGAAAGCCCGTATCGATCTTCGCCGCGCGAAAATCGGGATTGCTGAGAATGCGACGAAACAAGGAGATGTTCGTCTTGATCCCGCCGACGAAATATTCATTCAAAGCGCGAGTTAACCGGCCGATCGCCTGATCGCGGTCCGTACCATACCCGATCAGCTTCGCCAGCAGCGGATCGTAATCCATTGGGACGGTCCAGCCTTCGTACATCCCGCTGTCGCGCCGAATGCCCGGCCCCGAAGGCAGCAGCAACAAAGTGATCTTGCCAGGACTCGGAAAGTAGTTGTTGTCGGGATCCTCAGCGTAAATGCGGCATTCGATGGCATGGCCCCGGATCTTCACCTCTTCCTGCGAAAACGGCAGCCGCTCACCATTTGCGATGCGAATCTGCAGATGCACCAGGTCGAGCCCGGTGATCAGCTCCGTGACCGGATGCTCCACCTGCAATCGAGTATTCATCTCAAGGAAGTAGAAGTTCTTCTGCTGGTCGACGAGGAATTCAACCGTTCCGGCGTTGGTATACCCGGCGGCCTGGGCCACACGGACTGCAACCTCACCCATTCGGCGGCGGATATCGGCATCGACGATGGGAGAAGGGGCTTCCTCCACCACCTTCTGGTGCCGGCGCTGCAGGGAGCACTCGCGTTCGCCCAGGTACACGGTATTCCCGTGCTCATCCGCCAGTATCTGCATTTCGATGTGGCGCGGGTTAACGATCGCTTTCTCGACATAGACTTCGCTATCGCCGAAGGAGCGTTCCGCTTCGCTCTGGGCTGCTTCCAGCGCAGACTTAAGCTCCGCGGGCGCGTGCACCAGGCGCATGCCCTTCCCGCCCCCGCCCGCCGCGGCTTTCAGCATCACTGGATAGCCGATACGTGCCGCGACCTGCTCGGCCTGCTCGAACGACTCCAATCCGTGCGAGGTCCCCGGAACAAATGCAACTCCGACGCGCTCCATGGCCTGCCGCGCGCGTGTCTTGGACCCCATCGCGTCCATGGCGACCGCCGTGGGACCGATGAACTTCACTCCTGCATCCGTACAAGCTCGCGCGAATTTCGCATTTTCGGAGAGGAATCCGTAGCCGGGATGGATGGCATCGGCCCCGGAGCGGTCTGCCACGTCGAGAATTTTCTGAATGTTAAGATACGACTCGCTGGCAGCCGCAGGACCGATCGGGTACGCCTCGTCGGCCTTGCGGACATGGAGAGAGGCCCGATCCACGTCGGAGTAAACGGCGACCGCATCGATCCCCATCTCGTGGCAAGCGCGAATCACGCGCACCGCAATCTCGCCCCGATTCGCGATGAGTATCTTCTTGAACATCGAAGGCCTTCAAACGTGCCGGTCCCGGCAGCAGTCAAACCGAACATTGTACTGGACTAGCATACGAAGCGGTGTGACTACGCAAGAAAGGGCATTCACCACGAAGGACACGAAGGAGCACGAAGGAAAGCCCAGCTCGTCTTCGTGTAACTTCGTGACCTTCGTGGTTCAAGACTTGCGGTCAGCGTGGAGCTTCTTCCCGCGTAGTATCATCGACAGCGAACCCAGGCCGGCATGCAGCCCACTGCTGTGAACGAAAGCGCAGGCGCTTCTCCATCGCAGTCCCTCTCTGCGGGCTGGCCGCACTGGTTAACCCTGTTAGTCCTGCTCGCCGCGGGAACTGCGGTGCGCTTCCGATGCCTCGCCTTGAAACCCTTCTGGTTCGACGAGTGCTTCAGCGTAGAAGTCGCCCGGATCGACTGGCGCAACTTCCTGCACCTGATGTGGTGGCGCGAAGCCAACATGTCGCTATACTACGTCCTCTTGAGAGTTTGGCTGCGTTTCGGGCACAGCCCATTCTTTATCCGCAGTCTGTCGGTGGTAATCTCGGCGGCCACGCTTCCGGCTATCTATTGGGTTGCCAAACAGCTCTACGACCGCCGCGTCGCCCTCATCGCCGCGGCACTGCTGGCGTTCAATGCCTATAGTGTTCGCTACGCCCAGGAAGCACGCAGCTATGCGCTTTTCCTGTTGTTGGCGACACTCTCGTCAGGATTTCTGATCGCCTGGCTCTCTAAGATGTCGCCGGACTTGAGGTCGCAATCTGCGACCTCAAATTCTCAAACCCGGCTAATGCGCGGCTACGTCGTCACCAGCGTGCTGGCGGTTTATGCCCATCTCTATGCGGTGCTGCTCCTCGTCGCCCACTGGATCGTCGTGGCCTGGATTTCTCCGCGCGGTCAGGGCCAGGCGCCCTCGCCCCGCATGCGGCGCTCGTGGAAGATAATCGGGCTGGCGGTCTCGCCCTTGCTGATCTTCGTCGCCAAGACCGGGGCCGGCCCCATCCGTTGGATAGAACGCCCTGGAGTTCGTGACCTGATCGAATTCTCTGAGCACTTGGCAGGGGGCGGTTGGGCGCTTGGTCTGATTTACGCCGCGGCGTGCCTCGCAGCACTGATTCCAGCAGGAAAGAGTCTATGGCGTCGGGCGGCATCACCTCAGGTATGGCGATGCCAGTTCCTTCTCGTATGGCTGCTATTTCCGATCGTCTTGACTGTTCTATTGTCTTTCGCGCGCCCTGTCTTCCTGGCGCGATACATGATCTTCTGCCTGCCCGCTTTGCTGATTCTCGTCGCGGCGGGAATGGCGCGGCTCAACCGCTGGTTACTCCCACCGGTACTCGGGGTAGTCCTGCTGCTTGGTCTCCAGGGAACCGCGTTCGTCTATGGCCACGATTTCGATAACGAGCGAGACGCTTCAGGTGCAGCGACCGACTTCGTTCTCCATCAGGCACAGCCCGGTGATGAGATCATCTTTCATATCGCCGAGGCCCGCGTGCCCTATGAATTCTTTCGCTCTCTGCGCGCTGGCACGAATACCGCCGGCTCCGAGTTCACCCGCCGGCTAGGTCCTGAGATTCTGTTTCCCCGCCACGGCGCGGGGCTTGACTACCGCGATTTCACGGGCAAGCCCACTCCTGAGTTCGTCCGCACGGCAGTACAAGACCATTCCCGGGTGTGGCTCATGCTGATGAACAACGGTTCCGCGGAGAAACCCGATCCGACCACAGTCATGCTGACGCAGGTTCTGCCGGAGTCCTTCCCGAAAATGCAACGATGGCAGTTTCCCAGGGTCGAGATTCGGCTATACAGCAGGCAATAAGGGTGGCCGAAAACAGAAAAGCCTCCCACGCCTGTCAGGGCGGGAGGCTGAACTTACGCCTGGTTCAGGGTTATTTCGGCTGATCCATGGTGACCTGACCACCCTGGGCTGCGGCGGCCTTCGCGGCTCGAGCTTGCTTTGCTTGCATGGCCTTGTCGACCCATTGATCGGCCGTCTTCAAGTCCGCAGCACGGGCAGCCTCGTCGTCGCATTCGACGTCGGCGCGTTCGCGGTACATCAGGTTCATGTACGCCATGGCGTCGTCATAATCGTCGCGCAGCTTAATCGCTTTATCCAGGCTGTCGATGCCTTCCTGGATCGCAGGGCCGTTCTGTACTTTCAGTTCCTCGCAGAGCTTCTTTTGGTCTTTGTTCTTCGCGCTGAGATGCTCGTCGGGCTTCAACCCCAATACGGCGCGCTTTTCCATGCGAGGCTGATAGCAGGCCGACCAGTCGATCACGCCGATGGAGTAGTAAGGTTCCGCGTCGTTCGGGTCGAGCTCCGAGGCCATGCGGTAGTACTTCTTCGCTTCGTCCCACTTCTTCTGATTCAGGTACAAGTAGGCGATGCCCTTCGCGCTGTTCACCTTCTGATCGCGCGACGGATTCGCGTCGATGACCTTCTGGTACTCTTCAATGGCTTGCTGCGCCGTGCGCAGATTGTCCGGTGAGTCAACTCCCGGAATGTACTGCGACACATAAGCGGTTGCCAAGTACATGCGCGCGTTGATCAGAGCAGGATCCAAACGAATGGCATTCTGGAAGTGATCGATCGCCTGCTCGTAATGATTGTCTTTGTAAGCCTTCACGCCCTTGTTCAGTTGGTCGCGAGCTTTCAGCTTGTCGCATCCCGCAGAAGAGAAGAGCGCCAGCCCTACTGCCACCAGTGTCAGTAGTCGTAGATATTTATTCATTGCGGTATTAGTCTCCCTCGCCACAGCATCCTAGGCCTAGAGACATCGGTTTGACAAGCGGCCCCTGCTCAGCACGGAAGCGCGGGGCCTCCGCGCCTTAGACCGAGTAAGAATCGTACAACGCCGGGCCGTATCGGACGGGCAGTTTAGCTGCCCGCTTCAATCTTCGCGGTAATCAGGCCGACCTTGTCCACACCGGAAGCGTGGGCGATGTCAATCACATTGGCGACGTTGGCAAAGGGAATAGCATCGTCTCCCTTCACGAACATGACCTTTTCCGCGCGAGCTTTGTAAATGTCGGTGAGACGCCCCTGGAGGTTGTCCCAAGTCGCGTCTTCGTTGTTGATCTTGACCCCGGGATCCTGTCCGGCGCCGCGATCGATCAACTGCACAACGACGGTGCGATCAGGCGTATTGTTCTTCGGCGCATTCGGGGGCGGGGGCTGCGGAACCAGCGCATCCAGCCCTTTCGGCGTCACCGGCGAGATCACCATGAAGATGATCAG
>Ga0209698_10008618_pt1 | contig 10504 bp, 14 predicted proteins | sample LitLauG_LLR_2012_FD_187203 | JGI IMG/M metagenome (GOLD analysis project Ga0209698, IMG submission 187203) | Freshwater sediment microbial communities from Pennsylvania, USA - Little Laurel Run_MetaG_LLR_2012 (SPAdes) (version 2) | ecosystem: Environmental > Aquatic > Freshwater > Creek >... | reverse complement strand
CTGTCATAGTCGTCTTCGAAGATGAGCGTGCCCGAGCGTCGCGCCCATTCGAGCAGGGCCAGTCTGCGGCGCAGGCTCATGGTCACCCCGAGAGGGAACTGGTGAGCGGGGGTGACGTAGACGAGCCGCGCTGATTTCCACTTCTTAAGGCCACGATCGAGGTCGAGGCCCTCGGCGTCGACCGGAACCGGACAGATGCGGGCACCGACGGCGCGGAATACGACCGCGGCGCCGGGGTATCCGGGTTCCTCCATCCATACCGGTTCCCCGGGGTTCAGCAGGATGCGGGCGGTGCGGTCGAGCGCCTCCTGCGCGCCGGAAAGAATCAGAACCTGCTCGGCGGTGCACTTCACGCCGCGCGAGCTGTTGAGGTAGTCGGCGACCGCTTGCCGCAAGGGACGGTAGCCAAGCGCTTCGCCCCCGGCCAGAAGGTTGGTGGAGACCCGGCGCAGACGCCGTGCCGCCACCTGCGCCCAGAGAGTGGTGGGAAACAGGTCGAGCGCGGGCTGATTGGCGCGAAAGGCACGGATGGGGCGGGGCGGAACTCCGCGAAACGGTTGGAGCCGGCGCGCATAGGCGGAGAGCGCGACGCGGCGATGAGGCAACCTCTTTTTCTCTGCGCGTGGTCCGCGGACATTGAGCAACTGCTCGGGCAGAACCTGGCTGACGTAGGTGCCGGAACCCGGTTGGCCTTCTACGTATCCCTCGGACTTCAACTGCTCGAAGGCAGTCACGATGGTAGCGCGCGAGAGACCGTAAGAGGTCGCGAGGTCCCGGGTGGCGGGCAGACGCGCGCCGGGCCGCAAGCGGCCATTGAGGATCGCCGAGCGTAGTTCGTCGTAGAGCCAGCGGTACAGGCTTCCACCTGCGGGCGGAGCAGGCAAGCTCAGCGGAAGGACCGTGATTTCTCGCGGCATAGAAGTGGTATGGTCAGGATACAGTAAATGGATGGTGTGGCAATACCAATCTGCTGGTAGGGTTGTTTGTGGACTCGCGCGCTGGGTAGAGACGAGAGACGCGGCTCGCCGCGTCTGAGACGGGGCAAGCCCAGTCTCTACCGGCATCGCTCGTTTGGAAAGGTGGCATCATGTCAGAAAACAACGGATCGAAAAACGGAAACTCTACCAGCCTGCGCCTGAAGACGGGCCTGGCCGAGATGCTCAAGGGCGGCGTCATTATGGACGTCACCGACGCCAAGCAAGCCGAGATCGCAGAGAGAGCGGGCGCGGTTGCGGTGATGGCGCTGGAGCGGGTGCCGGCGCAGATACGGGCCGAAGGTGGCGTGGCCCGCATGGCGTCGCCGAAGAAGATTCGCGAGATCATGGCCACCGTGTCCATCCCGGTCATGGCCAAGTGCCGCATTGGGCACTTCGCGGAAGCACAGATTCTCGAAGAACTGGGTGTGGACTACATCGACGAGTCTGAAGTCCTTACTCCCGCTGACGAAGCCCATCACGTCGACAAGCACGCCTTCAAGGTGCCGTTCGTGTGCGGGGCGCGCAACCTGGGCGAAGCGCTGCGGCGCATTGCGGAGGGCGCGGCTATGATCCGCACCAAGGGTGAGGCGGGGACCGGCGACGTGGTGCACGCGGTGAAGCACATCCGGCAGATCGTGCAGGAGATGAAGATCCTGACCGTGCTCGGCGAAGAAGAGCTGTATGCGAAGGCCAAGGAGCACGGGGCGCCGTACGAGTTGATCCGCATGGTCGCGAAGGAAGGGAAGCTGCCGGTGCCGAACTTCTCGGCAGGCGGCATCGCCACGCCGGCTGACGCGTCGCTGGTGATGCAGCTGGGCGCGGAAGCGGTGTTTGTCGGCTCGGGCATCTTCATGAAGAACTCGACCGAGTTCGCCGATCCGGTGGAAGCGGAGAAGCGGGCCAAGGCAATCGTGCGCGCGGCCACGCACTATCAGGACCCTGAAGTGTTACTTGAAGTCAGCGAGGACCTCGTCGGCGCGATGAAAGGGCTGGCGGTGTCAGGGCTGGATGAAGCGCACATGCTGCAGACGAGAGGGTGGTAACGGCAACAAGCTCTCAGCTTTCAGCCATCAGCTTTCAGATAAGGAAGCGAGCGCGGTAGGCAAGCAGCAGAGGCGTCTGCTGACGGCTGAGAGCTGAAAGCTTCTCCTTATGAAAATTGGAGTGCTCGCCATCCAGGGCGATTTCGATGCCCACAAGAAGCGTCTCGAAGAACTCGGGGCCGACGTGGTGCTCGTGCGCAAGCCGGAGCAACTCGATGGGATCGACGGCCTCGTGATCCCGGGCGGAGAGTCAGGGGCGTTCCTGAAGATCCTCGGGGAACAGGGCTTCTCGAAACTGAAGGAATTCGTCCGGCTGAAACCTACATTCGGTACCTGTGCGGGCGCCATCATGCTGGCCAAAGAAGTGACCAATCCGGATCAGCCGGGGCTGGGGGCGCTCGACATCCGCATCCGGCGCAATGCTTACGGACGGCAGGTCGATAGTTCGATCCGGGAAGGCAGCTTCGCGGGGTCTCCGCTGGAGATGGTGTTCATCCGCGCACCCAAGATTGAGCACGTGGGGCCCGGCGTGGAGGTGATCGCCACGGAGGGGAAAGATCCGGTCGCCGTGCGGCAGGGAAGGGCGATGGCGGCGACATTCCACCCGGAACTGTCCCCTGACCCGCGCGTCCATCAGAAATTTCTCGACCTGGTTCGCAGCCAGAACAACCATCAATAGAGTCATCCTGGCTCCCTTGGGACAATTGTTAGAGCTGTCCCGACACTCCGCCCCAGTCCTCAGGCGTCACGTCGGCAATCGATTGCGTAAAGGTCCAGATGTAGCCGGCGAGATCTTCCACTGAGTATTGCCGTTCGCCATAGGGATAGTCAGCCGGTGGCCGCACCACCCGCGCGCCGTGTTGCCGAACACGCTCGTGATGCTGGTAGACGTCGGGTACGCGCACCATCACGGACGCGTTCTGCCCCGGCGTTCGGAACTCCTGCGAACCCGTGCCCTGACCCAGTTCGGTGAGGACGACCGCGCCGTCTCCGACATTGAGTTGTGCACGATGACTCCCGATGTCGATGCGCAAGCTGAAACCGAACACGTCGCACAGCCATGCCGTCGCTGCTTTCACGTCCCGGTATGGAAGCTGGGGAATCACGGTGCATCGCGGTATGGACCGATTCTCGATCATTGGCGTTCTCCTTATAAGGGCTGGGGATGTCATCCCGGGGCAGGGACTTCCGGCCCATACAGATTTACCCTGAAACATTGAAACTTTGAAACCTTGAACTTTTAAATCCGTCCTTTAACTTTTCTCTTGACATCCACAATCATGTAACCGTAAAGTTACGCATTATGCGGAACCAACCGGTTACATATTCCGCCGAGGCCACTTTCAGCGCGCTAGCGGATCCGACGCGGCGGGCGGTGCTCGACCTGTTGCGCCGAGGACGTCAGCCGGCGGGCCAGATCGCTCTGGCCTTCCCGGTCTCGCGGCCGGCCATCTCCAAGCACCTGCGGCTGTTGCGGCGGGCGCACCTGGTGAACGAGCACCGCGAGGGCCGCCATCGTTTCTACCACCTGAATCCGGAACCGTTGAAGGCGGTCGACTCGTGGCTGGAGCAGTACCGGACGTTCTGGAACACCAGCCTCGCCAACCTGAAGGCGTTCGTGGAAACGGAGTACGCCCGAGAGTTGGAAGCAGGGAATCCGCCGGCTGCCGAGTCTTTGAACGGCAAGCGGAAGAAGAAAAAAAGAAAAGACGTAATCCGTTGAAAAGAACCATGGGGGCCTGTCTCGAATCAGCGGGCGGCTCTGAAAAACTTCGCAGTACGAACAAAAAGGAGAACAGTGACTATGAAATCGCTACGCATCGCAACCGCTCTCGTCTTTCTTCTCGCGGCCGTCGCGGCGTTGGCACAAACGGACGCGCAGAAAACCTTCGACCATCTCAAGACGTTGAACGGCCACTGGGAAGGGAAGGCCAACGGGAAGGATTTGAAAGTGGATTTTCGCCCAACCGCAGGCGGGTCGGCCATCATGAGTGAGATTCTGGGCGACGAAGACATGATCACCATGTTCCACGTGGACAACGACCGGGTTATGGCGACGCACTATTGCTCGGCGGGCAACCAACCGCGCATGGTGGCGAGTGCATCACCGGACGGGAAGACCATTACCTTCAACTTTGTGGATGGGACCAACATTGCCAGTCCCAAGGCCGGTCACATGGATCATCTCGTGATCACCATCGCAGACGCCGATCACCATACGGAGGACTGGACGTTTGTAAAGGACGGGGCGGAACTCAAGGAACACTTTGATCTAACTCGGGCTAAAGGGGCTGGCTTGTAGGGCTTGCGAAAACATCCCCGGCTCCCCTTCAGCCCCTAAAGGGGCCGATCAGGATAGACGGGTACGGCATCGCTAAAGCGATGCCCTGATACGAACCGGCAAGTATCCTGGGCCCGAAAAGCGGACGCTGTCAGGCACAAGGGCAGCAGGACGGAGCTGCAATGCCTAAAACGACAATCACTCCCGATCAGGATGCGGTGGTCTCGGAAATTGAGATCGCCGCACCTCCCGCCCGAGTATTTGAGGCGCTGGTCAACCGCGACCAGGCTCTCAAGTGGGGCAACAGCGACGAGTTCGAGATCGTGCACTGGGAAATGGACGCGCGGCCCGGGGGCAAGTGGCGTTTTCTGTCGCGGGAGCGGCGTGGGGGCAAGACTCCGGCGGGCCAGGACCAATTCGATCACAACGGCGAGGTGCTGGAAGTCGATCCTCCGCGGGTGCTTGCCTACATCTGGTTCGCCAACTGGCATGAGAATCCCAATCACCGAACGGTCGTGCGCTGGGAACTCACGCCCACAAAGAAGGGAACTCTGGTCAGAGTCACCCATAGCGGCCTGGCGCAATTGCCTGCCGCTCGCACCGGATACAGCCAGGGCTGGCCGGGTCTGCTGGACGCGCTCAGGAAGTTTTTCGAAAAATAGCGAAGGAGCAATCGTATGGCCTCTATAGCAGTCACTCCAGACCAGGACGCCCTGGTCACAGAAGTGCACATTGCCGCGCCCGCGGACAAAGTCTTTCAAGCCCTGCTTGATCCCAAGCAAGTGATGCGTTGGTGGACAAGCGAGGCTTGCGCGATCGAGTCATTCACCATGGAGGCCAGAGTTGGGGGACGCTGGACGTACGATACGAAAAAGAGCCAGATGAACGTCAACGGCGTCTCGAAGTTCCACTGTGACGGCGAAGTGCTGGAATACGAACCGCCTCGGGTGCTGGCCTACACCTGGATCGCGAACTGGCATGAGAAGCCCGCCCAGCGAACCGTCGTGCGCTGGGAACTCGCCGCCAGCAAGGGCGGCACCCTGGTTCGGGTGACCCACAGCGGACTGACCGACTTGCCTGTGTCCCGCAAGGACTACAGCGGAGGTTGGCCTGGGGTGGTCGAGCAGCTCAAGCAATTCATCGAAGGCTAGGAAAGGATCAGATTTATGGCAACAGCCACAGTCACTCCCGATCAGGATGTCGTTCGGGCGGAGATTTTTGTCGCCGCTTCTCCGGAACGCGTCTTCGAGGCCCTTACCGATCCCAGCCAGACCGCGCGCTGGTGGGGACAGGAGGGTGTGTACCGCATCACCGAGCGCACCGCCGATTTCCGTCCGGGCGGCAAGTTTTCCAGTGCGGGTGTCCGCGCCGATGGCACCGCTTTCCGTGTCGACGGCGAGTACCTAGAGATCGATCCTCCGAAACTGATCGTCCACACTTGGGTCGCGAGCTGGACTCCCAAGCTGAAGACGGTCGTGCGCTGGGAACTGGAGCCCCACGATGTTCATGGTCTGCAGCCAAGTGGGCCGCGAAAAATGGGAAAGGGCACCACTGTGAGAGTTCTGCACAGTGGATTCGCCGGCGACAGCAAAGCAGCGGCCGATCACGGCCAGGGATGGATCCGCGTATTGGGCTGGATGCAAGGCTACGTGGAGCACGGCGAAACCGTGGATACGCGCAAGCCAGTGTCGGCAGCGAGCTAGCTTCCTCTGATCGAGCGGGGACTCGGGATGAGGCTACTTCACCCCTTTCTCCGGGTCCCACGAGCCCTGCAGCTTGCGCACGAAGACGATCTGGCCGATGTGGTAGGCGTTGTGGGTGGCAATGTGCGAGATGTCGGAGGCCGAAGCCTCGATCTTCTTGTCGTCGGCGGCTTCGACGGCTTTCTCCCATTCGGTCATCCCCTGATCGAATTGCTGGACAACGTTCGCCCATTGCTTGTTGTCGAAGTTGTTAAAAGTATCGTCGTTCTTGCCGCTGTACTTCATGGGAGGCTCGCCCTTGAACTTGGCGAGTTCCTCCTGGTTCCAGAAGACGAGGTGATAAGCAAGTTGGCCGACGGAGTGATTGCCGCTGCCGTCTCGCCAATTGGCCTGTTCGGGAGTCAATCCGGCGATGGCGGTGTTGCCGTCGACAAACCAGTCTTTGGCGTTGTGGGTGCTTTTGAGTTCTTCAAGCAGAATGCTTTTCAGGGTAGCCGGCTTCTTAGTCTGCTTCTGATCCTGGGCATACAGGCTAAGAGACAGGCACAATACGATGAAAGCGACGAATGGTTTCATCGGGATTCCTTTCCTCAGGACTCTGGCAACCAAGGATCATAGCCAAAACAGCGTCCGCCCGCGCGGTGACGGCTGTTCCTTCGGTGTGTGATGGTCAAACCGATCAGAGATTAGCCGGGCTGGTCGGAGTTCCTCCTGCCATAAAACAGACAGGATAGGTGCGTTATACTGGGCGCTGGATGGCTGCTGATTCGGACAAGAAGTTCTACCTCGAAACCTTCGGTTGCCAGATGAACGTGCATGACTCCGAAAAGGTCATCGGCACGCTTATTTCCGAAGGGTACCGCCAGGTGCCGACGGTCGAGGAAGCTGACCTTATCCTCTACAACACCTGCTCCATCCGCGATAAAGCGGAGCAGAAGGTCTTCCATCGCCTGGCCGACTACAAGAAGCTGCAGAAGCAGGGCAAAATCTTTGGCGTGTTGGGTTGTGTTGCGCAGCAGGAAGGCGAGAAAATCTTCGAGCGCGCGCCGCACGTTTCCATGGTGTGCGGGTCCGCGTCATACCGGAACCTGCCGCAGATGCTGGTGCAGATCGAGGCAGGGAACCGGCATGTCACCGGCCTCGACGACCGCCAGACGGACGAGTGCTTCGAAACCGAGTTCACCTCGCGCAGCAATTCGCATCGCGGTTACATCACCATCATTGAAGGCTGCGACAAGTTCTGCGCCTATTGCGTAGTTCCTTTCACGCGGGGCAAGGAGCGGAGCCGGACCTCCGACTCCGTGCTCGCCGAAGCGCGCCACATGGCCGATCTTGGTTACAGCGAGATCCAGTTGCTGGGCCAGAACGTGAACTCCTACAAGGATCCGGCAGGGAAGATGTCGTTCGCCGAGTTGCTGGCGGCCGTGGGGCAGGTTCCGGGGATCCGGCGGGTGCGCTTCACCACTTCTCATCCGCGCGACTTCGGAAGAGACATTGTGGAGGCGATCGATGCTGTGGCCAGCCTGTGCGACCACGTGCATCTTCCTGTGCAGAGCGGTTCAACCCGCGTGCTCGATGCTATGCAGCGCCTCTACACGCGCGAGCAATACCTGGAGCGCATCGCGTGGATCAAAGCGGCAAAGCGCGAGATCAGCCTGACGACGGACGTGATCGTCGGGTTTCCGGGCGAAACTGAGGCCGAGTTCGAAGCGACGCTCAGCCTGCTGGATACGGTCGAGTACGACGGTGTCTTTTCGTTCAAATATTCGCCGCGACCGAACACGCCGTCATTGCGACTCGACGACGCGATTCCGGATGACGAAAAAGCGCGCCGTCTGGCGGTATTGATGGAGAGGCAGCGCGAGATTCAAAAGCGCCGCAATCAGCGTCATATCGGGCATCTAGTTGAAGCGATGGTTGAAGGGAAGCACGATGCCCGGCAGCAGTGGGCAGGGCGCACTTCGCAGAACAAGGTCCTGAATTTTACGGTCCCCGAGGCGTCGACTCCGGCGGCCGGGAGCTATGTTCCGGTGAGGATCACGGGCAGTTTTCCCAACAGTTTGTTGGGCGAAATGGTGATATAAGGAGCGATGGAAATGACGATTGGCGAGTTTCGATTGTCGATTTTGCGCTCTTGGTGCCTGGATTTGTGCGGTCGAAAATCGGCAGTCGCAAATCGCCAGTCGTCATTCCCCAGGGGTCCCCAATGGAAGTAGAGATGAAAATTCGCGGGCTCATGATGGATCCGGTGACCAACATGCCCATCGTGATTCTCAAGGACATTGGCAGCGAGACGGTGTTGCCGATCTGGGTGGGCGTTTACGAGGCCAACGCGATCGCGCTTGAGATCGAGAAGGTGAGCACACCGCGTCCCATGACCCACGATCTCATCAAGAACGTATTGGTCGGACTGGAATCGCAGGTGCACAAGGTCGTGGTCACCGAGTTGCGCGAAGACACTTTCTATGCGGTCATCTGGGTGGAGCGCGATGGCCGCGTCATCAGCATTGATTCCCGCCCCTCTGACGCGCTGGCGCTGGCTTTGCGGGTGGATTGCCCAATCTTCGTCGAAGATGAAGTGCTGAAAAATTCCAAGATCGCGGCCAGCAACTCCGAACGCATGACCCCGGAAGACCTCCGCAAGATGCTGGAAGATCTGAATGATGAGGACCTGGGGCGGTACAAGATGTAGAGTGAGCTGCGAGCCTCGAGCTCTGAGCTGCGAGAAGCGGCCGCTCAGTTTTTAGTTGGTTAGAAGCTTTTAGCAAGCTGCTCCAAGCCCACCCCTCGATGGATCCCGCCGAACAACTTCAGCGCATCTACGTCGCCGGTTTTGAACTCCAAACCTTCGATCGTTTTCCCAAATGCATCGGGGTGGTGCGCGACGGCTGTATTGCGCTGCTCGTGCCTGGCGTGGGCGGGATGCAGATCCTTGGCACCCCAGGCTTGCGCATGGGCGAATCGATCGGCGTGCTGGTGGAGAAGAACGGGCGACAGGTATTCCAGAATAAGCAGGACATCGTGGAGGCAACGCCGGAGCGGCGGGAGATCCTGCGCAAGTTCAGAGAGGACTTGAAAGCGCTCCTGGCGATCGACGGCACCTCGACTGGAACGCAATAAGAGAAATAGGCGCTCCGCGTAGTCGGCCTCATTCGAGGATTTACATAATACCTGTTATCGGACATTACATAACTGGCGGCACTACGTTCGCCGATATGCCTCCTCCAAGGTCTTGATGTCGATCTTCTCCATTTGAAGCATCGCCTCGAAGGCATTCTTCGAGTTCCCTGCGTCACTGTTTTGCAGCATCTTCCCAAGGGCGGACGGGATGATCTGCCAGGACACGCCATACTTGTCCTTGAGCCAACCGCAGCGCTGTTTCTCCCCGCCGGCGGAGAGTCTGTCCCACAGGTCGTCAACCTCGTTCTGCGTCTCACAATTCACGAAGAAGGAGATGGCCGGGGTGAAGGTGAACTGCGGGCCACCGTTGAGGGCGAAGAATTCCTGCCCTTCGATCTGGAAGGTTGCCGACATGACGGTTCCCTTTGGGCCGGGCCCGGCGTCGCCGTAGCGGCTGACCCTGCCGATCTTGGAATTCTTGAAGACGGAGACGTAGAAGTTCACGGCTTCTTCGGCGTTGCCGTTGAACCAGAGGAACGGGGTGATCTTCTGCATGACGTTCTTTCCTCCTCGGTTTCGCGACGATTTTTTTGGCGCACTCGATGAGTGCGCTTCGATAGCTGCCGGTCAGGTGCGTGCCGCAGGCACTCGTCACGCGGCCGGGGACAAAACCAGTCCCTCCAGACGGTCGTAGCTGGCGGCGACGCCTGATTCCATCGGGGACTTGAGGACCGCGTCGCGGGTTTGGACCGAGTCATAGAGTATGGTCTGGGTGACTGTAGTCTTGCCGGCTTGCTCCACCAGGACCAGGGTGCCCACGGCCTCACCGGGATACCAGGCCTCGTCGAACTTCTCGGTGGCCACGACTTGTTCGGGGATTTCGATTTCGCGGTAGACACCGCCCATTCCCATTTCCCCTCCGTCGGTGTGACGCCACACGTAGCGGTACGAGCCTCCTACGCGCAGATCGATCTCGCAGACCGGCATGGACCACCCGTCGGGCCCGAGCAGCCATCGCTTGACCAGTTCAGGCCGGGTGAACGCTTCCCAGACCAGGTGGCGTGGAGCGTTGAAGACGCGTGTCATGACGATTTCGCGGTCACCGTGGGCTGTGACTTTCAAGTTCCCTGCATTCATTGCCGCTCTCCTCCTTCAACTATGAGTCGAACAACTGTGAGTCGAACCGAGGACGCTCGAATCGACGGGCGGATGAAAATGCGTCTGACAAAGTTCAGTGTTGACGCCTGCGGAATCGACGTTTCGTCGGCTGGTGCTTCATTTCATCGAGCAGCGCATCCAGGCGCAGGAACTGGCTCTCCCAGAACTGGCGGTAGCCCTCCAGCCATTTGCTGGCCTCGGCCAGGGGCCGGGCCTCGAGAC
>Ga0209698_10008617_pt1 | contig 10506 bp, 3 predicted proteins | sample LitLauG_LLR_2012_FD_187203 | JGI IMG/M metagenome (GOLD analysis project Ga0209698, IMG submission 187203) | Freshwater sediment microbial communities from Pennsylvania, USA - Little Laurel Run_MetaG_LLR_2012 (SPAdes) (version 2) | ecosystem: Environmental > Aquatic > Freshwater > Creek >... | reverse complement strand
GGTGAACTTGCCGGCCGGAAGCGTTCCGGCGGGCTGCCCGTTCGGCATGTGAAGCGGCGCGTTCGGTTCTCCGCTCGCCGTCTCGATGCCGGCGAGACGCTGCCTCACGCGCTCGCTTTGCTCACCGGTCGGATAGCGGCGGAGATAATCTTCATATTCCGCCCTCGCCTCGGCAAGCTGACCGCTCTTCTGTCGCGCTACACCCAACAGCTCCTGCGCTTCGGCGCTATACTGGTTTTCCGGGTATTTGAGAATTTTCGTCAGGAGCTGGATCGCCGCACCGAGATTGCTCTTGTGCAGCGCTGCTCGCGCCTCGTCCATCCAGCCGGCAACTGCCCTCAAGTCCTGGTCGGAAATCCTGCCGACCGGCCGGTCTTTAGGCCGCGTGCTCGCAGCACCGTCATGGAACGGAGCCGTCGGGAATCCCGCCGCTGCAGGAAATATCGGCCTGCACTTCGGCGATGGCTTCGCGCCGGCAATTGCCACCACAATGCTCTGGGTATCGGAGTTCGGGGCTACCTGATAGGCAACCGGACGATCGAACAGGATTCGAAGCACGGGGCCGGTCGGATTTTGGGTCTCGAGGTCGATCGCTTTGATCCCATTTCGCTTGCCGTCGGGCACCGTCGCCGCCTCACGCCGCAAGGTCTGCAGGACGGCCGCCTGATTGCGGTCGACCGGATTTACCGTAATCCGCAATTCATCGCCGCGGTCGAGCGGGAAATGGCTCGCATAGCGAATGCGAATATTGAAAGTGACCTTGAGAATCGTGCAGCCCTTTTCGACGGCGACTTGCGCATCCGACAGGGCCTGATCGACGACGGGCTGCGCGGACCCCGATCGCGATACGAACAGCGCCCCTGCCGCAAGAGCGAGCGCGAAAATCCAGCGATGAATCGCCCCGACCATCACCATCCACCTCCGATCGCCCGATGCACGCCGGTGCGCCGCGTCTGGATGGTTCTCTGCGTATTGTCGGTATAGATGTGGCAGGCACCCGCGCAGTCGCGCAGTTCCATCACCGTGTAGTAGACTTTCACCGGCCGATCGAACTTCAGATGCGACATCGGGCTGTACTTGTCGGCGTGGCAGCTCGCGCAATCCGGCCGGAACGCGGGGAATTTCCCGGGAACGGTCTGGGCATTCGAGGTGTGGCAGCTGGTGCAGCTGAGCGTTGCGCCGTGATTCACATAGGCCGGCGAAGTGTGATGGTAGATCACCGGCGTCCACGTCATCGTCCGGTGGCAGCTTTCGCAAGGCAAAGTCGTGATGAAATGCCTGGGCGACTTGCCCGTAGCCATCGTGCCATTGTGGCAGCTGGCGCACGGCGCGGTGATGCGGGAGTGATCGAGCCGGGCGCCTGCAAACGTCACGGTGCTCTTGTGGCAAGTCTCGCAGGAATCATTGGTGATGATGTGCTTGACCGGTTTTGCCGGCGCGGCTCTTCCGTTATGACAGCTGACGCAATTCGCGATAATTCCCGTGTGGTTCATGCGGGCCCCCGCGAACGTTACAGTGCTCTTGTGGCAGGTCTCGCAGGACGCGTTGGTGACGATATGACTTGGCGACTTGCCAGGCGCGGCAATGCCGTTGTGGCAGCTCGTGCAAATTGCAGTGATCCCCGTGTGATTCATGCGGGCTCCCGCGAATGTCGCGGTGCTCTTGTGGCAGGTCTCGCAGGACGCGTTGGTGATGAGGTGACTTGACGACTTGCCAGGCGCGGCTCTGCCGTTATGGCAGCTCGCGCAATTTGCGATGATCCCCGCGTGATTCATGCGGGCGCCCGCGAACGTCACGGTGCTCTTGTGGCAGGTCTCGCAGGGCGCGTTGGTAACGATGTGACTCGGCGACTTGCCGGGCGCGGCGATACCATTGTGACAGGCAATGCAGCCGGTGGTGACACCCGCGTGGCTGGTTTTCGCGTTGATCGCGGAAGGACCCGGCGAGATTGGAGCTATCGGCGAGGCAAGGGTCGGCAAGGCCAGGGCGGGTTTCGACGCTGCGGCATTGGGTGGCGCCGACATCGCGGCGGGCCCGATCGCATTCGCGGTTGCCGCGTTCGGACTCGCCGTGGTGGTTGTGGTTGGCGCCGCAAAGGTCGTAACTATAGCAGGTCTGGCAGCCGTGACCGTCGCTGCCGCAGCAGGCGCTGCTGCCGCTGCCGCGGGGGCCGTTGCGGTGGACGGCGTGATTGCGGCGGCAGGCGCAGTCGCCGCAGGTGCTGCTGTCGTTGCCGCGGTAACCGTGGCAGCACCGGCCTTGGTTGCCGCAGCTGGCGCCTTGACAGCAGACGCCGCTGCTGGTGCCGCGGTAATCGTCGCAGTTACCGATTTGCTCGCCACTGCGGGCGCTGCGGCGGCAGGCGCCGCTGCTGGTGCTGCGGTGATCGTTGCAGCTCCGGATTTGCTCGCCGCGGCGAGCGCTGTGGCGGCAGGCGCCGCAGTCGGTGCCGCTGTGGTCGTCGCAACGGCGGTCTTCGCTGCCGTGACAGGCGTTGCTGCGGCGGGAGGCGCAACTACCGCGGCTGCCGTGGCCGTGGTCGAGCATCCGGCCGGCGAGCTCCGCCGCTGGTCGAAGCTTGTCGTGCTCGTATGGCAGCAACCACAGTCCGCGGTCGTCTTGGGATGGTCGCCCGATTTCCCCTGCGCGCCCCTCGTACCCTGGCTGGTATAGGAACCGTTGTGACAGGAATCGCACCGGCTCGAGGTGACGGCGGTGTGGCTCATCGTATAAGTCGTGAAACTCGCGGCCGTATTGGTATGGCAGTTGCTGCACTGGATCGCTGTCACCGGAATGTGCGGCGGCGTCGTCATGCCGGTCGCGGTGGTGCCGTTGTGACAGCTCGAGCAGTTGGTGTCGGTCGCGGCGTGGGTGAACTTACCACCCGCCCAGCTGGTGAAGGCCGAAGCCGCGCCGGCATGACAGGTGATGCAGTCGCTGCCGTTGGTCGCGACGTGACCGGGGAACGAAGCCGTGCCCTGCGCGCCCTTCGTTCCCTCGCCGGTGAACGAGCCGTTGTGACAGGAGTCGCAGCGACTGGCGCTGACCGCGCTGTGGTTCATCGTGTAGGTCGTGAAACTCGCCGCCGTGTTGTTGTGGCAGTTGCTGCACTGAACGGCTGTCACCGGCACATGCGGCGGCGTCTTCATGCCGGTCGCGGTGGTGCCATTGTGACAGCTCGAACAATTGGTATCGGTCGCAGCGTGAGTGAACTTCCCGCCCACCCAGCTGGCGAACGCCGAAGCCGCGCCGGCGTGACAGGTGACGCAGTCGCTGCCATTGGTCGCGACGTGACCGGGGAACGACGCCGTACCCTGCGCGCCCTTGGTCCCCTCACCGGTGAACGAGCCGTTATGGCAGGAGTCACACCGGCTGGCGCTAACGGATGTGTGGCCCGGCACGCCCATCGTATAGGTCGCAAAGCTCGCCGCCGTGTTGGTATGGCAGGTGCTGCATTGGACTCCGGCCACCGGAATGTGCGGGGGCGTTGCCATGCCGGTTGCGGTGGCGCCGTTGTGGCAGTTCGAGCAATTGGTATCGGTCGCCGCGTGGGTGAATTTGCCGCCTGCCCAACTGGCGAACGCCGAGGCCGCGCTGGCGTGACAGGTGACGCAGTCGCTGCCATTGGTGGCGACGTGGCCGGGGAACGACGCCGTACCCTGCGCGCCCTTGGTACCTTCACCGGTGAATGAGCCATTGTGACAGGAATCGCAGCGGCTGGAGCTCACCACCGTGTGACCGGTCACACCCATCGTATAGGTGGTAAAGCTTGCGGCCGTGTTGGTGTGGCAGTTGCTGCACTGAATTCCGGTCACCGGCACATGCGGCGGCGTCTTCATGCCGGTCGCGGTGGTGCCGTTGTGACAGCTCGAGCAATTGGCATCGGTCGCGGCGTGGGTAAACTTCCCGCCTGCCCAGCTGGCGAACGCCGAAGCCGCGCCGGCGTGGCAAGTTACGCAGTCGCTACCATTGGTCGGAACATGACCGGGGAACGATGCCGTGCCCAACGCGCCTGTCGTCCCCTCGCCGGTAAACGAACCGTTGTGGCAGGAGTCACACCGGCTGGCACTGACGGAGCCGTGGCCGGTCACGCCCATCGTGTAGGTCGCAAAGCTCGCCGCCGTGTTGGTGTGGCAGCTGCTGCACTGGACACCCGTCACCGGAATGTGCGGCGGCGTTTTCATGCCGGTCGCGGTGGTGCCGTTGTGGCAGCTCGAACAATTGGTATCGGTGGACGCGTGGGTGAACTTCCCGCCCGCCCAGCTGGCGAAGGCCGAAGCCGCGCCGGTGTGACAACTGACGCAATCGCGCCCCCCGCTTGCGACGTGGCCCGGGAACGATGCCGTCCCTAAAGCGCCCGTCGTTCCCTCCCCCGTGAACGAGCCGTTGTGGCAGGAATCGCACCGGCTGGCGCTGACGGCCGTGTGGCCGGTCACGCCCATTGTGTAGGTCGCAAAGCTCGCCGCCGTGTTGGTGTGGCAATTGCTGCACTGAATTCCGGTCACCGGCACATGCGGCGGCGTCTTCATGCCGGTCGCGGTGGTGCCGTTGTGACAACTGGAGCAGTTGGTGTCTGTTGCCGCGTGAGTGAATTTTCCTCCCGCCCAGCTGGCGAACGCCGAGGCCGCGCCGGTGTGGCAGGTAACGCAGTCGCTGCCATTGGTGGCGACGTGGCCGGGGAACGATACCGTGCCTTGCGCACCCTTCGTGCCTTCCCCGGTGAACGAGCCGTTGTGACAGGAGTCGCAGCGGCTCGCGCTGACCGCCGTGTGACCCGGCACGCCCATGGTATAGGTCGTGAAATTTGCGGCCGTATTGGTGTGGCAGTTGCTGCACTGAATGCCGGTCGCCGGCACATGCGGCGGCGTTTTCATACCGGTCGCGGTGATCCCGTTGTGGCAGCTCGAGCAATTGGTATCGGTCGACGCGTGGGTGAACTTCCCGCCCGCCCAACTGGCGAAGCCCGCCGCCGCGCCGGCGTGACAGGTGACGCAGTCGCTGGCATTGGTCGCGACGTGGCCTGGATAGGATGCGGTACCGATGGCGCCGGTCGTTCCCTCGCCGCTGAACGAACCGTTGTGGCAGGAATCGCATCGGCTGGCGCTGACGGCCGTATGGCCGGTCACCCCCATCGTGTAGGTGACAAAACTCGCCGCGGTGTTGGTATGGCAGTTGCTGCACTGAACCCCGGCTACCGGGATATGCGGCGGGGTCTTCATACCGGTTGCGGTGGCGCCGTTGTGGCAGCTCGAGCAATTGGTGTCGGTCGCCGCGTGGGTGAATTTCCCGCCCGCCCAACTGGCGAAGGCCGAGGCCGCGCTGGTGTGACAGATGGCACAATCGCTGCCATTGGTCGCGACATGACCCGGATAGGACGCCGTGCCGACGGCACCCGTCGTTCCCTCGCCGGTGAACGAGCCGTTGTGGCAGGAATCGCACCGGCTGGCGCTGACCGCCGTGTGGCCGCTCAACCCCATCGTGTAGGTGACAAAACTCGCCGCGGTGTTGGTGTGGCAGCTGCTGCACTGAACCCCGGCCACCGGAATGTGCGGCGGCGTCTTCATGCCGGTTGCCGTGGCGCCGTTATGGCAGCTCGAGCAATTGGTGTCGGTGGACGCGTGGGTGAACTTCCCGCCCGCCCAGCTGGCGAAGGCCGAAGCCGCACTGGCGTGGCAGCCGGCGCAATCGCGCCCGCCGGTCGCAACATGGCCGGGGAAGGATGCGGTACCGATGGCGCCCGTCGTCCCCTCGCCGGTGAACGCGCCGTTGTGGCAGGAATCGCACCGGCTGGCGCTGACCGCCGTGTGGCCGGTCAGACCCATCGTGTAGGTGACAAAACTCGCCGCGGTATTGGTGTGGCAGCCGCTGCATTGAATGGCCGCCACCGGGATGTGCGGCTGCGTTTTCATACCGGTCGCAATGGTGCCGTTATGGCAGCTCGAGCAATTGGTGTCGGTGGACGCGTGAGTAAACTTCCCGCCTGCCCAGCTGGCAAAGGTCGAAGCCGCGCTGGCGTGACAGGTGACGCAGTCGCTGCCGCTGGTCGGAACATGGCCTAGAAACGAGGCCGTGCCCAACGCGCCCGTCGTGCCCTCACCAGCGAACGAGCCATTGTGACAGGAGTCGCACCGGCTGGCGCTGACCGCCGTGTGACCGGTCAGGCCCATCGTGTAGGTCGTAAAGTTCGCCGCCGTGTTGGCGTGGCAATTGCTGCACTGAACTCCGGCCACCGGAATATGCGGCGGCGTCTTCATGCCCGTCGCGGTGGCGCCGTTGTGGCAACTCGAACAGTTGGTGTCGGTCGCCGCGTGAGTGAATTTCCCACCCGCCCAACTCGCGAAGGCGGCGGCGGCGCCGGTGTGGCAGGTGCCGCAGTCGTTGCCATAGGTGGCGATATGGCCGGGGAAGGAGGCTGTTCCCAATGCGCCGGTCGTTCCCTCAGAGGTGAACGAGCCGCTATGGCAGGAATCGCACCGGCTAAAGCCGACCGCCGCATGGCCCGGCACGCCCATAGTATAGATGCTGAAATTCGCGGCCGTATTGGTATGGCAGTTGCCGCACTGAACTCCCGTCACCGGCACATGCGGCGGCGTTGTCATGCCGGTCGCCGCGCTGCCATTGTGGCAGCTCGAGCAGCCGGTGTCGGTGGCCGCATGGGTGAACGATCCGCCCAGCCAAGTGGTGGTGCTCTTGTGGCACGTCTCGCACGGCGCTGTGGTGGTGACGTGGTTTGCGGACTTGCCCAGCGCGGACGTGCCGTTGTGGCAGCTGGCGCACGCCCCTGTTATTCCGGCATGATTCATGACGGTGGCGCCGCCGTAGCTCACCGTGCTCTGATGGCAATTTCCGCAAGGTGCGGCGGTGACGATGTGGTTGGCAGGCTTGCCAACTGCGATCGTGCCGTTGTGGCAGCTGGCGCAGGCTCCAGTCGCCTGGCTGTGATCGATGAAGCGCATTTCCCGCCACGTCGTTGTCAGGTGGCAGCTCTCGCAGAGATTGGTGGTCTGCGGATGCGCTTGCGACTTGCCGACAGCCGTCGCACTGTTGTGGCAGGCAAAACATTGCCGCGGCGTCCCCTTGAAGCGCCCATTGACGTGGCAGGATGCGCAGTCGACGCTGGAATGCGTGCCGGTGAGCGGGAATCCCGTCGAAAAGTGGTTGAATGAAGAAGACAGTGCGGATTGGGCATGGCCGTGCGCCGAGACGAGCACGACGGCCGTCGCGATCACCAACAACCTCAGACCTAACGATCTCCACGAGATCATTGTCGCCCGTCCCCTGCAGCGCCTCGCGGCCTGCTCGCCTCGTCAGCGTTTCGCGCCCAGCAGAAGAACGCGAATTGAACCCCGACCGAACTGCTTTGGCTTTTCGCTCAGTCGGGAAACGATGATCGCCGCAAAAAGACAGGAATCGCCCCAAGCGCACCCCGCCCTTCCCGGCGAGATCGGATTCAATCTGTGCTTGAGGCACTTCCGATGGGGGCCGCGGGCGGGAGGCTCTGGCGCTGTGCGTACGCGCCCGGCTGAGGTGTGAGAACTTCTCCGCCGGAGGCATCCCGGAGAGTCTGATTTGATAAATTCATCGATCACCCCCTGCACGCTAACAGCGCCGCAACGTCAATACTCACGACGTCGCACCGCGAAATAAAAAACGCCGATGATCCTGACCTCTTATGCGTTCGGAACGTCGAGTTTTCTGTCGCCGAACGTCTAAGTCCCCACAAGATCATCAACTTTCATCACAGGAGCTTGATCGCATCGGATTTGGGCCACATCGCGCATCTGTTCAGGCGATTTCACGGCGGTGGTTCCAACAGATTTTCGCAAACGATTGACGCCGGGAATTATTCCGAAACTCGGCATCCGACAGGCGTCACCACGCCTCGTTTTGCGACGCACCTGAACTTCGTACTTCGATCGCCACGATGCAGCCTTCCCGGTGTCCAAATTGCAGACGCAAATAGGTTGCTCGGACGGTGCAGATCGCTCCGATGCCCTGACGCGCGTGAGCTCCAGCCAAATGCTGATCACGGGCAGCGTGAGGTTGGCAGGGGGAGCACGACGCCATGCAAATGGGGGGGCCGCATTTTCGGCCAGAACCTGGCGCGATGGGCATTCGCCCGCCAAGCCGTGAATCCTCGCCCGCGGCAAATATCCGGTCTCGGACGGCGTTCGAAAGATCGCCGCGGGAGGTAACAACCACTCCGAAACCCACCTTTCTGACGCGGTCGTGGTTTACATGGATATCCGGAGCGTTCGCGGCCGCGCTGGGTTTTGCAGTCGTGTTGTGGCTGACCGGCCCGGTTGCGGCGCCGCCCGCCGTTGGTATTTTGGCAAGCGCCACCGTTCCCGACGCCACCGCTTTGATGGCAGCCGTCCAAACCGCCGGTCTTCGCGGCGCACCGGACGTGAAGGGCGCGATTGAGGGATTGAAGCGCATCGACAAGGAGCGCGTGACGATCAAGGGCTGGGCTTTGGATAGAACCGGCTCAAGTCCTCAGCTGACGATCGTCGCATTCGCCGGCGGACCTCATGTACTGACGACGGTAACCAATGGGCCGCGCAAGGACGTCGCTCAAATGTTCGGCCTGTCCGACACGGCGGCGCGGAATGTTTCGTTCGAGACGACCTTCGCATGCCATCCCGGCCAAAACCTGGTCGTCGTCGCGGTCACAGCTGAGAACAATTACAGTCAATTTCGTTCCCTCGCCTGCCCATAGCAAGGCTCAGGCAAGACATCCGTCCGTTGTGTGCGTTCCCTACATATGCTTTTGCAGCGCGTCCCGTGCGCGAGCGAGGCGGCTCATGACGGTCCCAGCGGGCAGATTGAGAATCTTTCCCGTTTCCTTGTAGGACATGCCATACCCCCAGACCAACCTGATAACGTCGCGTTGATCCAGCGACAATTGAGCAATGTCCTTCCTCAACTCCTGGAGCATGATCCGATTTTCGGCGATGACCCGGCCATCGCAACTCAACAAGTCGCCAATGACCTCTATGTCCACGACCTCGCCGCGGGTTCTTTGCGTCCGCATATGATCGATCCATAGATTTTGAGCAATTCGAAACATCCAGCTGTCGAGCCTCGTGCCGGGTTGCCATTGATCCAAATGAGCCAATGCCCGCGCATAGGTTTCCTGGATCAAATCCTCGCTCGATTCCGCGCCGCCCGTGAGCGAGCCAACGAACCGGCGCAGCCGTGGCAGCATCCTAACCATCCGGTCGTGGACGTCGTGAACCTTCGATTCCGTTGCTTGCTCGGACGCGCATACTGCGGCGTAGCCGCGCCTTTGCCGGCGGTCGTTCGAACGCACCTTGCCCTTGCTGTTTTCGTTTGATCCGCGCTTTCGAGATCCGCTGGCTTTCATGGTCGCCTGCCCACCAATTTGAACGACGTTGTCGTGTGGCAGCGCTCGCATGCCGGCCCGAATGACCCGTGATGCGTGTCATCCTGGCGATGACAGGCCAGGCAATCCATCGGCAACGTCGCCTTCGTGACATTCCTGGTGACATGGCAGGCCTGGCAATCGAGATCGCGATGGGCTCCGGTGAGCGGGTATCGCGTCTGGGTGTCGTGATCGTAGCGCCAACGCTTCCAGCTGTTCGGATTGTGACAGAGCCCACAGCTGGCTCCCAGGCGGCCTTCATGATGCTTGTCGCGGTGGCAGGCGTCGCAATTGAGCGGCGCGCCCTTGAACTGCAGCGAGCGATGGCATTCCTCGCAGGCTACAACGGCATGGCGCCCGATCAGCGGAAACCGGGTGACGTCATGATCGAAAGACGTTGTTTTCCGCCAGCTGGCCTCTCCGTGACACTGCTCGCAGCGACTTCCAAGCTTGCCCTTGTGCTTGTCGTCCTTCTGGTGACAGGACACGCAGGTCGTTGCCAGCTTGTCGCGATAGAGATCCCCGGTGTGACAGAGATCGCATTTGACCTTCGCATGCGCGGCTCTCAGCGGGTATTTCGTCTTGTCATGATCGAAATGAAACGTTTTCCACCTGTTCTGGTCGTGACAACTCTCGCACTTGGCGCCGTAGCGCCCGGCGTGAACGTCCTGAATCTGGTGGCAATCCAAACACAGGGTGCCGACGCCCTTGTAGCGCTCGCCAATATGGCACGCCGAGCAGGCGACGGCGGGGTGGGCGCCCTGGAGCGGAAATTTCGTCGTGCCGTGGTCGAACGCCTTGACCACGCGCCATTTGGCCTCACCGTGGCAATCGTCGCATTTCTCGCCAAGGCGCCCCTTATGCGGGTCGTTGGCCTTGTGACAGTCGAAGCAACGCCCGGGCGCCTTGCGGAATTTCACCGTTGGGGAGTGACAGCCGGCGCATGGCAACGCCTTGTGCGCGTCCCGCAGTTCGAAATTCGTGAAGGCGTGATTGAACGTCTCGCGATCGAACAGGACGATGTCGGCATTTCGTCCCTTGTGATCGGTATGACAATGGTTGCATTCCTGCTTTGCGGTATCCGGCTGGCGACCGTGAAATCCCCGGCCCGTCGTACGATC
>Ga0209698_10008616_pt1 | contig 10507 bp, 6 predicted proteins | sample LitLauG_LLR_2012_FD_187203 | JGI IMG/M metagenome (GOLD analysis project Ga0209698, IMG submission 187203) | Freshwater sediment microbial communities from Pennsylvania, USA - Little Laurel Run_MetaG_LLR_2012 (SPAdes) (version 2) | ecosystem: Environmental > Aquatic > Freshwater > Creek >... | reverse complement strand
GGGTTATACACGCCCCAAACAATCGCTTTATTTGTCCCCGCAAAAGCATTGCCCGAGCCCCCTTGCGTTGGCACAGTAATCCAAGAGCAAGTAGACGCCGGCAGTTGGGCCGTGGGAAGTGTACCAGTCGTGAGGTCGGATGCCGACACCGCAACGTTTCCCGTGAGCGGATGTCCGTTGACCGTAGTACCAGTCGTCACATATCCCGGCACCGTGGGAGTTCCCGTGAAAGTAGGAGACGCCAATGGCGCAGCTCCGGTAACCTGCGCGACTGAGTAATCGCCGCTGGCAGCAACTACTGCGCCCGTTCGTCCGAACACGCTGTTGACCGCACTCCCAGTTGCGCAAGAGGCACCACTGGTCAACTGACACTTCAGAGTGTTGTCCGATCCTACTCCCAGTGAAAAGTCCATCCCACCGGGTACCGTGACCGTCGCTCCCGTCCACTTCTTCCCCGACCACTGCGTTGGCCCGCTCCCCGTCTGGTTGATATTCCCAGCGACATTCAGATTCCCAGTTAACGTCACATCGCTCGAAAAGCTCTTCACCCCACTAATCGTCTCCGCACCCGCCAAATGCACCACGGCAGAATCGACCGCCGCTCCCGTTACTTGCGACACAGAATAGTCGCCGGTACCAGCCGTCACCGTACCGGTCCGGCCGAATACAGAAGCGACACTGCCGCCGCCTCCACCCTGCGGCGGTTGTAAGCTAACGCGCATGCCGTTCGTTTGCCCGGAAACTGGATTAGTAACATCCACATAACCGATTAACTGTGCTCCAGGTTGTGCTGCCGATCCTGTGTCATGACAGTCGCCCGCTGCGCTTGTGCTCGCAATCACTGCGTCTCCGGCAGTAGTGGTATTGTCGAAAATGCAATAAGCATAGCCCCGCCAGGCAATCACCGCGTTGCCGCTCTTCCCCGCGCCGCCTTGCACCACCCCAATCACGCCGTTACTCGAAGACGTGTTCGCCAGCACGGCTTGCGAAGGGCTGTTCGCGTTGAAAACAGCTAACTCGTTCAGCACGGTCCCCGTCGATCCGTCATTCGGAATTTCGAAATCGTCTCGTCCGTATAGAACAGAGTTAAATGAGGTCTTCGCGAAGATGCTCTTCGCTGCATTCCCGCTGTCACTGCCCAGGTTGAAGGCATTGTCGGTCCAGGGCTTGAAGTTGCCCGCGGCATCTACCACCCATTTCAGCCCGCTCCCAATCCAAAAACCCAGCCCAGGTGTGGATGCCGATGGCGCGTTCTCACTCCTTAGCACTGCGTAGTTGTCCGTCGCATCAAAGCCCAGTGACGTTCGTTGCCATGTCGTGTTATTCACAAAACTGGAATACACGCGCAGATTCTGCGCGGTGCTTCCATTACGCTCCTCCAGATTGTCCGAAGGGTCGCCGCCCGGATCCGAGTTAAACAGGTTAGTAAGTCCCAACTGAACGGCTTGCCCATTGTTCTCGATAACTCGCGGAGTATGAGTAGCAGAATCAAACCAGAACACACCCCAGTTAGGAATCCCCGCCGGGGGTGTGGTCTCAGACAGTTGAATCACATTAGGAGTGCTGCAATTCGCGTTCCCATTCGCCGCAATCCCTGTAGCAAACGATCCGCTGCACTGCGTTGGAACCGATGCCAGGGCGACAGCAGTCCCTGCCTGTCCGCTGATATTCGAACTCGTAAAAGCAACCTGATGTGTTGTCCCACCTATGTTTACAACCGGCAACCCTGCAGCCGTATCGAGCCCAATGCCACCAGTCGCAGGAACATAGGCATTCCCCTGCGGCAATAACAAGTTCGCGCTTATCGTGACGTTGCTGGTGAAAGTCTTGGCCCCCGCAATCGTCTCCGCCCCCGTGTTATGAACCACCGATGCATCCGTCGCTGCTCCCGTAACTTGAGATACCGTGTAGTCGCCAGCCGCCGCTACAACAGCTCCGGAGCGCCCAAAAACCGTACTAACGCTCCCTCCACCGCCGCCCGATCCGCAAGCACTTCCGGTGGATGCAATCACGCCTGACACAATATTGAGGCAACCATCCGACAGTCCGGTGAGCGTAACACTCTGATCGAACTTCGCGGGGACGTTGAACTCTTTAACCGTTGCGCTCAACCTTTCCAGCCAGTTTGCGTGTATGCCATCGCCCGTCTGGGCAATGTAGTTCGTGATCGCAACCGGAGCGCCGAAGGCGAGCTGCCCGAGTGCCAACGCCGCGCCAACGGTCGGAACGTCAGTGCCGATCCAGGTATCGTTCACGCTCGCCGGAGGACGAAACCCGGTCGTCGCTCGCGTCAGCCCGGGTTGCGAATCAATCAAGGTGATGATGTGGTGCGGGAAGGTGTATGGATAGAACGGAGACTGCGAAAAATTCAGCTTGCCTTTGTCCATGGCAAAGTTGTAACCGTCATTGCCGCCATCGGTCTGCAGGTTGGCTGCCTGGTTGGTGATCGAATTCCCGGAGTTAAGACTGGCATTGCAGATGGTGTAGCCACCAGGAGAAGTTACACCATTGCCGCTGCACACCTTCGCAAGCTGCAACGGGTTGCTGGCAAGGCCGACGCCGACGGCCGGATACTGTTCTCCCCCCACTACAACTTCGCGGTTCACCGAGACCAGCGATCCCGGCCAGAAAATCAGATTGCCGTTATAGTTGCCATATTGAGGGTAGCTGGCGGCCGTGCCACTGTGTCCCACGGTCGATGCCGAGCCGGAATCGGTATAGGTGCAGACCAAGCCTCCGGAGCAGGCAGTCGCTTGCGATAGCCCTTGCGCTACATAGCCGCAGGTTCCCCCGGATCCGCCGAGGCAGCCTCCGATGTAGGGGAAAACCGCGCCCTGAAACGCAGGCGTTGCCGTGCGGATGACGTCGTAGGTGATCGCGTCAGCGCCATTCGCGACGCGCGGCCAGCTTACCGGAATCGAATCGGAGCCCGTCGACTCCCAGTTCAGTACCTGCATCGGGGAGGTTCTTGTTCCAGCGGTCGTGTCGTTGACTACGATGAAATAGGAATAGGCTGTCGAGCCTGTTCCCCCCGATGGAAACGCACCCTGCATTCCGGCATCGACTTCAAACCCTGCCGCGCCACTGGACGATCCGGCAATCAGCCCGGCAATGCCCAAGCCTGGAAACGGGCTGCGTGCATTGGTCGCACACGAGCTGCCGCAAGGCGGATTTTCCGCCGTCGAGCTTTCCGAATAGACGTTCTTGAGGAAGGCTCCCGCATAGTTTCCCGTGGAGTTCGAGGAATACACCTGCCATGGTCCGGAGGCCTGGCAGACGGTGTTTTCAATGTAGAGGCCGTTGGAATTGTAGTCGGTAACGCAATTCGAAGTATTGGCGGTTATATTCGAATCGCGGATCGTGATGACGGGCGCCAGCTGGTGGCCGATGTTTTCCGCGCCCCCGGAGAAGATGTAGGATCCCGTCCAAGTCACCTTGTCGTTCAGGCTGGCTGCGTTGTTGTTGAAGTGATCGATCGTCGCATTCTCATCGTCCCACATATCGAAAAAGTTGTTGAACCTCCCCGCCTCGCCGCCGCGGTCGTATTGGATGCCGATGAAATGTGTGTCGTTGGCATTGTCGAGAACGGCTTCGTAGGCGAGCGCAACCACACCCGGCGTCGCCTGGGACGCAATCGTGCCCGAGCGAGCGTAACGAAATGTAGTTGATGCTCCCGTGCAGGCTGCCGGCCCCGTACCCGATCCGCAGTCTGTAACTATGGCGTCGCCCCAGTAACTTCTGTCATCGGTGAACAGAATCGTCACCAGGTCGCCCGGACGGAAGTTATGGGCAATGGAGGTTGCAATCGTCGCATAGCCGCTCGCCACTGAGGTGTTCGTAATGTTCACGCCGGCATACGCGGAATTAGACGCGAAACTGGTCGGTGACTTGAACGACAGTCCTTTTACGGCATTGCTGGAATAGTCATTTGCATTCGCTAGGTCACCGATTTGCAGACAGGGGCCGCGCCCCACACAGTTCAGCGATGCGCCGTAGCCATTCAGAACGGACTGGCTGGAATGAAAGAAGATAGTTCCGTAGACGTTGTAGTTGTTGAGCGACTGGCCTGGGCCGCTCGTATAAGGGCCGTTTGCCGGGATTGCGACATTGCATTGGTCATTCAGGTTGGGGCTGCCGCTGGTTCCGCAGGCGGCGTTAATCGTCTCCTGGATGCCAGACGAGGCCGAACCGATCGTGTACCCCGCCGCATAAGAATAGAACGGTGTGAACCTTATCGTCCCCGACGATGCTCCCGACGTACATCCCCCAGAAGTAGGTATCACGCTGACACTTTCGCTGTTCCCCCCTCCGGACAGAAGGACCTGATAGCCCGCACCACTCGTCGTATCGATGCCAACCGGGCATGGACTTAGCGTAACGGTTGCTTGCGTTCCGCTGGTTAATGAACTGGAAATGGTCTGTATCCAGTTCAGCGCTGTCGTGGCGTATGTGATCCCAGCGGGCGCGCCACCACCACAAGATCCCCACGTGGAGTTGCCGGTTAAACAAGTGGCCGCGCTCGCCACTCCCGCCCCCAATTCACCTGATGGAACGGTCCCATTCACTACGTCAGCTTTCGCCGAAAGTCCACTGTCCACGTAGTGCCGGTCGGCCGCCTGATTCGGTGCGGCCGGATCTGCCGGAAGGGTTAATGGGCCAGTCATGGTGCCACCCGCGATCGCGACGTACGCTCCCGCCCCTACGTTACTTACGGCCGCATCCACATACCCCTTGTTCGCAGCGTCATTGGCTCCGGCTGGCGCCGGAAGCACCGGCGGCACTGTAAACTGCTTCGTGCCGATGATCGTCTCCGTTCCCGCCAGATGCACCACCGTGGCGTCGATTGCCCGATTTGCCACGGCCGCATTCACGTACTGTTGCGTCGCGGCGAGGTTCCCGAGGCCGGTGCCCGGTGTTGTCAGCACTGCCGCAATCGTCGTCGGCGATGTCGCTGGCACCGCCCAATATTCCGTCCGCACGGTTCCATCATCCAGTTGGAAAACCACAACATAGTAAGTCCCGGCTGGAGACGCGCCCACATTGGGAACCAGTTGAGCGCTAAACGCGCCCAGCGGTCCTATCGCCACACTCAGATTGCCCGCCGCCACCGCGTCTCCCTCCGCGCTCTGGAACGACGGCCATGAGATCAGTACACTACCCGCCGCCGTCGTTCCGTCCGCCCGATACACCGTGCCGCTGACGGTTGTAAGCGCCGGCCCTTGTGCCTGTATCTCGGTCGACAACGAAAACGCGATCAGCAGCACCAGTGCCAGGGAAATCGCCACCCTCACCTTCATTGGGAAAATCTTGTAATTCACTGCGAACAATCTGGGCATCTCCGGTTCTCTCCTCGCGAGCGCACGCGACCCCGATGCGGGCCAATAAGAAAGCCGCTCTGCCGAGCGGCGCCCCTTTCGCATATTCCCTCCCCACTCAAGTCCGATTGCCTAATCTGAACTCCGCGGCTGGCTCTCAACTCGTGACTCCAAAAATCGCCGCACGCTCTCCACATACACTTCTGCGAAGTCCACCACCGGCCTTCGCGTCTCGATCAGCACCATGGCCGCCTCCACTTCCCAGTCCGTCGCACATAATACCGCGAGCGTCATCATCGGAGCCCGGTGCACCCCTGCGGCGCAGTGGATGTAAAGCCGTGCCTCCGGATCGTCCAGCGCTTCCAGCGCAAAGTCAACGCCGCGTTTCAACAGTTCCGCAGGCTTCGGCAAGAAATCGTCGTCCGTCGGATTCCACAGCACCCGGACCCCGTACGGCTCCGCCAGCGGCCGGTCGTCGAACTCGATCTGCATGTTGAGCACGTGGGTCACGCCGGCTCGCGCCAGTTCTTCCATGTTCCGTGCGTTCCAGATCCCACCGCCCAGTGCAACTCGTTCTGTCACCCAGGTCATGTCCATGGAGCGTTCTGCTCGCCTTCTAGCCGCAACCCTCAATCTTCGTCTTACGATTATTCTGATTCTACGTCACCTTCCCCGGCGCCCCTCGCCCATGTCTGTAGAAAGAAAAAGGGCGCGATTTCCATCGCGCCCTCTATAGTTCGTTTTTCGACTCTTAAGTTTAGGATATCAAATCGGAGGGGGGTGTACCGCCAACTTTTCGACATTTATTTTCCCCTTGGTTTGAGTGACTTACGTCGAAATTGTAATTCTTACCCTCTTGACAAGTTTTCCGCCCCCCCTCGCTCAATGGCAATTTCTCCATCAACCCACCCGCGAGCAGGATCCGCGAGAGTTCGTCGAGCGCATCCTGCAGGAACCGCTCCATCGTTCTCTGGGTGCAACCAAGCAGCCGTGCGACCTCCGGTATCGTGTATTCCTCCAAGACATTCATGGCAAGGAGTTTCTTCTCGAGCGGGTTCAGCTTCTCGATCGCCTGCTCCATGTCGGTCACAAAGATCACGACGTCCTCAAAGTTCCTCATGGTGTAAGAAGTCACCCGAGACCGGAAGAACTCCCGTCCCAGCAGCGACGGCAGTCTCCCCACCTCGACCGATGCTCGGGCATATCGCCGCAACAGCGCCACCGTGCGCCTGCGATAGGGCCACAGGTCCAATTCCGTCTCGCCGAATAGCACTGACGGCGGCGGTTCCGCTTGCCCCATCAGACTCCATTCTTGCGCTTTAGCCGTCGGTGCACTGGTCATGAATGCACCCCCATCGCGGCCACACCCTCCAGGGATTCAATCCGGGCCGGGTTTGCCCTTTGAACTTCTGTTCGTCGCGTGCGCGCTTTGCGTCGCGAACGCGCCTTGTGTGGTGGCGCCTCCCCCGGATCGGGCATTGCTTCTAGATGCACCCGGCAACTGGAGCAATACACCCCGTCCGTTCCCCGAGGACGCAGCCACAATCCACCGCACCTCTCGCAATACTTCAGTTCGACTTGAATTTCCTGGCCTTCCATCCTGCCTATGAAGTTCATGATTGCCCTCTCTATTGAAGGAAGAACATTCAAAACAAAAAAGCCCTGGTCCCGATTTCTCGGCCCAGGGCTCGTTTCTCTTACGATGACCTGTGATGCTATTTACTTAGAATGAATGGTTACTGCAGCCGCGCCGCTCCCACGGCCTCCGGTTGTCGGAAGTAGCCCTCCTCATAGCCGGACTTCAACACTCGCCCGTTTTGCACCACGACGCTCAGACGCCCGTTGAAGTGAATAGCCTGCAATAACCGCTGCGTAGCTCCTGAGAGTACCTCGGCCGCGCGCACTTTGCGGCGAAACTCTCCAAAACTTCTTTCTTCGTTTTCGTGCGATTGTACTTCTATCATGGCTGATAACCTTTCTTGCGGGATAAGCATACTGTGAGACATATAATTACATTACGTTATAGCCAACATTCTAGTAAGTCAAGCATATGATTGCGACCCAACACATACCAAAGTGGGTAATACATTAGTAGCTTGCGTGATAGGTCTGCGCTCTTGTACTTATGATGTCGCCGACCTGACTATGACTGTGTTTTTAAGTGATTCGGGGCCAAGGTTAAGCCTTTGAAGCCTTCGATCATCAGAAGAGGGCTCCCATTTCAATTCACCTCCACTAGATCGGGCGGTAGGGCGCGAGGACGCCTGAACGCTTCCCCGCAAAACTTGGTTGTGCGTTGCCGTCGTCGGGATGGAACGGTCAGAAATGCATGTACGTGCGAGGGTTGGCGTAGGTAAAACTGACTCTTTTGGACGTCGCGTCATCGGACCGGCACAACGTGCGGCCCTTGCGGGGAAAATTCTTTCATAGCGGCGTGAAGTACCCATAGCGCCGCCGGTCGATTTTTCCCGGAACTTCCCTAACTAAAGCCCCGTATCAACGTCTGACTATCTGAAGCAACGTATTCCAAATCTCGGAGAAGATGCCATGCGCAGAATTTGCTTGTCTTTGCTCGTTGCGCTGCTTGCCTTCAAAGCCCCTGCTCATGGGGACGACTGGTCGAAGACTTATGACTTGACCGGCAAGCCTGAGCTGCGCGTCCGAGCGCACGATGCCAATCTTCGCATCGAAACCTGGGATCAAAGCAAGATTGAGGCGCACGTAGCCACCCGCGGTTGGCACATAGGAAACGGGGGCCTCGAAATTGTTGAGCATCAGCAGGGAAATGCCGTTGAACTCGAACTGCGGCAACCGCACCACGCCCACTTTTCCATTGGAATCGACGCCCGCCGGATTGAGCTGGAGATCCGCATGCCTCGCCGCGCGAAGATCATTGTTCGTAGTGGCGACGGCGCTGTCTTCGCCAAAGGTGTGGAAGGCGAGTTGGATTTCACCACCAACGACGGCCATCTTGAACTCGTGGATGTCGATGGCAGTCTGCGCGCCCACACCAGCGATGGTGCGGTGCGCGTGTCCGGGCGGTTCGATGTTCTCGAGTTAAGCACCAGCGATGGCCGGGTCGAGGTGGAAGCGCGTCCCAGTTCGCAATTGCGCGAGCCTTGGGACATTCGCAGTTCCGATGGCAGCGTGATCCTCAGAATCCCAGGAGATCTGGCGGCCGATATTGCGCTGCATACCAGCGACGGCAGTATCACCACCAACATTCCGCTGGTTGTCGAAGGCAGCTTCGGCCGTCACGATATACAGGGCAAGATCAATGGTGGCGGAAACCGATTGACCGTGCACACCAGCGACGGCTCGGTGACGCTGGATAAGTTTTGAACGAAACGATAGTCTCAAAGTGCAGTTTTGCGCATCAAGAACCCTATGACCTGGAAAATCGTCGCTTTGATTCTGACGGCGCTATCGGCCACTCTACCAATTTCTGCCCAGCACTCTGTGTCCGAACCAGTGCTGGATGTTTCCGCCATGGATAAAACAGTCGACCCGTGCGTGGAGTTTTACACATATTCCTGCGGCGGATGGATCAAGAAGAATCCAATTCCGCCCGACCAGTCGAGTTGGGGCACGTACGGCAAGCTCGAGGACGAAAACCGCGCGCAGTTGAGGGCGATTCTAGAAGAAGCCGCGAAGGCAAATGGCACGGGGATTGCGGCGACGCACGACGTTGCACAAAAGATCGGCGATTACTACGCGTCGTGCATGGATGAGCCCGCCATTGAGAAAGTCGGAGCCACGCCTCTCTTGCCGGAATTGGAGCGCATCGCCGGTCTGAAATCAAAGCACGATCTGGCAGAATATGTCGCGACCACGCAGTTTCCTCCTTCGCTCTACGGTGGGGGGACTCTGTTCACGTTCCGCTCCAACCAGGACTTCAAGGACTCCACGCAGGTGATCGCAGAAGCCGATCAGGGCGGACTGGGGCTGCCGGATCGTGATTATTACTTAAAGGATGATGCCAAGTCAGAAGAACTGCGCAGGGCTTATGTGGCACACGTCGCAAAAATGTTTGAACTGCTGGGAGACAAGCCATCCGAGGCGGCCACGCAAGCAGCGACCGTGATGCGGATTGAGACCGCGCTCGCCAAAGGCCAGATGACCCGCGTCGAACGGCGCGATCCGCCCAAGCTTTATCACCGGATGAGCGTAGAGGAACTACAAAAGCTGGCGCCCGCGTTTGGCTGGAATACCTATTTCACAAAAACTGGCGTGGGATCACTGGCGTCTCCGCTGGGCACTCTGAACGTGGTGACACCGGACTATTTCCACCTCATGAGTGAAGAGATCGAAAAAGAAAGTCTGGCCGACTGGAAGACCTATCTGCGTTGGCATGCGGCGCACGATGCGGCTACAGATCTTTCCGCTGCATTCGTGAAAGAGAATTTCAGTTTCTACGGCAAGACTCTGCGAGGACGGGAAGAACTCCCGCCCCGCTGGAAGCGCTGCACCAACGACGTTGATGACGATCTGGGAGAAGCGCTAGGCCAGGCATATATCGCCAAGTACTTCAGTCCGGAGGCTAAACAGGCAGCGCTGAAAATTGTGAAAGAGGTTGAAGCGGCCATGCAGAGCGAGATCCATGCGTTGCCGTGGATGGGAGCGGCGACGAAGGAGCAAGCCCTCACCAAGTTGCACGCGATCGCGAACAAGATCGGTTATCCCGACACCTGGCGCGACTACAGCGCGCTGGAAATCGTGCGCGGAGACGAAATCGGAAACGCGGAACGGGCGTCATGGTTCGAGTTTCACCGCTGGCTCGCGAAAATCGGCAAGCCGGTGGACCGCAAGGAGTGGGGCATGACGCCGCCCACGGTCAATGCGTATTACGACCCGCAGAAGAACGACATCAACTTTCCCGCGGGAGTCTTGCAGCCGCCGTTGTTCAGCGCGCTGTCCGACGCCGCGCCCAACTATGGCGACACCGGCGCCACCATGGGCCACGAGCTGACTCATGCCTTTGACGACGAGGGCAGTCAGTTCGACGCGCAGGGAAACTTGCGTAACTGGTGGACGGAGGCGGACCGCAAGGAGTTTGAGCAACGCGCTCAATGCGTGGTTGACCAATACTCCGGATACACCATCATCGATAACATCAAGATCAACGGCAAGCTCACCAATGGCGAGGATCTGGCGGACCTCGGCGGCACGCTGCTGGCTTATCTGGCGTGGAA
>Ga0209698_10008615_pt1 | contig 10507 bp, 8 predicted proteins | sample LitLauG_LLR_2012_FD_187203 | JGI IMG/M metagenome (GOLD analysis project Ga0209698, IMG submission 187203) | Freshwater sediment microbial communities from Pennsylvania, USA - Little Laurel Run_MetaG_LLR_2012 (SPAdes) (version 2) | ecosystem: Environmental > Aquatic > Freshwater > Creek >... | reverse complement strand
GCCGAAGCTGTGGGCAAGAAGCTGAAATCGCTTTCCCGCTCCAATCAAGTCCTCTGCATCACTCACCTGCCCCAGATCGCAACTTTTGCAGACCACCACTATCTCATCGAAAAAAAGGAATCCGCCGGGCGCACTCGAACCACCGTGCGGCAGATCTCAGGCGCCGAGCGTACCGACGAAGTGGCCCGCATGATCAGCGGCGCTAAACTGACCGACACATCCCGCAAGCACGCGCTGGACATGATTAAGGCCAACGCCTGAGCGCCATTCGACCTCTCATTCTCGCCGACCGCTGCTAATCCTAGCAGTTTCTACGGCTTACATTGACCAAATGGGTTCTTTTCGCTACTTTAGAAGGACAGTACCAGCAGGGAACGTGTACCCTATATCTAGTGGGGAATAATCGTGTCTGAAGCTAACGGGAAGACTCTACTTTTACTGAAGCCAAGGGGTTTCTGCGCCGGCGTGGTCCGCGCCATCGACATTGTCCGCATCGCACTGGAGGCCTTCGGCCCGCCCATCTATGTCCGGAAGGAAATCGTCCACAACCGCTTCGTGGTGGAGGAACTCCAGGCCAAGGGTGCCATTTTTGTCGACAGCGTGGAAGAAGTTCCTGCAGGCGAGCGCGTCATTTACAGCGCCCATGGCGTCTCTCCGGAGGTTCGCGAGAATAGCCATCTTCGCAGCCTGAGAGTTATCGATGCGACCTGCCCGCTCGTGACCAAGGTTCACGTCGAGGCCGTCAAGTTCGCCAAGGAAGGCTACTCCTTGATCCTGATCGGCCATCGCGACCATGACGAAGTTATCGGCACCCTGGGTGAGGCGCCGCTTGTGACCCAAGTAGTGGGGTCTCCGGAGGAAGTCGCTTCGCTGACCGTTCCCGACCCCAATCGCATCGCCTATCTGACGCAAACGACGCTCAGCCTCGACGAGACCACCGACATCATTGCGGCCTTGAAGAACCGATTTCCCAACATCAAGGGACCAGCCGCGCAAGATATCTGCTATGCCACGGAAAACCGGCAAGTTGCCGTCAAGCAGGTCGCTTCCGATGCCGACCTTGTTTTAGTAGTTGGCTCCGACAATAGCTCGAATTCCAACCGTCTGGTAGAAGTTGCGCGTAATTTGGGCACCAACGCGCATCTAATCGATAGCTACAAGAACATCCAGCCAGCATGGCTTGAGGACGTTAAGACGATCGCGCTCACCGCTGGCGCCTCGGCGCCAGAGTGCCTGGTGGAAGAGGTTGTGAAGTTCCTGGCCACCAAGGGATTCGGGAACGTGCAGGAACTCGAGGTCATGCCCGAGCACGTCCGCTTCGGTCTGCCCCCGGAGATTGTGGAAGCGATCGCGAGCGCTCCTGCAGTCGTCAGCGCAGAGTAAAGAAAAGCGTATGGATAATCACTCCCCTGCAGTCGCAGCATCGTCGGCACCACAACTGCGTTTTGGCAAGATTGATGATCTCTCGAGCCGTGTAGCCGCGAGTGTGGACGCCGCACGGCAATACTTGTTTTCGCAGAGGCTCGAGGAAGGCTACTGGTGCGGCGAACTCGAGGCCGATACGACTCTCGAGTCGGATTACATTCTGCTGCACACCCTTCTGGGAACCAGTAATCAGGAACGCTTCGTCAAGTGCGCCAAATACATTTTGGAGCATCAGAACGAGGATGGCGGATGGAGTATTTACCCCGGTGGCCCGGCCAATATCAGTGCATGCGTGAAGGCTTACTTCGGCTTAAAGCTGGCGGGTTACGATCCCGACCACCCGGCTCTCGTGCGAGCGCGCAAGAGGATTCTCGAACTGGGTGGCGTAACCGAAGTTAACACCTTCACGAAGATCTACCTTTGTTTTCTCGGCCAGTACGACTACGACGCGGTCCCCGCCATTCCGCCGGAGATCGTCCTCTTCCCGAACTGGTTCTGGTTCAACATCTACGAGATTTCTTCCTGGTCGCGTGCCATTCTGGTGCCGCTCTCGATTTGCTACGCCAAGAAGCCGTTCAAGAAGATTCCGGCGGAGATGGGGATCGAGGAGCTTTTTGTCGGTGGCCGCGACAAGTCGCGCATGCATCTGCACTGGTCGAAGAAGCTGTTTTCGTGGCGGAACTTCTTCCTGTCGCTCGACCGCCTCACTCACTGGGCCGAGGCAGTGCACATTCGGCCGCTGCGCTCGATCGCATTGAAGAAAGCTGAGAAGTGGATGCTGGAGCGCTTTGAAATGAGCGATGGCCTGGGTGCCATCTACCCATCGATCGTGAACTCGATCGTGGCCATGCGCTGCCTGGGCTACTCGTTGGACGACCCCCAGGTAATTCGTGCGCTCGACGAGTTTGAAAAGCTGGGAATCGAAGAGGAAGAAACCTTCCGCATGCAGCCTTGCATGTCGCCGGTCTGGGACACGGCTTATGCGCTTTTCGCGCTCGGTGAAGCCGGCGTACCGGCCAACGATCCGCGCATGATGGAGACCGCCGACTGGATCCTGCAGAAACAGGTTCGTAACGTCGGCGACTGGAAGATCAAGAATCCCGAGGGACAGCCCGGAGGATGGTACTTCGAATTCAACAACGAGTTCTATCCCGACGTCGACGACAGTGCCATGGTTTGTCTCGGGCTCAGTCACGTGGAGCATCCCAACGGGCGTTACTTGCGCGAGTCAGTCCAGCGCGCCATCGAATGGATACTCTCCATGCAGTGCGACAACGGTGGCTGGGCTTCCTTCGACAAGAACAACAACCGCATGGTGTTCGAACACATTCCATTCGCTGACCACAACGCGATGCTCGATCCGGCCACGGTTGATATCACCGGCAGAGTTCTCGAGATGCTGGCGACATACGGTTACGACAAGAATCATCCCGCGGTGAAGAAGGCGATCGCATTCCTTCGGAAAGAGCAGATGCCCGACGGGTCGTGGTTCGGTCGCTGGGGAGTCAACTATATCTACGGCACCATGCTGGTGCTACGGGGTCTGGAGGCCATCGGCATCGACCACCACGAGCCTTACGTCCAGCAAGCCGCGGAATGGCTGCGCATGGTTCAGAACGCCGACGGGGGCTGGGGCGAAAGCTGTGGCTCTTATGACGATCCCGCAACTCGGGGTGTCGGCGCTAGCACACCTTCGCAAACCGCATGGGCGATCATGGGGCTGCTTGCGGCGAACGATACACGTAGCGACTCGGTTGCTCGGGGTATCGCGTACCTGCTCCGTACCCAGAAAAAAGACGGATCATGGGACGAACTGCTATACACGGGAACTGGCTTCCCTCGTGTGTTCTATCTGAAGTATCACCTGTACCGAGAGTATTTCCCTTTGATCGCACTGACCACATACGCGAAGATCATGGCTACCGCGGCACAGAGCGTGGCCTGAGAATGAACGTCTTGCTGCGCGATCAAGTTGGAGAGTTCTGAATGGCAGTGCCTGTTTCGCAGATGTGGACGGTGGCGACTTATGTCCTCCAGCAGAAGCTGAAAGGACGTAAGCAGTATCCGCTCGTGCTCATGCTCGAGCCTCTGTTCCGCTGCAATCTTGCCTGCGCCGGCTGTGGGAAGATTCAATACCCGGCGCACGTTCTGAAGGCGCAATTGACGCCGGAAGAATGTTTTCGTGCTGTCGAAGAATGCGGTGCGCCCACCGTCGCCATTCCAGGTGGCGAACCGTTGCTGCATCCTCAGATCGGTGAGATCGTCAAGGGTCTGGTCGCGCGCAAGAAATACATCTACCTCTGCACCAACGCACTGCTGCTCAAGCAGAAGATCCACCTGTTCAAGCCGAGCAAATACCTGACATTTTCCGTTCACGTCGACGGCCAGCGGGAGCACCACGATTTTTCCGTTTGTCTCGAAGGCGGCTATGACAAGGCGCTCGACGGCATCAAGGAAGCGCTGGCTCGCGGTTTTCGTGTCACCACCAACACCACACTTTTCGACGGCGCCGACCCAACCAGCGTGCGTGCATTTTTCGACGAGATGATGGAACTCGGTGTCGAGGGCATGATGCTTTCGCCCGGTTACTCTTACGAGAAAGCGCCCGACCAGAGCCATTTCCTCGGACGCGGCCGCACCCGCCGCCTTTTCCGCGCTATTTTGTCGAACCGCCATTCGTCATGGCGTTTCAACATGTCACCGTTGTTTCAGGAATACCTGATGGGCAAACGCGACTACGCCTGCACGCCCTGGGGGATGCCGACCTATAACGTTTTCGGATGGCAGAAGCCTTGTTACCTGCTGCAGGATGGCTACGCCGATACCTTCGCCGAACTCCTAGAGACCACGGACTGGGCGAACTACGGCACCGAATCCGGCAATCCCAAGTGCGCCAATTGCATGGTGCACAGCGGTTACGAAGCCTCCGCCGTTAACGATACTTTCGGCTCTGTGCGCGGGATGTTCAATACCGTGCGCGCCACATTTTTCAACCGTTATCAGGATGCTGCCGCACTCAGGCTGCTGGACGAGCCCGTGCACCCCGTCCACAGCTTCAATCCGCTGGTCCAGATTGCGGAGTCATCTGCTGATGCCGCTCCGGCTCTCGCTGGTGTCGAGACTCCCGAGGAATCGCGGGTTTGAGTACGAACGATTCAGCTCCGATAAGCCCACGCACCAACTCCAGGATATCCGATCCTGACGCGCTGGAAGTCGTGCCCGGCACGGCTCGCCAAGAGCTGGAAGGATCTGTTTTCGAGCTGGCCTCGCCGGACGATTTGCGGGCAGCGCTTGAGCGTGCCTTTGATTACCGCGGCGATGTGCTGATCACCCGAAAAAGCGGTGCGAAGATCGAAGGCTACGTCTTCGACCGCCGTACGGGAAAGACTCTTGAAGAGTCTCTCGTACGGGTGCTGCCCAAAGATGGCAGTCCCAGGGTCTCCATTCCTTACGCCGACATTGCGTCCCTGGCCTTCACCGGCCGCGACATGGCCGCCGGCAAAAGCTGGGAGGCCTGGGTTCAACACTATTGGGATAAGAAGGCGGCCGGAGAAACCGTTTCCCTCGAGCCTGAAAAGCTGGAATAGCAGGTCAAGATCTGCCCCATGAAAGCTTTCGTCACCGGCGCTACCGGCTTTGTCGGTAGCCACGTTGCGCGCGCGTTGGCCGAGCAGGGAGCCGATCTCCGATTGCTGGTCCGTTCCACCAGCAATCCGAGAAACATTGAGGGGCTCAATGCAGAGCGCGTCATCGGGGACCTGCGAGAGTCTGCGTCGATTGAGCGAGCGATTTCGGGGTGCGACGTAGTGTTCCATGTTGCCGCCGACTATCGGCTGTGGGTTCGTGATCCGGAGCAGATGTACGGTTCGAATGTAGAGGGCACGCGTACCATCATCGACGCGGCCCGGAAGAATCGAGTCCGTCGCGTCATATATACGTCGAGCGTTGCGACCATGGGGTTCACTGCTAACGGGCGTTCGGCTGATGAGGACTCGCCGGTATCTCTCGACCTGATGATCGGCCATTACAAGCGCTCGAAGTTCATGGCTGAGCAGGTTGCACTTGCCGCGGGTAAAGAGGCGGCAAAGGAAAAGGCTGGAAGCAAGGCCACCGAGGTGGTCGTGGTGAATCCCACTACACCGGTAGGTGAGCAGGACATCAAGCCCACGCCAACGGGACGCATTATCGTCGATTTCTTGAAAAAGAAATTCCCAGCTTACGTGGATACGGGATTGAATCTGGTCGATGTCGATACTTGTGCCCGTGGCCACGTAGCTGCGCTTGAGAAGGGAAGAAGTGGCGAACGCTACATTTTGGGTGGTGAGAACCTGACCTTGAAACAGATTCTGGACAAACTGGGTGCCATCACGGGATTGCCATCGCCGAATGTGAAGGTGCCGTACTTTGTCGCACTCGCCTCTGGCGTGGTCGATGAGTTGGTCACCGGGCGAATCCTCAACCGCGAACCTCGCGCCACGGTGGAAGCAGTCAAGATGAGCCGCAAGAAAATGTTTGTGACTTCAGCCAAAGCTGAACGTGAACTCGGCTGGAAGACAATTCTGGTGGACGACGCCCTTCGGCGCGCCGTCGAATGGTTCAAAGCAAACGGCTATGCCTGAACTTGAATGGTGAAAATCTTTTGTTGGCTAATCCCATTTCGATGTGTCATCCCGAGCGAAGCGTTTTTCTTCGCGTAGCGAGGGATCTGGCGTGCAGCGCACGCGGCCCTGAGCGAGGTGGAACAATGGTGCCGTACGAGCTATGACGGGCGCGGCTTCAGCCGCCGCTCCCGGGAATTCCGGGGCGCCGTTTTGTCGTGCCGTAACCTCGCCCGAATTTTGTCATTCCGAGCCGCCCGTAGGCGCGCTTGCGCGGCGCGGCGAACGAGGAATCTGCAGTTGTCGGTTCTTGACGGATCCCCGCCCGACGACCGTTTTCTGACTGACGCGGGAAGTCTTGGGTCGCGATCCGCGGAACGACGATGCCTTCTTGGGGTCGCGCAAATTTTGGGGTCCGCACAAATCTGGCGCCCTCTGCACTCAGCCCCGTAGGGGGCGTCGCGAAAATAGCCCACCGCTTTAGCGGTGGGTTGGCTGAGAATATGATCCAGTCCCGTAGGGACGACTGAATTATGCCCAAGATCGCCATCATCGCCGCGCTCGAGCGCGAGATTAGGCCTCTCGTCAGGAACTGGCATATCTCCGTTCGCGAACACGACGGACGGCGTTTCAAATTCTTTGAAGATGACCGTACCGTTGCTGTCTGCGGGGGTATCGGCGCGCAGGCCGCCCGCCGCGCGTGCGAAGCGGTCATCTCCTTATATCAGCCGTCGTTGGTGATCTCTGCTGGTTTCGCGGGCGCTTTGCAATCTGATATCGAACCCGGCTCTGGGTTTACGCCTCGAACTGTAATCGACGCCCGGGATGGCAGCCGTACCGAGATGGGCTCCGGTGTCGGTACTCTTGTCACAGTGGACTCAGTTGTCGGTCTTGAGCAGAAGATGACCATGGCCAGATCCTATGGCGCGCAGGCGGCCGATATGGAAGCGGCAGCCGTTGCGCGAGGCGCGCAAGCTCGCAACGTTCCATTCCGCGCCATCAAAGCGGTCTCTGACGGCGTCGACTCGGACTTGCCGCCAATCGACCGCTTCATCCGCCACGACGGCCAGCTCCACAGCGCAAAGTTTTTTGTTTACGTGGCCATCAGACCGTGGCTTTGGCGATCAACGTGGAAGCTCGCACGCGATACCTCTCGGGCATCGAATACACTGTGCAAGTTGCTGCAGCACACCAGCAACGCCAACGAAGAACTCGGCCTTCATCCCGTAGGAGCGACGACGAATCACTGATATGGCAATCGCCGGACAATTCGCCATCGAGGAAGGAAAGAAAGCGATCCCCTCCGCTATGTTTGCTGCGGTGTATCGCGGCATGAACGATGTGCGCCTGGAAACCGTGCCAGTACCGGCGATCGCTGCCGGGGAATTGCTGGTTCGCGTGCACACCTGCGGCATTTGCGGCACAGACCTTAAGAAGATCGCTACCGGCTCGCATTCCGCGCCTCGCATCTTCGGTCATGAAACCTCCGGAACCGTTGCTGCGGTCGGAGCGGGGGTTAGCGAGTTCCACGAGGGCGACCGTGTCGTCGTTTTCCACCACATTCCCTGCGGCCACTGCTATTACTGCCGCAACAAAACCTTTGCCCAGTGTGACACGTACAAGAAGGTGGGTTGCACCGCTGGATTCGAGCCCAGCGGCGGCGGATTCGCGGAATATGTTCGGGTCATGGATTGGATCGTGAAACGGGGCACCGTACGTATCCCGCACACCGTCTCGTTTGAGCAGGCATGCTTTGTGGAGCCGGTGAACACCTGTATGAAAGGAATTGACACTCTGCGTTTACAGCAGGGTGAAACCGTGCTCGTGATTGGTCAGGGCCCTATCGGTATCATGTTGAGTCTATTGGCAAAACGGGCTGGAGCTAGAGTTGTAACTTCCGATTTATATGGCGAGAGGCTTACAATATCCAAAAGCTTCGGTTTAGGACTTTCAATTGATGCTTCGCATTCCAATGTGACTGATGGAGTGCGTGAGCTGACGGACGGCCGTGGGGCCGACGCCGTAATTTTGGCAGTAGCTGGAAGCGGTTTGATCCGGTCGGCTATTGATGCTGCGCGTCCAGGCGGACGCGTGTTGTTATTTGCGCAAACGGTTCGCGGAGAAGTCACAATCGATCCCGCGTCGGTTTGTGTCGACGAGAAGACTTTGTTGGGGTCGTACAGCGCTTCTGTGGAGTTGCAGGAGGAATCGGTGCGGTTTGTCATGGGCCGCGAAATAGAGTTGGAACGTCTGATCAGCCACCGCTTTCCCCTTTCCAACAGCATCGAAGCACTGCACCTTGCTGCCCATCCCCAACCGGACTCCATGAAGATTGTGATTCAACCGGGCAGCCAAGCGGAAGGAATATCTAAGTGAACGGTAAGATGACGGCCGCCGTCCTATACGGCAAAGAGGACGTCAAGATTGAACGCGTACCCATCCCTCGCGTAAGCGACGGGGAAGTCCTGGTGAAAGTGCAGGTGGCGCTTACCTGCGGTACAGATCTGAAGGTCTATCAGCGCGGCTATCACGCCCGCATGATCGTTCCTCCGGCGCTCTTCGGGCACGAGCTCGCCGGCATTGTAGAAGAGGTCGGTCAGGGGGTGCGCGGCTTCAAGAAGGGCATGCGCGTAGTGGCTCTGAACTCCGCCCCTTGCGGCATGTGCTTCTACTGCTCCAAGCATCAGGAGAATCTCTGCGAGGACCTGCTCTTCAATAACGGCGCCTATGCTGAATACATCCGTATTCCCAAGCGCATCGTCGAGAGCAACATGCTTGCCGTTCCTCCCGATGTCAGTTACGAGGAAGCGGCCATGGTTGAGCCGCTGGCCTGCGTATTGCGCGGGCTGCACGAGACCAGGGTCGAAATCGGCGATACCGTGGTGGTCATCGGTGGTGGTCCTATCGGCCTCATGTTCGTTCAAGTAGCGAAGGCGATCGGCTGCAACGTCGTCTCGGTCGTGAAGCGCGATTCGCAGGTTGCGGCCGCCAAGCGCATGGGAGCGCACGACGTGGTACAGATCACGCAGGTGAAGGATCCCATCGAAGCTGTTCGCGCAGCCACGCAGGAGCGCCGCGGCGGCGACGTTGTGATCGAAGCCGTCGGTCGTCCGGAAGCGTGGGAGTGGTCCACGGAGATGGTGCGCAAGGGTGGAACCGTCAACTTCTTCGGCGGATGCGCCAGCGGCACCAAGGTGCAGCTCGACACCAACCGCCTGCACTATTCCGAGATCACGCTCAAGGCCACATTCCATCACACTCCGGATACGGTGCGGCGGGCTTTTGGCCTGATCGCGGAGAAGAAAATTCGCTCTACCGATTACATTACCGGTGAGGCCCCGCTCTCGCGCTTGCAGCAGGTGCTCCGCCATATGCTGAACCGCAACGGCGACATCAAGACCGCCATTATCCCCGGCCACTGAGGTTTTCCCCGGCGGCCGATGGAAGTTTCTGAAGGACACGAGTCTCACGAAGGGATAAAGTCGGTTCTAACCTTCGTGACCCTTCGTGTCCTTCGTGGTAAAAAGGCGTTCATTAGTAGAAGGAGTCGGAGGCTCGTAATCCCATGTCCTCCCTTGCCAGCAACGGTTCGCAGGTTCAATCGGATGCCGCATTGTCGGGATGGAGCAGCCTTCCGCCCGAATACGCGATTCCCGATGTCATTCCTTCGCTGGAAGAAGCTCGTGAATACTGCCGCCGGCTGGCGCGGTCACATTACGAAAATTTCTCAGTAGCGAGCTGGTTCCTGCCCGAACGCCTCCGCCAGCATTTCTTCAACATCTACGCCTACTGCCGCATCTCTGACGATCTCGGCGACGAGGTTGGCAACCCGACCGCCTCTCTCGCTCTGCTCGACCAATGGCAGTCTGAGCTGGACGCCTGCTACGCTGGGCATCCACGTCATCCGGTATTCGTTGCGTTGGCGGAAACCGTCCAGGCTTGTGACATTCCCAAGCACGAGTTCTCGGACCTACTTACCGCGTTCCGGCAGGATCAAAGGGTGACGCGATACGAAACATTTGACGATCTTCTCGGCTACTGCGCGAACTCCGCGAACCCAGTGGGCCATCTCGTTCTCTACGTCAGCGGTTATCGTGATGTGGTCCGACAGGAACTCGCAGATTCAACCTGCACCGCACTCCAACTCGCCAACTTCTGGCAGGACGTCAGCGCCGATTACGCCAAGGGCCGCATCTATCTTCCTCTCGCAAGCTTGCGCCGCTTCCAAGTCAGCGAAGCCGACATCGCTGCTCAGCGCAATACGCCTGCCTTCTGCGAAATGCTTCGCTCCGAAGTCGAGCGCGCGCGCGACTGGTTCCGCAGCGGACATCCGCTGATCTCGCAGGTCGACCGCGAGCTTGCCATCGATCTCGAACTCTTCAGCCGCGGCGGGCAGGAAATTCTCAACGCGATCGAGCGGCAGGGATTCGCCGTACTCGGCCACCGTCCTGCCATCTCCAAGCCTCGCAAGCTGGCCCTCGTTG
>Ga0209698_10008614_pt1 | contig 10508 bp, 25 predicted proteins | sample LitLauG_LLR_2012_FD_187203 | JGI IMG/M metagenome (GOLD analysis project Ga0209698, IMG submission 187203) | Freshwater sediment microbial communities from Pennsylvania, USA - Little Laurel Run_MetaG_LLR_2012 (SPAdes) (version 2) | ecosystem: Environmental > Aquatic > Freshwater > Creek >... | reverse complement strand
GGTTCCCACGACTTCGTCCATTTCCTCGGTGGTCTCGGTGTCGGGCAAACTGTCGCCGGTGAGACGCGTCACAATTTGTTCTAACTTTTCGTCCAACAGATCCGACAACTCCCCACGGGTGACGTAGTCCCCGGTGGTCTCGTCGTCGTTCTCGTCCACCTCGGTGTCGGTATTTTTCGTCATAGTGTCATGGTACAGCACCGGTTCATCATTTACAATGACGCTATGGACGAAAACGAACCGGCTAGCGAACTGGTCTACAAATGGACCATTCGCACCCTTTACACGGCGGCTATCGCCCTTAACGTGTGGTACTTGGCCGAAACCTACCGCGACACCCCCAAGGGTGCTGAACTGGTTACCAAGTTGCACCAGATGAAAAACCGCGCCCTACACCCGTGGCGTGAGCGTAAGCACTTCCGACGCCAGGCCAACGAAGTGATGGTGGAAGCGTGGGTGATTGTGGACGAAGCGAAAAAGGGTACGGACAATGAGTAACAAGGCGCGTAGCGATCTCCTAGCCCGCATGGAACAACAAGCGGTGGCCCTGGGCGACACGTCGCAATTTGAGCGGTGTCCCTACCCCGGCGAACCACGGTGGCGGGTTGACGCCCGGTGGGTTGAATTTGAGTGTGGGTGTCGGGCCGAACGTTGGACGCAGCTCTACGGGGCGACCCGCAACGACCCGGTAATTTTCCGCGACCTCCCCGAACAAGCGGTGTACGATTACGTGTGTTCACGGCACGAACCAAAGATGAACGACATTGTTTTTCTAGGTGGGTACCGAACGTTTAAGGATTGGCACGAACGCCGACGCAAACTAGTGATGGGTAAGGTATGACCGACGAAAACGGAATGTCAGTATGGGCCAACGTGGGTCTGACCCTCGGAAACGCCGCCGACGCCATGGTGAGCGCGGCCGACAAGCTGAACAAGACTAACGACCGCCTGTGGAACCGTCTACAGTTCGGCACCCCGGTGATGCGCCGGGTATCGGTGTCGGGCGTCTACCCCGCTAGTGGCACCTTGACGTTGAACCTTGGTGGACCCGACAACGGAACCTATTGGGTAGTTGAAAGTGTGATTATCGGCGGTACTGACGTCAACGTGACGGCGGCCGGTAGTGCCGGTCTCTACGTGTTGGGCGCGTTCATCAACGGATCGCCGGGACTGGGTAACGCGGTGGACTTCACCGCGACCTTGCCGAACTCGGCGTTTTACGGCGGCCGCGACATTGTGGTGAACGACGGCGAAAACGTCACGCTGACCATCTTTGGTGGCACGTCGGCGCAGACGTACGTGTCGGCCATGACGGTGACGGTCTACAACGTCGCCAACGGTTTGGGTAACGACGTCAACGTGGCGGGTCTCTAATGGCCGGTTTCAAGTCCGGTGGAAGCGGTAACGCCACCAGTTTGCAAGGTGAACCGGTTTCGTCAACCGTCCCCACCAGCGGCCAGTCTCTCGTCTTTACGTCCGGTCAGTGGACGCCCCAAACCGGTTCGGCGGCCGGTGTGGCGTCACTGTCCATGGGTACCACGGGACTGACCCCGAACACCGCGACTACCGGCGCCATCACCGTGGCCGGTACGTTGGCGATTGCCAACGGCGGTACCGGTACGACGACCGCGACCGGTAGCGGTTCGGTGGTCCTGGCGACGTCGCCAGTGATGACCACGCCCAACATTGGCGCGGCCACGGCCACCAGCGTGAACGGTACGACCATTCCGACGTTGGCTACTCTCGTCACCCAGGGCGGCGCCCTGGGTACGCCCGCCAGCGGTACCTTGACCAACGCCACCGGTCTACCGCTGACCACTGGTGTGACGGGTACCCTCGGCACCACGAACGGCGGTACCGGTCTCACGACCGTGGGTAGCAACGGTCAGGTGTTGACGTCCAACGGATCTAGTCTTTCGTGGCAGACGCCGAGCGGCGGTAGCTCTACGCCGAACGCGGCCAGTGGGTCACTTCCGGCGTCGTTCTACGCGTCGACCGCGACTTATCAAAACATTGACCCGGTGACGATTGCCGCCGCCGGTCAAGGAACTGGCACTTCGCAGTCAATAGCCAAAGGTGTGGTGCATTACGTCGCCATCTATCTGCCCGCGGGCGTGTCGCCCACCACGTTGACGTTGAACATTCAAGCGGCCACCGCGGGTACGACGTGTTACGCGGGTCTGTACAACGCTACCACCCAAATTGGTTTTACCGGTTCCTTTGTCGGATCGGCCACCGGTACCATTTCCCAAACCATGACGGCGACCAGCGCGGGGTCTCTCACCTCACTGGCGGCCGGGGTCTACTTCGTCGCCATTCTGGTGTCGAACTCATCGACCGGGGCCAACGTCGGTTTTCTGGCGACCACCCAGTCCCCGGCCGGTCTCACGGTACCCTTTGGACCGGCAGCGGCGGCCAATACCCTGACGTGTCAGGAAAGCACCCTCGGTTCGGCCCTCACAGCTCTGCCCGGCACCATCTCGGGAACTCCCACGCGTCAAACCCTGTACGTCACGTGGGTGGGTGTACAGTAACTTTACTCAACTAGTAGTTGACTTTATCCGGGGCGTCGTGTACGCTACCAAGTCCACGCAGTAACTACTAGAAAGTTGGAACATGGGAACCGTAGAAATTATCAACGACGAGCTGAACACCAGGACGGTGTTGGACTTGTTGGCGTCGGGGGATCTGGCCGGTAAGACGTTCAGCATCAAGCCGACCGATCCGGCCGAAATGGCCCGCAAAATTGCCCTTCGCGATCTCAACGCCACCAGCGTTGACGACCTGTTGGGCGGCGGTGGTGACGTCACCGGACTTCGTAACTACCTCAACAAGCCGTTTCTGTTGGAAAACGTGGAATGGCAGGTCAGCGACATTGACGGCGACGGTCTGCCGTTCTACGCGGTGTTGCACGTTGTCACCCTGGAAGGTGAAACCAAGGTGTTGACCACCGGCGCGGTGTCGGTGGTTCGCAAGGTGGCCGTGATGGACGCCCGCGGGTGGTTTCCCCAGTGGGTCAAGGGTATCAAGGCCGACAAGACGGCGGCCGGGTACGAACCCATTGACCTGGTGAAGGCCGCCGACAACGAAGTCCCATTTCAGGGGTAGGTCATGGCCCGCCAACCCAAGTTCGTGGCCTTACAGAAGTTGAACTACGCCATCAAGAATTACGAACGGGCGTCAAAGGCCGCGGTGAAGGCGCGGGACACTCTCCACGACGCCATGGTTAAGGCCGTGGAAACCGGCACCACCCGCTACAAAGTAGCCAAGCTGGTGGGCGTCACGCCTAGCCGCGTCGGCCAGATCCCCGGAATGCCCGCGGGGAAAAACGCCCGAAGCGACGAGGAATAACCCGTGGCCCGTCGGCGTCGTCCACTAGATCAGGTTAGTGACGTTGTTAGCAACGTATCTGACGCCCTGGTGGACGTTGCCGACGAGCTGTTGGGATTGGGTGAGAGTACGCCCAAGGTCCGTGACTGGGATAGCCTGAGCGCCGCCCAACGGCGACGTTACGAAGGCGCGGGCCGTACGGGCAAACTTACCGGCACCCCCGGACTAACCCTTGGTCAGGTTCGCCGCTACTACGAAAGTGGCGGCAACTTGTCCGGGGGCCGGGGGTACCACCCACCCAAGAACGCCGCACCACGTACGGCGACCGTACGAACCTCCACCGGCGTGGCGACCGCTAAGGACCTCAAAGACTTACGCCAGTGGCGTAAAACCAAGGCGCCGAAATGGCTACCGTCCAACGACAAGGTGATGGCCGACGACACCGCGGCCATTCTTAGTCAGATCGGCACCCACCCGCGCAACTGGCGCCGTGTTGAGATTTCGCGCAACCCCCGCGGTGATGGTTTCATCATGAAGGTGACGACCAAGCGCGGGGCCGTTCGTATGGTGCTGTTGCCCGACCGCTCTAGCGTGTCGGAAGTGGCGACGCTACTACGCAACCGTGAAGGTCAGGGGCGCACCAAGAAGGAACGCGCCCAGCTGAAAAAAGAGTGGTCCCAAAGCGACTTGCAACCCCACGAAATTGACGTGAAGATTAACGACACCGACCCCGAAAGTATGCGACCGGCCCCCACCGACGTACCCACCACCCGAGTAGGAAACGCCCTACCCCGACAACGAAGGAACCCCTGATGGCCTATTTTGACGAACGCATTATTGACGCCCGCCGCAGTTACGTAGACGCCGCCCTGGCCGAAATGAACGCGGTATGCAACCTGATCCAAAACCCCGACAACGACAAGCACGACGACCTACGCACCCAGGCGGAACAACTGGGTTTTGTGGCCCAAACCAAGTATTTTGACTTTGTCCGGGTGGCCTACGAACTCCACCCCACCAACCCCGCACTAGCTGACTACGTCGAACTGTTGACCGCGTCGGACAATGAAAATTGAACCACTATCTACGTACCGGCCACGAGAGTTTGCACTACTCACCCCCGGCCCCCGGTCTCTCTACGTCGAAACCAAGTGGGGTAAGCAACTTTTCAAGGGTACCCGCGACGTGGACAACGCTCTACGTAAGTTGTCAGACTTCACGTGTTACGTGGCGAGCGGTCTAGAACGCCTGAAGCACACCACGCCCGCGACGTCGTGGGTCATGTCTACCTGGCGCGGTAAGGGTATCCGTATGACGTATGGCCCCACCGGCACCACGGTGACGTCGCTACGGTCCACCCTGGACGCGTCGGACGACCCCTACCGCGACCTTGACGCCGCCCTGGCGTGGCTACGTTCCTACGGCGTCGCCCCGGCGTCGATTTCGTCAATGGCGTGGAAGTTATTCAGGTCCAGTTTGAATGACACCGTGACGTTGGGTGTAGATCCGACTTTGAGCGAACCGTCGTTTTTTGGCGGGCGTCAAGAAATAACCACCCCGGCGGTGTTTAAGGACATGAAAGCACTAGACCTAAAAGCGGCGTACCCCTACGCCATGTCCCGCGCCCCGTTCGCCCTGACCTTACGTGAAGTGGACCCGTCGACCCACCTGGACCCGACGGTGGCCGGTCTGGCCGTTGCCACGGTTAGGGTACCAGCGACGTTGCCCTACCCACCGTTACCGGTTCGTTTGTCGCCCCACGCCATTTCGTTTCAGTGGGGTGAGCTGAATGGGACGTGGACGTGGGTAGAACTGGACGCGGCGCGGCGTCTCGGGTGTGACGTCACCACCCACAAGGTCTACGCCCCGCGCACTAGCGACGACCTGTTTTCAACGTGGTGGGACATGGCCCAAACCGGCCGTGAGCTACCGGGGGCCGCCGCGAAGTTAGCCAAGGCGATAGCAAACTCCACGTGGGGCCAGTTCGCCATGAGGGGTAACGACCGCACCGAAGTGATGTGGGCCGACGACAAGGGGAACGAACCCTACGAAAGCGACCTACCCGCCCGCCCTATGCCGCACCGGTGGGCCATACATGTGGCTAGTGAAGTGACGGCCCGGGTACGTACGCAGACACTCCTTGAAGCGTTATACGGATCGGGTGACGCCGCCCACGTCGACACCGACGGCGTAATTATTCCCCTACACGCCACGAACCCCAAAAACTACGGCGACGCGTTCGGACAGTGGCGGGTTAAAGAGATTATGAAGGTATGCGAGGTTCGCGCGCCGCAGCTGTACCGGTTCCAACGTCGCCACGAAGGTAGCGGCCACCCGTGGCACTACGTCGCCGCCGGCATGAACCACGACCAGGCGCAACGAACGTTTGAGCGAAGCGACGCCACCGGGGTGTCGTTTCTCTCGGTACTGGACACGTGCCTACCACCCACGAACGCCGACGACGCCGTGGCGATTGAGCGACTACTACGCGAAGCAACCGAACGGGGGGTGGCCTAATGCCGCATTTTTCTGATCGTGACCACATGGACACGTGCGCGGCGCGGTGGTGTAACACCATGCTGTTACGTTCCGACATGAAGAAAAACCCCACCGGTAAAGGGTTTCTATGTCCGTACCACTACGGCAAACTACCCGGTAAGACCGGAACAAAAAAATAACTAAAGTAGTGCTTTACTTTATTTCTCGGGGGCGGTATCTTTAACCCGTGGTCAACAACGGCCACCTAAGTGGTAGGGGAAATACCATGAACCGTAAGCGCATTACCAACCGGGTGGAATACGCCCGACACCTCACCGACGAACTGGGGTTGGCCCTGGTGGACGCTAACCCGTTCACGATTGCCCGCCTAGCGGATCTGTTGGCCGAAACCGCCGCAGAGATTCGCGACGACGTCGCCCCGTTCACCAGCTACACGTTCGCGGGTGCCAAGTGAGCGCGTGGACCAACGAACTAATGGGCGTACGTGGACGGTGCCGGGCGACCGGTTGCACGTTCTTTACCGCCCACGCCGCCTACGACAGCGACGCCGACAGCGTGGGGGCCGCCACTATGACCGTCATGCGCGAAGCATTTCAGCACTACCTGGACCACCCCACTCACTCGGTGATCATCTCACCCATTAACGAAAGCGACGCCAACTAATGCTTTTTTTCACCTACATTGTGTCCCTCGTGGTGGTGTTCATCTTGGGTCACGGATCGGGCGCCCAGGGCGTCACGGATCTACGCCGCGAGATTGACCACCTACGCAAGACCCAACGCCAGCGTGACGCCCACTCTTTCAACCAGTGGGGTGACGGACGATGAACGCCTACCAAGATGCACTACTCAAGATCAAGCGGTACGAAAGCGACGCCACGACGACCTACCTTGACGACAAAACCAACACCTACAACTGGGGCGTAGCTGACGGTTTGCGGTTGGCCCTCAACATTCTGGTGGCCGCCCACCGGGAATTCGTCGCCCAGGAGGAACTAGCGAAATGAACTTCACGACCAAATACAACATTGGTGACACGGTGGCCGACGGTGGTTTTATCTTCACGGTGGCGTCGATTGGGATTTGGTACGAAGATGGCACCACCCGTATTCGCTACTACGGAACGACTACTAACGGTTACAAATGGTGGGCATACGAAGAAAACCTACAGCTGGTGGACGCATGAGCTACCCACTACGCAAGTGCCTGACCTGTGGACACGAAAAAAACCAACACCTGTACGACGACGGACCATGCCGACCGGGGTTTATCTGCCCTAGTAAGTGTGAGCTGTACGTGGACCCGCGTAGCCAAGGTTTTTTGCGAAATTCCGTGGTTATTCGTTGGTTGTGTGTCGACTGTTTTTGGGTCGAAGAATTTTATTTGTCGGATAGGTGGTCAAAGTCCATGGACCTGTTTCTAGATCGCGGCCGAACTCACGATTGTGAAGTGAATTTGGAACGTTACCAAAGGAATGACGCATGAGCTACTGCCGCCGTTGCCACAAGAAAGTTGTACGCGTCTACGACCCGCATTTTCGTGGGTGGGTCCACATGACGCCGGACGACGACCATTGGTGTGCCGGGGCCGTACCCGACGACGAACCCACGCCGCCAAGTGACGAACCGCTAGAGTAACCCGCGTGGTTCCCTAGCCGGTTTTCCCCACTGGCACCACCACCGCCACCGCCCCGGTCACGTCAACCCGGGGCGGTGGCCCTTTTTATGACGTGACACGGTTACGGGCGGCGTGTACCATGTCGGTAACCGGTGAAATGATCTAGAAGGAATGAGAATGCCTACGAAGCGTCTTTTCGACTTTGTCGTGCTGACGTCGCTACTCTTGCACCCGGCCGTGGGCCTCGTGAAGATGTCGGCGCGTCGCTGGTCCCGTGAAAGCAACGGCGCCGTGTCCACTCTTGGTACTGCCCTGGCGGTGGGTCTCTAATGGCTATGGCAACCGCACAAGAAGCTGGACGCCCCCAGCCGCAGACGACCGTCGAAAGCGGCGGCCCGTTCATTCGTAATTCCCAGCCCGGCCGCGCCCCGATCTACAATGTGACCGGTGGAACGTTCGGTGGAACCCTGACCCAGCCCCTCACGGCCCGCCCGGGTTACTTCCGTAACTTCCGCGTGACCCACACCCTCACCACCACCGGTTCGTTGACCGGTACCGTGGCCTTGGGTGCTGACGCGCCCTACAACCTCAACTCACTGGTGCAGGTCCGTGACGCGTTCGGCACCCCGTTGATTGTGGCCGACGGCTACAGTGTCGCCAACCTTGTTGGTCTCTACGGTGGCGCCTTTGGTCTGAACAACGGCACCAACAACCCGGCGAACCTTCCCAGCTACTCGGCCATTAGCACCACGACCGGCGCGGGTACGTTCTCCTACGCGTTGCCGCTGGAATTCGCCAAGGCCTACGGCGTTCTGTCGGGTGCCAACGCGTCGCTGTTGCCGACGATCCAGTTCAACTACAACAGCGCCACCGCGGTCTTTGGTCCGTCGTCCACTGGTGGTTACCCCACCATTGGTACGCAGATCGACACCGACTTTTATTGGTTGCCCGAAGGTACCCAGGGCATTGAGCCGCCGGGACTCGGCACGACCCGTCAGTGGCAGCTGGTCCAGGCCAACCCGGCCGTGTCGGCCGGTGCCTCGGCCCGCGTCCAGTTCCCCCGCCTGGGTGGCTACCTGGACACCGTCGTGGCGATTGTCCGCGACAGCACCGGCGCCCGCACCGACGGTTTCTGGCCGTCGCGCTTGCAGTTCTACGTAGACGGTGTGCCGCTGGTCGACACCACAATGCCGGAACTCTATGACGACATGGCTATTCAGTACGGTTTCAACTCCAACCTGGGTCTGACCCGTCCCACCGGTACCGTGTCGTTCTGCCGCAAGACGTCGCTGAACCAGCAGTCACTTGGTCTGTTGGACTCGGGCGAGACGTTCTTGTCGACCAACCCGGCCACGCTGTTGGAACTGAACTTCGCCCCGGCCGGTTCTGGTTCCAACTCGCCGGCGACGGTGTCGTGCCTGGTGGGGCAGATTGTCCCCACGGGTGCCATTATCCAGGGTCTCCCCGAGCTGTAAGCCATGAGTGACCAGAACATCAACCCAGCATTGGTGGACTACGACGGTCCCCGCGACGACAACGGCACCCCCGTGGTGTCCGTTGACGACGCGACCGTCGTAGCCCCCGACGCCCCGGCAGAAAGCGAAACGAACTAATGGCCGGTCTCAACTTGTTTGCCAACGTCGGCGGCATGGGTGGCGTCACGTCCACCAACGCCCCGTCGTACGGATCTGTTGACAGCTACGCCAGCGGCGTGTCTGCCACCTCGGCCGCGTTCGCCGGTCCCGCCACCACCCCCGTGAACCCCGGTTCGGCGTTGTCGCCGTCCACGGGTCTGGGCATGGCGACGTGGATTGGTGCCGGGGCGATTGCCCTCCTCGTCTTTATCCGCTCTACCCTCCCCAACTAACAAAGGAAAACAACATGACCCGTTCACCCCTCTTTTGGTTCGGCGCCGGACTCGTTACGGTGTTCGCGTACCACAAGTTTGTCAAGCCCCTCCCCGCGTCCAACAAGGCCTAGGCCATGCTGTTGGTAGGACTTGGCGTAACCCTCGTGGGCTACTCCATGTTTTACTACGGCCTGACCCAAGTTCAGTCTGGCAACTGGGGGTTTCTTGACCTGGTGTTACCTAACCGCTGGACGCCCTCGGTAGCGACAACTCCCCGCGACGGTCAAAAGTGAACCCGGTACTGTACCCGGCACTAGCCGAAGCGGCGTTGATCATCTACCGGGGCGCCCGCAACGGTAGCAACGTCATGAACCCCGTACCGCACCTACCGTTACCAAGTCAGTTCACCAGCGTGGTTATTGTCTACGGCGCGTTGAGCTTGATACCGGCTAGCGGTTCTCGGTTCGCCGCCCTACTTGGGTGGGGGTTTGTCCTAGCTACCGCGTTCAACCTGTACGAACCCGGCGCCACGGTACGAACCACCAACCAAGGAATTTCACCCACCACCCAACCCCAAACGGTTAGTTAGGATTGTCTCATGATCTCCAAGGTTTTTTCCATTGGCGCGTTGATTGTCGGCGGCGTCATTATCGCTGACATTCTGACCCACCCCACCGGCGTAGCGGCCGCGTCGTCGGGTCTGAACTCCCTGTGGTCCACGTCCATTGGTGGCCTACTCGGCAACACCGCCACCAGCTCCACCAAGACCGTAGCCAAGAAGTAGTCCGACAATGCGGTGGACCATTCGTACCATGCAGGTACCAACCGGGTGGGGTACCGGCGCGTTCGTACCCGTCCCGGCGGCCGTGTCCACCGCGGAATTCAACGGGCAAAACATTGTGACCGGCGCCCCGGGTACCGTCGCCGTACGTTCTCCCCGCCCTCCCGCGTTAAGCGACGGTGAGTTGGGCGGACCGTTCAACCAGAATTCAAGCGTGGCTCCGGACGTCATCTACCCGGCCGTGTACGTCGCCCGCGTCAACTCCACGATGCGGTTCCCCGGCAATATCGCCATTACCAGCGTGTCACCGGTACCGGCGACGGCCCTGGGGGCTAGCCCGGCGCAAAGTTGGAAGCGACCCCGCATTGGCGGCGACACCGTGACCACGTCGGTTCGACCCTTCACCCAGTGGCGCACCTACGGGGGTAAGTAA
>Ga0209698_10008613_pt1 | contig 10508 bp, 10 predicted proteins | sample LitLauG_LLR_2012_FD_187203 | JGI IMG/M metagenome (GOLD analysis project Ga0209698, IMG submission 187203) | Freshwater sediment microbial communities from Pennsylvania, USA - Little Laurel Run_MetaG_LLR_2012 (SPAdes) (version 2) | ecosystem: Environmental > Aquatic > Freshwater > Creek >... | reverse complement strand
GACGAGGTCGATGATGCCGCGCAGCCGCACGTCGAGCAGTTCACCGGTCTCGGGATCGGCGAGATCCAGCTCCCAGCCTTGTTCGACTGCGACCGGCTTCGTGCCGTTGGTGGACTCGACGTAGAGCTGGAGCATCGCCCGGCCCTTCTCAGCCAGAGAGTCCTTCGACTCGCGTTCCGAGAAGACGAGCGGCTCCGTGTTCTGCGCGTACCAGTCGGCGTCGAAGACATGGAGGACTTCGGCCAGCTCTGGGCTGCCACCGCTCATGCGTTCCCTGTGGAACCACTCGACGGCGGCGTGGACCGATGTGCCGAAGGCCATGGCAGCGACCCGCCAGGGTCTCGGGATCTTGTCCACGTACCGGAAGCGGTAGTTGAGCGAGCAGCCGAGGTAGCAGTTGACCTGGCTAATGGAGAGGACGCGACGCTGTTCCATTCCCGCCACCGTTTCCGGGGGCGGAGGTCTGGAGCAGCTCGTCGATCATCTTCATGGCGGCGTTCTTCGTGATCTCCGACAGCGAGCCGACCTCGAAGATGTCCTTGAGCCGGTTCTCGGCGGCTTCCTTCTGGTAGCCCTGCCCCGACATGAGCCGGAACAGGTACCGGCGCTGGCCTTCGGTCATCGGCTCGGGCGAGCCGTTGCCGGTGCTGCGAGCAGAGCCATTCTCACGCGGGCGCGTGGTGGTCGTGCCGTTCCTCGCGGGGCGCGAGGACTGCGGAGCAGGAGCACCCGGTCCGGGGCGTGAGCTCCGGTCCAGGCTGACGCCGTCCAACTCCTCGGAGGAGACGACGCCGCAGTTGACGGCGTCACGGAGGGCGCGGGCCTTGGCCCGGGTCTCGGCCACACGGATCAGGTGCGGTACGAGGAAGTCATCGACGGAGCCGGGATCGGCATCGCCGAGGCCCTCGAAGTGGCCGCGTTCCGTCTCGACGGTCGCTTTCACGATGGCGAGGCGGCCGTTCTCCTTACTTGGCTGGAGGACCAACTCGGTGGCGATGGACTTGAGGCCTTCGTCGTGCGCGAGCTTGAGCAGCTCGGCATAGGCGATGGACTCCCGCGTATCGGGATGGGTGGTGGGCTGATCGGCCTTCATGCGAAGGCCTCCATGTCAGGGGGCGGGTGGTGCAACTGAGGCTACCGTTTTGCGGCAGGATCAGCGTACCGCTCCCCGAGTTCGGCGCGTAGATGAAGGGATGTGACAGACCTGTCCCGAGCTTGTGGACAACAATCGCGGCTGCCCCGTTACTCGCTGGCTGGAATTACGGCCGCGCGGCTAGAAGCGAGCGAGGATTTCCTTCCGCTTCTGCTCGTACTCCTGATCCGTGATCAGCCCTTTGTCGTGAGCGCGCTGAAGCTGCTTCAGTTGCTCCTCCAGCGACTGGCCCGGTGAGGTCGGCGGCGTGGAGTCGCGTGCCGCGGGCACTGCCTGCACGGCACCGGGATCCGCCTTCACGAGATCTCCGCGCACCTGTTGCAGGGCCGCGATGACTCGGTAGCTTTGCTGGTGATTCGCCAGCGACTGCAAGTCACGTCTGCCCGCAAGGAAGTCCGTCAGCTCGACGATCGTGGCCACTCGCGCCTGATCCTGCGGATGATCATTCAGCAGGACGTTGCGCTGATCGTTCTGGGCTTGTGCGTTGTACCATTCGACGACGTCGTTGTAGTGCAGACGTCTCCGCTCGGCTTCCGCGCAGAGGGCGTTGACCTTGTCAGCGTTCGACTGCGTCTGGTAGGACCGCGAGCTGTTGAAGAGTTGCTTGTTCTGGGTGCACGATGCCAGGCTCTGCTCGTAGTCGGCCTTCGCCTGAGCCAGCGCCCGCTCGCGGTGCTGGCGCTCTGCGTCACGCCCGCGGATCATCTTGGTGTAGAAGTCGACGCCTCGAACTGGATCAAAGCCCGCGCGCTGAGCGATGCAGACGCCGACCGCGTCCGCCTCCTCTTCATCGAGCCTGCTGTACGCGATCGTCAGCGACTGCGATACGCCGTTGAGAAGGTCCTTGTTCTTGGGCGACAAGAGCGCTGCGAGGTTGGCCAGCCCCGCGACGGTCGAGGTACGGTCCTCCGCTCGACGCTCGAGATGCTTCAGCAGAGAGTGCCCAGTCTCGTGAGACAGGATCAAGCCGAGCTCATCGTCGCTGGGTTGCTGGTCGAGCAATCCCGTGAACACGTAGATGTACTTGCCACCTTGAACGAAGGCGTTAAGAATCTTCGGGTTGGTGTCGAGGACGCGCACGACCCACAGATTTGGATCCTCACCGGCAGCCTTCAGGACGGCTTCGGAGATCTTGGCGACCCGCGTGTATCGCTCGTCCGTGACCAGATAGATCTGATGGTTCCACGTCTGCCCGGAGGAGAGAATCCCGTCGTCGTACGCACGCGCCTGAGCTATGGCCTGCGGCGAGATGGGCGACTGTATTGCCGCCTCGATGGCTTCGACCGTGTGATGCTGGTCGAGCTGGGCCCAAGCTCTGGCCGGGAACACCCCCGCGAAGAAGAGCAGGACAATTAGCTGCCCAACACGATTGCCAACGGCCGCCCTCATGGTTGTACTCCTTAGCCCAGGCCGATCGCATGCCACCGTGACACGATCCCGCGCCGACGGCATGCACCGTACCAAGTTGTCGGCCGGGAGTTCCAGCGCCCTTAGGCTTCCCCGTCACGGAGCTGGCGGAGGAGGTAGAAGAAGTCCTGTGGTGTTAGATTGCTGACGCTCCAGCGGATGCGTGGAGGGCGGGGCAGGTCGCGCCTTCAAGGACCTAGTGTTTGACGCGTCCTCGATCAGCTGCGTTGATTCGAGCTCTTCTCGGCAGCATTCTCATGGAGGTTGACATGCTTGGCCGTGTCATTCTCGTCGCAGGCCTCTTAACCATCTCGGCCGCAGCTCATTCGGCGACCAGGTCTCGTGCGGTACTCGAAAGCCCGCTCGACGTCCCGGCGGTCACCTGGAAGTCCATTCCGATCGTCGTGACTTCGGCGATGCCTGATGCTCACCTACAGGGTGACGTCAGAGCCAGTGGCGGCACCGGCAATGACATCGAGATTCTGCTGATGACGGAGGCGGACTGGACGAACTTCTCCAACGGTCACCACGCCGAGGTGCTCTTCAAGAGCGGTCGGACGACCGTCTCGACCCTCGATGTGCCTCTGCCTGAGGGTGCCTATCGCCTGGTGTTCTCGAACACGTTCTCGGGGATTACCCCCAAGCGAATCACCGGGAATGTACTGGTCAGCTGGAACGAGGCAGACAATCTGCCCGCGGGAAACGCACTGAAGGCACAGGTGCGCTTCGTGAAGATCGCCGAGGGTGCGCACCTGGTCACGGTGCCGATCAAGACCCCCCATGGTCCTGGCCAAGTGGTTCTGCGATCTGCAGAGGGCTCCCTTGGGCCATTCTCGGTGTCGGTTCGGCGTCCGCAGGGCGCGTCAACCCTCGAGCGCGTTCTCGGGAGCGTTGACGCCATGGCCATCAAGGAAGCGGGTGTGATCGACGTCGACGGCGATGGTACAGAGGACGTCTATTTCGTCGCCGAATCAGGAGGCACTGGCTCAGCGACCGATGAACTGGTGGTGGCCTCGGCGAACAAGCTCGCGCTGGTGAGCTACTCCATCTCCCAGTCCTTCACCGCTGGCGCGAAGCCCGAGGTCGCCGCCGGCGACAACTTCATGGATGCTCGATTCGCCGCTGAGCAGTCGTTCCTTCAGCGGATCGCCGAAGCCTACCTACCCTCAACGGCAGATGTCGTTGCGCAAGAGGACGACCCTCGCTTCATCTTCGACACCTGGGTCAAGGACAACGGCGGCGTCACGACTGGTCCCATGACCATCCGCCGCCTGAAGGCTCCGCCGGCTGATCTTGGCTCGACGTTGGCGGAGATCACTGACGGAACCGTCACCTATCGGGCCTGCTTCAAGTCCGGGGTCTTGGCGATCGACCACTCAACCGGCGCGCACTACGCGCTCTTCTATCCCAAGGATCAGTATGCGTGGCCCACGGTCTTGAAGAAGCTCGGCCCGTTCCTTCTCATCGGAACCCGCGGTGAAGGGCTCGCGATCGTGGACACCAGGGACTTCAGCCTGAAGCGCGTTGCGCTCGGCGCTGCCGGGAATGATGTTGAACACATCGAGATCGTCGGCGCGAAGATCCGCGTGAACGGGGCGGTCGACATCGACGCGCCAAGCTACTGACTCAGGCCTCCGCCCATGACAAATGCTCCCACTCCGAATCAGGAGACGATGAACCTCGAGGCTGCCAAACTCCTACTGTCCATCGCTCGCGAACGGCTACTCGGCCAAGAACAAGGCTGGAACGCGCATCGCACGAAGGCTGGGTTCATCCTTGCGGCCGTGGGTGCATCACTTACGGCGGTCCTGTCGATTGTGCGAACAGCTTGGCCTGCTCCCATCGTCCCGCTTCTGGCCTTGGCGGTGCTCGGAGCTGGGGGAATGGCAATCGCAGCGATTTGGCCGCGGACCATGACGCCAGGCGTGAAGCTGCACTCCATGTTCACTGACCCCGTGCTCTTGACGAACGAACTGAAGACCGTGAAGCATCTCCTTGTCCACTACGACAAGGCAATCCAGCAGAATGAGCGGACGCTGGACGAGGTCTCACGCGCTACCAGAATTGCCTTGGGCTGCCTTGCGGCAGCCCTGGCGATCACCATTCTCGTGGGACTCACTCTGGCTTGATCGTGTCCGCAGGCACAACGGTCCGAATGATACTCTGAAGCCCGTCAGCGCTGCGCTGGCTGGAATCCAAGAACGCGACATCCACCTTGGGCAAGTTGTACGGGTTTGCCGGCAGGGGCGTTGCAACCTGCTCCTGCGCGGGTTCTTCATCAGCCGCCAATTTCATCACCCCCTTGGGCACTGTGCCTCTAGGCCAACGGTGGACGCGCGATCGAACCGGCCGCGACTCCACCTCCCTCGTGAAACCTAGCCGGCAAGCTAGCACAAGTCACGGCACAAACGTGCACTTCGCGCGGATCCTCTATTCCCGTAATGGGTTATCTGCCGGCTAGTGGTTTGAATCCCGAGCCGATGTGCTTCCCACCACGGCCAGAGCCAGCGCGTCGAACATGTGCAGCCAGTACCGCTCACGCGAGCTGAGCCATAGGGCTGGCGTCTTCGGCTTCTTGGGCACCAATGCGCGCAACTCCGGGAAGTCATTCCCGGCGAGGTGCTGCGCAACCTCGTACTTGGTCGCTCTCGGGTTGCCGGTCACCCGCTGGCGAACCAGCTCGGGCGAGAGTTCAATGACGGCGAGGCCAAGGTCCTTGGCCCGTTCGTGCAGTTCCTTCGCCAGCGTCGTCAGGATCGCACCGCGTTCCGTGGCGATCAGGTATGGCGCCTCGATCGCAACGAGGTCCGGTCCGTGGTCAGCGATGTGCTTGAAGATCGCTCGCCGAGCGTAACCGATCACGTCGTAGGGTTTCGTGCCGTTCTTCAGTTCGTGGACGCCGTAAGCGAGTAGCTCGTGGTCCCGGACGACAACAGCGCCGAGAAAGCGCGTGCCGGGATCGATGCCGAGGATCGTCTTGTGTTGCATGGGTTGAAACAATGAGTGGAAATCAAATGCCCTCCCGAGTGCTGCTCGTCGGCGGTCCCTTGCGGACCGCGTTCGAGGCAGTGGCGCTCGGCAAGGCGGAGGCGCCAGGGTCAGTCGGAGAGCCGACTGCGGGAGGGCGGGTGCGTCGCCTGGTGATGAAGCGCCAGCGCGATCGCGTCGAACATGTTCTGCCAGTACTTCTCCTTCCAGCGCCGATCCTGCGTCAGGTACACACGGAGCGAGGGAAAGCGGTGCGCTACGGCGATGGCAACCTCGGGCTTCTTGGCCTTGCCGTTGCCGGCCACCGTCGCCCGAACACTCTGCGGAGAATACATCGTGAAGTCGGCGTGCTGGCGGGTGGCGACATTCTTCGCTGTCCGCGAGAGCTGGTGGAGCTGATCGAGCCACGGCACGGGGTGCCGGTAGGTCTTCTCGACAACCACGACGCTCGGGTGGTGGGTCCGCATCCACGCGATCACGTGCTTTCGGGCGGTCGCGAGTCGCTGCCCCTTCCCCACGCGCCGCAGTCCGAGCACGCCGCTGGTCACGAGTCGACGGCCGTTGAGGACGGCGTAGCCGAGGTCCCGCAGTCCGGGATCGAGAGCGAGGATGGTGTCAGTCTTGGTGGGCATGGCGTTTGAGTAAGTAGATGAAGTGCGCGGTTCGGGAGCGGCGGATCTGCGTTTCGGGCACGGCCAGCGTGCCGGCGAGCGCACGCTTGATCTGCTCGTCCGAGTGCAGGTTGAGCACGGCCTGCAGGGTGGTGTCGTCGCTGGTCTCGCCCAAGGCCCGCTGGATCTTGGCGACCGTGAAGAAGCGAGTGGGGATCGGCGGTTCAGCGATTGGCTCGGACGCGACGATTCGTTTGACCGTCACCCGGGTCTTGCCGTTCAGGCGCACGGCGTCGAGGTAGCCGGACTTCCGCAGGTGGCCAAGCCAGGATCGGACCGTACCCTCAGGGAGCCCCATGTCCCGCCCGATCGCCGCGGGCTCGACCTCGATGGTGTCAGTACCGGCCGGAAGCCGGGCCGACAGGTCGAGGTAGAGCCAGAGTCCCGCGCGCATGCGTCGCAGGTGGTAGGCCCGCGGATGCTCGAGGATGCGGCGATCGAGCTGAAGGGTGATGGATTGAGGGTTGGACATGAAGCGTCAGGTCAGTTGATCGAAGCGGTGCTCATCGCGAGCGAGCCGCGGCAGCAGGTGGCGGAAGAGCGCCGTGCGGCTCTTGCGAATGCCCTTGGCGCGGCGCACCCGGTCCAGCGCCAAACGGATCAAGTGCGGCGAGTAGAGCTCGACGGCCTTCTCGAATGACTTGCCGTCCGTCTCCCCAACCGTTTCGAGGATCTCTTGGAGAAGTTCCTTGTCGATGGGCCCGTGAGCACCGGTCTGCCTATAGCTGCTATTCAACTGCTTTGATTGTGATAGCTGAATAGCGCTATAGGCCGGAGCGGCAGAAACTGGGCGTTTCTGGGTGCTACCAGGCCACGAACCGAGCTTCACGACAAGGAACGGGAACGGGACAAGGATCTGCAGCAGCCCAGCGCGCTCGAGCTTCTCAAGCGCATGCCCGACGTCCACGATGGGTGCGGCAACCTCCTCGGCGAGCACCTCACCACGAACTGGGACGATGCCACGGGAGTTGGCGCGCTCGCGCAAGCGAGCAAGAAGGTGCTGCTCGATCATGCTGCGGGGGAGTTAGTCTCGTCGTCTCGTGGCGGCGAGAAGAAGTCGTGGTAGAGCGCTTCCGGCATGGTGCCCAGTTCCCGAGCCATCTTGAAGAGCCAGGGGATTGACGGCAGCTTCAGGCCTCGTTCCCAGCGGGAGACAAGACTTCGATCCAGTCCAAGCGCCTTGCCGAGTCGCTCTTGGCTGAGGCCACGCTGAACGCGGTACCGACGAATGGCGTTGGGGAATTTGGCCTTGAGGCGGGAGTGTCGTGGGGTGAACTGCAGGGTCATGGACACATTCTAGCGAACCGAAGAAAAACCGAACAGGGGGGTCGACGTGACACCCTGTGCACACCGCTGGGGACAAGTCGATTCGAGCCACTGTTCTCCGTGCCAATGGTGTTCCGAAGGTACCCCTGCACCGAAAAACCAGAAGGCCTCAGAATGAGAGCATGGAACACTTGCACAGCTCACCCGACCAACGGTTCGGTGCCGGCCTCACTGACGCCGAGGTCGAGGAGTTTCGGATCCTCGCTCGCGAACACGCGGGGGCAGAACTCACCACGGATGAAGCGCGCACGGTTACCGACCAGCTCTTGCGCAGCTTGGCGATCGTCCGAGACGTGGCCGTCCGCGGTTCAAATGCTTCCGACTCGCCTGTGGACGAGCAGCCCTTGCCAGAATCCGAGAATCGAGCAATTACTACCTCCTCATCCAACTAACCCTTCACCCCGATGGGCCAGTACGTCATCTACGCCCGCAAGTCCACCGAATCCGACGACCGCCAGGTTCTCTCGATCGACTCTCAGGTTCACGAGTTGCGCCAGTTGGCACAGCGGCATGACGTCGCGGTCGCCGAAGTACTGACGGAATCCCGCTCCGCCAAGGCGCCGGGGCGGCCGGTGTTTGGCGAGCTGGTTCGACGCATCCGCCGCGGCCAGATCGACGGCGTGCTCTGCTGGAAAATGGATAGGCTGGCCCGCAACCCCTACGACTCTGGTCTCATCTTGCAGGCCCAGGCCGACGGGAAGCTCGAACGGATCATCACCAGCGACGGGATCAAGACCGCCGACGGTAACGACCGCTTGATGGGGTCATTCGAGTTGGCCATTGCCGCCAAGTTCATTGACGACCTGCGGGCGAACGTCAAGCGCGGCAACCGCGCCCGGTTCGAGAAGGGCTGGCCAAACTACCGGCCGCCCCTCGGCTACCTCAACGACAGGGCAACCAAGACGATCATCAAGGACCCCGAGCGTTTCGCCGTGGTGCGGAAGATGTGGGACATGCTGCTTCAAGGAACCCGGCCCAAGGAGATTGCCCGCGTCGCCAGGGAGGAGTGGGGGCTACGATCACCCCGGCGGGGCAAGACCGGTGGCACACTGCTGAGCTACTCAAGCGCGTACCGGATCTTCGTCGACCGCTACTACGCCGGGTACATCGACCTCGAAGACGGCCGCCAGTACTTGGGTGCGCACGAGCCGCTGGTCTCGCTCGAAGAGTTCGAACGCGCTCAGCAGCTGCTCGGCCGTCGCGCCCACCCCCACGCCACCACGCACGAGAACCCGCTCGCCGGAATTGTGCGCTGTGGGAACTGCGGGTGCGCGGTCATCGCGGAGTTCCACACCAAGCGTGGCCGACGCTATGTCTACCACCGCTGCTGTCGGTCCAAGCCGGGAGTCCGTTGCCGCGAGAAGCCGATTTCCGAGGCGCAGGTGGGGACGCAGATCGCGGAGTACTTCCGTCGGCTCGCTATTCCCGAACCGATCCTGGCGTTCTTGCGCCGGAAGCTGGTTGCCTTCGATGCTGGCGAGGCTGGCCTGTCCGCGCAGGTGAGCGTACAGCGAGAACGTGCGCTGGTTGGCCTCGAGCGCGAGGAGCGCGAGTTGCTCAGTCTTCGCGTGCGCCAGCTCATCGACGACGAGACTTTCACGCGCGAGCGAAACTCCCTGCGGGAGCGGCGGGTGACACTCCAGCGCCCCACCGCGGCAATCGGTTCCGGTACGTCGGAAGGTCAGGCCCGAGTGACCTCCCTCGTCGACAAGCTCGACCTGGTCGAGGGCGGGCCAGCCGTCGTACGCGACGGGACGCCTTTCCAACTGCGTTCCCTCTTGGTAGGGCTACAGTTGGAAATCACCCTGCGTGGCCGACGCCTCGATTTCACCGGATCAGAACCACTCGCCACGCTTGTGCGCGCCGCGAGTAATTCCAATTGGCAGGCCTATTGGCCTGAGCTTTGGAAATGGCTCATGTACGGCGAGGCGTCCGAGGGCGCGCGGCCATCAGACAAGGAGTGCAGGGTCATCATGGCAGAGCAGGAGCGCGGGGTGCAGGGGGGTGGAGTCGCGCGTAGGCGCGCGTCCTCTGGACAGCTTCGTCGGCGTCGCGCTGGGTTGGAGTCGAGGGTGCACAGAGACCGCCAAGCCTAGTAGAGCGTGATGAACAGGTCGTTTGGAGTCGCCTTAAGTTCAATGGCGGCGTTCATCTTGGTTGAGACGACGCCTGCTCGCCTTGTCGATGGCGAACCATGGTCCTGGACGTTCAGTCCCTGAGAATGGGCGGCGTAGCTTGCATAGTCGGTCGTCTCAGCTCCGTGGACGTCAGACATGATTGTCAGCGATGGCTTCATCGCCTTCAGAAACACCGTGCTCACTCCAGCCTTGCGGCCGTGATGTGCGGCGATCAAGACTCGGAGCGGTGTGGCGGATACTTGAGCAATCACGTCCGATTCCGCCATCAAAGCCTGCATTCCGGCGTCCTCAATATCTCCCGGAAAGACGATCGTCGTCACTCCGTAGGTCAGCACCGTGACGACAGAGTAGTTGTTGCAAGAGCTATTGCCCGCAAGGCTAGCGTGCTTACCTGCATCCAAGTGAAAGTGCCGCATTGCTACCCCGCCCCAGTTGCTCACGGGTAGCGCCTGGTCGCTGAGGCTCACGGGGCCGACGTAGGTCTCATGCATGTGCTTGTAGATGCGCTTTGCTTCGGTTTCCGGAGCGCCACCGGGGCCCCGGTAGATGAGCGCGTCGGGAATCGACCGGTTGCGAAAGAGAATACGGGGCTTCAGGTATTCCAACACTTGCGGCAGGTCGTTGATGTGGTCCTGGTCGGGATGACTCACGACGAGTTGGTCGATTTGCCGTGCCGGTCCATACCCAATATCTCGAAGGCGCAACGCTGGTGAAAAGCTGTCGCTGCAACCGGCGTCGAGGAGAATGGCCTTCCCGTTTGGACACTGGGCGATCGCGGCGGCTCCGTGTTCGACGTCCCAGATCGTGGTCGTCAACGTCATGGGG
>Ga0209698_10008611_pt1 | contig 10509 bp, 7 predicted proteins | sample LitLauG_LLR_2012_FD_187203 | JGI IMG/M metagenome (GOLD analysis project Ga0209698, IMG submission 187203) | Freshwater sediment microbial communities from Pennsylvania, USA - Little Laurel Run_MetaG_LLR_2012 (SPAdes) (version 2) | ecosystem: Environmental > Aquatic > Freshwater > Creek >... | reverse complement strand
AGCCAAGCCCTTGTTGTTCGATGCTGGCCGCTTCCGGTTCCGCGCCTACGTTCGCCGCCTCGCCGGCGCCGTGGGTTTTGCCGAAGGTGTGACCCCCGGCAATCAGCGCGACGGTTTCTTCGTCGTTCATGGCCATGCGACGGAACGTTTCGCGGATATCCCTGGCCGCGGCGATCGGATCCGGCTTGCCATTCGGCCCTTCCGGATTCACGTAGATCAGACCCATTTGCACGGCCCCGAGCGGATTCTGAAGATCACGGTCGCCGGTGTAGCGCTCGTCGCCCAGCCACTTGCTTTCCGGGCCCCAGTTGACTTCTTCGGGCTCCCACACATCCGCACGGCCGCCGCCAAAGCCAAAGGTCTTGAAGCCCATGGACTCGAGAGCGACGTTGCCAGCGAGAATCATCAGGTCGGCCCAGGAAATCTTGCGGCCGTACTTCTGCTTGATCGGCCACAGCAGGCGCCGCGCCTTGTCGAGGTTGACGTTGTCCGGCCAGCTGTTCAGAGGAGCGAACCGCTGCTGGCCCGCACCAGCACCACCGCGACCGTCGTGGATGCGGTACGTGCCGGCGCTGTGCCACGCCATACGAATGAACAGCCCGCCATAGTGGCCGAAATCGGCTGGCCACCAATCCTGCGAGTCGGTCATCAAGGCATGCAGGTCCTTGACCACGGCATGCAGGTCGAGACTCTTGAATTCCTTGGCGTAGTCGAACTCCCCGCCCATTGGATCGGAAAGGGTGGAGTGCTGGTGGAGAATCTGAACGTCCAACTGGTTCGGCCACCACTCGCGATTCGTGGGTGCGGAAGCTGCGCCCGCGAACGGGCACTTGGATTCGGTTGGCGTTCCTGCTGCGGTGTTGAGTTCTTTGTCCATGTGATTACCTTCTTTCGAATCAGTCTAAAATTTGTGACGAACTGCGAAACTCGTATTGGTTTTTCATTCGCTCAATCGCCGGTGGCCACGCCCGGTGACGCGCGCAATGCCTTCGAAACCTAACGGGAAGCGTGCCGTGGAGAGCACTTCGTGCAGAGGCCGCGGAAAATGAGCTCGCATTCGCGAAGCACCCGCTTACCGAGGGAGCCCGACGCAGGCTTGGGCAGGTCGAACCATTTCAAGTCCTCAACATTGCCACAACGGTCGCAGATAAAGTGGTGATGCCGGACACCTTTCGCGTCGAATCGCGCGGCGCGCCCTTCGACAGCCACTTCCCGCACCAGGCCCGCCTCTACCAGATCCCGCAGATTGTTGTAAGTGGTGGCCCTGGAAGAGCGCGGGTCCACGCGATTCACAGCTTTGTAAATTTCCGCGGCCGTGGGATGCCCCTTGCATTCCATGAGAAAACCCATCACGGCGTAGCGCTGCGGCGTGCAACGCAAACCGCAGCCTTCTAGGGATCGTTTGATAGTCTCCGCGTCCATCATTACATTAGAATATATCTAATGTAACATTTTGTCAAGACATTGTTCCCTTTACCTTCACGGGCCGGCGGAACAGTAGCGGCAGGCGGACGGCGTGGTATGCTGCCGCGCATGTTTTCGAAACGCATTTTTACTGTCGCCGTATTGCTATTGGTTTGGACCGTGTCGCCGCTGCATGCGCGCGTGAAACGCGTGGAAATTACGTCGCGAACCGATGTGTTGAACGGGAAGGCGTTTGGCGATGCGGGCGCGTATGAACGGATCACGGGACGCGTGTACTTCGCGCTGGCCGTGGCCAATCCGCGCAACCTGCGCATCGTGGATCTCGACAAAGCGGTAAACCTGAAAGACGGCGAGGTGGAGTTTTCTGCCGACTTCATCGCGGTGCGTCCGAAAGATCCGAAAAGAGGCAATGGCTCGATGCTGCTGGAAGTGCCCAACCGGGGGCGTTCGCGGATCATCGGGTTGGTGGACGGCGGCGATTGGAACCTTGCCAACGATGCGGGCGATGCCTGGCTGCTGCGCAACGGCTTTACGATCGTGAGTCTGGGTTGGCAATGGGACGCCACCGGCGCGGACGCGCTGCAACTTTTTGCCCCGATTGCGAAGGACCACGGAAAGACCATCACTGGTCTGCTGCGCGGCGACTTGATGCCTTCAAAAGTGATGCTGGAAATTCCGCTGGAGCACCTGATCACCGGCTACATCGGTGGAACGGAATATCCGGTTTCCGCGCCGGATGATCCTCGAAACGTTCTGACCGTTCGAGATTCGCGCGACGCGGCACGCACGATGATTCCGCGAAGCGAATGGCAGTTCGCGCAGAGCGTGGATGGGAAGTTGGTTCCGAGTGACAGGCATATTCACCTGAATGGCGGCTTCCAACCCGGGAAAATCTACGAGTACGCTTACGTGGTCGCGGATCCAGTCGTGGCGGGCACGGGCTTTGCAGCCATACGCGATTTTGCCGCTTATGCAAAACATGCGCCGGACGCCGTGGCCCCCGCAGCGCGTGTTTATGGCGAAGGCATTTCGCAGAATGGCAGGTTCCTGCGGGATTTCCTCTACCAAGGTTTTAATTCCGATGAGGAAGGTAGGATCGCACTTGATGGAGTGCTTGCGCACGTGGCGGGCGCGGGCCGCGGAAGCTTCAATTACCGGTTCGCGCAGCCTTCCCGCGATGCGCAGCCCACCTCATCAGTATTCTTTCCGACTGACATTTTCCCGTTCACCGATTTGCCGGAGAAGGATCCAGTCACGGGAGAAACCAGGGGCCTGCTGGACCAAGCGGTATCGGCGCATGTGGCGCCAAAGATCTTTCTCTCGAACACGTCGTATGAATATTGGGGGCGCGCGGCGTCGCTGATTCACACCAGCGCCGACGGGAAAAGCGACGTGGCCATTTCGCCTGACGTGCGCATTTATCATTTCACCGGGCTGCAGCATTTTTCCGTGCCCTTTCCGCCGGAAAAAGGAACAGGCGATTTGCTGGGGCAGGAGCCACAATCGCCGCTGCCGATACGGTATTTCTGGCGGGCCATGATCGCCAATATGGACGCGTGGGTGCGCGCCGGCGTGCTGCCTCCAGAAAGCAGTTATCCCAAAATTTCGGATGGCACGCTGGTGCCGTTCCAGCAATATGCGTTCCCAGCGATTCCCGGCGTGAACAAACCACATGAAGCGAACTCGGGCACTCGCCTGGACTTTGGACCAAACTGGCGCGATGGCATCCTGAGCATGCAACCGCCAAAGGTTGGCGAAGCGTTCCCGGTGCTTGTGCCGCAGGTGGATGCGGATGGCAACGAGCGCGACGGCGTGCGTCTTCCGGAAATTCGCGTGCCGCTGGCCACCTATGCGAGCTGGAATCTGCGGGATCCATCCATCGGCGCGCCGGACCAGCGCGTGGCGTTCGAGGCGTCTTATAAACCGTTTCCAAAAACCGGGGCCGAGCGTCAAAAGAGCAGTGACCCGCGAAAGTCCATTGCGGAACGCTACGCAAATCGTGAAGCGTACATGGCGCAGTTCACAAGCGCACTGGACGACCTCATAACGCAGCACTGGATCCTTCCGGAAGATCGCGCGGCGATTCTGCACCGCGGCGAACAGGAATGGGACGAAGCAACGAAGTGATCGAGCGACCAGCGGGCGGTGCTTCAAGTTGAGGAGGCGGGCCAATCCACATGAGTGAAAAACCAGACCGGCGCGACTTTTGTCGGCAGTCCATGATGGGAGCAAGCTGGGCGATCGTTGGTTCGCATTCTTTTTCACTCAGCATTTTGGGAGATGCTGACGGGTCATTCGCAAGGCGTGGTGAGAAGGACTCATCACAAGCCACCGGTTTGCATCTGCTCACCAATCCGAACTACGAAGTCGGTGCAAAGTTGCGCCTGGCGCAGTTCATTCGCAAGGGCGCCGATCCGAACGAAGCCGAGACCATATTCCGGCGATTGAATGATTTGGAGCCGCAACGATGGGTAGAAGAATGGACGCGCCTGGCTACGCCTTGCGAAACACAAGGAGCGGAGTTTGCCGCGAAGGGCGATCGCGAAAGGGCCAAAGCAGCGTATGAAAAAGCTTCGGTGTATTACGGGATCGCAAAATTCCCGGTGCTGAATCATCCGGCAAAAGAGGCAGCTTACAAGAAATGCGTCGAAACCTATTTGAAGGCGGCCGCTTACTTCGACCCGCCGTTGGAACGTGTGACGATTCCGTTTGAAGGCCACGAAATTATTGGCTACCTGCGGCTCCCCAAAGGAGCAAAGCGCCCCGCAGTCGTCATTGCCACCGGCGGGATTGACGTTTACAAAGAAGAGCGCGACACCACTGACCTGCTCGACGCCGGACTGGCCGCGTTTTCAACTGATATGCCAGGGAACGGGCAATGCCCGCTCTGGTACACGCCCGATGCCGAGCGATTTTATTCCGCAGTGATCGACTACCTCGAAAAGCGAGACGACCTGGATGCGCAACGCCTGGGAATCATCGGCCGGAGTTACGGCGGATACTGGGCCGCCAAAATGGCATACGTCGAAAACAAACGGATTCGCGCCGCAGTGGCGTGGGGCGGGCCGGTTCATTTTACGTTTCAAGAGACATGGCAGCAGCATTTGCAGGAGGACAAGACTTATCTGTGGCCATTTCTCGATTCGATGGTTTATGCGCATCACGTGCAGGATCGAGAGGCGCTGAAAACCAATGCACCGACGCTCTCGCTGAAGACTCAGGGGTGGCTCAACAAGCCGTCGGCACCGATGCTGGTGATCAACGGCGCGAAAGACCCGTGGATTACGATTCAAGATCTCTACGTACTGCTGGAAAGCGGCGAGCCCAAAGCCGCGCGCGTATTTCTCGAGGATGGTCACATGGGTGGCACGCCGGAAGCAGGGAAACTGGCGATGCAATGGTTGAAATCGCAACTGCACGGTTGACGAAATCGCAGCAGGCAGGGCAGGCGTGTTTTTCCGCTTTTGTGAACATCCCTTTCTATTAATCGCGGACGTTTGTGTCATGATTCCCCCGTCGGGGGCCGCATGGAACCAGAGTCACGGACGGTTGGCCCGGTCCAACTTTCCGAACGCATCCTCTTCATTGATGTACTGCGCGGCGTAGCGCTGTTTGGAATTCTCGCGGCAAATATGCGGGCGTTCGTCGCGCCGTTTGATTGTTACGAGCACATTGGAGTCCTGTTTCACGGGCGTGCCGACGTGTTGGCCCAAGGCTTCATCGACGCCTTCATCCAGGGCAAATTCATCACCATATTTTCATTCCTCTTCGGATTGGGCTTTGCCATCCAGTTGAGCCGTGCGGAGGCACGCGGCGTGCGTTTTCTGAGTTTCTACCCACGGCGGCTGCTGGCCCTGGCGCTGTTCGGCCTGGTCCACGGACTGCTCATCTGGGCGGGAGACATTTTGCTGACCTATGCGGTTTCCGGCGCGATCTTGTTGCTTTTCCGGAATCGCCAGCAGAAGACGCTGCTCTGGTGGGCTGGCGGATTGTTTGCTTTGCCCATCGTGGCTGGCACCACTTTCCTGTTCGTGTATCGCAGTAGCTTGCATCGCGCCTGGATGGATCCCAAGGTACCGGATATCCAAAAGCTTTACGCGGTGATCCAAATCTACGCCCACGGCAGCGCTCGACAGATACTGATGCAAAACTGGGTGGAATGGAAAGATTCCCTGCCGCTCACGCTTTTCGCGATCTATGCCACGGCGTTGTTTTTGCTCGGCATGTGGGTGTGGCGCGCCGGGATCGTCCAGCACCTCGAAGATTACAAAAGAATCCTGCGCCTCATCTTCGCCTGGTGCATTTCGGTGGGCCTACTTATCAACCTTTATGTGGCCACCGTCAAGGCCGTGATTCCACCGGGCCACGTCACGATCTGGGGATTTCTGGCGGGAATTCTGTGGCTGGCCGGATCACACATCTTGAGCGCGGGGTACGTCTCAGGCCTGGCGTTGCTATTTCTGCGGAGGAACTGGCGACAGCGACTTTTGCCATTTGCCGCGGTGGGCCGCATGGCGCTGACGAACTACCTGATGCAATCGGTGGTGTGCACCATATTTTTCTATAGCTACACAACGGGACTTTACGGCCGTGTTGGTCCGGCGCTTGCGCTGATACCGACTGTGATTCTCTATAGCCTCCAAGTCGTACTTAGCAATTGGTGGCTCACACGCTATCGGTTCGGACCCATGGAATGGCTGTGGCGCGGATTGACCTACGGCAAATTCCCCGCATTACGCAACGGGGCTGGTGTCCCGGCCATCGCAACCTAGCCAGCACGGCACTCGCAATCGAACGTGCCGACTTCATGGCCGGAAAAATCAGAAATCCTCGAGGACCCGCGCTAAAATGCGTGGTCTCGTTTCATCCATTCAGCCGGGGGGGACCATGAGAACCGTGCAATCGCTCATGCACAAATTCGATTGGAAACATTTTGCAGTAACGTTGCTGTTGATCGGACCCGCGGTAATTCCCGCTATTGCGCAAGAGGACATGCACGATCCCACGGAATCGTTACAGGGTAAGCCGCAGGCATCGCTTTTGCCACGCCCTTTGGGCGCGATTGCACGGCAGGACGTGGACGAGAAGGGGATGGCGGCGCTGATTCACGGCATGGTCAACTGCGGAACCCGGCTTTCCATTTCGTCGTGGACCGATCCGAAACGCGGCATTGGCTGCGGACGCGACCACGTGCTGGCGCGCCTGAGGCAATTTGCGGCCGACTCCGGCAGCAAACTGCAAGTGATCGTGGATAAGTACACGGCGGAATCCGAGCGCACCGGCGGAGGACCCGCGGCGATGGAAAATGTGTACGCGATTCTGCCGGGCAGCGATCCAAAACTTGTGAAGACCTTATTCATTGTTTCCGGCCACATGGATTCGCTTTCGTCGCGCTGGACCGATCCAGTGCCGGACGCGCCAGGCGCCGATGATGATGCTTCCGGGACCGCGGTCAGCGTGGAATGCGCGCGTCTTTTAAGCAAGATTGCGGCGGATGGAAAAAGCCCGTTTCGCGCGACGATCCTGTTTACGGCCGTCTCCGGCGAAGAGCAGGGACTATTGGGCAGCCAGCATTTGCTGGAATGGACGAAGCAGCAGGGTTATACGGTGGGCGGAATGCTGGATGACGACATCGTTGGCGCGGATCTGGCGCCGGGCGGGCCGCACCGCGTACGGCTCTTTTCGGGCAACGGCGAGGTTGACGATTGCGATTCACCGTCGCGCGAACTGGCGCGAACCATTGAAGAGATCGACGGGCGCTCCGCGATTCGCATGATATTCCGGGTGGACCGCTACGGCCGGGGAGGCGACCACTACTATTTTTACAAAGCAGGATTGCCGGCGGTGCGCTTCACCGAGCCGCTGGAGCATTACGCCCACGAGCACCAAACGCCGCGCATGGAAGATGGTGTGGAGTACGGCGACCTCGAAAAATATCTGAGTTTCCCCTTCATAGGCGACGTGGCGTGGGACAACGCGGAAGCGCTCCGCCAACTGGCGATGGCTCCCGCGCCACCAACCGAGGTTCTTTTGAAGGGCGCGGTGACTCCCGACGCAAAAATCTCCTGGTCCGCAGGAGATGACCCGGAACGCGCCGGTTTTGAAATTCTCTGGCGCGAGACGACTGATCCGCACTGGCAGGTGTATGACTTTGTGCCCAATGCCGGAGAAACGACATTGAAAGGCGTTTCCACCGATAACCATTTTTTCGCGGTCCGTGCCGTGGGGAAAAACGGAGCGCGCTCAATTGCGGTGCCCACAGTGCCCGCAGCAAGAAGCGCTCTTCCCGTGAAGAAACAGTAGCGCGCAGGTTTCGCGAACCCGATTTGAATGATCTTAGTTGCCTGCTCGGGTCTTCAGGCCGGAACTCGGACTCAACTAGTCGTATATTCATCCGAATTTTCGGTGTGTTTTCCAATTCCCACTTGAAAAACTCTTACAAAGTCGTACATTGAGGGACATCCTTTCGGCCTTCCTTAACCGATTCACGGTTAAGGCGGATCCCACCTCTTCCCCCGGGCCCCGATCTCCTGGTGTTTGGCTGGGGCAAGCTCAAGTTCAGACCGAGAGCCTCTTCCTTTGCCACACTGGGAGATTAAGGTCATTGGGGACAATTCGGTGTTATTGGTGTTGTTAACGTGAGACGGTGGTTCTTCGGGATGTTTATGCGTCACGGAATTCCCGGCCTATCCTCGTCACACTTTCAGTAGGGTACGCGTTCTAGTACGACAACAGGGTGGCGAGCGATTGCCGCTTGGTTGAAATCATGTCAGGGAGAAGCGACACATGGAGAATACTCGGAAGCACCTTGGGACGCTGACGCTGGTCGCAGCGCTCTTTGCAGGAACCGTTCTGCTCAGCGCGCCGGCAAAGGCCGATACCGCAGCTGGCGAGGCGATGTTCAAGGCCAAGTGCGCCGGATGTCACGGCGCGGATGCAAAGGGGAAGGAAGCGATGAAGACGCGGGATCTGTCGTCCGCTGATGTGCAGAAGCAGAGCGACGCGGATCTGACCGGCATCATCACCGGTGGCAAGGGGAAAATGCCCGCGTACAAGACGTTGACGCCGGATCAGGTGAAGGATCTGGTCGGCTACATTCGCTCTCTCAAGAAGTAGTTCAGCTCGGGAGATTCAAGCGAGATCAGGCGCGGAGCACTCAAGCTCCTGGGTGCTCCGTGTCTTTTAGCAATCCAACCCAAGGAGGAAGTTAATGAAGAAGTTTTTCTCAGCCGTTGCCCTGTTGGCCGCCCTAATTCTGGTGGGCGCCGTTTCGCGCGCTCAAGATACCGCGAGCGGTGAAAAGACCTACAAGGCCAAGTGCGCGAGTTGCCACGGTCCGGACGGCAAGGGCGAAACGGCCGCCGGCAAGGTAACCAAGGTCCGGGATTTCAGTCTGGAGGAAGTGAAGAAAGAATCTGACCCCGTGTGGACAGAAGTGATCGTGAAGGGCAGAAACAAGATGCCCGGCTACGACAAAAAGCTGAGCGATGCTGAAGTGAAGGACGTCGTCGCTTACATCCGCACGCTGGTCAAGTAAGTTCGCCGCAGGGCCTGTCTCTCCAGGTCCACCAAGTATGGGCTAGTCCAGAAGCCCTGGCGTATCCTTCGCCGGGGCTCAAATAAAACGAGCAAAGGTAGGCTTGGGGGCTTTTCGTATGAGTGTACAAAACACGGTCCGGGATTGGGCACGCCTGCTCTATTACTTCAGCCAGAACACCATCAGTCTGATTGGTGTGGTGCTGACCACCAGCGGCGCAGTGACCCTGATTGCTTTCTGGATTTACGATTTTATTCTTCCTGGTCCTCCCCACCCGTACGTCGGCATCCTGATTTTCCTGCTGCTGCCGGGAGTCTTCATCCTTGGATTGCTGCTGATCCCGGTGGGCATTATGTTGCGCCGGCGAAAGCTGCGCGATGCGGGCGAACTTCCGCATGTGTATCCGGAAATTGACCTGAAGATCCCCGCGGTCCAGAACAGTTTTCTGTTTGTCGGCTTCGCCACACTTCTGAACGTCTTGATTTTCTCGTTTGCTTCCTACCGTGGCGTTTCCTACATGGATACCACCACCTTCTGCGGGCAGACGTGCCATACGGTGATGGCACCGGAGTTTTCGGCCTACCAGAATTCGCCGCATTCGCGGGTGGAATGCGTGGAGTGCCACATCGGCCCCGGAGCAGGCTGGTTTGTGAAATCGAAACTTTCCGGATTACGCCAGGTATTTGCGGTGACCTTCCATACCTACTCGCGTCCGATCCCATCGCCCGTGAAATATCTGCGCCCGGCGCGGGAAACCTGCGAGCAGTGCCACTGGCCGCAGCGCTTCTCCGGCGACAAGTTCATCCTGAAAACAAATTACAAGGACGATGAAAAGAACACGGCCCTGACCACAGCGCTGATCGTGAAAATCGGCGGCCGCGCAGCGAACGGCACGGTTGGAATCCATGGCCGCCACCTGGATACCGGCTCGCGGATTCAGTACATCTCCATCGACAAGGAACGCCAGGTAATCCCGGTTGTCTACTACACCAACGATCAAGGCAAGACCGTGGAATACGACTCCACAGACATCAAGACAACCAAGGAAGAACTCGCCAAGGGCGAACATCGCTCCATGGACTGCATTGACTGCCATAACCGGCCCACGCACGCTTTCGAACTGCCGGAAAATGCGGTGGACTTGCGGATGTCGCGCGGATTAATCAGCCCAGAGCTCCCCTTCATCCGCAAGAAGGCAGTTGAGCTGTTGAAAGTGAATTATCCGGACCGCGATATTGCCCAGAAACAGATCGTGGAAGGCATCGAAAATTTCTACCGCACGAGCTATCCCGAGATTTACAACGGGAAGCGCGCGCTGGTGGAGCAATCTGCCGACAACGCCGCCAAAATTTACCTGCGCAATGTTTTCCCGGACATGAACGTGAACTGGGGCGTGCATCCCAACAATCTGGGGCACAACGATTTTCCTGGCTGTTTCCGCTGTCACGACGGCTCGCACACCAGCGCCGACGGCCAGACCATTTCCAACGATTGTTCCGCCTGCCATAACCTGCTGGCGGTACAGGAGGAAAATCCCAAAGTCCTCA
>Ga0209698_10008610_pt1 | contig 10510 bp, 10 predicted proteins | sample LitLauG_LLR_2012_FD_187203 | JGI IMG/M metagenome (GOLD analysis project Ga0209698, IMG submission 187203) | Freshwater sediment microbial communities from Pennsylvania, USA - Little Laurel Run_MetaG_LLR_2012 (SPAdes) (version 2) | ecosystem: Environmental > Aquatic > Freshwater > Creek >... | reverse complement strand
TCGCCGAATCTGAGCTCGACGTAAAAACCTGGCGTCCGCCCACGGCCGAAGAACTGCGCAGCCTGCTCTTTGCCTGGAAAGTGTGCAAACACGTCAAATCGAATGCGATAGTCTACGCGCGTGACGGCCAGACCCTCGGAATCGGCGCAGGGCAAATGAGCCGCGTAGATGCAGCGCGCTTCGGAGCCATGAAGGCTGTGCTCCCGCTCAAGGGCTGCGTTGCGGCTTCGGACGCGTTCTTCCCTTTCCCGGATGGGCTTGAGGCTGTAGCAGCAGCCGGCGCCACAGCGGTGATCCAGCCCGGCGGCTCGGTGAAGGACCAGGACGTAATTGCCGCAGCCGACAAGCTGGGGCTGGCCATGGTGTTCACGGGGATACGGCATTTCAGGCACTGACGAAGCGCATTTGAGCCCTTCGAATCACTGATGGAAATTGAAACCACACTCAGCCATTAAGAGAAGGTTTCTGCCACTTTCGAGGGATCTTCGGTTGGCGGCCGGCCTGCTCCCTTACTGATTTGCAAGGACTTTTTTGCGCTTGCGCAATGCGCCTTCTCCCGAATTCGCGAAAATGATGATTCCATCGCTCCACTGCGACTATTCGCAGGTAAAATCGTCTTAACAGTAGGCAGAGTTGCTCAAACCGGCTGCCTATGCTGTCTTACGGCCCGCAGGAACGGTCTCCTCCCGCCCGGCGAGGCTCAAAAGGCACGGATTCCCTGGATGATGAATTTGAAAACTCGGTCGTTTCGTTCCTCGCTTCAGTTTGCCGCCGCTTCTCTCGTCCTGCTGCCGCTGTTGCCGGCTTGCGCCCAAAACGCACCGGTTGCAGCAGGCCCGGCCGTTACAGTGGCCGCCAAACCGGCCGCGGACGAAACGCTCGAGCAGCTTGCCGGCCGCGGACAGGCTTACTACCACGTGGCAATGGCCAGCATCTATGAGGATGACGCCACTTCCCAGGGACGGCCGGAGTTCATCAACCGCGCCATCGAGGAATACAAGCTGGCTCTGAATGCCGACCCCGGCTCTCCGGAGCTGAACGACGCGCTGGCGGATCTCTATTTCCGGATTCCGGGCCGATCGCACGATGCCGAAACGACGGCGCGCGGCCTGCTGAAGACCTCGCCCGACGACATCGACGCCCACAAGCTGCTGGGGCGAATCTACCTCCGCCAGCTGGGCGAAGGGGAAAACGCCGGCTCCTCCGCCGCGGCCACGAATACCGTCCTCGATCAGGCCATCGCCGAATTTGAAAAGATCGTCGCGCTGCTGCCCAAGAGCGTAGAAGACCGCATGGTTCTTGGACAGCTTTACACAGTGAAGCACGATTCGAAGAAGGCCGAAGAACAGTTCAAAACAGCGCAGGCCATCGAGCCGGAGTCAGAAGAAGTGGTGCTGAACCTGGCCCGACTCTACGCGGAAAGCGGCGATCTGCCGCACGCGGCCAAGGTCATCGAGAACGTTCCGATGAACGACCGCACCGCCAAGATGGAATTTGCCCTTGGCGCCGCCTACGACCAGTTGAAGCAGCCCAAGGACGCCATTTCCGCGTATCAGCGCGCGGCGGACATGGAACCCAACGACCCGCACACCGTGGATGCGCTGGCGCAGGCCCTGCTCAACAACGGGCAGCTCGATGCGGCTCTCAAGCAATACAAGGATCTTGCCGAGACCGATGCAGACAACCCCGGGCCTCTGGTCCACATCTCGGAGATTCAGCGCCGCCAGGGAAAGTTTGAAGAAGCGCTGGCCACCATCCGCATGGCGCGCAAACTTGATCCCACCAATCTTGAGGCCGGCTACAACGAGGGCCTGCTGCTCGACGTGCTGGGCCGCTTCGACGAGGCCGCAACCACCTACTCGGCCATGGTCGATCTCACCTCGCATGCCAATGGAGCTTACACCGAAGAAGAGAAGAATAACCGCGGCATTTTCCTGGAACGGCTTGGCGCCATAAGCCAGGAGCAAAACAAGCCCGATCAGGCCGTAGCAGCTTACCAGAAGATGATTGACATGGGCGGCGACACGGCCCTGCGCGGCTTCCAGGGACAGGTGGATGCCTATCGCAATTCCAAGCAATTCGATAAAGCAATCGAGGTCTCGCGCAAAGCTGTAGCGGCCGATCCGAAAAACCGCGACCTGAAGCTGATGCTGGCCGGCGAGTTGGCCGACGAGGACAAGGCCGATGAAGGCCTTGCCATGGCCAAAGGTATGCTCAACAACACTGCCGATGACCGCACGGTGTGGATCGCGATGGGCCAGATCGATGTCCGGCTGCGCCGCTGGAAGGATGCCGAAGACGCATTCGACAAGGCCGAGCCGTTCACCACCAAGAAGGAAGATCGGACCTACCTGCTCTTCCTGCGCGGCGAGCTTGCCGAGCGGCAAAAGCACTTCGATCCCGCGGAGCAGTTGTTCAAGCAGGTCCTCGAAATCGATCCCTCGAATGCCATGACCCTGAACTACCTCGGCTATATGCTTGCCGACAAGGGTATCCGTCTGCCCGAGGCCCTGAAGATGATTCGCAAGGCGGTTGATCTGGAGCCAATGAACGGCGCCTATCTCGATTCACTGGGCTGGGTCTACTTCAAGATGGGGGAATACGAACAGGCCGAGGACAACCTTCGTAAGGCAGTGGAGCGCGATCAGGCCGATCCGACCGTCCACGAACACATGGGCGATCTCTACGAGAAGACAGGCCGGATTCGCCAGGCTGCCGCACAGTGGGAGCGTTCGCTGGCCGAGTACGCCAAGTCGGCCCCCGCCGATGTTGAGCCAGGCGATCTAACCAAGGTCCAGAAGAAGTTGGAAGGCGCCCGCGTCAAGCTGGCCAAGCAGGAAAGCAGCATCGGGCCGGTGAAGCCGGAGTAGGCGACCCGAATGCCAGCCCTCGAAACTGAGGCCTGGGTATCCTCCTCATTACCCAATGCAGCCTGTCTTCCACCGCGATGAGTGGCGAAAGGGACCCCTACTTCGTCGCAATTTCCACCAGCTCAACCCGCCGGTTCTTCGCTCTTCCGTCGTCGGTCTTGTTTGAGGCGACCGGGGCAAACGGCCCGTTGCCGAAGGGGACCAACCGTGCGCCGGCAATGCCGTGCTTCCCGACCAGTGCGTTGATCACCGATTGCGCGCGCGCCTTCGACAGCAAGACGTTGGCGGCCGCATCGCCCACCATGTCGGTGTGGCCGACGATGTACACCTTTAGCGTTGGATTGTTTGTTAACAGCTTGGCGATCTCATCAATGGCCGGATCGGATTCCGCCTTCAGGTCAGACTTCGCGGTGTCGAAATAAATGCCGTAGATGGCTACCGAGCCAGAGTCGGCAATGCTGCCGGCCATCGCCGCCGCGTCCACTTTGACCTCCTGCGCCATCGCCTGCTTTTCGACGATGGTCATCTCGTAATCTACCGGGTAGGCGTTGATGTACAGCCAGACCTCGGCAGACCCTTTGCGAAAGCGAACGGTAGTGCGGCGGTTGTCGGAGTTGTTGTACTCGTAGAGCACCTGCCCGCCGGCGGAACGGGCCGCATTCTGATAATTGCGAATCGTCGCCAGGGCGCTTCCCGGCGGCGTGCCGGCCTTGATCTTGTTGTGAAAAAAGTAGAGCTTTCCCTCCACAGTCTGCTGAGAATCACGTTTGTTTTCGGTTATCGGAAATGCAAAGGAATCGAACTCGGAAAACTTGTAGCCCATGATGTAGGTATTCGGCATTCGGGTGATTCCCGGATAATCCTTCGATCCTTCAACATCGGTTTGGGTAAAGGCGAGCGGAACTGTGAGGACCGCAACAAGAACGAGCAACGTACTTCTTGAAAACCGACCCATGAGACGCTCCTTGTGAGACTGACGATGAAGAATCCAGCCTGAGAGACCCGCTCAGGCCCAAGAAGAAGCCCACACCTCTCCCGGAGGTGTGGGCTTCTGTCGTTCAGAGCAAAAGCCTTTCTGCTGCAGCCCCCGCTACTGGCCCGCCGCCGCAATGTAGAGGTCCACGTTGCTCTTGTCCACCAGCGATGTGCCCGTGTCCACAAACACAGGGTAGGGCGAGAAGGAATCCGAACTGTGATCCTTGGAGAGTTGCGCCGGCGGATCGTGCAAGATCTGATCCAGCGCTTTGAGTCCCACGTACCCCATGGTGAAGGGCTTCTGCACAACGGTCGATTCAATCGAGCCAGCCTTGATGCCAGCCAGCGTGTCCGGGCTCACGTCCCAGGCCATTACCAGCCGGTTGGCGCCGCTAACACGTGCTACTGCGTCGGAAACCGGTTTGCCCGACGCTGAATCGAGGCACACAAATGCGTCGATCTTTTTGGGTCCGGCCAGGGCCATGAACTCCTGGGTCTTGTCGAAGGCGCTTTTTGGATCGGCCTTGATGTCGACCACATCCACGACCTTGATGTCCGGCTTGGCGGACAACACGTCCTTGAATCCTTTCAGTCGCTCTTCGGTATTGGGTTGGCCCGTCAGGGTGAAAAACACGACGTTGCCCTTGCCGCCCAATTTGGAGATCAGGTGCTGGCCGCCCAGGCGCCCGGCCTCAAGATTGTTGGTGCCGATGAAATAGATTCTGCGGCTGTCCGCAGCATCGGAGTCCACGGTAATCACCGGGATTCCCGCGCTCACCGCCGCATCGATCCCCGGCTTCAGCACGGCGGAGTCGGCTACCGAGATGAGGATGCCTCCGGCCTTGGCCGCAACCGCACTGTTCAGCTCGGTCAGTTCGGCCTGAGGATCGTGCCCGTCCGGCCCAACGACCTTGGCCGTTACCTTGTATTCCGCGGCCGCTTTTTTGAAGCCCGCCGCGGCGGACTGCCAGTAGGGCAGCGCCTGGTTCACCGAAATGAGATAGAAAACCTCTTTCGTTGAGTGCCTTCCCTCGCAACCCGACGTGAATGCCAACCCCAGGGAAACGATCGCCAACAAAGCTTTTTTAATCGCCTTCATGATTACCTCCATGGTGAACCAATTTTGAACTATGGGCGCTGCCAGGTCCGCATTTCGTCCCCTGCGCCAGCCTTGGAAAATTTCCGGGTGGATGGTACTCCCGCGCGTCTGTTGTTGTCCAATTTTCACTGGACGAAGGAGTTTTATAGCACTCCGCCATTTTAGTCCTTCGTGATTCCGGGCACAGAGCCTGCAGCGCCGTCCCCCTGTGCGGTATAACCAGACGTAAGCCCGGTGGCCGATATCCGACCCGAATTTTGATGGACAAGAGGTGAATGTGCAACTCGAAGCCACAGGCCCGCTACCCCAAGGTATCGCGGTAAGCTTCGATCCGGAGAACGAGCTGGCGCGCCGCGCCCATGTGGAGCCACCGCATCCTTACCGCACGCCCTTTGCCCGCGACGCCGCGCGCATCCTGCACACTCGCGCCTTTCGCCGCCTCGCCGGCAAGACACAGGTCTTTACGCGCCTGCCTGGCGACCCGCCTGGGGACCATTTCCGCAGCCGCCTCACCCACACTCTTGAGGTCACCCAGATCTCCCGCACCCTCGCCCGCGCCCTTGGCCTCAACGCCGAACTGGCCGAGGCTCTTGCCCTGGTCCACGACATCGGCCATCCGCCTTTCGGCCATGCCGGCGAAAAGGCCCTCGACAACGCGCTCCGAGCCCACGGCCTCAGCTTCGACCACAACCTCCACGCGCTGCGCATCGTCACATGGTTCGAGGAGCGCTACCCGGCCTTCCGCGGACTCAATCTTACCCTTGGCATCCGCGAAGGAATTGTCAAGCACTCCCGCGACTACTCCGCCACAGCACATCCCGAGCTGGCCGAGTACTTCCTCGACCAGTATCCGCCGCTTGAAGCGCAACTCATCGACCTGGCCGACGAGATCGCCTACCTCACCGCCGATCTCGACGACGGCCTCGACTCCGGGATTCTATCGCTCGATGAGGTTCGCGAGGCGATGCCTCTCTTCCGCGCCTTTCACAACGACGCGCTGCGCAGTTATCCCGCTGCCGCACCCAGGCTGGCCGTCTATGAAGCTCTCAGGCGCCTGCTGAATGCCCTGGTGACTGACCTGATGAATGAGGTGTGCGGGCGTGTAGCAGCGATTGGTGCATACACGCTCGCCGATGTCCGCCGCGCGCCCGCGAGGCTTGCTTCGCTCAGTAGGGATATGGAAGCCGTCCGCGCCGGTGCGAAGAAGTTTCTCTACATGCATCTCTACAACTCGCCGGGGATGGAAGAGCTGCACGCGCACTCAAAGCAGGTTGTCCAGGAGCTGTTTGTTTTCCTGATGGCCGACCCGAGCCAGCTGCCAGCCGACCACCAGGCGCAGATCTCCACCGAAGGACTGGCTCGCACAGTAGCCGACTATATCGCCGGAATGACCGATGCCTTTATTGAACAATTGTGGGCGCGGTGCGGCGGGAAATAAATCGTCGTTTGTTGGTTCGTTATTTTGCTGGAAGGAATTCCATGCGCGCCAGATCTTCCACGGCCTTGAAGCCGTAATCGGCGGTCACGAGGATATGTTTGTTTGATCGCATTGCAAGATCGAGCGCAAAGGCGTCAGCGTAAGAGATTTTTTGATCGACACGCAGATCCCCCGCGCGCACGGCATGCTCCGCCCTGACTGGCACAATCTCCGCCTCGCTTGGAAGCAGGCCACTCAGAATGCTCATCTCATGCGACGCTCCCATTCGCTTGCGCAGGTTTGATGCGACCTCGCCCCACTGGACAGCCGAAATGCAAATCTCTGCCTGACCGGCCAAGCATTCGGCCAGAATCTCTCCGATACGGGATGCTCCTGCTTCATCGTCGATGTATCGGATTAGAGACGAGGCGTCCAGCACATACTTGGTCATCAATTGGCCTTAGTAACCGTCTTCGGCCAGCTCCCGCTCTCGCTCAAGCCGCCTGTCTTCGAGCAGTATCTCCGTGCCCGATGGAAATCCGGCTGTAATTCCGCGCATTTTCTTGATCATCGCGAGCTTCGCCGCCAGAGTCTCAGGCTTCAAAATGAGCTCCGGACCCTCTCGGCGTATTGCCACGCGAGTTCCCGGCTCGATCCCGAGTTCCTCCCGGATCGCGGCTGGAATGACCAACTGCCCTTTGCTGCTCACGGTAGCGTAGACCTGTTCCATGGCTTACATTCTATCACAAGTAAGGCGAAACAGAAAAGTAAGACTTACCATTTAAAGTAAGAATCATAATAGAAGTAAGATTGGCGGTTTTTGTCTTACTTTGGCCAGGAACGCCTTATTGCACCGTCCCCTGCGGGCGCAACCTTCTTAAATCCAGGGCGCACTCCACCGCATTCTGCGCATTCAGACGCAAGTTGTCCGCCGCCGCCCAAAGCCACAACCGCGCGGTTGCGCTGGAATTCCGCGCTCCCAGCTCCGGCCGCATCCGCACCAGCACATCGTTTTGCCCGGTCGCGGCCAGGTTCGACGGCGAATCGGTGTCTTCCAGTACGAGGTCCACGTGCTCGCCGCTCAAAGCCTCTTCGAGCGCGGGAATCTCCACCGGCTTCTCAAGGTCAACGGCAATGGAAAAGGTCAATCCGTGAAACACCGGCACATGCACCACCTGCAACGACAGCGCCGGCCAGCGCCCCGCCGACAGCGCTTCATAGTGGCGGCGAATTCGAGCCTCCACCCCGCTCAGATTGATGGTCGCGCTCTCGCCCAGTCCGCACAACAAGTTATAGGCCGCCTGCGCGTCGTAAATGGCTCGGGGCAAACCCTGAAAGCTGAGCAGGCTCACTGTCTGCTGGTGCAGCTCGTCCATGGCTCCGCGGCCAAACTCGCTCGCCGGCACCAGCACGGTGGCTGCGGCCATCCGCACCTTTGCAGCCTGTTGCACCCGCTCCAGCAACAGCCCCAACGCCACCGCCGCAGGGTGCGCCGGAACCACTGCCGGCGTAAACAGGTCCACAGTAGCCGCTTCGGATCCCAGCCAGGGCGCGCGCACCAGCACGCCGGCCTCCTGGTCCAGCGCGCCGCTAAGGTCAAGAACCGTCGACCCCGATCGTAGCGCCTGCCGCCAGTGCTTTCGAGTCAGGACTTCCGTGCCGCAAAAAAAGGTAAAGTCCACCCGGTCGAACGCGTCCGCGCCGATGGTCTGGATGAAAGTAACCTCGTCGCCCACCTGGTCCAGTTGGCCCTTGGCTTCTTCTTCGTCGAACAGCGCAAAAGTGGCCGCGGCAAGAGGCGACTCCGAGACGGCTTCCTTTAGCTCACGGCCCAATAGGCTGGAGGCTCCGGCAATGGCAATCTTGTACACAGGCATCCTTCAGATGATTGAGAATACTACTGGAATCTCGGCGCTTCGTGCTTTTCTGCGTCTTGGTCCAGAGGGCTGGCGGGCGCATGGATCGGACGTCTTCGACGCCGTCGCGACCACCCGTAAGCCGCCCGCGCCCAGATTCCCGAGAACATGTAGGTCAGCCCGATTCCGAACATGACCCAAGTCGAGTAGCGGACCACGACATAGACGACGATCGCTACGAGCACCAGCACCTGAAACGGGTGGCTCCGGGAGAAGTTGATCTCCTTGCCCGACCAGAAGCGCCACGTACTCACCATCAGGAATCCGCACAAGGCCACCATCGCCAGCCAAGGAGCGGCTACCCACCAAGCAGGAATCGGAATGCCGTTGAATAGATGGACGGTGGAGGCCAGAATTCCCGCTGCCGCAGGAATCGGCATACCCACGAAGTACTTGCGCCCCGGCCTGCCCGGGTTGCGAGGCTGCGCATCGTGCGAGATGTTGAAACGGGCCAGCCGCGATGCCCCGCTGAGCAGATAGAGGAAGCAGATGAATACACCCGCCTGCATCAGGTGCTGCCGCAACTCGGGGTTTATCGAGTCCGGCAGGAAGTGAAAACCCCAGACAAATGCCAGCAGGCTGGGCGCCACGCCGAAGGTGATCACGTCGGCCAGCGAATCCAGTTCCTTGCCGAAATCGCTGCAAGTGTTGGTCATGCGCGCGATGCGTCCGTCCAGCGCATCGAAGGGAATCGCAAACAGGATGGCGATCGCCGCCCAGTCCAGATGCGTTTGCGCATTGCCGCTAATCGCTTCAATGGTCTGGGTGATGGAGTAGTACCCGGCCCCGATGTTGATCGAGGTGAACAGCGAGGGCAGCAGGTACATGCCGCGATGAAGTCGCGCCTGTCTGGCCTTGACGCGGGCGGGGTCCCGGAATGAATCCTGGAAACTCAACGGCGCTCTCCATCCGGCATCTGCGCCAGTACGCTCGATCCGCCCTTGACCCGTTCGCCCACCTTGACCCGCAGCGCTGCCCCAGCCGGAATCACCACATCCACCCTGGAGCCGAACTTGATCAGCCCCACTCGCTGGCCGCGCTCCAGTCTTGCACCCTCTCCATGGTTGAAGACAATGCGCCGCGCCAGCAGTCCGGCAATCTGCTTGAAGGTAACCTCGATGCCCTCGTCGCGCACCGTGACAACATTTTGCTCGTTGTGCTCCGCCGAGGCTGGATTCATTGCATTCAGATACTGGCCCTTTTGGTAGTGCACGCGGCTGACCACGCCGCCGATCGGCGAACGATTCACGTGCACGTCAAATACGCTCAGGAATATGCTGATCCGCTGGCGCGGACCTTGAGGAGTGTCGATCACGACCGTCTCGGTAACCAGGCCATCACCGGGCGACACGATCAAACCGGCACCAGAGGGAATCATCCGTTGGGGGTCACGGAAGAACCAGAGAAAAAACGCTGCCAGAAGTACCGGCGCAATGCCCCAAGCCAAAGTGCCTGTGATCCAGACCAGGACCACCGCAACCGCTATCAGGCTCAAACCGTAGATGTAACCGTCACGAACCATAGTCCTGAACGATTATACGGTTATCCGCCTCAGAGGCATCGGCCGCCGCATCTGGCGCCGGCACTGGCGCGCGGCTCGAGGGCGCTTCCGGGGCAAGAAACCCCGCGACCATGCTCTCCAGGCCCTTCGCAGCGCAGATAGCCGGCAATAAACCCGCCGCCTTCCGAACTCTAAGCTACCGCCAGCGCTCGCCGTTGGAGCGCGTAGATCAGGTCTTTTGCGTGAAGCTTTAGCTTCTTCAAGCGGACTTCCTCAAGCTGTTCGTCTTCGCTGAGGTATGGCTTCTGGAGCAACTCTTCCAACCGCTGAGCGTAGCGATGGTGTTCGGCATGAAGGCGATCAATCTCTTCGCTCAGCATCGGATCCTGTACTTCGTCCATCAAGCACCTCCGGATTTTCGATTGTTAAAGAACATTTACATATATCGCCGTCTACGCGCAACTCGCAAGCAAGAAAATCGCTGAAGGTAACTTGACCCTGTGAATTTCGGTCCGGAAGGGCAACATGTGTGACCGCAATCACAAGTTACTGCCTCAAAACCATACACTTAACCCTTAGCTACCCCCAGCTGGCCCCTATCTTCACCCAAGCTTCAGGCTCATCAGAACCGCATCCTCTTCCGGGTCAGCGTAGTAACGCGAACGCCGCCCGGACTCGCTAAAGCCGAACGAACGGTAGAATCCCAGGGCATTCTGGTTGGACGCACGCACC